>Ga0193723_1000605_pt1 | contig 14076 bp, 10 predicted proteins | sample H2m2metaG_FD_143042 | JGI IMG/M metagenome (GOLD analysis project Ga0193723, IMG submission 143042) | Soil microbial communities from a riparian zone of the East river system, Colorado, United States - H2m2 | ecosystem: Environmental > Terrestrial > Soil > Riparian zone | place: USA: East River... | reverse complement strand
ACGCCTCTCGCAACCGCACCGGCTGCTGCCGGGCGCGCACCTTCACGTTGAGCATCTCGACGAACACCGAGAAACCCATGGCGAAGTAGATGTAGCCCTTGGAGAGGTGTTGACCGAGCCCGTCGGCGATGAGGGAGACGCCGATCAACAGCAGAAAACTCAACGCCAGCATTTTGATCGTGGGATGGCGGTGGACGAAGTCGCTGATGGCGGCGGCCGAGAGCATCATCACGCCGACGGCGATCACGACGGCGGCGATCATCACCCCGAGCTGGCGCGCCATGCCGACGGCGGTGATCACGGAGTCGAGCGAGAACACGAGATCGAGCAGGACGAGCTGGCCGACGACGCTGCCGAAGGAGACGGGCGCGCGGGTGCCGCGAGGCGACTCGTCGCCCTCGAGTCGCTCGTGAATCTCGCGGGTGCCTTTCGCGATGAGGAACAGGCCGCCGGCGAGGAGGATCAGGTCGCGCCCGGAGATCCCGTGGCCGAGGACGGTGAAGAGCGGCGCCGTCAGACGGATGATCACGGCGAGGGAGGCCAGCAGCGCGATCCGGAGCAGCAGCGCGAGCGCGAGGCCGATGCGCCGGGCCCGGGGCTGCTGGGCCGGCGGCAGCTTGCCCGTGATGATGGACAGAAAGACGATGTTGTCGATCCCGAGCACGATCTCGAGCACCGTCAACGTCAGCAGGGCAATCCAGATCTCGGGGTTGCTGAGCCAAGTCATGGGCGTTCCAGTCAGAAGGCGATGCTGACCTGGAGGCGGGCGATGCCGCGCGTCCCCACGGTGGTGTGGAGTGCGGTAGGCCGGCCTGCGGCCGCGGCGAGCCGGCTGGAGATGAGCGCGTCTACCGCGCTCACGACGTGATTCGCCAGCAGCAGGCCGACCTGGTTCTGCGCCCGGCGGAAGCCGTCGTCGCTGTGGCGGATGGTCTCGCGAAACACCTGGTGCTCGAGCGAGTGGTCGCGCCACGACCACTGGAATCCGGGTCCCACGGCGCGCGCCTGATAGAACTGCAGCGCCCGCCAGTACGCTGGCGACGTCGGGTCGGGTGGCGTGTCGGGATCCTCCCAGAAGGTCCGCCGCGCCAGCAGCCACACCGATCCGTTGTAGGTGCGTGCGTCGCTTTCGGGAACAAACGCCGCTCCGGGGTCGGCGTCGTAGCGCCCGCTCTCGTCGAAGCGCTCCATCTGCTCGTAGTACTCGAACACCGTGTCGCGACGGGTGGGGTTGTACGCGCGCCGCGCGACGTCGTACGCGAGCGAGTGGAATCGGTCGGCCTGGCGGCTCGCGTCGCGGTCGAGCTGCAGGAACCGGGAGACGAGGTAGATCTCCGTCGCGAGGTAGACCGCGCCCCGGTCCTGGCGGCCCATCAGCTGGCCCGCACCCGGCAGCAGCAGCGACGCGAGCGGCCGCAGCAACGCGCTGGGCGGCGCCGCCGCCGTGTCGGCGCGCTGCGCCGCCGCGCGCGTCGCGACGAGGAGTGCCAGGGCGGCGAGCGACGCGACCGTTCCCCGGCGCGCGCGGCGCGTCAGAACGTCACCCGGAACGAAAAGAACGCGGGATTCTCGATTTGCAGGTCGGACCCGGTGAGGAACGTGCGGGCCAGGTCCACGCCGATCGAGCCGCTCTCCACGCCGAGTCCGACACTGGGGCCGCTCAGGCCGTCCTGCACGAAGGCGTAGCCGGCGCGCACGCGCACCAGGCGCTGGTACCCAACGTCGAAGCCGAAGCGGAGCTCCGACTGTCCCTGCTGCCCCCACGGGCTGTCGACGTCGGCCGCGACGCGCAAATCGAAGCGCTCGCCGGGCGCCGCGCCGTCGCGCGCGGGCAGGAGGACGTGATACTGCGCGCCCACGGCGAGCCGTGCGGGCAAGGGATCGGCCTGGGGCTTGTTCTGCACCTGGAGTTTGAACCCGATGTTGCGCAGCGCTACGCCGACGCGCAGCGGGCCGCCGGCCCCGACGCGGAATTGCCCGCCGAGGTCGATCGCGTGCGTCGTCCCCTGCCCGGCCGGGAAATTGGTGCAGTCGCCGCTGCAGTCGACCCGGAACTGGACCAGCTTGTAGTTCACCCCGAAGACGAACGATCCGGCGAGCGCGGTGGCGTAGGAAGCGAGGAATTCGAAGTTGCGGGGGGCGATGCGGGCGATGGTGTTGCCGTTGTCGTCGGTGCGCTCCAGGTCGCCGTAATCCACGAGGTACACGGCTCCGCCGAGCACGCCAATGCCCCGCGAGGGAAAGTAGGCGCCCAGGACGTGGCTGCGGCCGGCGACGAGGGTCGCGCTGTGGAGCGCGAACTCGTTCGTCTCCATGGTCGCGAGGCCGGCGGGATTCCAGAACGCCGCCTCGCCGTGGCCCTCGGCGCCCATCGCGGTCTGTCCCATGCCAACCGCCTGGGCGCCGACCGGGAAGACGAGGAACAGGGCGCCGGCGTTGAGGGGGGGCTCTTGGGCAGACAACCGGCCGGGCGGCCTGGCGACCAGGAGCACCGCGAGGGCGAGGAGTCCGCCGCTAGAAGGGCTTCGCCTCATCGATGAGCATGATCGGAATGTCGTCCTCGACCGCGTAGATGAGGCGGCAGTTGTGGCAGGCGAGAGCTTCTGGGGTCGCGGTGCGATGCTCGAGCGGCCCCTTGCACTTGGGGCAGACGAGGATTTCCAGCAGATCGGGCGAGAGGCTCATGACGTGGCGTACCCCAGGCGCTTGAGCGAGGGTTCGTGACGGCGCCACTTGGGCAGCACCTTCACGTGCAGGTCGAGGAAGACCCGCTGGCCGAGGAGCGTCTCGATCTTGGCGCGGGCTGCCGCGCCGAGGGCCTTGATGCCGCGCCCCCCCTCCCCGATGACGATGCCCTTTTGGCTGTCCCGCTCGACGTAGACGACCGCCCGAATATATACCGGCTCGGCGCCCTCCCGGAACTCGTCGATCTCGCAGGCCACGCTGTAAGGCAGCTCTTCATGGAGCTGCTCGAACGCCGCCTCGCGGATGAACTCCGCGGCGAAGAAGCGCATCGGCTGGGTGGCGAGCTCGTCGGGATCATAATGGAAGGGCCCCTCGGGGATATGCGCGCGCAGCGCCGCCAGGAATGCGTCGATCCCCGCCCCGGTCACGGCCGACACGGCGAGGGCGTCCGGGGGCGTCGGGAACGACGCCACGTCGGCCTTGGTGTAGACGGTCACGATAGGCGAACGCGGCCTGCGTTCGAGGCGCGCGACTTGTGCCAGGGGCGGCGCCGGGTACTCCGCGAGCGGGTGGAGGTACGCGATGACTTCGGCGTCGTCGATGGCGCGCAGGGCGGCGGCGCGCATCGCCTCGTGCAGCCGGTACTCGGGCTCGAGCAGGCCGGGGGAGTCGGTGAAGATGAACTGCGCGTCGTCTTTCGTGAGCAGGCCCACGACGGGCATGCGCGTGGATTGCGGCTTGGGCGAAACGATCGCGAGGTGCTCACCGACCAGTGCGTTGAGCAGCGTGGACTTGCCGACGTTGGGCCGGCCGGCGAGTGCGACGGTACCGCAGCGGGTCATAGACGAATGATCAATGATCAATGATCAATGATCAATGATCGCTCGGCAGAACGTGCGTAATTGGGCCACGGGTGGGGGCGAATTGATGACTGGATTTCGACTGCAACTCCGAGAGTTGTCTCATGGCCAAACACGACCTGGAGGATCGTCTTATCCAATTCGGACGACATGTTTGTACGCTCGGCGAGAGACTTCCTAGGACCCCGCTCGGTCAACACGTAAGTCTGCAGTTGGCTCGTAGCAGCACGTCATCGTTCGCCAACTAATGTCCAACGTTCATTGATCATTGATCATTGATCATTCTTCAGTAGAAGCTGGCCGCGACCTACTCTCAACACGCTTCGGCTACGGCCCTGCCCCACCAAGCGTCCACCGCCCGGCGTGCCGCCACGCCCGCACCCCCAGCGCGAGCGTGAGTGCTTCGAACTGCTCGGAGCGCGCGGCCGTTTCCGGAAAGCGGAACCGTTCGATACGATAGCTCAACGCGACAGCGAGCGGGACCTTGCTCGGCGCGAGAGCAATCCCCACCTCGCTGCCGAAGGCGAAGCTCGGTCTCTCCTGGTGACTCACGCTCACCATCGGGAAATACAACAGGCTGGCGAAGGCACGCACCGCCGGCGTCCCGAGGTCGCGCGACGCGGCCGCACCCACGCCGACCAGATCCCAGCGTTGGTAGCCCGCCGCCGAGCTGAAGGCGCGAGCGGTGTACTGCAGCTCGAGACGTAGCCAGGGACGGACGCGGTACCGCCCGTTGAGCGATAGCTCGCCCACGTCGCGCTTGGGCACGCTGGCTGGATCGGGGGCGGTGAGCCGGCCGCGCAGACCGCTGATCGACAGATACAACCGTCCCGTCCCGAATTCCGCTGCGCCACCGACCCACGACCCGTCCACCCGCTCCGTCAAGCCCGAGAAATGCGCGCTGTGCTTCGCCGTGGCCACGACAGCATGAGCCGAAACCATCTGCCCGCTCGATGCCGTGATGGGCACGAGCGATCCGGCGAGCAAGAAGGTCAGCCGGCATAGCCACAGGGACGCTCTCACGGCTCCCTCGTGGAGCGGATTCGCAAGGGCGCGGTCCCGAGTCTCGTGGCGTTTGCAGCGGTGATCGCGCTCTCCTCTTCCTTCCACCGACGGCGCAGCGACTCGTTGTAGGCAATGTTCTCCGCAATCGGTATCCCCGGACGCTTGAGCGCGATATTCGCTATGGTGACCGACCCGCCTATGAGCCAAGCCCCGCTCGGGATTGCGCGCCCGCTAAGGCCGGCGTCGTTCACGGCCGCGGACACCAGGAGGGCTAACGCGCCAAGGCCGACACCCTCCCCGACCGTTCGGAGGGACGGGCTGCCCTTCCTTGTCTCCTGTCGTAAGGCCGCCACCGGGATCGGGGCCTGATGTGAAGCGGTGTCCGTCGGCATCCGTTCCACAGTCAGTTCCACGAGCGCGCTCGGGCTCGAACCAGCGAGTTCCGCTTCAATCGCATACTGACCCGGGGCCAGGGGGTTGCCGCCCGGCGCCGTGAGGGAGACTCTCGCGATCCCCACGCTGTCCACGTGCAGCGCGACCAACAACGAGTCGCGGGGACGTGGGCGTGTGAGCCGCAGGAGCAGACGCACCTCTCCGGGCCGCCCGACCGCGATCCGGATCGGGACGGAGTCTCGAGCCGGCGTCAACATCGTATCGCGTGGAGCGCGAATCGCGATCGCGGGCGTCTCGCGCCGCACGCGCAGATAGTCCGCACGGAGCTCGGGGTTGAAAAGATCGAGTGGTACAGAGAAGAAGGCGTCCGCCTGGACGAGAGAACGCACATAGATGCGGGCGGAGTCCCTCAGACCGAGCGACCAGGCGACTTCGGCGAGCCGCGCGAGCGCCAGGGACTGCGCGCCCTCCGGCGCGCCGGCGGCATCCGCACTGAGCCACTGTCGCAGCAGGACCGCGCCCCGTTCCGTGTCGGCACCATCGAGCGCAGCGAGCGCCCCGTCGAGCTGCGGGTCACCTTTCGTCTCTTGCCGCCCCACCCACGCGAGCCGGACCGTTTGCCGCTCGCCCACCACGATCGTCGTGTCTTTGGGTGCGCCCTCCGCATGCTGCAACCGCAGCACGTGGCGACCGGGAACGATGCGATGCGCGGCGATGCTGGTGTGGCCGATGGGGTCCCCGTCGACGAAGACGGTCGCCCACGGGCGCGCCGTGACATACAAGAGGCCCGATGTTTCGGGCAGCAAGGACACGGCGACCACCGTGGTCACGCCGGACAGGAGCTCCACGGTCAGGCGAGTGGGTAGGTACCCGGGAGCCGAGACGACCACGTTGTAGCTGCCGGGCGGCAGACGTCGCGACTCGCCGCCCCGCAGGAACTGGTCGGTGCCGATGCGGGTGGTGATGGGGATGTTCGCCCGATCCAGACGGACTGTCCCCGGCCCGCTGGCGCTCGCCGCCGTCCAGTCGAACGTCACTCGCGCCACAAACCGGTCGCGCGGCGTGGAGTCGACGAACGCTCGAGCATCGCGGGCTGAGCGTGCAACGATCGGAGGCACCACCTCCTCGTCCACGTGGAAGTCGGGGTCGAGTCGGGCGGCCCACCGCAGCCAGGTCGCGGCCAGCGAATCCCGCCGCAGCACGAGGAGCACATCGGCCAGGCGCTCGATGCCCTGCAGCCAAGGTGCATCGAGTGGCCCGGCGTTCGGGTCCAGGCCGCTCACAAGCAAGGGTAATGCGCTGTGATAATCCGCCAGCAGGTAACGCTCGTTCCCCGCGTCCAGCGCCCGCCGACCGGTCTGCGCCGGCGCCTGGGCGGCGGCGAGCATCAGGAGTAGCAGCGCTCCGTGGCATCTCACAGGCTTGCGCGCCGCAGGTGGATCTCGAGCACGTTTGTACCGGCCCCGAGAGTGACGGTCGTGTCCAGCGGGACGAATCCCGGGCGCTCGAACCGGAACGTGTGGGTGCCGGGTGGCAGTTCCTCACGGTGCACCGGCCGCTCCCCGCGCAACTCGCCATCCACGTAAATGCGCGCCCAGCCGGCCGGCAGACGGATGATGAGTGTCGCAGCGGGCGCCTGCCGGGGGGGGGGGGGGGGCGGCGGCGCAGTGACGGCATCCTTGCGCTCGGTGGGCGAGGGCCGAGTGGCAGGCCCGTGCGCGACTGTGTCATCTGTCGCCGACGGTCGCGGCGGCTCGGCGTCCTGCGCCGCACGGCGCAGCAGCGCTGTCCCGGCGTACAGCGTCACGACCGCGGCAGCCAGCCCCGCGCCCCAGCCGACGATCCTCCCACGACGAATGGCGGCATGCCGTGGTGCGACCTGCTGCGCGCGCCCGGCGAGGGCGTTCACGAAGTCGGTAACGGATGAGAACCGGTCTTCGCGACGCTTCGCCAATGCGCGGTCGATCGCCGCGTACGCGTCCGGCGATAGGTCCGGCCGCAGCTCCGAGAGCGGCGGGGGCGGCTCCACCACGTGTTTATTCAGGAGCTCGTAGGCCGTGGCCGCGTCGAAGGGGACGCGGCCGCTGAAGCACTCGAACGCGACCACGCCTAAGGAGTACTGGTCCGCGGCGCCGGAAATCTCGGTGCCACGGTAATGCTCGGGCGACATGTAGTGCGGCGTGCCGAGCAGGCGTCCCGAGGCGCTGGCGGACGCCTCCTGGATCTCCTTCGCGATGCCGAAGTCCGTGACCGTGACCCGGCCGCGGTCGTCAAGAATGATGTTACCGGGCTTGATGTCGCGGTGGATGACACCGTGTTGGTGGGCGTAGTCCAGCGCGTCAGCGACCTGGTCAAGCATCGCGACGGTTTCTTCGAGCTCGAGACGCTCCCGCTCCTTGAGGATCGCGTCGAGACTCTTGCCCTCGAGGAGCTTCATGGAATACCACAGGAGCTCGCCGCCGGCGCTGACGCGATAGATCGGGATGATGTTCGGGTGGTCGAGGGCGGCTGCGGTGCGGGCTTCGCGCCGGAACCGCTCGATGGCGCCCTGGCCGAAGGTGAGCGCGGGGGGCAACACCTTGATGGCGACGCGACGCCGTAGCTGGATCTCGGTTGCTACATACACGACGCCCATCCCGCCCCGCGCCAGCTCCCGGTCAATCTCGTAGTCGCCGGCGGTCTCCTCGCGGAGCAGGCGCGTGAGCTTCGCGACCCCTGCGTCATCCAGCGGCGCCGCGGGAGTAGAGGAGGGATCGCGCGCGTCGGCGCCGCAGTTGGTGCAAAACACGCTGCCGTCTGGCAGGGGGCTCGCGCAATGGGCGCAGCGCATCGGGGATAGGATACGGCGCGCTGCACGGCGCGGCCAGCATCCGGCGCTTCCCGCTCCATTGGTCGTGTCTCCGTAGGCTCGACGCCGAGCAGCCAGCGCCGGGCGATCTCGCGTTTCCCTACCGCCGCCTCCAGACGGGCGCGTAGTCGATACTGGGGTTGTTGCTGAGGTTAGTGGGCCCAGAGCCGTCGGCGTTCATCACGTAGACCTCCGCGTTGCCATCGCGGTAGCTCCAGAAAGCGATCTTCGTACCGTCAGACGACCAGACGGGCCAGTAGTTAGCGCTGGGGTTGTTGGTGACGTTGAGCAAGCCCGAGCCGTCGGCGTTCACCACGTAGATGTCGGGAAACCTATGAAAAGCGATCTTCGTGCCGTCAGGCGACCAGACGGGCGCGTCGATGCTGGCAGCGCCAGGGGTATTAGTGAGATTGCGTTGGCCCGAACCGTCGGCGTTCATCAACCAGATGTCGGACCCGCCGTCTTCTAGGTGGTGCCTGTAGAAGGCGATCTTCGCGCCGTCAGGCGACCACACGGGCGCGTGGTCGGGGCCCGGATAGCCGGTGAGGGCGACAAGGCCCGAGCCGTCGGGGTTCATCACGTAGATCCCGTAGTAGCCGTCGCGGGCGCTAGAGAAGGCGATCCTCGTGCCGTCGGGCGACCAGGCGGGTGCCTCGTCGGCGCCCGAATAACTGGTGAGGTTGACAAGGCCCGAGCCGTCGGCGTTCATCACGTAAATTTCACCGTTGCCGTCGCGGTCACTCATAAAAGCGATCTTCGTGCCATCGGGCGACCAAACGTGCAAGTAGTCGTTGCTCGGGTTGTTGGTGAGATTCTGCGGGCCCGAGCCGTCGGCGCCCATCACGTAGATCTCCGGGTTGCCATCTCGGTAACTCACGAAGGCGATCCTCGTGCCGTCGGGCGACCAGACGGGAGCAAGGTTGCCGCCAGGGTCGTTGGTGAGATTGATAGGGGTCGAGCCGTCGGCATCCATCACGTAGATCTCATAGTTGCCGTCACGGGTGCTCACGAAGGCAATGGCGTGTCGACACGCAGACGGCGCGCCGCCGACCGACACCATCGCCGTATCGGACTGCCCGCTGTTCGCGAGGGTGGCGATAATAGGCACGCTGCCTTCGCCGCCCGCCGTGACTAAGCCGCCGGTGTCGACCGTCGCCACGCACAATAAGCCGCTGCGCCAGGCGAACGCGGCTCCGGCAACGGGATAGCCGTTCCGGTCGAGACCCACGGCGCTGAGCCGCACGGTGTCGCCCGCCCCCGCGAGTGCCGCGCTGTCTTGCACGATCCGCGCGGTCGCGACTTCCTGACGCACGGCGATCGTGGCGAACGCGGACTGCCCACGTGCAGACGCCGTCACCAGGACGACGCCATTTCTGGCGGCCCGCACTAGACCCATTTGATCCACGGTGACGACGGCGGTGTCGCTAGTGGCCCAGGCGACGCCGGGGTTCGGGATCGGGAAGTTCAAGCTGTCAAACGCCACGGCAACGACGCGCGCCGTCTCGGCGATCGCCTTCAGTGTGTCGAAGCCCGGCGTGACGGCGAGCAACCGCACCACTTGGGCTACGACGAGGGTCGCCGTATCGGCTGCGGCGCCGACTCGGGCGATGATCCGGCCCGTGCCAGCGCCGGTGGCCGTTGCGCGCCCGACAGAGTCTACCCGGGCCACGGTCGTGTCGCTGCTGGTCCAGTGCGGCCTGGCGGTCAAGAGGACGTTGTTGCTCGAGTCGAATGCCAAGGCGAGGAACTGGATCGAGCGCCCGACGGTGCGCAGGGTGTCGAGCTCGGGCCCGACCCTGACCGCTGCGGCCACCTGCGTCACCGACACGTTGGAGGAATCCACCACGCCGTCCGCTTCCGCAGTAATTGAGGCCACGCCCTCATTTACGGCGGTGACCAATCCGGTGTCGTTCACCATCACCACAGTCGGGTCTGAGCTGGACCAGGCGAACACCACGTTGGGGACGGCGGCGTTGTGCGCGTCCAACGCGATAGCGTTCAGCCGTGTCCTTCCCCCGAGACGGCTGAACGCCAGCGTGGGCGAGTCCATCGCGACCCGGGATACGACGACCTGAACGGAGAACACGGTATCCGGCGTACCGGTCGCCCCGAGGTACGTGACGCGCACGGCGGCCGTCCCGCGCACTACGCCGAGCAGGCGGCGTTCGGTCGAATCCACGCGCACGACGTCGGCGTCGAGTGTCTCGAGCCGATAGGACGGGTTTGTGAGCACGTGACCGTTGGCCGAGATCGCGATCAGGGGTTCAACGATCCCTGCGAGGGGCACACGATAGGGAGATGGAGAGGCGAGCGCGAACTGGATGCGCTCAGCGCCCGAGGGCTCGCCCGGCAGAACGCACGCCGCGACGTACACGGTGGCCAAGACGCCAACAAACACTGCGAGAGCGGCAAGTCGGCACATGGGGCCTAAGAGTAGAAGGAAGCGGCCACGCGGCGGCCAATTCGCAGAGCCGAGGCCCCAAGTCATTGTCGCCGCAATTCTTCCAATCGGCCGAGTCGCTCGGCGTCCGCCCCGGCTGCCCGCTCGGCGGTGCGGATCGCGCTGGACGCGGTCCGCTGCGCCCCGAGCGCCAACGCCCGCTCGGCTACCCGCACGGCTGCCTCGAACGCTTCTGGTGCCCGCTCGGAAGCGAGCAACCCGGCGCGGAGCAGCTGCGAGTCGATGTCATCGCGGTCGGCGAGCGCCGCGATGTACCGCTCGCGCAGCCGGCGCCGGCCCCCCGCCTGCATACACTCGCTCTCGATCACCGCCGAGATGAGCCGGCCGGTGAAGCGGTAGCGCCCGCCCTCGAACACGACGAACCGTTCGCGCTCGAGCCGATCGAGAGCGGCATCGACTCGCGTGCGGAGCAAGCCCGACACCTCGGTGAGAACGAGCGGGTCCAGCACATCCCCGGCGATGCTCGCCGCCCGCAGCACCGCCATGCTGTCCTCGTCGAGCCGGGCCACTCGGGCCGCGACGGCGCTGCGGACCACTTCGGACACGGCAATGGGCAACGACGAGTCCAGCGTGCCACCCGCAGGTGGCCACTCCACAAGACCCTGGCGCAGCGAAGCGGTCTGGCCGAGCTCGTGAAGTAGGGTCACGGCGAGGAACGGGTTACCGCCCGATTCCTGCGCCACGCGACGCGCGAGACGCGCCCGCTCCTCCTTCCCGGCGCACCACGGCGCGGCCGTTTCGGTAAGCGCCGCGATGTCGTCCTGTGTGAGTGGCTCGAGCCGCGCAACCGCCCCGGGGATCTCACGACCCACGCTCCCGACGAGCGCCCGCAGTTCGGCGGAGAGCTCAGCGCCGTGCTCGATGGTGAGCACGAGGGTCAGCGCGGCATTCTGCTCGCGAGACCACACGGCGCGGAGCGCTGCGAGCGTCGATCCATCTGCCCATTGCGCATCGTCGATCAGGACGGCCAACGCATTCTCCTCGGCGACCGCGCCGACGCATGACGCCAAAGCATCAGAGACCTGGGCGACATCGTGCGTCTCGAGCGGTGCGACTCGCTCGGCGAGCTCCGGCACAATGCCGGCGAGGACCCGCAGCCCGACGTGATCGGTGCCGGTGAGGCCTGGGGCGAACTGCAGTCCACCTCGCATGAACGCGCGCAACGTGCTCCACGGCGCGTCGTGGTCGCTCTCCAGGAGCCCAGCGGTCGCCACCGTCGCCCCGGCCAGCGCCAGCCGCTCGGCGCAGGCGGCGAGCAGCCGGGTCCGCCCTGAGCCCGGGTCCCCCACGATCACGAGGCACGCCGGGCCTTCGCGCCCCTGGCGGTCGAGCCGAGCGAAGAGCTGGGCGTGCGCCTCCCGGCGCCCGATCAGCGGAGGCTCGAGATCGGAGTGGCGCGTGCCAGGGCGCTGCCACGTGGCCGCGCGGATTCGGGCGGCGAGCGCGCTGAGCGCACCACTCGGGCTCTCGCCGATCTCGCGCGCCACGTGCTCCGCGACGTCGTGGTACAGCGCCAGCGCGCCGGTCGAGTCCCCCTCGAGGGCGGCACTGCGCATGCCCAAAGACAGGGCCGGCTCGCTGAACGGATCGAAGGCCAATGCGCGCCGAGCGAGGGCGCGTGCTTCGACGTAGCGGTTCACGGCAAGCTGCTCTTCGCCCCGCGCGACGAGCAACCCGGTCGCTGCCTGTCGGACCTGCGCTCGTTGGGCGTCCATCCAGTCCTCGAAGACGGGCGCGTCGTCCACCTGGAAACCCTCGAGAAACTCTCCGCGGAGCAGCTCCAGCGCGCGAAGCTGCCCTTCCGCCCGCAGCGTCTCGAACTGCCGTACATCGACCTCGAGCTCGCTGGCGTTCAACTGTAGCGCATCACCGCGCGTCAGGAGGCGGTCGGTGCCGAGCGCGGAGCGCAGTCGTCGAACCGCCTCATTGATCGAGCGGCGTGCCTTGTCTTCGGGACTTTCCGGCCAGAGTAGGCCGAGCAGGTGACCGCGCGAGCGGGTGCCGTCTGGGGATAGCGCGAGATAGGCGAGGAGCGCGACGTGCTTGCGCCACAGCACATCCGGGGGCGCCTCGCGCCCGTCCACCTGGACCAACGGAGGGCCCAGGCAGTGGAGGGCAAGAGACGGGAAGGTCTTGCGCATGCGTAGGTCCAAGATGGTGCGCGGGCGCCAAGACGCTAGGACGGCAGCCCGCACAGGGGAGCGCCGCGGTGGCGCGACGCTCCCCAGCACCTGTTCCTCTAGTGAGCTGTCAGCACGGAATTCCCCGATGCGTCCGCCGCAATGGTGAACCGCGCGACATTTCGTCCCAGCGCCTGACCGGCATCGATGTCGAACTGGTAGTGGATGCCGCCGTACATGCGCGACAGCCCCGCCTCCGTGACCATGGCGTTCAGGTGATCGCGCTGCTCCGGGAAGAACGTGCTCAACACCTCCGCACCCGATGCGGAGAGGCAGCTGTGGCCGGAGGGATATGACGGGTGGTTGGGTTTTCCCACCGCGGGGACGACCATGATCAACAGGTCCGCTTGCCACGGCCGGATGAACCAGTACGTCTGCTTCGCATCCCAGCAACCGATTTGCGCGTCGAACATCGTCGCGCTGAGCAGGGCGTACAGGTGTGTCGCCTCCCGCTCGGACAGGCCGTGTTGGGTGATGCCGTCGGTCGCAACTTGGATCCAGAACCCGGCCGTGGTCGGCGTACCGACGCTCAGTGCCCAGTAGGCGGCGATCCCTACCTGCTCGGTCGTGCGGGTGTCGGAGATCTGGCGGATTTGGGCGAGCGCCGTCAGGAAGGGAGCCGACCCAAACGCCGGCGGGGGCCCCGGCCGGAACTGGCTCGCGGAGGTCAGGAACCAGGGTGTCACCCCCGGCAGCTGCCCGCCGGCGATGGTCGGCGGCGTGGTGTTGCTGATCCAGAACCCGGGGCCCGTTGGAATGGTACCGGTAAACGCGCGGCTGAAACCGTCAGTCTGCGCTCGCGCAACGATCTCGGCACCCACCGCGCGACCGGCCGCCTCGCCACGGGCGAATGCCGGGTGCACGCCGCCAGGCCCAGCGCTCGCCTGCGCATCGACCATGTCCTCCAGCGCCTGAGCCTGGCTGGGGAACAGGTAGGTCAATACGACGACCGACGCGCCGGCGACGGCACCGCGATCCAGTTCCAGTCGGTTTCGTCCACCCGCCCCGATCCCTATACCGGAGGCCACGTCTGCGACGTCCGTGCCACCGTCGGCGGCTTCCGCCCGTTGCACGGCCAGGTACTGCGCGACGCCCAGCAGGGGATACACGTGCGTTGCCGTTTGGGGGTTGAAGCCCGCCTGGGCAACGAGGCTGGCCGCCCTCTCCTGCCAAGCCGGGCTGGCGAGTGCTGCGGTAAACGGCAGGCCGCTCTGCGAGGCGGAAAAACCAAGCGCCGTTGGGGCAGGAGCTTGGTCGGTACAGGAGACCAGCAACGCCACGCCGGCCACGATGGCGGATAGGCTCGAGAGTCTAGACATGTTCATCCTCCCTCACTGTTCTAGTAAAGTCGCACCAGGCGTCTGTCACGCGACAAGCTAGGAGGGGCGGGCCAAGTACCGGCCATGTCCCGCACCGGAAGAATCAAGTGGGCCGCGGAGGGAAAAGGCGTGAAAACACGAAGCCCGCTCCGGTGCACTGGAGCGGGCTTCTCTGTAAAGCTGGCGGCGGCCTACTCTCCCACGGTCTCGCAACCGCAGTACCATCGGCGCTGACAGGCTTAACGACCGTGTTCGGGATGGGAACGGGTGTGGCCCTGTCGCGCTAGTCGCCAGCAAAGTCTAAAGAGTGCGGAGTAGTGGTGGT
>Ga0193723_1000604_pt1 | contig 14082 bp, 11 predicted proteins | sample H2m2metaG_FD_143042 | JGI IMG/M metagenome (GOLD analysis project Ga0193723, IMG submission 143042) | Soil microbial communities from a riparian zone of the East river system, Colorado, United States - H2m2 | ecosystem: Environmental > Terrestrial > Soil > Riparian zone | place: USA: East River... | reverse complement strand
AATCACCGATTCGCTGGGGCGCGCGACACTCGCCGTCACCGCCGGCTCGGTAACGCGCGGCGGTACGGTACAGGTGCGGGTGCGCGGTCTGGCGCCGGTGGATATGGAGATCGCCGCGCCGGCCGGCCTGTCGGGTGTGAACACCGGCTTCCTTCCCGTCGCCTCGGCGTACGGACCGGTGGGGAATGCGCTGGGCGAGCCGCTGATCTTCCGGGCGCGCACGGTGCAGGGGGCACCGGCGGCCGGCCGCACCGTTCGTTTCCGCACCTTGAATGCCCGGGTCACGCCGGAATCGGCGGTCCTCGACTCCACAGGCCGTGTACGTGTGGACGTCGTCCTCGGTATCCGCGCGGGCGAAGCGGCCGTCATTGCAAGCATCGATTCGGTGGAGCGGATCGTGACGCTGCGGGCCGAGCCTGGCCCGATCGACTCCCTGATCCTCGACCGCAATGGTGAGACCGTCAACGGGCGGGCGATCGTGGTGCAAGTGGGTGTGCCGTTCGCCTTACGGCTGCGGGCTCGCGACCTGTACGGAAACGCGACGTCGATCGAAGCGCTCGGTCAGGCGTTGCGGGCCGGCCGCGGCAGGCTCAATATTCGGCAGCAGGATCTGCAACTGGTCGCACTCGAGTCGGCCGACACCGCCGTCGTCGTGACCCTCAAGGCCGTGCGGCTGGGGACCTACCAGTTCCTCATCGGGAGCGGCATCACAGCGAACGTCCGCGTCGACGCCGTCCTGCAGCGGCCATAGGCGTCAGTCTGCCGCTGCGGGCTCCTCGACGGGACGACGCTTGGCCCGCCGTCCGAACCAATGCTGCAGCGCGTCGAGGTAGGTGTAGACGACCGGCGTCACGTAGAGCGTAATGAGCTGAGAGAACGCCAACCCGCCCACCACGGCCAATCCCAGCGGCCGCCGCGACTCGCCCCCGGCACCCAAGCCGATCGCGATGGGCAGGGTGCCCATCAACGCCGCCATCGTCGTCATCATGATAGGCCGGAACCGCACGCTGCACGCCTCGACGATGGCGTCGCGGGGTGACTTGCCACCTCGCTCGGCATCCAGGGCGAAGTCGATCATCATGATCGCGTTCTTCTTGACGAGTCCCACGAGCATGATGATCCCGACGAAGGCGTAGATACTCAGCTCGGTGCGGAAGATGGCCAGCGTGAGAAGCGCGCCGAACCCTGCGAACGGCAGGCCGGACAGAATCGTGAGCGGGTGAATAAAGCTCTCGTAGAGAATCCCCAGCACGATGTAAATCACAACGATCGCCAGCACGAGCAGGAACACGAGACCCTGCTGGCTCGACTGAAACGCCTGCGCGGTTCCCGAAAACCCGCTGCTGATGGTGGAGGGCAGCGTCTGGCGAGCCGCCTTCTCGACGTCATTTTCGGCCGTGCCGAGCGATACCCCGGGCGGCAGGTTGAACGAGAGCGTGACGGACGGAAGCTGGCCGCTATGATTCACGCTCAATGGGCCGATGTCGTTGGACGCCGACGCCACAGACGTCAGGGGGATCAGCGTGCCCTTTTGTGAGCGCAGATAGAGGAGCTGCAGCGCCGACGGGTCGCGCTGGTATTCCGGCAGCAGCTCGAGGATCACCCAGTACTGGTTGTTCGGCGTGTAGATCGTGGAGACCTGTCGCGACCCGTAGGCGTCGTACAGCGCCTGCTCGATCTGCTGGACGGTCACGCCCAGGCTCGTGGCACGGTCGCGGTCGATGCGGACGCTGACCTGCGGATTCTTGATCTGGAGATCGGTGCTGACGTCCGCCAAAGTCGGGATGCCGCGCAGGACCCGTTCGAGCTTCGTGGCGTTCTCGTACAACGCGTCGATGTCGGCGCTCTGCAGCGTGAACTGATACTGCGCCTTGGTCGGGCGCCCGCCGATGCGTATCGACTGGGGCAGCGACAGGGTCGTCTTGATCCCGGTTACCTGGCTGAGCTTCGCGTTGAGCTCGGACGCGACCTGGGCTGCCGGGAGCCGCTCCCCCCGCGGCTTCAGACGGATGCTGACGCGGCCCTGGTTCATGGTGCCGCCACCGACGGTCGACATATAGTGCGCGACGTTCGGATCTTTCCCCACGATGTCCGCGACCTGGAGCTGATGGTCGCGCATACTCTCGAACGACGTGCCCTCGAGCGTTTCGGTGATGCCCTGGATCTGTCCCTGGTCCTCGGTCGGGATGAATCCCTTGGGAACGACCCACTTGTAGAGAACGACCGTTGCCGCGAGAATCCCGAACGAGAACCAGACCGCCATCCGGCGGCGATCCATCACCCAATTCAGCGAGCGCTCGTACCAGGCCAGGCTCCGCTGGTAGACGCGCTCGGAGGCCTCGTAGAAGCGGCCGTGCTTCGCTTCCTTGGGCGGTCGGAGGAAGCGGCTGCACAGCATCGGCGTGAGCGTGAGCGACACGAACCCGGAGACGAGGATCGCCACGCCGATCGTCACCGCGAATTCGTGGAACAGCCGGCCGAGGATGCCGCCCATGAGCAGCACGGGGATGAAGACGGCGGTCAATGACAGCGTCATCGACAGAATCGTAAAGCCGATCTCGCGCGCCCCGTCGAGCGCCGCCTGCATCGGCGGTTTCCCCTGCTCGAGATGCCGCACGATGTTCTCGAGCATCACGATCGCGTCGTCCACCACGAATCCCACGGACAACGTCAACGCCATCAGCGAGAGGTTGTCGAGGCTGTAGCCCATCAAGTACATCACGGTGAACGTGCCGATGATCGAGAAGGGCAGCGCGAGACTCGGAATGACCGTCGCCGACAGGTTCTTGAGGAACAGGAAAATCACCATGACGACGAGCGCCAGCGTTACGAGGAGCGTGAGCTGGACGTCGTTCACCGACTGCCGGATCGAGACCGAGCGATCGTAGAGCGTGTTGACCTCGACCGACGCGGGCATCTGCGCGCGAAGCCGGTTGACCATGTCCTTCGCGGCGTCGGCGACCTGCACGGTGTTCGTGCCCGGCTGGCGCTGGATCGCGAGGATGATCGCGCGCTTGCCGTCGTACCAGCTCGCGTTGCGCGAGTCCTGGACGTCATCGAGTACGCGGGCGACGTCCTGCAGGCGCACCGGCGCGCCGTTCTGGTACGTCACGGCGAGCTGCCGGAATTCCGGGGCGCTCGAGATCGAGCCGTCCGCGAGCACGGTGTACGCGCGCTGAGGACCCCACAGCGTCCCGGTGGGCAGATTCGGATTGCCGGCCGAGACCGCCGCGGTCACTTCATCCAGCCCGATGCCGCGCGCCTGCAGTGCCTTCGGATCGACCTGGATGCGCACCGCGTACTTCGCCGACCCGAACACCTGCACCTGCGCGACCCCGTCCACCGTCGATAGCCGTTGCGCGAGAAACGTTTCGGCGTACTCGTCGAGCGCCGACAGGGGCATGGTGCCGGATGTCAGCGTGAGATAAAGGATGGGCGAGTCGGCTGGGTTCGACTTGTTGTAGGATGGCGGCTGCATCCCAGGCGGCAACTGCCTCAGGGTTTTCGAAATCGCGGACTGCACGTCCTGGGCGGCGGCATCGATGTTCCGCGACAACGAAAACGTGAGCGTGATGTTGGTGCTGCCCATGGTGCTCGACGACGTCATCGCGTCGATCCCGGCAATCGTCGAGAACTGTTTCTCGAGCGGCGTCGCGACGGCGGCCGCCATGGTCTGGGGGCTGGCACCGGGCAAGCCGGCCGAGACCGTGATCGTCGGGAAGTCGACGTTGGGGAGATCGCTCACGGGCAGCAGGCGATACGCCATCAGCCCGAACATGAGAATCCCGAACATCACCAACGTCGTCGCGACCGGACGACGGATGAACAGCCCGGAGATGCTCACCGCGGTCCGTTCCCCGAGGCGCTGGGCTCCGCGCCGCCGCCGGCGGACTCGGTCGTCGGACCGCCGCGAATATCGACCTTGGAATTCGGCGTCAAACGCAGCTGGCCGTCGGTCACGACCAGCGCGCCCGCGGGCACACCCGCGATTACGCTGAGACTGTCGAGCGTGCGTTCAACGGTCACGGGCTGCGTCGCGGCCGTCCCGTCGTTGTTGACGACGAACACATAGGTGCCCTGCTGGCCTTGCATCACGGCCTGGCTCGGGACGACGACTGCGTCGTTCTGCATGCCGAGGATGAGCGTGATCCGGACAAACTCGCCGGGCCAGAGGTTCCCATCGCGATTCGCGAACCGGGCCTTGAGCAGCACGGTCCCGGTGGATGAGTCGACCTGATTGTCGACGAACGAGAGAATGCCTTGGATTGACGACGCGGAGTCACGTGCCGGCATCGCGATCGCGGCGAGCTGTTGGCCGGCGCGCTGCCGGATCGCAGGCAGGCTGATCGCCGGAACGGGGAAGCGCACGAGGATCGGGCGCATCTGCACGATCGAGACGAGCGGATCGGTCCCCGCGCGGACGAGGTTGCCCTCATGGAGGAGCAACCGTCCCGTGCGGCCGCCGATCGGCGCGCGGACGGTCGCGTACTCGAGGTTCAGCCGGGCGATGGCCGCCGCTGCCGAATCGGAGCGCACTGCGGCATAGGCCGCGTCCGCCGCCGACTGCTTTGCCTCGTAATCCTCCTGCGTCACCGTGTTCGTTGCGGCGAGCGTCTTGTAGCGCGCGGCTTCGCGTGCGGCGCTCACTGCCTGCGTGAGATCGCGGAGCAGTGTTCCCTCGGCCTGCTGCAATGCGGCGCGGTAGGGGCGGGGATCGATCTCGAAGAGAATCTGTCCGGCGGCGACTTCATCGCCCTCGCCGAAGTTCACGTGGAGGATCGTGCCGCCCACCTGGGGGATGACGTCGACCGAGCGAATCGGCTCTACGGTGCCGGTGGCATCCAGCTCATAGGGAAGGGCGCGGCGTTCGACGCGCGCCACGCTGACGGGGACTCTGGGGGCGGTCCCGCCCCGCTGCGAGGCACACCCCGCGGTCGCGACGAGGGCGATCGCCGGCAAAAGGGTTCGAAAAGTCACGACATCTATACGCATACCGTCCCCATGGCGTGATTTAGACCCGCCCAGCGGCTTTCTGGCTACCCCGCCTGACGCTGCTAAACGTAGCCTGGTCCATGCTCGCGCGCGTGCGCTCCGCCGCCGTCATGGGGATCGATGCGTACCTGGTGGAGGTCGAAACCGACATCGCCAGCGGCCTGCCGACGTTCGTGACGGTCGGACTGCCGCAGGGTGCGGTGAAGGAAGGCCGCGACAGGGTGTCGGCCGCGCTGGCCAACACCGGCTACACGTTCCCGCTCAAGCGCGTAACGATCAACCTGGCCCCGGCCGACATCAAGAAGGAGGGATCGGCCTTCGATCTCCCGATCGCGCTCGGAATTCTTGCGGCGACGGAGCAGATAAAGGGCGAACGGTTGGCAAAGATCGCCGTGCTCGGCGAGCTCGGCCTGGAAGGTGCGATTCGCCCCGTCAGGGGAGCCCTACCAGTGGCACTGGCTGCGCGCGCGGCGGGTGTGGAGGCGCTCATCCTGCCACGAGAGAACCTCGCCGAGGCGGGCGTCGTCGATGGGCTCTGCGTCCTCGGCGCCGGCTGTCTGGCGGAGATCGCCGATTATCTCGACGGGAAAGGCGAACTCCGTGGCGCATCGATCGATGTGGCGAAGCTGTTTGCCGAACGCGCTAAGGAAGATGTGGACTTCGCGGAGGTGAAGGGGCAGGCACACGCCAAGCGTGCGCTCGAGGTCGCGGCGGCAGGCGGGCACAACATCCTGATGGTGGGCGCGCCGGGTTCCGGGAAAACGATGTTGGCCCGCCGGCTGCCGACGATCCTTCCCAGGATGAGTCTCGACGAGGCGCTCGAGACGACCAAGATCCATTCGGTGGCGGGGACGCTGCCGCTCGGTGAGTCACTCGTTGCGCGGCGGCCGTTTCGCGCGCCGCATCACACGATTTCGGATGCGGGTCTGATCGGCGGCGGCTCGTATCCGCGGCCGGGTGAGGTCAGCCTGGCGCACGGTGGCGTCCTGTTTCTCGACGAGCTGCCCGAGTTCCGGAAGAACGTGCTGGAGGTATTGCGCCAGCCGATGGAGGACGGCGTCGTGACGATCGCGCGGGCGGCGATGAGCCTCTCCTATCCGGCGCGCTTCATGCTGGCGGCCGCGATGAATCCCTGCCCCTGCGGCTGGTTTGGCGATCCGCATCACACGTGCGCATGCGGCTCGCTGGTGGTGCAGCGCTATCTCGCGCGCGTCTCCGGGCCGCTGCTCGATCGCATCGACATCCATTTGGAAGTGCCGGCGGTGAAGTACAAGGCGCTCACCGCGGAGACGGGGGGCGAGCCGAGTGAAGTGATGCAGGAGCGGGTCGACCGGGCGCGCGTGGTGCAGCGCGAGCGGTTCGCCAACCGGCCGGGGATCTATGCCAACGCGCACATGGCGCCGCGCGACATTCGCGCGCACTGCAAGGTGTCGGACGGCGCGGATGCGCTGCTGAAGACAGCGATTACGCGGCTGGGACTATCGGCGCGGGCATATCACCGGATTCTCAAGATCGCGCGGACGGTCGCCGATCTCGACGGGGCGGCGTCGCTCGAGCCGAAGCATGTGAGTGAAGCGATTCAGTACCGGAGCCTGGACCGGCGTGGAGTTGCCTAGGTTGGCTCTGCTCCCGTGAGCAGTCGGTACGCACTCTTGATCTGCTGCGGCTGTCCTACCACGACGAGCACATCACCCGCGTCGAGCCGAAAGTCCGCACTGGGCGTTGCCAGGTCGCTCTCCCCGCGTCGCACCGCGAGAATCAGCGCACCGGTCTTCGATCGGAGCCCCGTCTCGGCGATCGTCTGGCCGACCCCCGGCGCCTGCTCGCCGAGGACGATGCGCTCGACGTGCATCTGCGGCATCGCGCCGAGCGCGCCGCTCAGCGTGAGCCGCGGCCGGGTCCCGGGCCGCAGGGCCTGGTAGTGAGAAGCGCGAATCTCACTCACCAGCCGCTCGATTTCATCGCGCGGCACGTTGTAATGCGCCAGCACCCGCGAAAAAATCTCGATGGACGTTTCGAACTCTTCGGGGATGACGACGTTTGCGCCGAGGCGCGTCAGCTCGGGAATCTCGACGACGTATCGCGTGCGCGCGATGATGTGGAGCTTGGGGTTCAGCTCGCGCGCCACACGCACCATCCGCCGTGTTGCCGCCGGATCGGAAATCGCGATGACGAACAGTCGCGCGCGGCCGATGCCTAACGCGTGCAGAATCTCCTCGCGCGTGGCGTCGCCGTAAAACGCCGGCTCCCCTTCGGCACGTGCCTTGCGCACCGTCTGCGCATTCAGCTCCACGATGAGATAGGGCGCGTGGATGGCGCGCAGGGCGGCCGTCAGGTTGCGTCCGTTCAACCCGTAGCCGGCGACCACGACATGATCCGTGACTTGTTCGTGCACGGGCGCGAGGTCGCGCGGGCGGAATCCCGGCAACAGCCGGTCGAGCGGCACCACCTTTTCGAGCGCGTCGAGGATCGCCGGACCGCCCTGGAGCAGGAACGGGGTCACCAGCATCGTCATCACGGCCACGCCGAGAAACTGCTGATACAGGAGATTCGGCAGGAGGCCTTGGGCCCGGCCTTCCTTCGCGAGGACGAACGAGAACTCTCCGATCTGCGACACCGCGACCCCGGCGAGTAACGCGACGCGCCCGGAATACCCGAGCAACGCGGGCCCCACCGCGGCGGACAGCGTCTTGCCACCCATGATCACCGCGACGGCCACGAGGGTGAGGACGATGTGGTCTCGGATGATGTCGAGCTGCACGAGCATGCCTACGGCGACGAAGAACAGCGAGATGAAGATGTCGCGGAACGGCATCAGCTCGGCGAGCGCCTGGGGGCCGTAGTCCGATTCGGAGATGATCAATCCGGCGAGAAACGCGCCCAAGGCGAGCGACGCGCCCGCCGCGGCCGTGCCCAGCGCGGTGAGCGTGCCGATGAGGATCACGGCGATCAGGAACAGCTCGCGGCTGCGCGTCTTGAGGATCTCGCGCAGCGCGCGTGGCACGACGGTGCGGGCGGCGAGGACGACGCCCACGACGACCAGCGCCGCTTTTCCCAGCGCGACGAGCAGGCCGACCACACCGCCCTCGGATTTTCCTGCGAGGAACGGCAGCACGAGCATGATCGGGACCACGCACAGGTCCTGGAAAATCAGCACCCCCGTCGCCAGGCGGCCATGCGGCGCGTCGATCTCACCCTTGTCTGTCATCACCTTCAGCACGATGGCCGTGCTCGACAGCGCGATCAGGAATCCGAGGAACAGCGCCACGCGCCACCCGTCCAGAAACGCGAGTCCCGCGGCCAGCGTCGCGATGATCGTGAAGCCCATCTGTGAGAAACCGCCCACGAGGATCTGGCGGCCCATCTCTTTCAGCCGGCTGAGCGAGAACTCGATGCCGATCGTGAACAACAGCAGGATCACCCCGACTTCGGCGAGGCTCTCCACATCCTTCGGATCGGACACGAATCCGAGGGCGTTGGGGCCGAGCAGAATTCCGGCAATGATGAAGCCTGGAAGGGCGGGGAGCTTGAGTCGATAGAAAACCAGAATCACCAGCAGTGAGCCGGCGAAGATGACGGCGAGGTCGCGAAGGATGTGTACCTGTTCCACGGTGGCCTAAAACTAGGAGGACTCGTAGCTTTGGCCACCGTGCGCGACTGGTTGCAAAGTCGTCTTGGCCTGAGCCCTGAGATGCAGACTCACCTGCTGGTCACGATCATCGTGATCGCGGGGCTCTGGGTCGTCGAGCGCCTCGTCCTCGCGGTGGTCTACCGCCGCGTCACCGATCCCTGGTCGCGGTACCGCTGGCGCAAGGCGATCACCTACATCACGCTCGCGATCGCCGTCATGGTGATCGGGCGCGAGTGGCTCGAAGGCTTCAAGTCCCTCGCCACATTCCTCGGTATCGTCTCGGCGGGCATCGCGATTTCGTTGAAGGACCCGCTCTCCAACCTGGCGGCGTGGGCGTTCATCGTCTGGCGGCGGCCATTCGACGTCGGCGATCGCATCGAAATCGCCAAGCACCGCGGCGACGTCATCGACGTGCATCTGTTCCAGTTCACGCTGAACGAAATCGGCGTCTGGGTCGAGGCGGATCAGAGCACCGGCCGCATCGTTCATATCCCGAACCAGCTGGTCTTCACCGAGCCGGTCGCGAACTACGACAAGGTCTTCAAGTACATCTGGAACGAAGTGCCGGTGTTGGTGACCTACGAGAGCAACTGGAAGAAGGCGAAGGAGATTCTGACCGCGATTGCGTTCAAACACGCCGAGCATCTGACGGCGGAGGCGGAGCGCGATTTGCTGGCCGCCTCACAGCAGTTTCTGATCAACTACAAGAAGCTGACGCCCATCGTCTATACGAGCTCCGTGGCCTCCGGCATTCTGTTGACCGTTCGCTATCTCATCGAGCCGCGCCGCCGCCGCGGGACGGTCTCGGCGATCTGGGACGACATTCTGACCGAGTTCGGGAAGGCGCCGGACATCGAGCTCGCGTATCACACCGTCCGGTCGTTCAGTAACCCGATCGAAGGCAAGATCGTGGGGAGACCCGAGGAGTAGAGCGCCGTCCCGATCTCGACGACGGCTTTCACCAACAGATCGAAGTCCTCGCGGCGGCTGCGATGGTTCGTTACGGCGACGCGGATGGCGAACTTGCCGTTGAGCATTGTTTGCGACGGGATCGCGAGGCCACTCTCCTGAATCCGTAGCAGAATCTCGGTGTTCAGCGCGTTCAGCTTCGCCTGATCCGCGCTCGGTACGACAAACCGGAAACAGACGACGTTCAGCGGCGCGGGTGCGAGCAGCTCGAGCCGGGGGTGTGTGCTCACGAGCCCGGCGAGATAATGGGCCTGGCGCACGTTCTGATGAATCAGCTGTGCGTAGGCGTCCACGCCATGTGTCTTGAACGACATCCAGACCTTCAGGGCGCGGAACCCGCGCGAGAGCTGCACGCCGCGCTCGGCGAAGGGGAAGCCGCCGGCCGCGATGCCACGGTCGAAAGACGCGAGATACGCGGGCGTCACGTTGAACGTGGCGCGGTGTGCCTGCTGATCGCGGACGAGCGTGCAGCCGACCTCGTAGGGCATGTACAGCCACTTGTGCAAATCGAACGCGACTGAATCGGCGTCCTCGAGGCCCGCGACCAGCGGGCGGAGCGCGGGGACCAGTGCGGCAAGCGCGCCGAACGCGCCGTCGACGTGGAACCACGTCTGCTCGTCCCGGCTGAGCGCCGCGAGCGCGCGCAGATCATCGGTTGCTCCCGTATTCACCGTGCCGGCGTTGCCGACAATGCAGATGGGACGCCACCCGGCGGCTCGGTCGGCGGCAAGCTTCCCCCGCAGGGCCTTCAGGTCAATCGCATAATCGGCGGTGACGGGAATCGAGCGCAACGCGTCGTGGCCGAGGCCGAGCAGCTCGACGGCTTTGCGCACGGACGAATGCGTTTCCGTGGAGGCGTAGACGCTCAGCCGAGGGCCGGCGCCGTTCTGGAGCCCACGCTCGCGGACGTCGAACCCGGCGCGGGCGTTTCGGGCGACCGCGAGACCCACGAAGTTCGCCATTGACCCGCCGGAGACGAGCAGGCCGTGCGTGCCCGCGGGGAGGCCGAGCAGCTCGACGAGCCACGCGATCACCTGGTTCTCCACGACGGCCGACGAGTCGTCGAACTCGGCGACCTGGGGGTTCATCCCGGAGGCCAACATGTCCGCCAGCATTCCGATTGGTGTCCCGGTCCCGATCACCCAGCCCCAGAACCGCGGATGGATGTTGCCGGTGGGGTAGGGGAGCACGTCGCGCTTGAACTCCTCGTAGACCTTCGCCGCCGCCGTCGGCTCGCGCGGCGCGGGGCCGGAGAGCCGCTCGCGGACCTCAGCAGGGACCGGCCGCCACACGGGGCGTTCCCGCGCGGTACGCAGATACTCGAGCATCTCGTCCACCATGCGGTGGCCGAGCTGGCGCAGCTCCTCCCACTCCCGCGCGCCCTGCGGATCGAGGCTAATCTCCGGCGATGACGTCGTAATGGTCGACGAAGGGTTCGAGCTCGACGAGGAAGTCGCGGTCTTCCGGGTAGTAGTGGGCTTTCTCATAGTCCTCTCCGGCGAACCGCCGGATTGCATCGATTGATTCCCACAACGAGATGAACGTGAACTCGGCGCGATCCTGCTTGATACGACGTAGCACGTAGACGCCGCGATTGCCCGGTGTCGCCCGGCACTCCCGGGCGCCTGTACGCTCGAGATAGTCGGCGTATTCGTCGGCCCGCGCGGCATCGGTCACGCCGTGCCAGATGCGGGCGATTAACCTAGAGCCGATCGAGCTCGGCGACGGTGCGTTCATTGCGGACGTTTCCGGTGTTCAGGGTCGAATTGGGTTCGAACAAGAGGACGTGGGTTTCTTCCTCGGCGACCGGCAGATGCTCGACGCCATGCGGGATGATGACGAACTCGCCCGGCTCGATCACGAGGTCCCGGTCTCTCAGCTTCATCCGCAGACGGCCTTTCACGACCAGAAACAGCTCGTCTTCGCGCTCGTGATGGTGCCAGACGAACTCACCCTTGAGCTTCGTGAGCTTCACGAGGTTGTCATTCACCGCGCCGACGATCTTGGGACTCCACTGATCCTGAAACCGGCCGAACATCTCGGTGAGATTGACCTTGCGGACGGGGGCGCTCATGATGCGCGCTCCAGGACGGTTTTGGTATCGACGACGGCGGAGAATTCGCCGTTGAGATCCGCGAGCGCGACGTCATGCACCAGCTCCGATGCGTAGCGTTTGCCGTTCGGCCCGATGGTGTCGAAGGTCGCCGTTGCGTCGGACACGACGTACGTGGTGAAGCCGAGGTTGCCCGCCATCCGCGCCGTCGTCGAGACGCACATGTTCGTCTGCATGCCGACGACCACGAGCGTGGTGAGGCCACGGCGGTGGAGATCGCTCTCGAGCGTCGTCCCAATGAACGCGCTGCTGACCGATTTTTGCACGACGGGCTCCCCCGGCAGGGGCCGCACTTCGTCCTTGATCTCGACGCCGGGCTGTCCCGGCCGCAGCGGCGATTGGGGCTCTTTCGAGAGATGCTGTACGTGAATGATGGGCCGACCCGTCTTGCGCCAGACTGCCTGTAGCCGCGCGATGTTCCGCTCGAGGTCGGGATTGTTGCGATTGTACCGCTCGGCGTAGACATCCATGCCCTTCTGGACGTCGACGATCAAGAGCACCGCATCACGGGGCAGTTGCGGCGTCATGTACTCGCCTCCGGCTCCCGGCGGATCGTCGGATTGTCGGATGGGCGGATCGTCGCCGCGCTTTCCATCCGTCCATTCGCCGATCCGTCGATCCGCCGGAGCTTGTGCGAAAACTGAATCCACGTGACGGCGGCGAGCGTCATTCCCATAGCGACAAATGTGCGCGCCCCGACCGGTTCGTGCAGCAACAGCCAACCGAGCAAGACGGCGATCACCGGGTTGACGTAGGCATACGTGCCGACAATCGTCGCCGACGCGTGACGCAACGCATAGGAGTACGCGCTGTAGCCAAGCACGGATCCGAACACGACGAGATACGCGATGGCGCCGATGCCCCGAGAGCTCAGGTGCCACTTCGGCCATTCTCCGAGCGCAGTGCCGACGAGCGCCACCGCGCCGCCGCCCACGATCATTTGGAAGGCCGCGCCCATGTACGGACTCGCCTGGGTGGGATGGCGTTTGGCGTACACGCTGCCAAGTGACCACGATGCGCTCGCCATCGTCAAGGCGATCGGGCCACGCTTGTCGGCCGCGAGGATTTCGGCCGGCGAGGCGCCGACCAGGAGGAGCGTGCCGGCGAAGCCGAGCAGGAGCCCGGCGATGATGCGCCAGTTCAGCTCGCTCGAGCCGCCGGGGATGATCGCATCGAACAGCGCTGTCCACATGGCGACGGTGACGACGAAGATGCTCGCGATGCCGGAGCCGATGTACTGCTCCGACCAGACGACGAACGCATTGCCGCCGGCGAGCAGCAGCAGGCCGACGATCGCCAGCGTGCGCCAGTCATTGCGCTTGGGTAACGGATCACCGAGCGCGCGGGCGAGGCCCAGCAGCACCACGCCGGCCGTGAGAAACCGCAAGCCGGCGAACAGGAACGGTGGCAGCTCGGTGACGCCGACCTTAATCGCGAGATACGTCGAGCCCCAGAAGACGCACACCACCAGATAGGCGATGAGCGCCTTGCCCTTGAGCGCTGCCCCCATCAGTCGGGCTCCGCGGGGATGAAGCCCGCTTTCTCGAACAACGTGGAGAGCACGATCGTGGTGCGCGTGTTCATCTGGGAGTTCGGGCCCCGCAAATCACGCAGGATTGCCTGCACGCCTTCGAGATCGGGGGCGACGACCTTCAGGATGTAGCAGTCGTCGCCGGCGATATGATGACACTCGAGGACGCCGGGATGTTTTTCCATCTCGCGCATCCGCGGCTCGTCGCCGACGTAGTCGCTCGACCCATAGCGCACGGCCACGAACGCGGTCACCGGCAGACCGACTTTGGCGCGATCGAGCTGGACGCGATACCCGCGGATGTAACCGGCCTCCTCGAGGCGCTTGACGCGTTCCATGATCGCCGGCCGGGAGAGACCGACCTCATCGGCGACGGCTTGATAGCTGGCTCGCCCGTCTTGCGCGAGAATGCGAAGAATCCGTCGGTCGATGGCGTCGAGTTCAGTTTTCGCGGTCATTTGGAAGGCTCTCGAGTTTGTTTGTGAACGCTTCGTAAGTCTAGTAGGTTTCTCTCCTACGGAATATCCGTTTCTTACTTTCAAACTGTCCTTTGATTAGGACAAGGGCGGGCGTACTATTCCAGCGATGCAGTCTCTCCGCGCCCTCGTTCGCGAGCTCCCCTCGGTCCTGCTTGGGTATTCGGGCGGAGTGGATTCGGCGTTTCTCGCGGTGATCGTGCGGCAGGAGCTCGGGAAGGACCGCATGCTGGCGGTGATCGGTCGCAGCGCCTCCTATCCCGACGCGCAGTGGCAGGTCGCCCGCCAGGTCGCCACGCAGTTCGATATCCCGCTCACCGAAATCGCGACCCACGAGCTCGAAGACGCGAACTATCTCGCGAATCCCTCC
>Ga0193723_1000603_pt1 | contig 14110 bp, 11 predicted proteins | sample H2m2metaG_FD_143042 | JGI IMG/M metagenome (GOLD analysis project Ga0193723, IMG submission 143042) | Soil microbial communities from a riparian zone of the East river system, Colorado, United States - H2m2 | ecosystem: Environmental > Terrestrial > Soil > Riparian zone | place: USA: East River... | reverse complement strand
CGCCCGGCGTGTCCGAGGCGCAGATCCGATCGGCATTCCAGAAGCGCATGTCGGGCCAGGAGCTGACGCCCGCCGAGCAGAGCGCGCTGGCGGCGATGCGACAGATGATGCAGCGCGCCGGAGGTGGGGGCGGGGGGGCCGGCGGCGGACTCCGACGTAACACCGGCGAGCCGTCGAGCTACATCGTCTTCACGCTCAAGAATGGCAAGCCGACTCCCGTGCAGATTCGTACGGGGCTCACCGATCTCGATTACATCGAGGTCGTGAGCGGCCTGACCGAGCAGGACACCGTGCTCGTGCTGCCGAGCGCGTCGCTGCTCAATGCGCAGCGCGACATGCAGCAACGCATGCGCAACGTCACCGGCGGCGGCTTGCCGGGCGTGCAACAGCAGCAGCCGACCACACCGGCGCGGCCGCAGGCTGCGCCCACCAGGCCCTAGCATGCTCCTCGGCGAGATCTTCAAGGTCGCGCTCCAGGCGATCCGCGCCAACAAGCTGCGGTCGTTCCTGACGATGCTGGGCATCATTATCGGTGTCGGCGCCGTCATCACGATGGTGGCGCTCGGCAGCGGGGCTCAGAAGGCCGTGCAGGCGCGGCTGCAGGCGCTCGGCCCGACGCTGTTGTCGATTTATCCGGGGCAATCGTTTCGGGGCGGGATCGCGATCATGTTCGACCAGCGCGTCAGCGTCACGGTCGACGACGCGAACGCGCTCGCGCGCGACGCCCGGTATGTCAAAGGCGTCGTACCCGAGCTGACGCGCAACCTGCAGATCAAGGTCGGCGGGCAAAACGGCAACGTCAGTATCGTGGCCACGACGCCCAATTACGCGACCGTCAAGAACTACACGATGACCGCCGGCCGCATGTTTACGGCCGGGGAGGACGAGGGACGCCGGCGTTTCGCCGTACTCGGCTCGGCGATTCCGGACATGTTCAACCGGAACCCGGCCGCGATGATCGGCCAGGAGATTCAGATTCGGGGAATCCCCTTCGAGATCGTCGGCGTGTTATCGGCGAAGGGCTCCGCGGGCGGATTCGGAAACCCGGACGAGCAGATCCTGATTCCGCTGCAGACCGGCCGCTACCGCATCATGGGGACCGATCGCCTGCGGTCCATCACCGTCGATGCGGCGAGCGTGCCGCAGATGACCTTGGCGATGATCGAAATCGAGCGCGTGATGCGGCGCGAGCACAAGGTCCGGCCCGGCGGCGAGAACGATTTCCAGATCCGGAACCAGTCGGACATTCTCTCCACGTTCCAGGACACGGCGAAGACGTTCACCTACCTGCTTGCGGGCATCGCGGCGGTCAGCCTGCTCGTCGGCGGAATCGGCATCATGAACATCATGCTCGTGTCGGTCACGGAACGCACACGCGAAATCGGCGTGCGCAAGGCGCTGGGCGCGACGCGCTTCAATATTCTGTTCCAATTCCTCGTCGAGGCGCTCGTGTTGTGTCTCGCGGGAGGGCTCACCGGAATCGTCCTTGGCTCGCTCGGCGCGGTCGCGCTGTCGAAGCTCGCGCATTGGAACACGTCGATAAGCGTGTTCGCGATTCTGATCGCGTTCGTCTTCAGCGCCATCGTGGGGCTGTTCTTCGGCATCTGGCCGGCCCGTCGGGCCGCTTCGCTGGATCCTATCGTAGCCTTGCGGTACGAGTAGTAATGCGAAATGGTGAAATGCGGAATGCGAAATTGACCTGACGAAACGTCACTCGCGTCGGACATTTCGCATTCCGCATTCGCCCTTCCGCATTGTAGTTTTAGTTCCATGCTCGCCGTCCTTCTGCTCGTCGTCCAATCTGCTGGCCAGCAGCACGTGTACGACGGCCGCCTGCGTCAGACCGAGGTTCGGATTCCGCGCATCGAGGCGGAAGCCGTTCGCCTCGACGGCGTGCTGGACGAGCCGGTCTGGCGCCAGGCCGCGCTGCTCACGGGCTTCACGCAGTACCGTCCCGTCGATAGCCGGCCCGCGGCGGACTCGACCCAAGTCCTCGTCTTCTATGCTCCCGACGCGATGTACTTCGGCATTCGGGCGTTCGAGGCGCACGGCAACGTCGTGCGCGCGACGCTCGCCGACCGCGACAACATCGACGCCGACGACAAGATTCAGATCCTGCTCGACACCTTCAACGACCGGCGCCGCGCGCTGCTGTTCGCGGTCAACCCGCTGGGAGCGCAGGAAGACGGCGTGCGGAGCGAAGGGCTCGCGGGCGCCGCCGGCGGGCAAAACGCCGGATTCCGGTTCGATGGTGTGGTGGATCTCAATCCCGACTACGTCTACCAGTCGCAAGGGCGCGTGACACCGTGGGGCTATGAAGTAGAGGTGCGGATTCCCTTCAAGAGCCTCCGCTACCAAAGCGGCGCCACGCAGGATTGGGGCATCCAGTTTATCCGCACCACGCAGCACACGGGCTACGAAGACACCTGGTCGCCGGTCGTGCGCGCCAGCGCGTCCTTCCTCATTCAATCGGGCGCGTTGAAGTCGCTCACCGGACTGCACCGCGGTCTCGTGATGGACGTGAGCCCCGAGTTCACGTCGCGCCTCGACGGCGCGCGGGTGACGCCGTCGACCTACCGCTATCAGCACATCGATCCCCAGGTAGGGGTCAACATCCGCTGGGGGATTACGCAAAACCTGAGCGCGGCCGGGGCCGTCAATCCCGATTTCTCGCAAGTGGAAGCCGACGTCGGCCAGGTCACCGTGAATCAGCGCTTTGCGCTGTTCTTTCCCGAAAAGCGCCCCTTCTTTCTCGAGGGTCTCGAGCAGTTCGACACGCCCAACGCGCTGATCTACACGCGGCGCATCATCGACCCCATCGCCGGAGCCAAGCTCACCGGGAAGGTCGGACCGACGGCAGTGGCGTATATCGGGGCGGTCGATGATAATGGCGGTACCGCGGGCGCCCCCCATCCACTCGTGAATCTCCTGCGGCTGCGGCGCGATCTCGGCGCGAACTCCACGGTCGGCCTCGCGTACACCGACCGCATCGCCGGCAGCGCATGGAATCGAGTGCTCGGCGGCGACGTGCGTTTCATCTGGAAGAAGATCTGGTTCTCCGACGCGCAGTTCGCGGGCTCGTGGACGAAAGACGGAGCAGGCTCCGGCGTGCGACCGGGCGAGTTGTGGGACGTGACACTGTACGACCGCACCGGCTACTCGTACGGCAATCATGCCGAGTTCGTCGGCATCAGTCCGACCTTTGCTGCGCTGAGCGGGTTCGTGAACCGCGTCAACGTCGTCCAAGGCCGGATCGCCAATCGTTTCACCTGGTATGGGAAACCCGGCGCCACATTGGAGAACGCCACGACATTCATCCTCGTCGGTCCGACGTGGCGCTATCGCGACTTCTTCGACCTCGGCAGCACGCTCGAGGGCACCATCAACGAGGCGTGGCTGTTCACGCTGCGCGGCGGCTGGGGCGTTACGGCGACCTGGCAGAACAACCACCAGCGCTTCGATCCGCCGGACTACGCCAAGTACCAGGTGAACTCGGGCGGCACCCTGGTTCCGTTCTCGGTTCCACACGGGCGCTACAATCTCTGGGGCGGCAATATCGGATTCAACACGCCAAACCAGGCGCTCACATTCAACGCGAACATCGGCGCGGGCAAGGGCGTGATCTTCTCGGAGGCGGCTGAATCGCGTGGCGTCAACACCTTTGTGGGAATCACCTGGAAGCCGACATCGGCCTTGCGGGTCGACGGGCAGTGGGTTCACCAGCGCCTGAACCGCGCGCAGGACGGCAGCTGGTTTTCGACGGCGAACGTTCCGCGCTTGAAGATCGAATACCAGCTCACGCGCGACATCTTCTTCCGCTACGTTGGCCAATACAGGGCGCAGGAGGTCGACGCCCTGCGCGATCCACGCACGGGGGATTCGCTCGTCGTGAACGGCGCTGCGCAACCCCGCGGCACGGATACCGAATTCCGTAACGACTTCCTGTTTTCCTACAAGCCGAGGCCCGGCACGGTCGTGTTCTTCGGGTACGGCACTTCGCTGACCGAGCCCGAACCGTTCAACTTCGGCCGGCTGTCGCGCACGGCGGACGGATTCTTCCTGAAAGCCAGCTACCTGTTCCGCATGTGATCAGCCTCGAGCTGCAACTCGTCGAGGAGCGGTTCGCCAAACAGCGCCAATACGTGCTGTCGAATACGCGCGCCCGCTGGGGCTTCGTGGGGTTCGGGATCGCGCTCCTCGTCGCCGTCAAGCTCGCCAGCATCATCGCCATCTCGTGGTGGTTCATTGTCGTCTTCGCCGTGAGCTTCGTGGCCGCGAACGCCGGCGTACGCCGCCTCGTGGAGCGGGAGTCGTTCCAGCCGTGGTACGCGCAGCTCAATCTCGTCGTCGGGTGCCTGCTGATTTCCGCCGTGCTGTTCGCCATGGGACCGAACGGCCATGTGCTCTACGGCGCCTACCTGATCGCGCCGCTGCAGGCGGCGCTGTATCTCGAGCGCCGCGAAGCGTGGGGCGCACTCATCATCAATCTCGCCGCCTTTACACTCGTCACCGCGCTGGCGCAGGTCGCCGGCCATGGATGGGCGTGGTCGCTCTACATCCAGGAAAGCCTGGTGCTCGTCTTCGCCTGCGTGGCCCTCGTTCCCATGCTCGTACAGATCGTCGAGCGCCTGCGGACGGCGCGCGGCGTGCTCGGTGAGATCGAGCGCGGCGACCTGACGCGGCAGATGGAAAGCAGCGCCGCCACCAGCGCCACCGACGAGCTCGGCTTCCTGGGCGTCAGCGTGAACCGGACGACGGCGGCGATCGCCGACGTCATCCGCGAGATCGGCCGCCAGGGAGGGGCGCTCGCATCGATGGCGGGTGGACTCGCCACCGCCGCGCGCGAGCTGCAGACGGCGTCACAGTCGATCTCGGCCACAACGCATCAGCTCTCAGAGGGGACCGAGCGGCAGCGCCAGCTCATCGGCTACGGGCGGCAGGATTCCGAGGCTGCCTCCGGCCTGGCGACGACGCTCCACGCGCGCGCGCAGGAGGCGGAGCGGCAGATCACAGAGATCGCTCTCCAGGCGCACAAACGTGGCGAGGAAGTGGCGCGCGCGAGCACCCTGCTGATGAACCTGATGGTCCACATGGACCATGCCTCCGAAGTGGCGGCCGTGCTCGACCGTGAATCCAAGGAGATCGGCAAGCTGGTCGACGGTATCACGCGCATCGCGAGCCAGACCGATCTGCTGGCGCTCAACGCCGCGATCGAAGCGGCGCGCGCCGGACAACACGGTCTCGGCTTCCGCGTTGTGGCGGGCGAAGTGCGCAAGCTGGCCGAGCAGAGCGGCCGATCAGCGGAGGAAGTCCGAACCAAGGTGCGCGCGACGCAGGACCAGATCGTTCGCGTCGTGGACGCCATGCAGAAGGGACGTGAGGCGGCGAAGGGCGTCGGCAGTGTGGCGAGCACCGTGCAAGGCGCGCTCGATGCCATCTTCGCCGATCTCAACTCGACGGTCCAGTTTGCGACGACGTTCGCCGCCGAGACGGAGAACCAGACGAAGCGGATGGGGGAGGTGCTGCGGCGGATGGAAGAAGTCGCAGCGATTGCCGATGGTGCCGCGACTGGAGCCCGTCTGACGTCGGCGGCGACCGCGCAGCAGATCGCGTCCCTCAGCGAGCTTACGACGACGTCGCAGCATCTTTCCGATGCCGCGGCGACGCTGTCGCAGACGATTCGCCGCTTCCGGGTAAAGGGCAACGGTCTGTAACATCCCGCCTTCGGCCGGCATCCGTTAGAAGAATGCCACAAACACACACCTACGCGCTTCGAGGCTCGGCGATCAGTCCGAATTCCGCAGCAGAATCGCAACTGGTCCAGCAAGTCGCGGCCGGCTCGTCAGACGCTCTCGCAGAGCTCTATCGACTACACGCGGCGCCGCTATTTCGTCTCGCACGGCGTATGACGAGCTCGGTGGAGGACGCGGAAGACGTCCTGCACGATCTCTTCGTTGGTCTGCCGGATTCGATTCACAAGTACCACGAGCGCGGCAGTCTCCAAGGGTGGCTGAAGCGAGTGGTCGTCCGTCTCGCGCTCATGCGTCTCCGCGCGACACGCCGGCGGCGAGAGGTTGCACTCGATGAAGAAGTTCCCACGCAAGCGGCCGACGACACTGTCGGTTGGGATGTGCAACGTGCTATCGAGACCTTGCCCGACGATCTGCGGGCCGTCCTCGCCCTGCGGCAAACCGAACGGTATACGCATCAAGAGATCGCCGCGCTGCTCGGTATCACGCCGGGGGCGTCGCGAGTGCGCCTATCTCGGGCGGTCAAACTAATGAGAACAGCATTGAGAGGTCGCATATGAGTTGGTCATTCTCGCACCCAAATACGGACACGCTCGTTGGGTTCGCATCTCGCACACTGGCGACACCTGACGAGCGCCGCGTTGCACAACATCTGGAAGCGTGCACGGAGTGCCGCGAAACGGTAGTCGTGTTGCGCGCGGTGGACGATGTGGAGCGCGACGCGCAGCCTCGCGACGAGCTGCTCGAACGGATTCTGTCGTCGCGCGCCGCGGGGCATCGAACGATCCTGCCGACGGATGACGCAACGGTCATGACACGACGCCGGCCGGTCACTCGCCTCGCCGGGCTGGCGGTCGCGGCAGCATTGCTGGCGGTCATCCTTTTCAGGGGCTCGCGTGAGGCCTCAGCCGGAGAGCGGACGGGCTATCTCCGTCTCGATCCCGCTCGGCCATTGCCGGGAGCGCTCGTCCGCGCCACCTACACACCGAGCGCATTCCTCCAAGGATTTGATTCGCTCGTGTTGCGGACACGCTTTCGGCGGCCGAATGACGACGACTACAATGTCGGACCAATGCAGCAGCGTGCCGCCGTGCTTCACCGCACCAACGGCGGCGTCTTTGCTGGTGAGTTCAAGCTCCCCGATTCCGTGGTCTTCGCAGTCTTCGCCGTAGAAAGTCCATCGGGCGACCGAGTGGACGATAACGACGAGCGACTGTGGGACCTTCTTACCGCCGACGCGGCACATCGCCCGTTGTACGAGGCGCTCGTGCAGAAGGAACGGGACCTGATGGGAAGGGACTGGGCGAACGGGTTGAAAACCGTCCGGACGCTCACCGCCCTATATCCAGACGAGCCAGAAGCATGGAGCCTGCTCTCAGTCTTCGAGCGCTGGGTGCTCGGCGATCGTATCGCGGATAGCCTCCTCGCAGGGCATCGCCGTCGCTTTGCTGCTTTTCACGGCAGGCTCGCCGAACGGGGGGGGCTACCGACCACGACAGTCTCGGGAATGTTGTCCTACGCGATTTCCGTCGACGACAGCGCAGCGCGTCGCTATTGGCTGCAGCGCTTGGAGCGTGAGTTCCCGGATGATCCCAAGGTCCTCTTCCGCCAGGAAAATCGTCTGGCAGGCAATCATCAGAATCGTCTGGCAGGCGATCAGACCGGGCGACGCGGTGATCCGCGCGGATACTTCACGGCGCTCGAGGCCCTGTGGGCCAAGGCCGAGCCGACCGGCGACCGTATCCTCTGGGCGTTCGCACAAAACGCGTTGGCGCGCGCGACGGAAATGAAAGACACGACCGCGCTCCGAGTCTGGATTCCACGCTATCGTCAGGTGGAGCGACGGACACCTGGTATGGCAGCTTACTGGAGCAAAGTGCTGCTCCAGTACCCAAGTCTCCGGACGATGGCCATGGCGTGGCTGCGAGATGATGCCCGTCTGCTCGCGGAGGGGCCAGAAGCGTATCGACCCCTGACCGCGAACACCTCGGATCAGCAAGTCACAAACCGCATTACGGCGCAGCCCGTGCTGGCGGAACTGGCGAAGGGGCTCCTGCAGGACGGCGATACTGCCGCGGGGCTCGACACGCTCCGACTTGCCGCCTCGTACGGCTGGAATCCCTCCGTTTTCCTTCGTGTTGCACAGACGTGGGCGGCGCTCGGAGACACCGTGCAAGCCCTGCGGACATATGCGAAGGTCGCCGCCGACCCCGGCTCGGCTCCAGGATTTGCGGACTCGATTCGCGCGGTCACCGCTCCCCGGTTGTCAAACGCGAGGTGGACGTCCTGGGTGAACGAAGCGAAGGCACAGATGCGCGCTGCTGTTCTCGAAGGATCTGCGACTCGCTCGCTCATGGGCCCGATGCGACTGTTGTCGAGCACAGGCGAAGCCCGCGGCCTGAATGAGCTCACGCACGGCCACGTTACGGTCATCGCATTCTGGTCGCCGTATTGCTGGTTCTCTGTGAACGACCTCGGTCCGCTTCAACGCATCGGCAATCGGATCTCAAGATCCGGAGCGAGGATTGTGGCGATCGTGGACCGCCCATTTTCGGATGAGCTGCGCCGCATCCTGAAGGAGCAGCGTGCGGAAGATCTGGCGGTCTTCTACGACTATAGAAGTGATACGAAGCGAGCGTTCAGTACTTTCGCATGGCCGGATTTCTATGTGCTCGACGCGACTGGGCAAGTAATCTTCGCACACAGCTCGCTCGAGGCGATTCCTCGGCAGGTCGCTGCGTTACTGCCATAAGACAAACGGGGCCTCCACCTGGAGGCCCCGTTCGTTCGTTCCGTCGGGTCAGATAACCCGTCCGGCCGCTAACCGTGTTACCAACCTGCGCGAGCGTTATCGCCGAGTCAATGGGTGCGGCTGGGTGCACCGCCGCCGGGACTCGAACCCGGATCGTCCGGTTAGCGGCCGGACAGACTATCCAGTTGTCAGACGGCGGCGCGGCACGACGACGAACAGCGAGGTCACAATCCCCGCGTCGTGCGCTGCCCACACCACCGTGACGTTAGAAAAGCACGGACCGGAGGACACACCCGTCCGGTGCATTGACGCTACGAAAAAACGCGCGGCTTATACACCCACGGCACGACGCAGACGTTGACCCTGGGCGTTCGCCGACCGGCGAATCTCCCCCACGTCCGCCGTCTTCAGCACGCCATCGCGTACCACGATCTTGCCGTCCACAATCACGTGACGCACGTCCGCGGCGCGGGCGCTGTAGACGATCCGCGAAATCAGATCGGCGTCCTCCGGCTGCGTGTGCAGCCCGCCCAGATCGAGCACGATCAGGTCGGCGCACTTCCCCGCCTCGATCGACCCGATCTCCGCTTCCAGTCCCAACGCGCGTGCGCCACCGAGCGTGGCCAGCTCCAGTGCCTGCGCGGCGGGGAGCGCGTCGGGCCCGAGCCGCGGCTTCTGAATCAGCGCGGCAAGCCGCATCTCCGCGAAGGCGTCGAGACGGTTGTTGCAGGGCGCGCCATCCGCGCCAATGCCGACGTGGCAACCGGCAGCCAGCATCTCCGGGATCGGGGCGATGCCGCTGCCGAGCTTCAGGTTCGAGCTGGGGCAATGAACGACATTCGTCCGCTGGCGCGCGAGCGCCGCGATGCCGTCCTTGTCGACCCAGACGCAGTGCGCCAGCGCCGCGCGCGGGCCCGAGATGCCGACCGAATCGAGGTAGGCAATCTCGTCATGGCCGGTTTCGCGCTTCACCGTGTCCAGCTCGAGCAACGTTTCTGCCGCATGGGTATGGATCATGGCGCCGGCCCGCTCCGCCAAGTCGCTCACCGCGCGCAGCAATGGACCCGTGCAGCTCGGCGCAAAGCGGGGAGCGAAGCAGTACCGCAGCCGCCCGCCCGCCGCGCCGTGCCACTTGGCACACAGGTCCGCGCTCTCGGTGAGCGCCTTGTCTGCCGGCTCGCGCAGCGCCGGGGGATTGCTCGCCGCATCCATCAGGCACTTCCCCGCCGTGGCGCGGATACCGATGGATTCGAGCGCCTCGAAAGCAGCGCCGGTGTGGCGCACCGTCTCCATGTCGAGAATCGCCGTCGTGCCGCCGAGCAACAGCTCGGCCGCACCAAGCATCGCCGAGGCGTGGATCGAGGCCTCCGTGTGCGCCGCCTCGAGCGGCCAGATGCGCTTGGCGAGCCACGCCTCGAGCGAGAGATCGTCAGCGAGCCCGCGGAAGAGTGTCTGACAGAGATGGATGTGTGCTTGGATGAGTCCGGGGAGAATGACGAGACCCTTGCAGTCGAGAATCGTCGGCTTGGTCGTTCCAACCCTCCGACGTTCCAACGTTCCAACGCTTGTGATGCGCCCATTCTCAACGAGCACATCGGTGTCGAGGACGCGCCGTGCGCCATCCATCGTCACCACTCGGCCGCCGCGAAGCAGCAGCGCCTTAGTCAATGGAGCTTCAGCAGATCGGCGGGATCGAACGGGATGGCCCCGTACTGCGCTCCCCAGTGCAAGTGCGGTCCCGTGACGCGTCCGGTCGCCCCCACTCTGCCGATGATCTCGCCGCGCTGTACCGTGTCACCGGCTGCGACGAGGGCGTGACTCAGATGATGATAGACGGTCATGAGTCCGTCCCCGTGGTGCACGTAGATCGAAATGCCGCCGTAAAAGAAGTTTCCGACGAGCGCGACGATGCCCCGATTCGATGCGCGCACCGGCGCACCCTTCCGGCCGGCGATGTCCAACCCGGCATGTCGGCTGCGCCACACGCCGTTCACCTGGCGGCCCGAGCCGAACACGCTCGTAATGCGCGCGGTGCGCGGGCGCATGAATGAGACTTTCCAGAGCCGCGGCACGTCGTGCGCGCGCCGAGCCGCCTCCCGCATCAGCGCCCGCTCCCGGTCGATGCGCAGCTGCAGCGCGCTGTCGGGCGGTGGAGTGAACCGATCGTCGGCACGGACCTGTTCGTTCGCCGGAGCTTTGCGCAATGCGACCGGCACGTATGCCGTCGCGCCCATGACGGCGCCGTCCCACCGAATGGAGAGCGTCCGGAGCCTGGCGCTGTCGGTCGCGCCCAACGGCACGGCCGCCAGCGCCTTGCCGCGTCGGAAGTGCAGCGGCTCGCCCGCGATCTCACCGGTCAGGGCGTCAGGCGCGGACACGATAATGAGCGAGCCCTGGCGCGGCGTGGCCGGCCGCCAGTCGACGTCCTGTGCGACGAGCGCGCCAACCACGAGCAGCGGCATCACGTCGCGATCCGTGGGCCTTTGGCCGTGCTGTCTGCCGCGGACGGCAGGTCGAAGTACGCCTCGACCTCGTCGAGCAGCTCGTCGTCGTCGTAGACGCCGGCGAGGATCCGTTCGGCCGTCCCCGGCTCCACGAGCACGTAGCCAAACGGATAGTCGACGCCAGTCAGGAGGATCATCCGGCGCTGCCGGTTGGGCAGCGCCACGTAGATCGTGTCGGAGTTGGTGGGAACGAGCGTGATGTGGTGCTGCGCCAGCGTGGGCGCGATGCCCTCGGTCGTGGCATTGAGCTCGTCGAGCGCTTGGGCTTGATCGTCGGCGGAGAGCGTGTCAGCTCCCGACAGCCAGAAGACGACCACTGTCGGCCCGGTGATGACGCGCGGCGTCAGTAGCGAGGTGTCCGCCGAGTCGCGTGGCGTCACGTCGGCGTAGCTCAGCGTGTCGGTGTTGCGCGTCGTGACGGCCGCGTTCTGCGGCCGGCATGACGTCAGCAAGGCGATTGCAAAAAGCGTTGCAGCGCGCATGGCACACAATATACTTAGCGCATGACCGCTCCCCCGGTCCCCGCTCCTCCGGCCCCGCCCGTCAAGCGTCATCACTGGGTAGTGCGGCTCACGCACTGGATGACGTTCGTGCTCCTTGCCGGAATGATCATGAGCGGATTGCAGATCTACGGTGCGTATGCGCGGTTCGGCGAGCGCGGTGGTCCGTACTACGTGAATGCCTTCGAGGACCATGCCTTTCCAACATGGAGCCGGCTCGGCGGGTGGCTCGCGGGAGGGTTGAACTGGCACTTCACGCTGATGTGGCCCCTCATCGCGGGCGGCTTCCTGTATCTGTCGTATCTCGCGCTGAGCGGCGAATGGCGGTCGCTCGTGTTCCGGCCGCGCGATATCCGCGGCGCCATCGAAATGCAGAAGTACTACCTGCGGCTGCGCAAGGATCATCCGCCGCAGGGCAAGCACAATCCGCTCCAGAAACTCGCGTACACCTTCATCATTCTATTGGGTGTGTTGTCGGTGCTCACGGGATTCGCGATCTACAAGCCGACGCAGTTCTCGTGGCTCACCGCGTTGTTCGGAGGCTTCCAGGCAGCGCGCTATTGGCACTTCTGGGCGGTGTGGATCTTCACCGCGTTTCTCATCGTGCACGTGATTCTGGTGTTCGTCGTCGATCCGGCTTCACTCAGGGCCATGATTTCCGGCTGGTATCGCGGGCGCTTCCCCAGCCATGATTGACCGGCGCGCGTTCCTGCGGCTCGCCGCCGTCGCCGGCCCGGCGTCGCTCGCGGCCGCGTGCGGGTGGGACGGCGGCAACGCCGTGCGCCCGTTGCTGCTCGATGTCAGCCGGTTCAATGACTGGGTTGGTGAGAAGATTCTGTTTTCGAAGCACCGTCTCGCTCCGCAGTATGACATCGCCGAGCGGACGGCACGGCTGCCGAGCTATTTCATTTCACCGACGATGCCGGTGCTGCAGGATCCCAAGGCCTGGCGGCTGCAGGTGTCGGGGTTGGTACGAGAGCCGCTCTCGCTATCGATCGCTGATTTGCAAGCGATGCCCCGCACGACCTACACCGTGAAGCACCATTGCGTGGAGGGATGGAGCGCGATCGCCACGTGGCACGGCGTGCCCCTGTCCGCCGTCGCCGAGCGGTGCGGCATGCTGCCGCAGGCGCGCTACGTGCGCTTCGACTCGTTCGACTCGGGCTACATGAACGGCTGGGATCTCGCGAGCGCGATGCATCCGCAGACGATTCTGGCGTACGGGATGAACGACAATCCGTTGGAGCCCTCACACGGCGCGCCGCTGCGGCTGTATTCCCCTACCAAACTCGGCTACAAGATGACGAAGTATCTGGTGTCGGTGACGTTCGCGGCCGAGCGGCCGGGCGGGTACTGGGAGGATCAGGGGTATCCGTGGTTTGGAGGCGTGTGAACGAGAACCACACTGCGAGTGCTAGTTCGCGCGGGTCAACGCGCTTTGGAAGAGGCCCTACCATCAAGGAGCACGGATGCCAGAGACCCTGCAGACGACCACGACGTTTTCGTTTGAGGGATATCGCATCACAGAATACAAAGGGCTGGTTCGGGGAATCGTCGTGCGATCTCCGACGATCGGCCAGGGGTTTCTGGGTGGCCTGAAGCAGATCATCGGTGGACAGATCGGAGCATTTACCGAGATGTGTGAGCAGACGCGAGAGCAGGCTTACGAGCTGCTCGTACAGCATGCTCGTGAACTCCGAGCTAACGCGATTGTAGGGGTCCGATACGAAAGTTCAGAAGTCGGCCGACAGGGCTCAGCCACTGAGGTGCTGTGCTACGGGACGGCGGTGGTTATTCAGCGTTCGCAATGAGTGATCGTCTTTGGCCGCTCGCCAAGCCGAACTGTCACCCGATGCGCGCCAGGGCGTCGTGCATCTCCGTCGCCGAGGCGTAGCGATCCGCGGGATTCTTGGCCATCGCCTTCAGGATCACCGCCGCCAACTCAGGCGGCACGTCAGCGTTGAACTTGCGAGGATCGGGCGGCTGTTCCTCCAGGTGCTTCGCGACGAGCGCCCAGGTCGTTTCCGCCTCGAACGGCACGCGACCCGTCAGGCACTCGAACAGCACTACGCCCGCCGCGTAGAGATCGCTGCGCGGATCGAGCTCGGCACCTGAGAGCTGCTCGGGCGACATGTAGTCCGGCGTCCCGATCGACGTGCCCGCTTCGGTGAGGCCTTTGCCCTGCGGTGGATTCGCGAGCCGCGCGATTCCGAAGTCCATCACCTTCAAAAAGCCGCTCGGCTCCACGACGATGTTCTGCGGCTTGATGTCGCGATGAATCACGCCTTCGGCATGGGCGACTTCGAGCGCCCGACAAATCTGTTTGCCTACGGTGAGCGTGACCGCGACCGGCAGCTTGCCCCGCGAGACGATCAACTGCTTGAGCGACGTGCCCTCGACGTACTCCATGGTCAGGTAGTACATCCCGTTCTGCTCGCCGAGGTCGTAGGTGCGCACGACGTTGCGATGCGCGATCTTCCGTGCGAGCCGGATCTCCTGCTTGAACCGCTCGAGCGCCGCACTCCCGCCGGCCAGCGCCTCCGGCCGCAGTGTCTTGATCGCGACGGGCTCCTGTAATTCGCGGTCAAGACACTGCGGCCGGAG
>Ga0193723_1000602_pt1 | contig 14111 bp, 13 predicted proteins | sample H2m2metaG_FD_143042 | JGI IMG/M metagenome (GOLD analysis project Ga0193723, IMG submission 143042) | Soil microbial communities from a riparian zone of the East river system, Colorado, United States - H2m2 | ecosystem: Environmental > Terrestrial > Soil > Riparian zone | place: USA: East River... | reverse complement strand
CGAAGCCGGATATCGAGACTCTCGAGCTGGTGGTCGATGCCTCGGACAAAACCGGAGCGGAAGCAGGACGCCGCATCGGCGACGCCATCGCGGCAGGCTACCTCTTCACGCGCAATCTCCAGATGCAACCGGGGAATGTCTGCACGCCCACCTACCTCGCCGAGCAGGCGCGGAAGCTGGGGGCGACGCACGGATTCAGCGTCACGATCCTCGACAAGGCGCAGATAAAGAAGGAAGGGATGGGCGCGCTCCTCGCGGTCGCGCAGGGCAGCGCCGAGGAGCCCCGCTTCATCGTGCTCGAATATCAGGGTGGCAGCGGCGCACCTGTCGCGCTGATCGGGAAGGGCGTGACGTTCGATTCCGGCGGCATCTCGATCAAGCCGGCGCAGAACATGGAAGACATGAAGTTCGACAAGTCCGGCGCGACCGCCGTGCTGGGCGCCTTCGAGGTGCTGGGACGGCTGAAGCCCAAGATCAACGTGGTCGGCTTGATCCCGGCCACGGAAAACCTGCCCTCCGGGACCGCCATCAAGCCCGGCGATGTCGTGAAGAGTCACCTCGGTAAGACGATCGAAATCATCAATACCGATGCCGAAGGACGCCTGATCCTGTGCGACGCCCTGTCGTACGCGCGCCGCTACAAGCCGGCCGCGGCAATCGACGTGGCGACGCTGACCGGCGCCGTCGTGATCGCTCTCGGCCACCACGCGATCGGCATGCTCGGCAACGATGACGCGCTGCTCGCCGAAGTGCGCGATGCGGGCGAGCGCGCCGGGGAGCGGTGCTGGCCGCTGCCACTGTGGGAGGAGTATCGCGAGCTCCTTAAGTCTGATGTCGCGGACGTCAAGAATTCGGGGGGGCGCTCCGCCGGCACCATCGCCGGAGCGTGGTTTCTGCGCGAGTTCGTCGACAGCTTCCCCTGGGTCCATCTCGACATCGCCGGCACCGCGTACCTCGAGAGCGAAGGGGCAAGCCACGCGAAGGGACCGACGGCGATCGGCGTTCGCCTGTTCACCGAATTCTTGCTCAAACGCGCCGGCGCGTGATGCCTGTTCGGGCGGGACTTCTCGTCCTCGCCCTGTTGCCTGCGGCGCTCTCGGCCCAGGTGGATACCACGGGTCGCGTCAGGTCGGTAGGAGATACGTCGGCACGGGATACCACGGCGCGCGACACGACGCCCGCGCTGCTGCCGACGTTTGAGTCCGCGATCATGTCCGGTCCCCTGCCGCAGGGCACTCGCTACACCTTCACCACCGACTCGGTCCTCCTGTCGAACGCGCGCACGCTGAGTGATCTGCTCGTCCACATCCCGGGCGTCTTTGTCGCCCGCGGCGGCTGGTATGGAGAACCGGAGATCGTGTTGTACGGCGGCCGCGGACCCGCGTCGCTCGAGGTCTACTGGGACGGTGTGCCGATGCTGCCGCTCGGCCGCGACTCCGTCTATCTCGATCCGGCGCGGATTCCGATTGGGCCGATCGAGCGTGTCGACGTCATCGTGCTGCCCGCGTCGCTCCGCGTGTATCTCGTCACGGCGCAGCATCGCTCGACGACGCCGCGCACCCAGATCGGGATCGTCACCGGCCAGCAAGACATCGCCGATTATCGCGCCGGCTACGCGACGCGCACGCGGTCGGGGTTCGGCGTGTCGATGCTCGCCGATTGGGCCAGCATCGGCCTCGGCTCACCCGGCCACACGAGCCCGCCGTTCGGGACGAGCGATATCTGGTTGAAGGCCGATTACGTCCCGGAAGGTGGCCGGGTGGGTGCGTCGTTCCAGGTTTCGAGCTCGAGTTGGCATCGATCCGCAGCGCCCGACGGCCGCGTGGACGGTTCGCGTCAGGATCGCCGCGACCGGCAGCTACGCCTGTTCGTCGCGCAACGCGATGACGGACTCGGATGGCGATTCACCGCCACGGTGGGGACCAGCGCCACCAGCCATGACACACTGGTTCCCGCGCGGACCATCTCCGTGGCGAGCGTCGAGGCCATCCAGGCGTGGCCCAATGCCACCGTCTCGGGCGTGGCGCGGTTTGGGGCCGGCGGGATGCCGCAACAGTTCGAGGCGCACGCGGGGTGGATGCCACTCTCGCCCATCACACTGGCCGGAACCTTTCGTCAAAGCTTCTACGTCGGCCATCGATACGGCTGGCGTGCGGATGGCACCGCCGGACTCAGATTGCCGCTCGGGTTCTCGGCGCGGGCCGAAGTCTCCTGGCAAGAGGATGCGCAGGCTGCACTCCTGACCAGCGACTTTATGCATCGCGCGTTGGACTTGGCGGGCTGGGTCGGGTTCGAGAATCGTCTTGTGTCGCTCGAGGTCGGCCGGGGCCGGCGCGATCCGTACGCGCCGCTCGGGTTCGCGGTGGGGATCAAGACCGTCGACTCGCTGAATCCCACGCCGCTCACGGAATTCCTCGCGGCGCACGCGACGATTCGGATCGCGCCCGGATTCCAGCTGGCCGGCTGGTATTTCGACCCGATCGTCGGCGGCGGAGATTTCGAGCCACCGCGCCACGGGCGCGTGTCGGCGACCTTCTACTCCAAATTCTGGCGCGTCTTCAAGAGCGGCATCTTCGCGCTGCGCGGCGAGGTGGCCATGGAGTCCTGGAGCCGGTCGCCCCTCGGCGGTCTCGACAGCACCGGCGCCCAGCGCGCCATGACCGGGTCGAGCTTCGTCGACACCAACCTCGAGATGCAGCTGGCCGGGGTCACGCTCTTCTGGAGCGTGCAAAACATCAACATCATGCGCTCCAGCTTCGTCGAGGGACTGGGCTATCCCAAGGCGGCGCAGCAGTACGGCGCCCGCTGGTTCTTCAATAACTAGCCCACCCGACTACATTTAACGCCCTGTGCCGCGTAGTATGACAGGCTTCGGCTCCGCCGAAGATCGGGTGCTCCGCGGACGGCTGCGAGTCGAAATCCGCACCGTCAACCATCGCTATTTCAACCCGCAGCTGAAGCTGCCGGCTGACCTGGCCGGGGTCGAGGCCGAGCTGCGCGAGCGGCTGCGCCAACTGCTCGAGCGGGGGCATGTGGCCGTGACGGCCCGCTGGGTCGAGGGACCCGGTCCCGAGCGCACGGTTGCGGTGGACCTCGAGCGTGCCCGTCAGGTCATGGCGGCGGCGGCGCAGCTGAAGAAGAAGTTGAAGCTGAAAGGCACGGTGGATCTGGCGTTCGTCGCGCGGCAGCCGGACGTCATCACGGCGACGAATGGTGGAGGCGAGCAGCCCGTGCAGTGGGCGGACGTCCAAGCCATCGTCGAGCGCGCCGCACGGGATGTTGTGGCGATGCGCGAACGGGAAGGGAAGGCACTCGGCAGCGAGTTGAGCAGGCGGCTCGATACGCTCGAAACCGTCGCGCGAGCGGTCGAAGCGCAAGCACCGGCGCGGCTCAAGGCCGAGCATGCTCGCCTCAAACAGGCGGTCGCCGAGCTGACGGCGCAGGCGGCGGTGGACGAGCAGCGGCTGGCGCTCGAGATCGCGTTGCTGGCGGACAAGCTGGACATCACGGAGGAGCTGGTGCGCTTCCACGCGCACGTGGCGGCGGCCCGTGCGGCGCTGCAGTCCGATCACGCCGTCGGGAAGCAGCTCGGATTCCTGGCGCAGGAGCTGCTGCGCGAGGTCAATACCATGGGCTCCAAGGCGAACGACGCCAGCATCACGCAGTCGGTGATCGCGATGAAAGGGGACCTCGAGAAGTTCCGGGAGCAGCTGGAGAATCTGGAGTGACTCCACGGATAGTCGTCTTGTCCGCGCCATCGGGTGGCGGCAAGACGACGATCGCCAGAGCGGTGCGGGATCGCTTCGCCGATCGATTCGGGTTTTCGGTGTCGGCCACGACGCGCAAGCCACGGCCGGGAGAGCAGAACGGCATCGACTATCATTTCTGGAAGCCGCAGGAGTTTCTTGATGGTGTCAAGCAGGGGAAATTCCTGGAGCATGCGGAGTACGCCGGCGAGCTGTACGGAACGCTGAAGAGTGATGTCGAGAAGATCCTGGGATCGGGACGGCACGTGCTGCTCGACATCGAAGTCCACGGCGCGGAGCAGGTACGGCAGCTGGAGCCAGAGGCAATCACGATTTTCATTTTGCCGAGCGATCCGCGGGTCCTCACGGAACGGCTGGTCAAACGCGGCAGCGAATCGCCGGAAGAGATTCATAGACGGCTGGAGCGGGCGACGTTCGAAGTGAGTCAGGCAACCCACTTCAACCGCTGGATCAAAAACGATGACCTGGAAGACGCCATTCGCGCGGTCGTGACGGCGGTGGACGAGCGTCCAGACAAGATGCGGCGAGACAAGCAGGACTTTGTCTGGCTCAATAGCTTCCTGAGCGGACTGCAGACCGAGAAGCAGCGCATCTACGATGCGCTGCATAAACAGAAAGGCTGAGCAATGCGGATTATCACACCGGCAGAAGTCGCAGGACAGACACAGAACAAGTACCTCGGCGTCCTCGTGGCCGCCAAGTTCGCGCGCTTCGTCAACGATTTCCCGCGCGACCGCTCGGTGGACTGGGAGGAGAAGCTCACGACGCGAGCGTTCGACGAGCTCGTCCGCGGCGCCCTCAAGTACCGCCTGGTGCGGCGGCGGCGCCTGCAGGAAACCTGATGCCGTTCGCCGGCCGTCACGTCGTGCTCGGCGTGTCGGGCGGAATCGCCTGCTACAAGAGCTGTATCCTGGCGCGGCGCCTGACCGAGGCGGGCGCCACGGTGGACGTGGCCCTCACGGCGGCCGCAGCGGAGTTCGTGCGTCCGCTGACGTTCGAGGCGCTCACCGGACGGCCCGTGCTCACCTCGCTGTGGGAGCGGGGACGCGCGCTGGTACACATCGATCTCGCCAAACATCCCGACCTGATCATCCTCGCGCCGGCGACCGCCAACACCCTGGCGCGCTGCGCCATGGGGATGGCCGACGACTTGTTGACCGCGGTACTGCTGGCGCGCGCCGATCGCCCGGTGCTCGCGGCGCCCGCCATGAACGACGCGATGTATGCGAACCCCGCCACCGCCGCGAATATCACCGCGCTCACCGCGCGCGGCTGGCACTTCGTGGGGCCGGAGATCGGCGCGCTCGCCGAGGGGCCGAGTGAGCGGCCGGGGCGCATGAGCGAGCCGGACGTCATTTTCGCCGCCGCCGAGCGGCTGCTGGGACACACCAACAAGAGCAAGTGGTTCGGCAAGCGCGTCGTCGTGACCGCCGGACCGACGCGTGAGCACCTCGATCCGGTGCGCGTGATTACGAATCCCTCGAGCGGCCGGATGGGGTACGCGCTCGCCGAAGCGGCAAGCCAGCGTGGCGCGGACGTCGTCCTGGTAACCGGGCCGACGGAGCTGGCGCCCCCGAGCGGCCTGGCGACCACGCACGTCGAGACCACGGAGCAGATGCAGCGCGCGCTGCAGGGACTCGTCGCCAACGCCGACGCGTTGATCATGAGCGCGGCGCCGGCGGACTATCGGCCCAAGAGTCAGGCCGACACGAAACGCCCGCGGAGCGCCGGCGCGTTGACCGTGGAGCTCGAAGCGACGCCGGACATACTGGGCTCGCTCAAACGGCGCAAGGGGATGGTGGTCGTGGGATTCGCACTCGAGACGGGGAACGGACTCGCGAACGCGCGGTCCAAGATGCAGAATAAAGCGCTGGATTTCGTGATCCTGAATGACGCCACTGAGCCCGGCGCCGGATTCGAGGTCACGACCAATCGCGTGACGATCCTGGGACGCAACGGTACGCAAGTCGACTTGCCGTTGCTGCCCAAGCGCGATGTGGCCGAACGCATCCTCGACGTCGTGGCAGAGGCGCTTTGACAGATAGCCGGGCTCTGGCAGCGGAATATCTGAAACAGCAGCGGCTCCTGGGTGGGGATTCGGTGATCCTTCCCGAGACCTCGGGGCTGGCGGTTCGGGGTTCGGAGAAAGTGGCCGAGGCCCCGAAGCCCGAATCCCCAGTCCCGAGCCCCGGTCTCTCCTTCGATCCGCCCTCCAGCGACCTGTTCGCGGTCGATCCGATCCAGCAGACGCAGTCGCTCGCGGCGGTCGCCGCGCTCATCGGCGAATGCCGCAAGTGCAAGCTTTGCGAAGGTCGCACCAACACCGTCCCGGGCGAAGGTCCGGCGACCGCGCGCCTGGTGGTGATCGGCGAGGGGCCGGGCAAAACCGAAGACGCGACGGGCCGTCCGTTCGTCGGACGAGCGGGCGAGCTGCTCACCAAGATCCTCGAGGCAATCAAGCTGCCACGGGATCAGGTGTTCATCTGCAACGTCGTGAAGTGCCGGCCGCCGGAAAACCGGCTCCCGCAATACGACGAAATCGCGGCGTGCCTGCCGTACCTCTACCGTCAGATCGAGCTGGTGAAGCCGAAGGTCATTCTGGCCATGGGCGGGACGGCGGCGCAGAGCGTGCTGAACACCAAACAGTCCCTTGGCGCCTTACGCAATCAGGTTCACCGGTTCCGCGGCACCCCTGTGATCGTCACGTATCACCCGGCGGCGCTGCTCCGGAACCCCAACTGGAAGAGACCAACCTGGGATGACGTCCGTATCGCAGCTCGCCTCCTCGACAGCTGACAGAGCAGGCGAGTTCGCCGCAGGAGGAGGGGCCCGCCAGACTCCGTGGAGCAACGAGGCGGAGCAGGCGGTGTTAGGCGCGATGGTGCTCGACCAGGATGCGGCGCTCAAAGCGGCCGAAATCCTGGACGACACGATGTTTTACCGCGAAGGCCATCGGCTGCTGTTTCGGTCGATGCTGTCCCTCACGGAGCGCGGCGACGTCATCGATCCCGTCACGCTGCGCGACGAGCTGAGCCGCCGCGGCGACCTCGACCGCGCCGGCGGCATGGAATACATCGCGTCGCTGATCGACGTCGTACCCACCGCCGCCAACGTCGAGTATCACGCCAAGATCGTCCGGGACAAGGCGGTGCTGCGGCGCCTGGTCGAAGCGGCAACGGGAATCATTCAGGACGTCTATGAGGGGCACGGCTCCGCCGGCGAAGTGCTCGACAACGCCGAGCATCGCGTCTTTCAGGTCGCGCAGTTCCGCCGCGCCGAGGAATTCATCCGGATCAAGGAGCTGATCTGGCCGACGATGGAGCGAATCGAGCTGCTCCAATCGGGCGCCGGATCCGTAACCGGGGTCCCCAGCGGGTTCGTCGATCTCGATCGCCTGACGGCTGGGTTCCAGCGTGCCGATCTGGTCATTATCGCCGCCCGGCCATCGATGGGAAAAACGGCGCTGGCACTGAACATCGTCCAGCACGCCGCGATCGAGCACAACACGGGCGTCGCCTTTTTCTCGATCGAAATGTCGAAGGACGCGTTGGTGCAGCGGCTCTTGTGTTCGGAGGGGCTGGTCGATGCGCAGCGGCTGCGGCGCGGACAGCTGCGGGATGACGACTATCCCAAGCTCGCGCGGGCGGCGGGTTTGCTCGGCACGGCGCCGATCTGGATTGACGATTCCGGCTCCCTGACGCCGCTCGCCATGCGCTCGAAAGCACGGCGGTTGAAATCCGAGCACGATATTTCGCTCGTGATCGTCGATTATCTGCAGCTGATGCAGGGTCCGGGCGACGTCGAGAACCGCCAGCAGGAGATCTCCTACATTTCGCGCTCGCTCAAGGCGCTCGCCAAAGAGCTGGACGTTCCGGTCGTCGCGATCTCGCAGCTGTCGCGCGCACCGGAGCAGCGCGGCGGCGAGCACCGGCGGCCTCAGCTGTCGGACCTCCGCGAATCGGGAGCGATCGAACAGGACGCCGACGTCGTGTGCTTCATCTACCGGCAGGAGTTTTACGACGGGCCGGTCGATCCCAAAACCAACGACAGCATCGAAGGCATTGCCGAAGTGATCGTCGGCAAGCAGCGCAACGGCCCGACCGGCACGGTGAAGCTGCACTTCAAAAAGGAATTCACGCGCTTCGACAATTACACCGCGCGTGAGTCGCCAGTGGAGGCCGGGCGTGCCTAAAGGCAAGTCCGTCTTTCGCTGCACGGAATGCGGTGCGGACCAGCCGAAGTGGGGCGGGAAATGCGACGCATGCGGTGCGTGGAATGCGCTCGTGGAGGAGCCTGTCGGTCGGAATGTTGGAAGGTTGGAAGGTCGGAATGAAACGGCGGCCGTTCCCGTCCAACTTTCCAACCTGCCAACCGTTGGCAAAGACCGCTGGCGCACGGGATTGGCGGAATTCGATTTCGTCCTCGGCGGGGGAATCGTTCCAGGCTCCGTGATCCTCGTCGGCGGCGAGCCGGGAATCGGCAAGTCGACGCTGCTGATGCAATGCGCCGCCAGGCTCGAGAGCCAGGGCGTCTCGACGCTGTACGTCTCGGGCGAGGAGTCACCCGACCAGCTGCGCCTGCGCGCCGACCGGCTGGAAGAAGACGCCGGCGGGATTCACGTCCTCGGCGAGACCCGGCTCGAATCGATCCTGCATCACGCGACACAGCTGAAATCGAGCGTCGTGCTGCTCGACTCCGTCCAAACCACCTACACCGAGGAGTTGGAAGGCGCGCCGGGCAACGTCGGCCAGGTGCGCGAGTGCGCCGCCCGTCTGATGCGCTTCGCCAAAGAATCGGGCCCGGCCGTACTGCTCGTCGGCCACGTCACGAAGGGCGGCGGGATCGCCGGTCCGAAAACCCTCGAGCACATCGTGGACACCGTGCTGTACTTCGAAGGCGAGGCGACGCTCGATCACCGGATCCTCCGAGCCGTGAAAAACCGGTTTGGGTCGGTGGACGAGATCGGCGTGTTCCGCATGACGGGAAGCGGGCTCGAGCCCGTCGCCAACCCCGCCGCGGCGTTCCTCGCGGGCCGCAGCACGGGCGCATCCGGGTCCGCGGTGACGGCGCTGATGGAAGGCACGCGGCCGATGCTCGTCGAGGTCCAGGCGCTGGCCTCCAAAGCAGGTTTCGGAACGCCCCAGCGCGTTGCCACCGGGCTCGATCATCGCCGGCTTGCGCTCCTCCTTGCAGTGCTCGAGCGGCGCGGTGGCCTCCCGTTTGGAAGCCTGGACGTGTTCGTGAACGTCACGGGGGGCGTGCGGCTGATCGAACCCTCAACCGACCTCGCCGTCCTTGCCGCCCTCGTGTCGACGGTGCACGATCGGCCGGTCCCCGCCGACGCGCTCTTCCTGGGCGAGGTCGGACTCGGCGGCGAGATCCGCCCGGTCGCCGGCGTGGAGCGTCGCCTCGCCGAAGCGGCACGCCAGGGGTTCCGCCGCGTGTTCTTGTCGGCGCGGTCCCGCGGCACGGGTGGCGAGCTCGAGGTCATCGGGCTGGAAGGAATCGGTGAGCTCACCCGTCGCCTCGCTGCCTGACGTCGGCGTCGTCGTCGTCGCGGCGGGAGCCGGCGTGCGAGCGGGTCCCGGCGAGCCGAAACAGTTCCGTCCGATCCTCGGCGTGCCGATGCTGCTGCGCGCTTTGCGTGCTTTCATCGGGCATCCGGAAGTCCGTCAGGTGGTCGTAACGCTGCCACCGGGATACGCGGACCGGCCGCCCGACTGGCTCGCCAAGCTGCGCGGTGACCGGCTGGGCTTCGTCCCCGGTGGCGCGCAGCGGTTCGACTCGGTCCGGGCGGGCCTGCTCGCGTTGCCCGACGACGCCACGATCATTCTCATCCACGATGCCGCCCGGCCGTTCGTGAGCCGCGGAACCATCGATGCCGTGATCGCGCGCGCGCGGGCGGGCGTCGGGGCGATCGCCGCGGTCCCCACCTCTGACACGCTCAAGGAGGTGGGGCAGGGACCTCAACGCGCGACGCCCCGCGTCACGCGCACGGTAGATCGCGAGCGCATCTGGCGCGCGCAGACGCCGCAGGGATTTCCGCGGGCGATGCTGAACGCCGCCTACGCGCAGCTCGGCGCGGTCTCGAACGGCGGCGCGCCGAGCGACGACGCCGAGGTCTGTGAGCGAGCAGGGTTTCCGGTGGAGTTGATTCCCGATTCGCCGTACAACGTCAAAATCACCACGGCCGACGATTTCCGGATCGCCGAGGCTCTCGCGCGTGAATTGCGTTGAAGCCGATCCCCTTTCAATCGGATTCAGATGTCGCCGCTGCGATCCCGCAAGTGGTGCAGCACATGGAACAGGGAGGCTTGCTCGCGTATCCCACGGAGACGGTGTACGGGCTCGGCTCACGCGCGGTGCAAGCGGACGTCGCGGCGCTCGCCGCGATGAAAGGCCGCTCGGCCAGCAAGCCGTTTCTGCTACTGATCAGCGACCGCGGTATGGCTGAGGCGCACGGCCTGGCATTCAACGCCTCCGCCGACGCCCTGGCGCGCGCGTTCTGGCCTGGCCCGTTGACCCTCGTCCTGCCGGGCGGCTCGGGCCGGCTGCCGGACATGTTGCGCGGGCCGGATGGCGGCATCGCGGTGCGCTGGACGTCCCACCAGGCGATCGCGGCATTGGTCGCCTCGCTCGGCTCGCCGCTCACGTCGACGTCGGCGAATCTGCCCGGCCAGCCGCCTGGGCCGGGCGCCGCCGCGATCGCCCGCGACTTCGCGCCGGCGGTGGCGGCCGGGCAGCTGCTCGTACTCGACGGCGGTGTGCTGGGGAACCGGCCACCCTCGACGGTGGTTGACTGCACCAGGCCGCGGCCGCAGATCGTCCGGGAAGGAACGCTCAGCGTCAACGAGCTGCGCCGCGCCGTCGGCCGGCTCGCGCCATGATCCAACACGTCCTGTTCGTCTGCACCGGCAACATTTGCCGCAGCCCGCTCGCGGCGTCACTGCTCGAGCGCGCTCTCAAGGAGCGCAGCATCGAGGTGAACGTCTCGTCGGCGGGGACGGGCGCGTGGGACGGCGCCCCCGCGTCGGAAGGCGCGTATCTCGTCGGGCTCGAGCGCGGGCTGGACCTCTCCGGTCACCGCGCGCGCCTGTTGACGCGGGAGCTGGTCGAGGGCGCCGACCTGATTCTGACGATGGCGCGCCATCACCGGGCGCGCGTGGACGAGCTGGGCGGCGAGGGTCGGGTGTTCGTGCTCGGGGAATACGCCGGCCAGGGCGGCGACGAGGTGAGCGACCCCTTCGGCGGCGATCTCGGCATCTATCGTGATACCTGCCAGGAGCTCGAGTCGCTCACAACCGCCGTCGCCGACCGGCTCGTCGCCGAGAGTAAGCGTGGAGATCAGCGCTAAGACGCGTTTGCTCACGGTCATCGGCGACCCGGTGGCCCATTCCCTCTCACCCGCAATGCACAACGCGGCGTTTCGTGCGCTCGGCCTCGACGCCGTGTACGTGGCGCTGCGCGTCGCGCCCGAATCACTGCCCGCGTTCCTCGCGATGCAGGTGGCGACCCAGGGCGCCGGCAACGTCACCGTGCCCCACAAGGAAGCGGTCGAACGATCCGTCGCGCGGAAAACGGATGTCTGCGCGCGCGTCGGCGCATGCAATACGTTCTGGACGGACGGTGGCGAGATGATCGGCGACAACACCGACGTGTACGGCGTGGGCGCAGCGCTCGCGAAGATCGGTGCGGATCGCAAAGGAGAACGGTGGCTCGTGGTGGGAACGGGCGGGTCGGCGCGCGCGACCGCGGTGACCGCGGCGGACCGCGGCGTGACGCTGTGTGTGCGTTCGCGCGACGGCGAGCGCGCCAAGGCGTTCGCAGCCTGGGCGAGCGGCATTGGGGTACCGACCACGGTCGCCACCGGGCCGGTCGAGGTCGATGTCGCGATCAACGCCACCCCTTTGGGCCTGGCAGGTCACGATCCGCTGCCCGTCGACGTCAATCATATCCCTGGCGTGCAGCGGGCACTCGATCTCGTCTACGCGCCGGGGGAGACGAGGTGGGTCCGGGCGCTTCGCGAGCGGGGCATCGAGGCCGCCGACGGCCGGGAGATGCTGGTGCAGCAGGGGGCTGCGGCGTTCGAGCGGTTCTTCCCCGGCACCGCCGCACCGACCGAGGTCATGCGGGCGGCCGTCCAGCGCGCGCTGCGTGCGTAGGACGTTGGACGTTGATCATTGGACATTCTGCTGTTGAGCAGCTCCTCCTCCCCGCGGAGTGCCTGTTGTGCCATGCGCTGCTGGCACCGCGCGAGGCCAGCCGGCTCGTCTGCCCTGTCTGCCGCCAGCGCTGGAAGGCCGTCCGGCCACCCTGGTGCGAGCGCTGCGGCCAGCCCGAGCCCCACTTCGGCCCCTGCCGGCTCTGCGTCGAGTGGCCGGCCGCGTTCAGATCGGTGAGGTCCGCGGTCTGGCTCGATGAGAACGCCCGTCCTGCCGTCCACGCCCTGAAATACGCCGGCCTGCCGCGGATCGCCGACGACTTGGCAACCGCGATGACGAAACTGCAGTCCCGGGCTGACGGAGCGTCGGTGCTCATCCCTGTTCCTCTTGCTAAAAAGCGTTTGCGCGAGCGGGGCTACAATCAGAGTGAGGTGCTGGCGCGCGCGCTGGCCCGACAGTGGCGGATTCCGGTGCTTGTCGACCTGCTCGCCCGCACGCGGGAGACGCCCACGCAAACGGCGTTGACACCGGAGACTCGCCTAGCGAACGTCGCTGGGGCGTTTGGAGTGCGAAATGCGAAATGTGGAACGCGCAATTCCGCATTTCGACTTTCGAATTCCGAATTGATCCTTGTGGACGATGTTTTCACAACAGGAGCGACACTCGCAGAGGCGGCCAGAGCTCTAGAGCAAGCCGGCGCTACGAGAGTCATGGGCGTCACGTTCGCGCGCGCCGCAATTCCAGACTTCACCTAAGGAGCAGTCATGGCAGTGCGGGTAGGGATCAACGGGTTCGGACGCATCGGCCGCAACGTATTGCGCGCGGCCACCATGGCCAAGCAAACCGAGATCGAATTCGTCGGCGTCAACGACATCACCGACACCCAGACATTGGCTCATTTGCTGAAGTACGACTCGGTCCACCGCCGCTTTCCCGGCACCGTCGAGGCGAAAGGCGACGTGCTCGTCGTGAACGGGAAGTCGATCAAGGTCTCGGCGATCAAAGAGCCCGAAAAGCTCCCCTGGAAGGAGCTCGGCGTAGAGTTCGTGCTCGAAAGCACGGGCCGCTTTACCGACAAAGAAAGCGCATCCAAGCACCTCATCGCCGGTGCCAAGAAGGTCGTGATCTCCGCGCCCGCCAAGGGTGAAGACATCACGATCTGTATGGGCGTGAACAACGACAAGTACGATCCCGCCAAGCACCACATCATCTCAAACGCGTCGTGTACGACCAACTGCCTCGTGCCGGTGGTCAAGGTCGTAATGGATAATTTCGGCTTCAAGCACGGGTTCATGACGACCGTGCACAGCTACACCAACGACCAGCAGATTCTCGACCTGCCGCACAAGGACCTGCGCCGCGCCCGGGCGGCTGCGTTGAGCATCATTCCCACGACGACGGGCGCCGCGAAAGCGACCGGCTTGGTCATCCCCGAGGTGAAGGGAAAGATCGACGGCGTGTCGCTCAGAGTGCCGACGCCCGACGTGTCGATCGTCGATCTCACCGCGGAAGTCGAACGCCCCACCACGGTGGAAGCGGTCAACGCCGCGTTCAAAAAAGCCGCTGCCGCGGGGCCGCTGAAGGGTATCCTCGACGTGAGCGACGAACCGCTCGTCTCCGTCGACTACGTCGGCAATCTGTTCTCGAGCGTCGTCGACAGCATGTCCACTGCCGTCATCGACGGCACCCTGGTCCATGTCTCGTCGTGGTATGACAACGAGATGGGCTACTCGTCCCGCTGCGTGGACCTGCTCGCTTACCTCGGGCAGCGGCGTTGAACAAGCGTTCCCTGCGGGACCTTCCCCCGCAGGCGCTGGACGGCAAACGGGCGCTCGTACGGGTCGACTTCAACGTCCCGCTCAAGAACGGCAAGGTCACCGACGACACCAGGCTGCGCGCCTCGCTGCCGACGATCCAGTACCTCCGTGACAAGGGTGCGCGCGTCGTCCTGCTTTCACACCTCGGCAGGCCGAAGGGCGGCCCTGATCCGCAGTACTCGCTCAAGCAGATCGTGCGCAACCTCGAAACGCTCCTGGGCGCGCCGGTCGAGTTCATTCCCGACCCGGCCGCCGGTGTCGCCGCGACCCGCCGCCTGCCGCGGGGCGGCGTCGCGCTCGTCGAGAACACCCGGTTCTGGCCGGGCGAGGAGAACAATGACGTCGCGCTCGCGAAGACATTCGCC
>Ga0193723_1000601_pt1 | contig 14114 bp, 8 predicted proteins | sample H2m2metaG_FD_143042 | JGI IMG/M metagenome (GOLD analysis project Ga0193723, IMG submission 143042) | Soil microbial communities from a riparian zone of the East river system, Colorado, United States - H2m2 | ecosystem: Environmental > Terrestrial > Soil > Riparian zone | place: USA: East River... | reverse complement strand
ACCGAGACGACTCGGATGCGGTCGGACAGTCCAATCACGCCGGGTCTGAGCGTACAAATGCCGCGCACAACGAGATCGATCTCGACCCCGGCTGACGACGCGTCGTATAGGGCGCGCACGACCTCCGGATCGGAAAGTCCGTTGAACTTGGCGCGGATATGCGCGGGCCGCCCGGCGCGGGCGTGCGAGGTCTCGCGCTCGATGTGACTGAGGATTGCCGGCAAAAGCTGGTGCGGGGCGACGAGCGCGCCACGCGTCAGCCCACGCGGAGGAATCGACGAGCCGGTGAGCTGGTTGAACAGGTCAGCGACGTCAGCCACGAGATCTTCCCTCGCGGAGAAAAGACTGAGGTCGGTGTACTGCAAGCCGGAGCGCGCGTTGTAATTCCCCGTGCCGACGTGGACGTATCGCCTGAGCTTGCCTTCTTCACGCCGAACGACCAGCGTCACCTTCGAGTGATTCTTCAGCCCTACCAGGCCATAGACGATGTTGGCGCCGGCCTTCTCCAGCGCGCGCGCCCAGACGACGTTGTTCTCCTCGTCGAAACGCGCCTTCAGCTCAACGAACACCGCAACACCCTTTCCGCTGCGCGCGGCGTCGAGCAAGGCGTCGACAATCGCTGACGAGTCCCCGACCCTATAGAGGGTGATCTTTATGGTCGTGACCGCTGGATCCAACGCAGCTTCGCGAATGAAACGGATGACAGTGGCTTCAAAAGAATCAAAGGGATGGTGGAACAGGAGATCGCGCCGCTCCATCTCCTCGATGACGGATGTTTCGGGCGGAATCGGGGTGGCGGGATGCAGCACCTCGTACCGAACCTGGGGGAGCTCGGGAAGGCTCAGCTCGTTGAGGTCGCGCAAATCGAGCAGTTCCTCCACCTCCTGAAAAACCTCCGGGCCGATCTCCTCCTCATTTCCGGTTTCCCGATTGAGACTCTCGAGGACCAGCGATCGTACGAACTGCGGCATGCCCTTCTCGATTTCCACCCGGATAGCCGGATTCTCATGACGCCGGCCCGCGGCTTCTTCAACGGCATCCAGTAAATCGGCAGCGGCCTCCTCGTCGAACGGCAGATCGCCGGCCCTCGTCACGCGGAACATGTACGCGCTCTCTGGGTTGGCGTTCGGGTAGAGCAGGTCGAGATTGGCGGCAATTACCTGCTCTATCGGCACCACTGCGAATCCTTCGCGCGGCACACGCATGAACCGATTGCTGTCCGACGGCAGCTCGAGCTGCGCCAGATGCGGCCTGTCGGCTTCATCGAGACGGAACACGACCGCCAGCGACGAAGCCAGGTGCGGAAGGTGTGGCATCGGGTGGCCCGGACTGAGCGTCATCGCGAGCGGAGTAAGCGACGGCAGAATCTCCTCGTGGGCTGTCGTTCTCAGCTCGGCCCGCTCGTCTTCAGCGAGGTCGTCCCAATCGAGGATGTGCACGTCGATCTCGCCGAGGGCGCGCTTGCAGTCCGAGTAGCAGGCAGCCTGCCGGTCCACGATCTCCGTGACGCGCTCACCGATTTTCTCGAGCCGCTCCGTGCCCGTCAGTCCGTCCCCGGCCTGCTCCTCGGCCTGTTCGCGGGCAGAGGCCCTCAGTCCTGCCATCCGCACCATGAAGAACTCATCGATGTTCGCACTTACGATCGCGAGAAAGCGCAGCCGCTCCTGGAGTGGAGTCTCCGGATTCTCGGCCAGCGCCAGAACGCGCAGCTGGAATGACAAGAGGCTCAACTCCGGATTCAGGAATTGCGCGGCCTGACGCTCGGCGGTGCTGAGCTCGGGAACTCGTCGAAACGAATCCGAGTCGTGGTCCCACGGGTCACGCTCGACGCGCCGCGCCCATTTGAGCAGCAATTCTGCCCTCTCGCGCGGATTCGAGGCGAGAGGGCGCACGTCGAGCTGCTCCTCGAAAGCATTTGCCAGACGCTCGAGCCTCACCTCGTGACCTTCCCGCACGCGGCCGCTGAGCTGATAGAGCGATCGCGACAATTCTCCGTTTCTCACGGTTATCTGATCGTAATGCAGCACGATACGAGGACGGCGCAGCCAGTCGGGATCGGCGAGGCGTGTCAGCCTGTTCACCTCGAGCTCGGTCCGTGCGATCAATAGCGCCGGATCGATGATCGAGCGAAGCCATGCCGTGGCTGGTGTTTCCTCCTGCAGCGCCGCGGGAATCTCCACACCACGAAGAGCGCTTTCTATATACGAATCCTTCCGTTCAGCCGACCGCCCGCCGCGGACAGACAAAACTCCTCCGTCCTTCCCGCCAACCCGGAGCCGGCAGACGACCCCGCGCTTGCGCAGCGAGTCGTCGTGGGTGTCTAGGTAGAGGTCGCGATGGAACGTGCGCTTCGGCGCGCTGGCCGACAGTCCGAGCGGAAGTGGAGCCTGCGCCTGGGTCTCGAGCTCCGGCAGCGACGCGAGCTCGTAACGGAAAGAACTCATGCCGCGCTCAGCGCTCGATTGGTCTTAGTGGCGAGCGATGCAGGGCGCGATTATCGATCGCTTGGCTGAACGCGGATCGTTGATGGTGTCGTAGAACTCGTCGAAGTAGCGCAGCGTCTGCTTCACTTGGTCTTTGTCCATCAGCTTTCCGATCTCGTCGTTATAGAGCGCGTAAATCTCCGGCTTTTTCTCCTTGAACAAGGTGAACGCCCTGGCATAGGAGTCGGCGGGGACGCAGTAGCCGCGAAACAATCTCTGACGGACGTTGGGCAGGTTCAGCCTTTCATCCGGAACGGCGTATTTTGCGTTGACCGCACCAGCGAAATCGAAATCGTATGCGATAGGCATTACGGTGCCATCGTCCTTGAAGAGCAGCTCCATGTTGTGCAAGCCCGCGATCGAAAAATCGGTGTTGCCGATCATGTACTGAAACACGCCGACCAGTGCGTCCTGGTCCGGGTCGAGATCGCCGGGTAGCGCACCCTTCTGCTCCATGACCTTTCCGCCGAGCCGGGCCGCAATTGCTTTCGGCTCCTCGATCACGAAGCCATACCTCATGGCGCGCACCTTTCCGCTGCCGCTGTCGGCGTAAGTCAGCCGGAGCAGCCGCGCCTTGTGGCTCAGCGGAGTCAGAAGCTGGTAGATGCGGTAAAGCTGGAATTCCTGGAGGATGTACTGCTCGTAGAGATCGTTATCCTGGCAGTAGCTCACGAGTTTAGGCTTGTCGAGCTTGTGGAAGATCGAGCCCTTGGATTTCTCACCGCTGAAGTTGAGCCGAAGCGGCGGAAAGTCGCACATCCTGAGGCGCCAAATCCCCCGGGTGCGAGCCTGGATGGGGACGGTTAAAGCACTTCCGTCCGTGCCCTTGTAGGACATCGTCGCCGGACGCCAGGGCGGATCGGTGCGCTTGTCACCCCGCAGCTTGCCGATGTTGGCGGTGAGAGTGACGTCGATCGGATCCGGAGTCTCGAAGAAAGCGGGAGAGACCGCAAGCTTCTTTTCTGTGTCCGCTGGGACTGCCGCCGCGAGCTTTTTTTCCGGTTCCTGCGAGCCGGCTGTTCCGGACAACAGGGCGCTCGTCGCGAAAATTGCGGCGGCGAGAATCATCCGAACATTCTTGCGGATGGCTTGGATGGTTTCTACATGCGGATTCATTGCTACGCTACCTCCGCGTCGGTTATATGTGGAGCGCCGGCTGCGCGGACAAGGCTGAGAAGGTCCTCCGGGGCTCCGGACTTTTTCACCTGAACCCAGTATTCCACGGTTTCGATTCCGTCCGATCCAGGAATAGCTCCCGCGAATCGCCACGATTTCACGTGGGAGCCCAGTCGTGGCTCGAGGGTTTGCCTCAGCAGACCGACATTGCCCGTGCGAATCCGAAGGCGACTCTCACCCGGTGCTTCGCTGCGCTCTGATCCCGACTCGTGCGCGCGCTTCCACGCCTTCTCGGCAACGCCCTCGAGCTGCTCGCGGGACATGTTGCGGAAAACTTCATCATCGATGCGCGCCACAAAGGTTCCGGTGCGCGCGAGCTGTCTCGCCCTGCGCAGCCTCTTCTCCGCGATCTTTCCCTCGAGCTCGGTGGCCGAGTGCGCGAAGTCGAGATACCAGAGCGTGAACATGGTGACGTTGAACAGGACCGAGATCGTCGCGGCAACGGGAACGTTGACAGCGGCGGACAAGCCGATGGCGATCGAGAGGAACACATAGACAGCGTCCTTGCTGTCGTCGAGGGTGTTGCGAAAGCGCACTGCGGCGACGATTCCCGCCAGGCTGAATGCGAGCGCGAGACTGTCTTGCACAAGAACCACGATCCCGGACACGACCAATGGCAAGACGATGAGGAGGTGTACGACCGACTGGTCGTAGCCACGCTTGGCGCGAGTGAGCACATAAATCCAGGCAACCGGCAGCGATAGCGCCACTGCCGAGAGCATCGCGGCCGCGACCGTGAACGCGAGGTCGAACTCGGCGAGCTGTACTCGCGTCGCTCCCTTTGCGGTCTGAAGCGGTAGTCCGTTCCCGCCGAGCAGGTCGATGGTCTTGACGAAAAGTCCGCCGGACGGCAACGAACGCTGCACCAACGCCCCCACCGTGAAGAGGAGGGCGTAGTAGAGAACAACTCTGGTGAGCGCCTTTGCCACGGGCGCCGGGCTGGGACGATTGCCGCCAGTCGCCAAAAGAATCTCCCGGGAGTAGGCGCTCGAATATCATCGTGTGGGGCGTTTCACGCCATAGGTTGCTGGATTGGATTCGGGGGGTATGATTTGGCCTATGCTAAGGCCCTTCAAAACTCTCCTGGTCATCCTTGGCGTAGGCGGCAGCGCCTGCGCCGGCGCCCAATCCGCCTCCCAGGCGAATGTTCGGACCGCGTCTCCACCGTCGCTCGTCGTTCTCATCACCGTCGATCAGTTTCGTTGGGACTATCTGGATCGGTTTGGACCCCAACTCCAGGGTGGTCTGGCGATGCTTGCACGTGGGGGCGCCTGGTTTACAAACGCCCATCACGATCACGCCATCACTGAGACCGCCCCGGGTCACGCCACGTTGCTTTCAGGGCGGTTTCCACGGTCGACCGGAATCATGGCCAATAGCATTGGTGTGATCGACGATGCGGCCCCGCTACTTGGCGTCGCTGGCCCCGGGGGCGCATCGCCGCACCGTTTTCAGGGGACCACGCTGGTGGATTGGCTGCACGCCAGGGATTCCCGCTCGCGGACACTATCCGTCTCGATGAAGGATCGCGGGGCCATCCTGCCGGTGGGCCGCTCTCGGTCAGAAGTGTACTGGTACTACCCGGACGGGCGTTTTACGACGAGTCGCTACTACCGCGACTCGCTGCCAACGTGGGTCTCCCAGTTCAACGCGCGCCGCCTGCCACAGAGCTACGCGGGCAAGGCCTGGACGCTGCTCCGGGCCGACAGTGCCTATAAGGAAGCGGACAGCGTGCCCATCGAAATGGGCGGCGCGAACTTCACGTTCCCGCACCGCATTCCCGAGGATAGCACCCAGGCGGCGAATGTAATCAGAGCCACGCCGTGGATGGACGAGGTGACTCTCGCGCTAGCCCTCGACGGGGTGCGCGCGCTTGGGCTCGGGGAGTCGACGCGGACGGATGTGCTGGCGGTTTCGCTCTCCGCCACCGATCTCATCGGCCACGGCTACGGTCCGGACTCCAGAGAGATGCACGACAACATCCTGCGACTCGACCGCAACCTCGGAGTGTTTTTCGATTCCCTGTTCAAGCTGCGCGGTGCTTCGCATATCGCGATCGCTGTCACCGGCGATCACGCGGTCGGGACGATTCCCGAGCTGGTGCCCGCGTCGGTAAAGCCGACGCCTGTGCGCGTCGATCCTCTGGCGCTCGACGCGATACTGCGGCGGGTGGTCGCGGCCGCCAGGATGGATTCGAGTCTCATCGAGATGGACCGGCAGATCGTCCTGGCAGATCGGAGCGCGCTCAAGAACCGGCTGCCTGGTCTCGACAGCGTTCTGGCCGCGTTCGCGCTCCAGGCGAAAGCTCTACCCGGCGTGGCCCGAGCAGATCGATTCCAGGATCTTCTCCGCGGCGACACGATCAACGATGCGATCGCGCGCCGTTGGGTGCATCAGTTTCCGGCTCAGAGCAACGTTCAACTCGTGGTCACGCTGACGCCCTTCAGCATTTTCAGCGGGATCGTGGCAACGCACGGCTCCCCCTACGACTACGACAGCCACGTGCCGCTCATCTTTTTTGGTCCCTGGTTCGCTTCCGGCCGGTATCCGGAATTCGTGCGAACAGTCGATCTGGCTCCTACGCTCGCTGCAGTCGTCGGAGTCAAGCCTGCTGAGCGAATCGATGGTGTTGTTCTGCGGCATGCGCTGAAGTAAAAGCCGCTCGGGCTGGCTACAATGACGGAAGGTTGAACACGGACCACGCGGAATAGGCGGAAAGGACGCGGATTTGTCTTTTTGTTATTTCGTGGGATAGTTCCGTTTCGCGGAGGAGCATTCCGCGCCTTTTCCGCCCCATCCGCGTGGTCCGCGTTTCCCCGTTCGTCAGTGTGGCCAGCCCGGGCAGCTCTCATTTGACCGGCGGCGGCTCCGGCCAACCCATGCAGATCGCGGCCAGGCGCGCGGGAAACACACCAACCATCTCACCCGAGTTGGATCCGATCCCCCACGTATTCGCCAGGACGACGATGACCAGGTCCTGGTCGGGGTAGACGGACAACCCTGCCTGAAGACCTGCGTTGGAACCGCCGATGCCGATAAGACGGTGCGGCGCGGTTGAATCGCTGGGAAAAAAGCCGAAGCTCATGCTGGCCTGAACAGCTCCGACGCTCGGCCGCCGGTATAGAAGATCGAGAGATTCCTTCGACAGGAGTCCCGGCTGCTCGATCGCTCGGCCGAGTCGCGCGAGATCGGCTGCCGTAGAGTACATGTTGCCGCCAGCGGTGTTGTGGCTGTAATCCCAGTCGGGGACACGATAGACTGCGTTGGAGTCGACGGCAAAAGTCCAGGGATCGAAGTAGGAATACCGGCGCGCGCGATTGGGCAATACGCGCCGCACGTCGTCATAGCCCGTGTTTTTGAGGCCGAGTCGCGAGATGATCTCGCGCTTTACGTAGTCCTGATACTTCACGCCGGACGCCGACTGAATCGCCGCGCCGATGAGATTGTATCCGTAACTCGAGTAGCTCACCTTGGTTCCGGGCGGTGCGACCAGCGTGTCATCCTTGAAGAGCGTGAGGACATCGTTCACGTCGTCAAAGTGTCGCGCGTAGAGCGCGGCGTTTCTCTCCGGTCCCCAGTGGCGTATGCCCGCGAGGTGCGCCGCCAACAGCCTCGGTGTTATGACTCCACCGGGTTTGACAGGAAACGCGGGCACGTAACGCTGAATGGGCGCATCGAGATCGATGCGCCCGGCTTCGTGGAGCTTGAGGAGAGAGAGTCCGGTGAAGGCCTTGGTGATGCTGGCGACTCCGAACCGTGTCTCGTTCGTTACCGGAACACGATGCTCGAGATCAGCATAGCCCAGGTTCTCGGCGATCACGGTTTCGCCGCCCAGCATCACGAGGGCGCTCAGGCCGATATTGCGCTGTCGTCGCTGAATGTCCGCGGCGGCTGCTTTGAGGGCCTGGCTCCGGTCGCGACACGTCGCGAGTTGGGGCGACCCCTGCGCGCCAAGCTCGCGCGGCGCGGTCGTCGCCCACAACATCACGAGGCAGGCGACGGCCCGCTTCACTGAACCAAGATGGGATGCGCGTATTGCTGCAACAGCGTCGCGGCGTGCTGCGCTGGAGAGAAGCTCTGCGAACCCGTCAACACGTACAGCCCTCCATCTCGTAGGAATCGATCGCGCCTCAAGATACCGCCGACGAGAGGAGTCACAAGGCGCGCGTCGCTGCCGGTGAGTGACCGCAGGTCGAGCACCATCCTTCGGGCATCTGCTGAATCCGCGCTCTCGAACATCCTCCGTAAGAACGCGTGGATCGGCTCGCCGGTTTCACCACGAACCCGTACGACCGTGACATTCACGGTGCGGTCGGCAGCATTTATCGAGTACGAGTTGTCCTGTTGCGCCGAGGCGGCCGCCGGAAGTGCTGCCGGCCGCGACGAAGTCGCGGTCGGATCAGCGCAGCCCAGTGACACCAGTATGAGAGCAACCCGAGCGCTGCTCATGATCGATCTCATGGGAAGGGGCGGGGACGCGGCCACGGCCAGGGCCACGGGTCAAAGGAGTTCCTGCCCGCCAATCCGCGCACCGCAGCTTCGCGTACCTGTGGGTCGCTCGAGTTGAGGAGCTGGGTGAGAGCAGCCTCAGTCCCACCACCCGATTTCATGAGCGCACGGATAAGCGCCTTCCGAACGCGGTCGTTTTTTTCCGCGCTCATCGCGCTGCGAATGGCGGGCAGCGCGCCGGCGTCTTCGAGCTGCCCCAGCGCCCACGCCGCCTTGAGGCGAACGTCATCGTTGTCATCACTGAGGAGCCGCAACAGTCCCGCCGGCGCCTTCGCGTTTTCATCGAGCTGGCCGATCGCCCAGGCAGCAGTCCCGCGCACCCTTGGACTGCGATCACCCGTAGCCGCGCCGAGAACATCCATCGACCCGCGATCTTCCAACTGGCCGATTGACCACACCGCTGTCTCTCGGACTCTGTCTTCCGCGTCCGATTTAATCGCGGCGGCGAGCGGCGCGGCGCCCCGCCTGTCTTCGATGCTGCCAAGGGCCCACGCGGCCATCTCGCGGACACCAGCATCCGCGTCATGAGCCAGGACGCCGCTCAATGCGTCGATCGCATCGCGCGCCTCGAGCTGGCCAAGTGCCCAGGCAGCAACACGCCGCACCCGCGGCGAGCTGTCCTGTCGCACGACGCGAATGAGAGCCTGCACCGTGCTCGTGGACTCCATATGACCGACGGCAACCACAGCGGCTTCCCGAACTTTCTCTGCGTCGTCGCTGAAGAGATTCTCGAGCGGCGACAGCGCTCTCCCGTTCTCAATCCGACCAAGAGCCCACGCCGAGTTGGCGCGAACATCAACGACTGGATCGCGCAGAGCGCGAATGAGTGGATCCACTCCATTGTGCGCATCTACGAGTCCAAGTCCGAGCGCTGCGACGGATCGCAAACCCGGATCTGCGGCGGCCAATCGCGTAACCAGCTCCGAGCCCACGTCCTCCGCCCTTTGCGTTCCGATCAGCCGAACGGACATTTCGCGAACGCAAGCGTCGTCGGAAGCGAGACCCGCCAGAAGACGCTGGACATCAGCCGCGGGAAGCTGGCGCGTATCGTAGTCATCTCTTGTCATCGAGACTACCGAGCTAAGCGGAGTGGACGGCGCATCGTTCCAGTCGCCCCAGCCGTAGCCTCGAACCGATCTCGACGCGAGCGCGCAGATCATCGGCGGCGCTCCACGCGCGGCAGTGAGCAGCGCCGCGACATCAATCGGCGCGCCGCGAGACTCACGCTGATCCACGTTGCGGTTGCGTGTCTGGCCGGCGTCGTATGCGACTGCCGGTGCTCCACTCAGTGATGAGAAGGCGATCGTCGCGATCGCGTAGCCAATAGCTCTCTGCATTATTGCTCCAGTCATGGGCCCGCCTCAGATTGCGGGGTAGGTTGAAAAATCAGCACTAGCATTCAAAAGAGAGGGCGCTGTCTCCAGCGCCCTCTCCCCTTATTAATCCGGGAAGGGGCGCGGCTCCGGCCATGGCCAGGGCCATGGTCCAGTCGCGTGTCCTCCGGCCAAGGCACGCACGGCGATCGATTTGATCTCCGGGTCCTTTGACTCGAGCAATCCCTTGAGCGCGTCGACCGATTTCTCGCCAACCGCGGCCAGGGCCTTGATGTAAGCGATCTGCAGATTCTTGTCTGGCTCGCTCCGAAGCGCGGCATCGAGCGCGGGAATCGACGCAGGGTCCTCTATCTGGTAGAGCGCCCACGCCGCCAGCTCACGTATCTCCGGATCGCGGTCGCGCAGCAGTGCGATGAGCGCGGGAGGCGCCTGCCTCAGATCCGCGTTGCCCAAAGCCCAGGCGGCACGTTTCCGGATTCCGACGTTCGCATCCGAAAGAGCAGCTCCAAGGGCATCTGCCACCGCCGGCGATCTTCCTCCGACGTTCCCGAGCGACCACGCCGATATTTCGCGGACGCGGAGGTTGGCATCGCCGCGGAGTGACGCGATGAGCGCATCCACAGCGGTTGATGACCTGTTGGCGTCGGCAAGCGCCCACGCGGCCATTTCGCGCACCGATGGATCGGAGTCGCGGCGCAGCGCGGTCGCCAATGCTTCCGCCGCGACCTGCCTGTCGGCGTACTCGGCGAGGCCCCACGCCGCGATTCGACGCAGCTTCAAGTCGGGATCGTTCGCCAGAAGTCTCGCGAGGAGAATCGGGCGCTCATCGCTGTCCTTCCCCGCCTTCTGGGTGTCGCGCTTCGTCAGCAGATCCCTCAATGCGTTCGAGGTCGCGACGGAAGCGACGGCCACGCCCGAGCTGATTGCCGAGGTAATCGCGGTGGCCACGTCTTTGGAAGTACTCTCGACCGCGCGCTCCGACACACTCGTCGCGGTCTGCAGAGTCTGCCTGGTGATCGTCTGCATGTTCGTGTGCGTCTTCGAGCCACCGATGATTTCACGAGAGTCCGGGTATCCCTTTTCGACCGGATTCTGAGTCTGCTGCGCGAGCGGAGAGCCGACGGCGCCCGGCGTCGCTTCGTGAGCGCGACGCGCCGGAGCCGCAGCGCCCACGACAATGGAAATCAGCGCAAGCGAGCCAATCAGAGCCGCCGACTGCCGGCGGCTCGGGCTCGAATGTCTGAGCTCCGGATCCAGAATCGCGAGCATCCGCCCCTCGAATTCTTTCCGACGCGCCATGGCGAGCGCTACCGACGGCGTTGAATCACGCCTGACGCTCGTGACGATGTCCAACAGATGCTCGGCGTAGTCGGTCGCGCGAGCGCCACACGACAGCGCCAGATCGTCGCACGCTCGCTCGCTCTCGGAGCGAAGCTGCTTCGCGGCGGTCCACACCAATGGGTGGAACCAGTACACCGCGCAGGCGAGACGACCCATGGTGTGTCCAACGAGATCGTGGCGGCGCACGTGCGCGAGCTCGTGCAGGAGTACTGCTCGACGACGATCGAGCGACCAGCCATCACACTCGGCCGGAAGCACGATTGTTGGTTGGAACAAGCCACAGGCGAACGGCATCTTCGCATCTTCGCTGCGGAGAAGGCGCGGCGGCTCGTCGAGCGCGAGTCTATCCGAGACTTCCCAGAGAGGTGTGAGCCAGTCTTCCGTGTCGAGCGGACGCGCGCGATTCACGATGCGGCGGACGACGAAGGCCGCGTAAGCCAGAGAGCCCACGATCGCGACCACTACAGCCGCCCAGATGAGAAGCAGAAGGGAGATTCCGCCCAAGACGCTGAAGGCAGCCGGCTGTCCGATGGAAGTTGTGGGAAGGCTGGCACTGATGGTGGCGTTGGGCGCTGAGATATCCGCGTCCTTGATCCTGGAGTCACCCGCGCTCGGCGAGAGTGTCACCGGCGAAGCGGGCGCACCGGCCAGCGCCGAGCTGGTCTCGGCTGGCAGCATCCTCAGCGGAATCGGACCCCACGCCGTGAGCGCCGGCACGAGCAATAGCGCCGCGACGGTGACGAGCCATACCAGATGGCGCGCTCCGGCCGATGCGCGCTGCATCGATAAAGTGATGCCGATCGCGACGAGCAGAATGAGCGTGGCTTTGACGAGCAGCATCACCATCGAGATGTTCGAGTTGGTGAGCGAACCGAGAGCGGATATGAGCGTCGATGACATGGCGTCTACCTCCCGCTCTGACGAGCGCGGCGAATCGTGCTGCGCAGGCGCTTGACATCCGCATCGGTCAGGTCGACGTCGGACATGCGCAGCAGCGCTGTGACTGCCTGCTCCGGAGAGTCACCGAAATAAGTGCGAACGACGTGGGCGAGAACATCTTCGCGCGCCGTCTCGGTGGGCTTGGCCGGATAGTATATGTAGCGGGGCCCGTCCTCGCGGTGCGTGATGAGCTCCTTCTCGCTCAGGATCCGAAGAACCGATCGAACAGCGGAATAGGTGGGCGGGTCCGGGAGATCGCCCATGATCTCGGCGACGGTGGCGCCCGTGCGGCGGTGGAGGATGTCCATCACCTGGCTTTCGCGTCGGGAAAGGGCAGCGGTGGTCGGTTCTGATTTCGGCATCAGCGTGGCAGTCATGGGAATCGCCTGAACGGATCCAGAAAGCCTGGTCCGCATTAGTGTTGAAAAATCAACTCTGCTGAAAATTCAACAGGTCGTCGGGTTTGTCAAGGGGGAGTTTGTTGCCATCTTTTGTCGGCTGGATTCCCTTTCAATTCTGAGGTTGGATGCGCGCCCTCACACGTTCGCTCGTTGCCATTGTTTTCCTCGCCTGCGCGCCGCAACCCGTTCCCCAGACAGCAGTTAGCGTTGTCAGCCCATGGGAGCCGGACATTGTCGGGTTCGAAACCGCCGACAGGACCAACCCGCCATCCGTCGGCGGAATCCTGTTCGTCGGGAGCTCTTCCATCCGGATGTGGCAAACGCTCCAGAACGACTTCCCTGGTCTACCGGTGATTAATCGAGGCTTTGGTGGATCGGAGCTGAGCGATGTGGTTCACTTCGCACATCGGATAGTCATGCCTTACAAACCGCGGGTGGTAGTCCTCTACGCCGGTGACAACGACCTCGCTGCTGGCGAAACACCGGCGCACGTATTCGCTGATTTCCAGTCTTTCGTTGCGATAGTTCACCGGGATCTCCCGACCACGCGCGTGGCGTTCATCGCGATCAAGCCGAGCATCGCCCGTGTGAACATCATCGACAAGATCCAGCAGGCAAATCAGCTGATTCGTGATTACATCCGCAACGATGCGAGGCTCGTTTACGTGGATGTCTTCACTCCGATGCTCGACGCGTCCGGTCAGCCACGACCGGACCTGTTTCTCGAGGACGGCTTGCACATGAACGCCAAGGGTTACGCGATCTGGCGCGATCTGGTCACCCCTGTACTTCGATAGCGGCCGGCCGAACTAATTGCCCCTTCGCAGGACCACGTTTCCGTTCACGGTCCGCACCCGAATCACTCCGCCACCGCCGCCGATTGTCTGTCGCACGCGTACGTATTTCCGCGGTGTGCCCTCGCTGCTGTCCCAGTCCTTGGTCGAGGTGACAGTCAAAGGCCAATCGCTTTCGATGCGAGTCTCGTGGCCAAGGTTATTCGTGTAGGCGGATTCCAGCTCGAGTGTCGCCGAAAGATCGCGAGGCACCACGAGCACTACCTCTCCCTTGCCCGAAGTCACATCAACGGAATGGGATCCAGCGCCGGTGAGTGTGATGGTGACGTTCCCCGCTCCGGTGTGCGCTTCAACCGATCCGCTCGCCGGGCCAATGTCGATCGACCCTCCTCCGGTCGACGCGTAGACTTCTCCGGCAGACGGACCGATTCGAACGGCGCCACCGCCAGTGGTGACTCGCGCGCCATCGGGTGCCTCAGGAAGCGAGATGTCACCGCCCGCGGAGCTCATTCTGATCCCGCCGGCACCGAAGCCTCCATCTTTTCCAACTCCATCATCGACGTAGGTGGTCGTCGTCGTTCCTTTACTCACGCTCAGACTGCGACCGCTTCCGATCCCAATGCGTATGGCTTCGTTTTTTCCTGTGATCCCGCCATCGGAGCTGATATAGGTGACGGGTCCGCTCCCCGAGTATCCCGCAAGGTTCCCGGAGACCCGCTCGATCATGATCTTGCCGCCCCCCGTGCTGACTGATCCCGTCAGCCGCGAATCGGAAACCCTGATATCGCCGCCGCCGGTCCGGATCTCCGCCGTCCCGTTCGATTTTCGAATCTCGATCTCCCCGCCGCCGGTATGGCCGGTGAAGTAGCCATCCACGCCGTTGATCGTAACACCACCGCCCGCGGAGCTGATTTGCACGTTGAAGCTGCGGGGGACGTGAATGTCGAAGTTGTGGCTGAAGCTCTGGATGTTGGAGCGGCCGGTGTACTTTGTCGCCAAGCGTGCACCGCCATCCACTGGTGTGAAGGTGACGTCGGTGTTGCGCCAGTCGCGTCCACCGAGCGAGGCCTGGACGAGCACCTGCTGCTTTTCCCAGCCGGTGATGTTGACCTGTCCTCCAGTCGACAAGTCGAGGGT
>Ga0193723_1000600_pt1 | contig 14118 bp, 11 predicted proteins | sample H2m2metaG_FD_143042 | JGI IMG/M metagenome (GOLD analysis project Ga0193723, IMG submission 143042) | Soil microbial communities from a riparian zone of the East river system, Colorado, United States - H2m2 | ecosystem: Environmental > Terrestrial > Soil > Riparian zone | place: USA: East River... | reverse complement strand
CCGGCTCAACAAGGCCCAGCAGGACAGCCTGCTCCCTCCGGCCGAAGACGGTACCATCACCCTCATCGGCGCCACCACCGAGAATCCCAGCTTCGAGGTGATCGGTGCGCTGCTTTCGCGCACCCGGGTCTTCGTACTCCAGCCGCTCACGCCGGACCACATCGAGCGGTTGTTGCACCGCGCGATGAGCGATACTGACCGGGGCCTCGGGAACCTACACCTTGAGGTCGATGCCGAGGCGATGAGCCTGATGGCGGCCGAGGCAGATGGCGATGCGAGGCGAGCGCTGACGGTGCTGGAAGCCGCTGCCGCGCACGTGGGCGAGCGGGGACGGGTGACGGTCGAGGTGGCCCGCGAGGCGATGCAGAAGCGCTTTGCCCGATATGACAAGGCCGGAGAGGAGCACTTCAACCTGCTCTCCGCCTACCACAAATCGCTGCGAGGAAGCGATCCGCAGGGAGCTCTCTACTGGATGGCGCGCATGCTGGAGGGTGGGGAAGACCCGATGACGCTGTTCCGGCGCGCCATTGCGATGGCGGCGGAGGACATCGGCGTGGCTGAGCCGAACGCCCTCATTATGGCCGTTGCCGCCCGCGATGCCTTTCACATGCTCGGTCCACCGGAGGGTTACCTTCCTCTGGCGGAGATGACGATCTACCTCGCGACTGCCCCCAAATCGAACAGCGCCAAAGTGGCACTCGGCGCCGCCATGGACGCGGCCCGGGAGACACCCGCTGCCCCCGTGCCGCTGCACATCCGAAACGCACCGACTCCGTTGATGAAGGAGTTAGGGTACCACCGCGGGTATCGATATGCCCACGATTCAGCCGACGCCTACCTGCCACAGGAGTACCTGCCGGATGTGCTCCGGGGCAGAAGCTTCTACACCCCAGGCGCGTTTGGACACGAGAAGAAGATCGCGGAGCGGCTGGAGTGGTGGGAGAAACTCAAGAGCGGGGAAGAAAAGCGTGAGCGGGAAGAGAAAGACGTGTGACGGAACCATGCAGTGGGTATATTGCGAGCATGACGCCCCCGCTTGGAGGGACCGGGTGAGAGCACGTGCGCAGCCGTGTCTGCTCATGCTGCTTCTCTGGAGCGCCGCATGCAGTGGGCTGGGACTCAACTTCAGGGAGCCCGATATCCAACTCGACCACGCGGTGTTACGGGGAGTCGGGCTGACGGGGGGCAACCTGGATCTCGTGATGAAGGTCGAGAATCCCAACAACTTCACACTGCAGGGCACCAAGCTTCAGCTGGGCGTCGATGTCGAGGGCTCGCATCTGGGCGACATCACGTACGACAACGACTTCACCGTGTCCGAGAACGGTCAGACCACGATCACCCTGCCGCTTACGTTCGGCTGGGCCGGTGTGGGGAGTGCGGTCCGCGCGGCGTTGAGCTACGGCGACCTGCCCTACAAGATGAACGGCCAGGCCACCCTGAGATTGCCAGGAGGTGTCAAGACGGTGGTCTCCTTTACCCACGAGGGGCGCGCCCCCTTGATCCGCTCCGGTGGCAACGTCGCCATTCCGGGGGTCGGACAATAATCAGAGGCAAGGTCACCCTATCCGACCATTGATTCCGGTCCGCGACCCCATCGAGCGTGCGGTGCTGGTAGCGGCCCCACGCAAAGGATCGCCCGACGCGCGGCATGTCGCCGAACATCTGGAAGAACTGACCCGGCTGGTGGACACTGCCGGTGCTGAAGTGGTAGGCCGCATCACGCAGTACATTGCGGCCCCCAATCCGGCTACCCTCATCGGTGAGGGAAAGGTGGAGGAGGTAGCGAGCGAAATCGCCGCCTCCGACGCCACCCTCGTCATCTTCGACGAAGAACTATCCCCGGTGCAAGGCTCCAACCTCGAGCGCGAGCTCAAGGTCCGGGTCATGGATCGGGCGGAAGTCATTCTCGACATCTTCTCCACCCGCGCTCGCAGCCATGAGGCCAAGCTCCAGGTGGAGCTGGCGCAGCTCCAGTACCTGCTGCCGCGGCTCACCCGGATGTGGACCCACCTTTCGCGTATCCGCGGTGGTATCGGGCTTCGGGGTCCGGGCGAAACCCAGCTCGAAACCGACCGCCGGATGATCCGCCGCAAGATTCAGGGGCTGAAGGAGAAGCTCAAGGGCGTGGAGAAGCATCGGGAGAATCTCCGCGCGGGGCGCGACCCGATGCTGAGCGTAGCCCTGGTTGGGTACACCAATGCCGGAAAGTCCAGCATCCTGCGAGGGCTCTCCGGCCAGCATGAGATCGTGGTGGAGGACCGGCTCTTCGCCACCCTCGACACGCTGACGCGCGAGGTGGATCTCGGGGAAGGGCAGCGCGCGCGGGTCACCGACACCGTGGGCTTCATCCGGAAACTGCCACACCATCTGGTCGCCAGCTTCCGGGCCACGTTGGAAGAGGCGCGAGCAGCCGACGCGCTGCTCCACGTTGTGGATGCGAGTCATCCCGACTGGGAGGGACAGCTTCGCGTGGCGGAGAAGGTGCTCGCCGAGCTCGGCCTTGCCGATCGGCCATTGATTCTCGTGTTCAACAAGATCGATGCGGTGCCGGACGCGCTCGGCTTCAGCCGAAGAATCCGCGAGCTGTACCCGAGTGCCGCGATCACCAGCACCATGCGCACAGACGGCCTGACTCCCCTCAAGCTCAAGCTGCGGGATCTCGAGCGCGCGGGGCGGGTGTCGGTCCGGGTCCGGGTTCCCCTGGCCGATGGTGGTCGGCTGGCGGAGCTCTACCGGGAGGGCGAGGTACTGAGCCGGGAGGAGAACAGCGAGTCGTTCGAGCTGGTCGTGCGGCTGGAGCCCTGGCGCATCCAGCAGCTTCGTGCCGATGGCCTCGAGATCGTGGATCCGAGAGTAGAACAGGCTCGGCTTCGCCGGGCGAGCGGCTCTGCTTAGCCCCTACTTCCCTCCGCTCAAGACCTGTTCCAGAATCAGCCAGCGATTCATGCCGGCAAACTTCTGGTGCATCTTGGTGGACGGCGGAATGCCCGCTGACTCATCTTCCTCAATCTGAAGATCCGCGAGCGCGTCGATCCCACTCTTCAGGAACTTCCGGAGCCCCTTCTCCATCGCCATTCCAGCCGTGCGGAAGTTGAAAAGGGTCGAGAACTGCAGGGTGAATCCCAGCTCACCGAGCTGCTGGTTGGTGATTAATGTCCCCGCCTTCTTTGCCTTACCGAAGTAGAGCGACGGCGACAGGTTGAACCCCAGCATCTGCTCGGGGTAGTACTTCCGGACGCCTTCGGCGAACTCCTGCGGCTGGTCGATCTCGGTGTTGTTGAATTCGGGCCAGATCACGTCCACGCCGAGCTCCGCGGCTTCCCAGGCGTCTTCGACCGCCATCTGCACTCCGCCCGGCTCTCGGTCCGGCAACGCGCCGTCGATGGAGTCGGTCCGGGCGATGATGACGACATCCACGCCGGTCGCCTGCGATGCAGCCTTGATCGCCTTGAGCTTGGCTAGCCAGTCCTTGCGCGGGACCAGGACCTTGTTGCGCTTCTGTTTGCCCACGTTCACGATGTGACCGCAGGTGCGGTTGGACGGGTCCTGGTTCTCCAGGTGCACCCCGGCGGCGCGCGCCCGGATCAGCTCCACTGCCAGGGTGAAGGTCTGCGTGGGGCCGCCGAAGCCGGCCTCCATGTCCACGAACGCCGGGGGGGCTTCCAGGACTTCCTTCCCGTCGGTGTCGTAGTAGTGGGTGTTCCGCGCACCTTCGATCCCCATCCACATCTCGTGCACCAGCTTGACCATGTCATGCGAGGCGTACACCCCGATGTCGGGGAACATGCTCTTGGTGGCCGCCAGCTGCCACCCGCTGCCGTACAGCGCCTTGAAGCCGAGCCGGGTCATGATGGCGGACGAGAAGGCGTCGTATGCTCCAGCGGTGTGGAGGAACGACTTCCGGGCGTGGGCTTCGTGGAGCAGGCGACGAAGCTTGTCGGCCGACTCTTCGGTTTCCGGTGGAGCAAAGAGCTTGGCAACGGCTTCGGCGGGATAGACCGCGTGGGCGGACTCGGCGCGGGTCGCTGTGGCCATTCGGTGGTCTCCTGGGTGTGCTGCGGTCACCTTGTGAAACTATTCACATGATAATACTTGGGTCCCAATCGCGCCAGAGCGCAAATCTCTGCGCCCCACAATGGGCTGCAGTTAGTCAGCGGGTGAAGAAGTAGATCTGATCCAAGTCCGAGGGGTGCGCTGCCCGTACCAGCCGACCACCCACGGCCTGAACGAACCCGGCGACCTCCGTCTCCGGCATGGCTCGCATTGCCATGGGGGTCAGCTTCAGCGGCCCAAGGAGCAGGCGCTCGCTCACGCCGATGCCACGTAGCAGCGTGTAAAGTCGGCGCCGCGGCTGCAGCCGGTGAAGCAAGCCGATCCGGCAGGGGAGCTGGAAGACGAGTAGTCCCCCTGGTTTCAGTATCCTGATGAAATCACGAAGGTAGGACTCTACCAACGCGCGGGAGGGAAGGTGCTGCAGCACAAACCTCGAGTAGATGAGGTCGAATGAGGCACTATCGAATACCCGGAGATCTCCGGTCGTGTTGAGGATGAAACGGCATTGAGGGCAGTCCAAGTTCCACTCGCGGGCCCGCGCGATCATAGGCTCTGAGATGTCAACGCCGGTGTAGCTCTCGAAGTGAGCGGCCAATGACCGTGCCATGCGTCCAACCCCGCAGCCGAAATCCAGCGCCGATTTACGCTGGTGTGGCAGGGCTAATTCCTCGGCCGACTTCATCAGCGAATCTATCTCCCGCTCTCCGGTGGCAAAAAACTCAGCCGGATCCCATTGCCCGTGGCGCCGGGATGGGCTGTTGAGGACCGCCCAGAATGGATCGACTCGTCCTAGATCCTCCCAGGCTCGCCGATGTTTGGGAAGTGATGTCACAAAGACTGGACGTGGAGTCCGGCTGAGGATTGGGAAGCTCGACTCATTTGATCTCGTCGGTGGTGTTGAACTGTTTCAGGGTACCCCACTGTAATCCGCCTTGCAAGGACGCCGCAATGTCTTGCCGGGCCGCCTCCTGCTATAATTCCCGGCCATCGTGGAGATCCCTAGTCCAATGTTCATCACCAAGCCGTTCGTGACGGACCGGCGCATCCGGTTCGCCCTTGTCGGCTGCGGGCGTATTTCGGAAAACCACTTCGCCGCCATCGAGAAGCACGCCAACCGGGCAGAGCTGGTCGGGGTCTGCGACGTGGATCCAGCCGCGCTAGCCCGAGCCGAAGAACGCACCGGCGCGCCAGGCTTCCGGAGCCTGGAGGCTCTCCTTGCGGGAACCAATGCCGACATTGTCATCCTGGCCACACCGAGCGGGCTCCACGCCGATCAGGCGATTCAGGTTGCCGCCGCAGGTCGGCACGTCATGACCGAAAAGCCCATGGCCACGCGCTGGCAGGATGGGAAGCGCATGGTTCATGCCTGCGATCAGGCGGGCGTTCACCTGTTCGTGGTCAAGCAGAACCGGCGCAATGCTACACTGCAGCTGCTCAAGCACGCGGTGGAGAAGGGGCGCTTCGGCCGGATCTACATGGTCAACATCAACGTGTTTTGGAGCCGGCCCCAGTCCTATTATGACAGCGCTCCCTGGCGGGGGACCTGGGAGTTCGACGGCGGCGCCTTCATGAATCAGGCGAGCCACTACGTGGACCTGCTCGATTGGCTCATCGGACCGGTCGAAAGCGTACAGGCCTATACCGCCACCCTGGAGCGGAATATCCAGGTCGAAGACACCGGCGTAGTGAGCATCCGCTGGCGGACCGGGACCCTGGGCTCGATGAATGTCACCATGCTCACGTACCCCAAGAACCTCGAAGGCTCCATCACCATCATCGGCGAGAAGGGCACGGTGCGGGTGGGTGGGGTCGCGGTGAACCGGATCGACCACTGGGAGTTTGCCGATTCCGACCCGGACGACCAGAAGGTCGAGCAGGCGAGCTACGAGACCACGTCGGTGTACGGGTTCGGCCATCCCGCCTACTACGACAATGTGATTCAGTCCCTGCGTGGCGAGGCGGTGCCTGATACGGATGGGCGTGAAGGGCTGCACTCGCTGGAGATCCTGATCGCCACGTATCAGTCCGCCCGCGATGGGCGCCGGGTGGCGCTGCCGCTTGAGTACTAACCCGGTGCCCCGCGCAGACAAGATCCTCGAGACGGCTCGTCGAGTCGTGCGGCTGGAAGCCGCGGCGGTTGCGGCACTGGAAGGCCGGCTGGGTCAGCCGTTCGTGCAGGCGGTCGAGGCCGTTCTGAACGCATCTCGCGTGATCGTCTCGGGTGTGGGGAAGTCGGGCATCATCGGCCGCAAAATTGCCGCCACCCTCACGTCAACCGGGACTCCTGCCATTTTCCTTCACGCCATAGATGCACTCCATGGCGACCTCGGCATCGTTGGAAAGGCCGACGTTGCCCTTCTGGTCTCCAAGAGCGGTGAGTCTGAGGAGCTACTCGGTCTGCTTGAATGCCTGGGCCGTTTTGGAGTGACCGTCATTGGCCTGACGGGGAATCTCGACTCGACGCTCGGGCGGCAAGCCAAAATCGTTCTCGATTGTACGGTTCAGGAGGAGGCCTGCCCCTACAATCTCGCGCCAACAACCTCTACCACGGCCGCGGCTGCGCTGGGAGATGCCCTGGCGGTCTCGCTTCTGGTACAGCGTGGCTTCCGAGAAGAGGACTTCGCTCGCCTGCACCCGGGTGGAAGGCTCGGCCGGCGGCTGCTCCGGGTGCGCGACGTCATGGTGACGGAAGGCATTCCGACGCTGCCCCCGACGGCCAGAATGCGCGAATGTGTCGTGTTATTGGCAGAGAAGCGAGGAACGGTGGCGATTGTCAATGATCGAGCTCTCCTCCTCGGGGTCGTGACCTCGGGCGATCTCACCCGACTCATGGAGCGCGAAGAAAATTTCTTGGCCGTGTCAGTCGCCGACGTCATGACTCGAGCGCCATGGACCGCCCAACCCGACCAGCTCGCTGCCGTCGCCGCGGGGGTTATGGAGCAACACCGAGTGATGGCGCTGCCGGTGCTCGAAGATGGAGGGCGGGTGATCGGTTTCGTGCACCTGCACGATCTCATGCGCGCTGGCGCGCTGTAGCGGAACGGGCTTGCCCGGGTCCCCCATGCTCGTGTCGCTGTGACACATTGGCCCAGTGCACGGATCATTTGTGCCGCACTTGTGAAATCGTTCACATGCCTACATAGTTGCCAGGGTTGCGCCGGACATACCTTTAGCTATGTTCGCGCCTGCCGAGGAGGTTTTTGGTAGGGCTGCAAAAGCTGGCACAGATTGGCGTAAGTCTTGCGGGCACACTGCCATTTGTAGGCGGTCTATAGATAGTTTTGGTACTGGTCTGCGTAGGGCGACGAATTGTTGAGGGATCACGCTCCCCCTGTTCAAGTGGAACTCACCTCATGTCTGCGGTAAGCCCCTCGATCAGTTCCAAGCCAAAACCTCAGCCAACCGTTGACGTTCCGGTGGCCTCCTCCGCAATAGCCCCCGTCTCAGCCACCACTTCCGGCGCGCCTTCCTCCCCAGCCCTGGGGACCACCGCATCGCACCGCCCGCCCGTGGCAAGGAGCGCACTCGAACGAGTCGCCCTCGCTCAGCGCGCTCAGCAGATCATGCGGGTTCAGCTGATCCGGTCAGCAGTGCGCGTGGGCGTTTTGATGGCCGGTGACGCAGCCGCGCTGCTGGCGCTGCGACTGCTGCTTCGGGGTGTGCGAGACGAGTCCTGGTTAGGTGCGGCGATCGCTTCGACAGTGAACAGCCTGGTACCCCAGGGGGCCATGCCTTTGGTTCAGCTACTTCCGGCGGTGCTCCTCGGCCTCATCGCTCTCGACACGTACGGGGCAAACGACCGCCGCCGCGATGCCGGCCGGCTGGTGGCCGGCGGGACACTGGGACTCGCGCTGCCGCTTTGGGGCCATCTCTGGAGCCACTTCTCGCTCTTATTGCTCCCCGGCTTCATCCTGGTTGCGGGGGTGGTCGGGATGATGCTCATCATCGAGCGATACCTCATCGATCACGCCGTGCGGAAGCTGTGGCCCATCGGCCCGGGCGCGGCTCGCGCGCTCCTTATCGGGCGGCCCGACCATACGAGACGCGCGCTCGAGCATCCCAGCCTCTCGGATGCGCGGGCATTTGCCTTCGGCGGCATTCTGGATCCCGACGAGTTCGGGCTGCAGTCAGGGCATGGCGACTTCAGCCGCCTGTGTCAAACCATCAAGCAGTATCGCGCCGACACCATCGTGCTTACCGGCCCATTGGACGACCAGGCACTTGCACTCGTGATCGACGCAGCCGCAGCGGCGGGGTGCCAGCTCTACGCGATACCGCGGTCCTTCGCCGTGGGGGGCGTGGAGTCCCGTATGGTCTGGAGCGGAGGGGCTCCCCTCGTGGCGCTCAACCGCCCAGGGCTCCGTGGTCGCCAGCTAGTGATCAAGCGGACGCTGGATATAGTCGTGTCGGGTCTCGGCATGGTTCTCCTCATGCCCGTCTTCGTCCTGACCGCGCTCGCGGTCTACATCTCGTCGCCGGGACCCACCTTCTTCCGCCAGACCCGCGTGGGATTGGGCGGGAAGACGTTCAAGATCACGAAATTCCGCAGCATGGTGCATGATGCGGAGGCGCGGCTGGACGATCTTACACCCAAGAGCCTTTACAGTGATCGCCGGCTATTCAAGGTCAAGGACGACCCACGGGTCACCCGGTTGGGCAATTTCCTTCGCCGTACCAGCCTGGACGAGCTTCCCCAGCTCTGGAACGCATTCGTTGGCAACATGTCGCTGGTCGGTCCCCGGCCTCCGCTGCCGAGCGAGGTGGACCTCTATGAGGAGCACCACTACACGCGGTTCGACGTGAAGCCGGGGATTACCGGCCCCTGGCAGGTCAATGGGCGGAACACCATCACCGACTTCGATGAGGTGATCCGGCTGGAGACCGACTACATCCGCGAGTGGACCATCTGGAGGGACCTGGGGATTCTGTTGCGGACCATTCCCACGGTGCTGCTCATGCGGGGCGCGCACTAGGCTCTCGCTACCAGGACCGCCCGGTCGTTCGGTAGCAGCGGTAGGTTTCACTCACGACTTCAGCAAACTCCCTCCGGAATCGTTCCGGCGCAAAGCGGAGCGCATTTTCCCGGCAAGCGTCCGGGCTGATCTTCTGGCCCTCCCGCTCGAACCGTTCAACCGCTTCACCGATGGACTGCGCTGACTGCTCGGAGAAGAGAACACCGGTGGGAGTCGGCGAGTCGAGGTCGAAGAGAGTCTCCCGTACCCCACCCCTCCCGTAGGCGACCACCGGCGTCCCGCACGCCTGTGCTTCCAGCGGAGCTATCCCGAAGTCCTCTTCCGCCGCAAAGACGAAGGCGCGCGCCCCGCGAAGATGGTCCCGTAGCACTTCGAATGGCTGCTGGCCGAGAAACTGGATGTTGGGCTTGCCCCGGGCGCGCACACGCCGGGCTTCGGGTCCATCCCCGATGACCACCAGGCGCCGCTCGGGCATGGCCGCAAAAGCCTCGACGATGAGATCCACCCGCTTATACGGCACCAGCCGCGAGGCAGTGACATAAAAGTCGTCGCGGGCGCCCCCGGGGGTGAAACCCTCCACGTCGACCGGGGGATAAATGACCGTGGACTGGCGCCGGTAGGCCTTCCAGATCCGTCTGGCGATGAACTGGGAGATCGCGATGAAGCGATCCACGCCGTTCGCCGTTCTGGCATCCCATAGGCGAAACCGGTGCAGCATCCAGCGCGCGAGCACGCCTCTGACGCCGTGATCCAGCCCAGTCTCGCGCAGGTACTGATCCTGCAGGTCCCAGGCATAGCGCGCCGGCGAGTAGCACATGCAGAGATGGGGCTGATCGGGTCCGGTGAGGACGCCTTTGGCCACCGCGTACGAGCTCGAGACGACAAGGTCGTAGGCTGACAGATCGAACTGCTCGATGGCCAGGGGCATGAGGGGGAGGAAGCGACGGTAGCCCCGCCTAATGCCCGGAATGTGCTGCAGGAAAGAGGTGCTAACCGGTTTGCCGCGGAGAAACTGCCGTTCGGTCTCGGGCAGGAAGTCGATCAGGCTATACAGGTCGGCGTCAGGGTAGAGGGCGAGCATCTGCTCCAGGACCCGTTCCGCCCCCGCGTAGGTCACCAGCCAGTCGTGCACGATGGCGATCTTCATCCGGCCAGTGCCCTCTCGAGTATCGTCAACGTCCTGCCGGCCGAACTCTCCCAGGTGAAGCGCCGGGCCCGCTCCAACCCCCGGCACTGCAACGTCTCCCGAAGTCCAGGCTCCTTCTGGACACGAAGAATCGCTTCCGCAATGCTGGCCGGCTCGAAAGGGTTGAAGTATTCCGCCGCATCGCCGCACACCTCAGGTAGTGATGCCACGTTGGACACGATCGCCGGGCACCCGCAGGCCATGGCCTCCAGCGGAGGAAGCCCAAAGCCTTCGTACAACGATGGCAGCACCAGTGCTTCGGCATGCGACACGTACCGCATCAGCTCCTCCTGGGGTAGGGCTCCCAGCAGCTGTACTCGCGGCGCGAGCCGCTCGGCCGTAGCACGCACAGTTCTGTCGCCACTCAGGAATCCCTCATTCTTGCCCAGGATCAAGAGGTCGCACTGAATCCGCGAAGCCACCTGGCGGAAGGCTTCCAGCAAACGACCCAGATTCTTGTGGGGTTTTACGTTGCCAACGTAGATAAGGTAAGGCCGGGCGTGCGGCGAGGCTGACGGGGGGATTTCGAACCAACCACGGTCTACTCCACTGTGAACGACCTCCGGCTTCACTCCCCGACAACCCACGAGACGATCGAATTCGGTGGCACTAAAGTCGGAGACGGTGATAATCGCATTTGCCCTCCGGCTGACCTGCCGAAACATGAATCGGGCATAGGCGCGCCGGTGGACTCCGCCCACGAACTCGGGCAGCGCGAGGTGCGCTAGGTCATGAACTGTAACGGCAAGTCGTCCGCGCCACGCGAGCGGAATGTTGTAGTGGGGCGACCACAAAAGGTCGGTGCCCGCCGGGATGCTCCAGGGGAGAACAATCTGTTCCTGGACGGAGTAGATCGGCACGTCGAGATCGATGATCCGGACGTTTGAAGTATCAGTCCAGGGAAGCTCATCGAGAACGGACGAAGGGCCGAGGAGGGCGAAGCTGAGTTCAGGCCGGGCGGCGGCCATGCGGGGAAGTAGCTCGCGGAGATACGTGCCGATTCCTGAGGCCCCGATCAGCCGCGCGTCTACTGCGATGGTGGCCGGGCCCCGGGATGCCATCATGCGGCGCACTCGAGCACGCCGGAGCAGTCAGATCCCACGCAGGTAACTGGCCACTATGGCGGCCGATCCCTGCCACGTGGGAAGTAGACCGGGAGCCAATGCCGGAGACCGAGAGCGGGCGATCACGCAACGCAGGCCCTTGCGGAGCCCTTCGGCAGTAGGCGGTACGTAGATCGCGTCCTCACCTCCGGCCTCACGGATCTCGGGAATGTCACTCGCGAGTACGGTGGCGCCACAGGCCCTCGCTTCCAGAACGGGAAGACCGAACCCTTCATAGCGTGAGGGGAACACAAATGCATGGCAGCCGGAATAGAGGGTGGCTAACTGGTCGTCGCCGACAAAGCCGAGCGGCATCACCGACCCGGGATCGCCGGCAGAGCCCAGGGCGGTACGGAGGACGGCGCGAAGGCGCTCGTCCTTCCAGCCGGCACCCCCAGCCAGGACCAGGCGATATCCTCCTAACTCTCCTTCTGACTGCATTGTTCGAAACACCCGAATCAGGAGCTCGAGGTTCTTACGCGGCTCCCAGGTGCCGACCGCAAGGAAATACGGTTGGGAGATGCCGAACGACTTCAGTGTTCCCTTGACGGCCTCGGGGCCGCGGGGCCGGAAGACGGACGACACGGCGGGCGGTGCCACCGCCGCGAGCGGCCCCCCCAGCCATGCCTGAAGACGGACCGCGGTGCCGTGCGAGATTGCCAACCGCTGATCGGCGCGGCGGACGTCCGGGCCAAAGAACATCCGGTGCGCCATCAGGTGAGTCGATCCCATGGTCTCCGGCGCGATTCGGAAAGTGAGATCGTACACGGTCGTGAGCCGCCGCACTTCGGCAGGAAGGGGCGGGAGCAGGGTAGCCGAGGCCCAGAAGACGTCGAGGCGATCCTCCCGGCACAAGCGACCTGCCCGGAGCTTGAGCCAGGCAATTGGCTTGAGGCCTCGCGCCCAGCGGCGCGGCTCGACCCGGCAGCGCCACCGGCCTGAGGTGACGGGTAGCTCAACCGGCTCCGGCGCGTACACGAAGAACTCCGCCTCGGGGATGAGGGTGTCGAGCTCCCGACAGATCTCGAAGACGTACCGCCCGACTCCCGTGCGACGCCCCTGCAACGCACGGCCGTCCAGTCCAACCCTCATCTCGTAAGCGCGAGACAGGCCACCGACTCGGCGGCCACCGGCTGCCCCCGTCGCCAGCCGGGAGTCGTGTGCAAGTCGACATAGGTCGCACTTGCCGAATCGCGACGGTCGCTGAGCCGCCAGCCTGCGGGGGTATAGCGAAACACATGCTCCAGCACAGTGTTTGGCTGGAAAACCTCGATCACCCGATCGAGCATGCCGGCGTCGAACACCTGGAGCCAGGTGTGGTCGGCGTGGCGGCCATAGGGCACGCTGAGGTATAGTCGCCCGCCTGGCCGAAGGATTCTCGCCATCTCGCGTACGGCGACCGCGTAGCCGGAGGGATCGCGTTCAACCGGCGCCCCATTGGTGTAGAATCGCGCGTTGTCCAACCCCACGTGCTCCAGTGTAGACAGGCTGACCACTTGGTCGAAGAACGCGTCGCGGAAACAAGTGCGACGGAGATCCTGGAAAGTGTAGGAGATGCCCTGGCGCCAAAAGCTGTGGCGCTCCGGTGCCAGAGTGCAGATGTAGATGGTTTTGTTGGCGAGGGTCGGACGGTTCAAGAGAAAGCGAAAGTTCAGGACCGAACCGGCGTCGAGCAGGAGCCCCGGGCCGGGCAGCAGATGAGCGAAGAGCCAGGGGTACTCGACGATGCGCTCGTCCAGGTCGAGACCGTAGCCCTCCGGCAGGCTGTCGAGGCGGAACTCGCCCCGATCGAGCACCCCGCGCACCCGCTCTTCCTTATATGCGCCGTAGCCTGAGGTAAAGGGACGGCCGCCACGAGCCCGGTACCAGCCCGATTTCAGCCGGCCTGAGGCGACCTCCACAGCATTTCTGATCATCGGGCCGGTGCGGAGGCCAGGATCCTGGCGGTTCCGACTTCGGCGCCGGCCTCGGTCTCGGCGGGATAAGTGAAAGGCCGGTTGAAGAGTATTCCGTCGCAGATCACGTCCAATCCCCGACTCCGGCCGGGACCGAGCTCGCGAAAGGATCCTAGCTCAACCCGATAGGGCACGTCACCCTTGCTCGGCCGCATGAACTCGAGCGGGATCATGCGCCGAAAGAAGAAGTGAAAGGCGTATCGCCGTGCGCGGTCCATCTGTGCCTCGGACATGCCCGCCGATAGCGGCAAGCGCTCCAGCAGCGCGAAGTAGTCTGCGGCGGTGGCCGCGTCCATCGTCAGACCCTTGTTTCGGATCCAGGCCTCGCCCGCAACGATGACGGGTATCCCGATGCTGGTGAGCTCGACCCCGGTCTTGGTGCCATATATCAGCACCGCGTTGCAGCGGGACATCACCGCGTACGTGCTCACCTGGCTCTCGGGCCCGATGATGAACACGTTCGAAGGCAGCGTCGGAAAGCGTTTGCGGATCTCCGCCACGATCGGCTGACGGGAGACCAGGCTGCCCCTGAGCTCCGCGGGATGAACCCGAACGATCAGCTGAAGATCGGGCCGGCGGGCGAACCACTCGATGGTGGAGGCCACCCATTCCAGCATGTTGGGGAAGGCGTTGGCTGGATAGTGCAGCTGGGCGTCCCACATCACGTTGGTGAGCAGACCGATGCTGGGCTTGGAGAAATCCGTGCCCACCTCGCGGCCGATCTGGTCGAGATCGGCCATTGGCCGGTCGTGAAACCAGATCCAGTCCTGGGTTCCATGCCAGCGGCTCTCCAGGTACTCGAGGAGTACGGACTCCAGCGACTTGGACCACCGCATATGTTCCCA
>Ga0193723_1000599_pt1 | contig 14121 bp, 8 predicted proteins | sample H2m2metaG_FD_143042 | JGI IMG/M metagenome (GOLD analysis project Ga0193723, IMG submission 143042) | Soil microbial communities from a riparian zone of the East river system, Colorado, United States - H2m2 | ecosystem: Environmental > Terrestrial > Soil > Riparian zone | place: USA: East River... | reverse complement strand
CCCCGGACGGGCGGAGCGGGCCGGCGTCATTGCTGGCGTTGAGGAAGTACGCGTCGACCTCGCGCTGCATGATGGTGCGCCAGCCGCTCTGGGTGGCGGTGGGAAACACCCACGCCGAGAGCGTCATGGCGGTCGTCACGTTGAGCGAGGCCGAGCTGTTGACGACGACCAGATTGTTGACGCCGTTGAAGCTCAGGGCGTTGCCGTAGCGACCCAGTGTAGACCAGGTCGCGCCCGTGATGGTGCCGGTGTTGTTGTTGCCGGATGCATCCGCGACCGTCGTGCCGGTGCCTTCGTTGAAGTTCCACGCGGCAACGAGACCCGACTGGGCCTGCAACGCTACTGGGAAGACGGAGATGGAAACGAGGGTGCCTATGACTAACAACCATCGGCGGACCATTACCACGAGGTTCGTCCTCTCCATTCCAGGACTCGGTTCTATGACGACGTCAACCATCGTGCTGGCACGATGCATGCCGAGTCCACAAGCACCGCTATGCTCTCTACGGAATTCGAGGCGGCTCAATCTGCATGCGTTCGTCGCGCTTGCAACAAAGAGGTGTAACACACTTGCTACAGTGCCTGACTCGCGAACTCATCGTCTGTTCTTGCGCCCCTCTCACTTGATCTCCATTCTGAGAAACATGGACTCTTCGTCGCGGCACATGCTGTCCCTGCTCGCCCTTGCCTTTGCGGTTGGAGCCGACCCCGCGTCGGTCAGTGCACAACAACAAATCGGTCCGGGAATCGTTGTCCTCCACTTCGTGCCCACTACATCCGCCGCGTCTGCGGGCGCTTGCGGAAAGGCAAGCACGAATAGCGGGCGCCCCAGCACTCTCTTCCGGGAGTACCGCACAGCCGATGGTGCGCCACTCACCATCACGGGTCAGGTGGCACTGCGGTTCAAGGCCTCGACGAGCGAGCGGCAGATTGACTCGTTGATCGCGGCAACGGGCATTGAAGCCTTTACCGCCGCCAACCGATCGAAATGCCGCCGGTACGTGTTCAGCCTCGCGCACCCTGAGGATGACGCGACCGCGATCGCGAACGCGCTGAGGGCGAGTGGTCTGGTCGTGTATGCCACACCAGACCTCTCGGCCGGTCGGTCGTCCGAAGGAATCACCAACGATTCGTTCTTCGTCGATCCCAGCGCATTGAGGGCCATCTCCGCAAACGTCGTCGCGACGGACGTGGCGCCCGCGACGTATGGGATGGGGCAGGTGCTGAGCGAATACACTGGGCCCGTGATGCGCGTCGACGGCGCAGCACTATCCGCGCAGATCACGGGCGTGACCTCGTTCGCGAGCGCCGTCGAGCTGGTCAGGGCCCACGGCATCACGACGCTCCGATTGGAGATTCCAGATCGAAGCTCTGCCGCAACCGTGCACGTCATCCTCTACTCGCTGAACGGCACGCTCGTTCGACAACTCGTGAGTGAAGCACTGCAGTCTGGGCACTACCTCGTGGGTTGGGACGGCATGGATGATAGAGGACGGCACGTTCAAGCAGGCGTCTACGTGGCGGTCATGACCGCCGGAAGCTTCCGTGAGACGCACCGCCTGGTTGTTCGCTAGTTTCCTCGCGCTCGGCGCGCCCAAAACCGCCTGGACGCAGTCAACCAACCTCAGTGATCTCGAGCGCGTGGCACCAGCCGCTACCGGGGACGCGGTGGCGACTGGCGCCGCGAGTGCGTGGCGCTCGCTGTGGACCGTCCCGGCCGCCGCCCCCGCGCTCCATGGGGTGATGATTGGGTTCGAACAAAATGCGTTCGGAAGCGTCACCACCGTGCTCGGGGCGGCGCGATTCAGGTTGGGCGTTCTGTGGCAGCTGCAATACGCACAGGCGCAGGTCTCCGGCGTCATCGACCCCGATCTCCTGGCCCAATATCCGGAGCTGGCCACGCTGCGCGTGATGGCACGATTCGTCTCCCTCGACGGCGTGCACACAGTGGGTCGCACCACGGTCTCGGCCGGATTGCGCGAGGAGAGCGACGAGCTGCTGGGCGTGAGCGCCAGCGGGGTTACGGCCCGCAGCTCGGTACGGCTGCGCCTGGGTCATCGCACGGCGATCGCGGGCGTCTTCAATCGGGCATTGTCATCGGGCCTCGGTACGCCGGCTGATGGCCGGGTGCAAATCGCCGTCAGCCAGGACGTCGTCACGGGGGCGGGGCGCCTCCAGCTGGACGCCGGCGCGCGCATGGGGCGGCTGCGTCAATCCGAAATCAGCGAAACGGAATACGCCCTGGGGGCGACGCTGTCGATTCAGGACATCATGTCGATCAACGCAACCGCCGGCTCGGACCGGCTCTCGCAGGGTCCGTGGACCTGGCGCGCGGCGCTCGGCGTCAGCATCGCACTCGGATCCGTGGGAGCCCACTTTCGGTACGGCTTCAAGCCGGACGGGAGGGGTGCGTCGCGCGCGATGGCTGTCACGTACACTCGCCGCGACCTCACGGGCAACCTCCCACGCTAGTGGCGTTCATGCAGCCTCCGTTACGCGCACGGGGAGGACCATCGCGTTGAGACCGGCGAACTGCAGCCGGCGCTGTAGCTGATACGCGGTTTCGTTGTGTAGCAGGCGCTGATACCAGCGCTCGCGCTCGAAAATCAGCTTGCCGGCAAAAAACAGGGATCGCGGGAATTCGGCGGCGATCTGCACGCACAGATCGGCCGCCGTCGCGACCGCTTCGGTGCCCACCGCCATGCGGGAGTCCGCCGCGAGACCCTGCCCCGCCGCCAACTCGACGTAGCGCCGCAGATCGGCGCTGGTGCGGTCGCGGACCTCGTCGACGGCCTCGACGTTCACGAAGCTTGCAGAATCGATCACACCCACCGAGACGAACACAAAGTTCCTGAAGTAGCCGGGGAACAGGCGCTGCACGGCGAGAAGTGAGTGAATGCCCAAACCGCTATAGCCCCCGACCAGCAGCACCGCGGTGGGTGCGGCAGGATCGAGCACGCGTGGCTCGGAGACCGGCGCGGTGCCGGCCGGCAACGCCGTAAGGATCCCATCGAGCCGCTGAAGCCTGTCGTGGACCTTGCGGTAGTGCCGGCGAATCAGGAAACAGCCCGCGATCAAACTGCCGGTCAGCGCGAGCGTCACCCATCCGCCCTCCGCGAACTTTTCGTAGACCGTCACGGTCAGGATGAACACGCAGAGCGTGAGACCGGTCAGATGCACGGAGATATGCTTGCGCCAATCGACATGCTTCTTGCGCTCGCGTATCCAGAACCGGCACATGGCGAGCTCGGACAGAGAGAACGTCAAGAAGACGTTGATCGAGTACAGCACCACCAGGTGCGTCACATTGCCGCCCGTATAGATGAGGGCGAGCAGCGAGGCGCCGCCGATCAGGAGCACGCCGTACGACATCGTGAGACGATCGGAGAGCTGGCTGAAGCGGTGCGGCATGTACGAGTCGACGGCCATGTTCGCCATCACGCGCGGGCCGTCGATGAATCCCGTCTGGCCGGCGACGATGAGGAGTAGCGCTTCCGAGAGCAGCGTGACCAGCACAAACGCCGCGCCGAAACCGGCCCATCCGCCCGCGAACTGATTCGCGAGCACGGCGTTCATCGTCCGACCGGGAGCCGGCGTCGCATGCACGAGCAAGTAGGCGAGGATGAGTCCGCCGGCGGTCACGGCCAGGGAAACGGCCATCAACATCATCGTTCGCTTCCCCGTCTGTACCTTCGGCTCACGCATGATCGAAAGACCGTTGGACACGGCTTCGATCCCGGTGTACGTCCCCCCACCTAGGGCGTAGGCGCGAACGAACAGTGCCATCATCCCGGCGAGACCGAGCCCGACCGGAGGGGCCTGGAGGCCCTGCGCGAACCCCCGATGCACCTCACCGAAAACGGCCGGGATGTCGCCCAGCCGTCCGATGATCACCCCGCCGATGAGGATCGCGTGACTGACGAGAAAGATCATGAAGAGCGGCGCGAGCGCGATCACCGATTCCTTCACGCCGCGAAGATTCAGCAGGATGAGGAAGCCGATGGCTGCGAGCTCCAAGAGCAGCTTGTCCGGTAGGACGCCGAGGACGGCGGCGTTCGACCAGGCGGGCGGCAGGAAGCTGAAGATCGCATCGCCCGCCGCCGCAATCGAAATGGAGATCGTGAGCACGTAGTCTACGACGAGCGCCGATCCAGACACGACCCCCGCCTTCTGGCCGAGGAGCCGCGACGCCACGACGTAGCCACCGCCACCGAGCGGGAACTGCTCGATGATCCGGCTATAGGCGTAGGAGATGACGAGCACGGTAAACGCCGTCGCCAGCGCCAGTCCGACCGCCAGATACGTGTGGACGCCGAGGGTTTTGAACGCTTCTTCCGGCCCGTACGCGGACGACGAGAGTCCGTCCGCACCGAGGCCGACCCAGGCGAGCAGGGCGATGAGAGAGACTTTGTGGAAGACGTTCGGATGGAGCTCGCGCTTCCTGCCCAGCAGGACGCGCTTCATGCGGTCACTCCACGGCTCCCTGAGATCAGGGAGTCCCGCGGTGGGGGACGACATCGGTCTCTCCTCGTAGCCTACGGGGTTAGCTGACGGGCTCGGGCGGAAGAGACTGACTGCCCTGCGCCTTTCGGCGCTGCGCCCCGACTACCTGGGTCCCCCGTTCCCGCTTCGGTAGCGGGACTCGGCTGGCGGGCACTACGTAATAAAAGGCGCGCCCGGGATGCAAGTCCCCGGGCGCAGGTGCTTGTGATTGTGCTGGGGTAGCGCGTTGCAAAGCTCTACGTACGCCCAGCGCGGGACACTCCTCACGGTTGTACGCCGGTACCGCAGGGCGTCCCGCCGTAGCCGGCGTTTTGGCAGAGAGCCGGGTTGGAGCTGATCTGGCCCTGCGGGATCGGGAACCGCTTCTTGTACGTCGCGAGCGGGCCCTGGCTGGTCGCATTGGGATCGTGCGACTGAAGGTTCGTGGACCAGTAGCCGGGCTCTCGCGTGTCGCGGCGCACCAAGTCGAACCAGCGCTTCGCCTCGAAAGCGAACTCCCAGGCACGCTCCATATAGATGGCGTTGCGGACCGACAGTTGATCCGTCGGACCGGCGTAGTCTGCCGGCTCGGGTCGGTTTTCGGCGCCGGTTCCGTTGCGCGCGCGCGCGCGGATCATGTTCAGGTAGGTGACCGCCGTGCCCGTGTTGCCGAGCTCGTTTTGTGCTTCAGCGTAGAACAGCAGCGCCTCGGCGTAGCGGTACAACGGCGTGTCCACGTCACTGATGTCCCAGTTCGCTCCATTGTCGCTCTTCTTGTACTTGTACGGCATCGGTCCGTCGGCGAGCGGCGTAGCACACAGGTTGCTGAGGCCGCACCCCCCGGTCACATAGGCGGTGTTGCTCGTATAATCCGTGCCCCCGTCCCGACGATAGTCACCTGACGCGTAGCTGTTCCAGAACCAGGTCGTCGGGTGGATGAGTCCCCACCCGCCGCCCTGACCGCGGTCGAGCCCCCAGTCGCGCGGGTAGTAGAACAGCTGAAAAATTGATCCGGTGCGGGAGTTCATGCCGGAATTCGCGATGACGAAGATCATCTCCCGATTACCCTTGTTGCTGGGGCGGAACGTCCGCAGGTAGTCGACGTTGAGCGACCACAGCCCGGAGTCGATCACCCGTTTGGCCGCATCGGACGCTTGCTGCCACTCGCCCTTCTGCAGGTACGTCGATCGCCAGACGTAGAGGTCTGCCAGCGCCATCTGTGCCGCCGCCTTCGTCACGCGTCCCTGGGTGGGATCGCCGTAGCCGTCCGTAGCCGGCCACGTCGCCGGCAAATCGGCCTCGGCTTCCGTCAAGTCTTGAATGATCGCCTGATGGACTTGCTCAACCGGCGTGCGCTCCGGTCTGGGGTTGGCTTGCTCCTCCGGGGACAAGAGCAGCGGTACGCCATCGTACACCTTCGTCAGCCACAAATACGCGTACGCTCGCAGGAACTTGGCCTCGGCGAGATTGTACGCCTTCGTCTGCGCGTTCGGCGTCTCGATCGCGGGGCCCTTGGAGAGCACGAGGTTCGCACGCGTGATCATCGAGTACGCCGTGTTCCAATAGCCTCCCGTCTGACCCGTGCTCGCGTCCCAGGCGATGAAATCCGGGCTCTTGGTATTGAAGTTGGGCTCGCGATTGTCGGCGCGGGCCATGTCGGAGGCGAGCTCCGGCGCGGTCCAATTCGCCTGGCCCTGCAGCCCGCGCAGGGCGTTATAGATGGCGATTGTGGCGCCGTTCAGATCGGCGCCCGTCTTGTAGAAGGTGTCCGTCGTCGTGAACCCCTGGGGATCCTCGACCAGGAGATCGGTGCACGCCCCCGTCAGCCCGACGGAGAGCGCCATCAACGCGACCCAAGCTTTCCGTGTCATGGCAGTTCGCTCCTTATCGTGGCTCAGAAGGTGATGCTCAGGCCGAGGTTCCACGTCCGTGTGCGGGGATACGCGCCGATGTCGATCCCGCCGAAGCGCGCGTCGCCGCCCATGCTGTTCACATCCGGATCGAATCCCGAATAGCCCGTCAGGGTCCACAGGTTCTGGCCCGTGAGATACAGCTGGATTGCATCCGCACCACGCAGCCAGCTTGCGGGAAGCGAATAACCCAGCGTGAGCGTCTGAAGACGCAAGTAGGAACCGTCCTCCACGAACGTGCTGTAGAGACGGCGGGGTCTCGAGCGGTTCGCTCGCGGGACGTCCGTGTTCGTGTGTGTGGGAGTCCACCGGTCGAGCACGCAGGTTCTTTCATTCGCCTGCCCGATCGCGCCACAACCGTATGCGTCCCCGGCGTTCACGACTTTGTTTCCGGAGACGAAGCTCAGGAGTATGTCGAGCGAGAATCGCCCGTAGGTCAGGGTGTTGCTCAGGCCGCCGTAGAACTTGGGATCGCCGTAGCCGAGGATGACCCGATCCGCAGCCGTGATTGTGCTGTCGCCGTCCGTATCCGCGATCCTGTATTCGCCCGGCACGCAATTCGAAGCGGGATTCTTCAGGTAGCACTGATCGCCTTGTTGCCAGAGGCCATTCACTTGATAACCGAAGATCGCGCCGAGCGGCTTGCCGACTTTCACGATGTAGATGTCGTTCGGAGCGAAGAAATTGCCAGTGCGCGGCGCGAGAAATAGCGCGGTGTCCACTCCGAGGTTGAGCACCCTGTTGCGGTTGGCGGCGAGGTTCACGGAGCTGCGCCAGGTGAGCCGGTCGCGCTGCAGGTTGAGCGTGCCGACCGACAACTCCACTCCCCGATTGCGTATCGCGCCGATGTTGCGCAGCTGAGTGGTAAATCCCGTGGTCGATGGCAGCGGGACGACCAGCAGCAGGTCCTTCGTCGTGGACCGGTAGTGGTCGAGCGTGACTGTGACGCGATGATCGAAGAGGGTGGCGTCGACGCCGATGTTGAACTGCGTCTGCTGCTCCCAGCGCAGGTCCGGGTTAGGCGCGCGGGCCGCCGGCGCGAGCGCGGGGATCTCGATGCCCGCGGAGGTATAAAACTGTGTATTCAGCTGTGTCAGTGATTGGTACGGGTCCACTGCCTGGTTCCCAACCTGGCCATAGCTGAGACGCAGCTTCAGGTCGTTGAAGAGCGATTGGCCCCGCATGAAGGGCTCATCCGTGATTCGCCACGCGACGGCCGCCGATGGGAAGAATGCCCACTTGTTATTCACCCCGAAGCGGCTGGAACCGTCGTAGCGACCGGTCAGCGTGAACAGGTACTTGTCGCTGATGTTGTAGTTGGCCCGCGCGAGATAAGAGAGAATCGCCGATTTGGTGACTCCGCTGCTGGCGGGCAGCAGCTGCGACCCCGAGCCGAGATTGTAGACGGTGGTCTCGTCGGTCGGGAACGTCGCGCCGTCTCCCCGGATGTTCTCCCCGTAGAAGGTCTGCACCGAGAACCCACCCAGCACGTCGACCTTGCCGGGCCCGAGGTCGCGACGGTAGCTGATGGTGTTCTCGTTGGTGAGATTTCGAATCTCCTCGGAGAAAATCCAGCCCGCGCCACCGACACCGCCGTCCAGGATGGTGCGGGGAGCGAAGAAGTGAATCTTGTTGAATTGGAAGTTTCCACCCAGCGTGCTCTTCATATGCAGCGCGGGCGTGACGTCGAATTCGCCGGACACGCTCCCCAAGAGCCGAGCCGTGGTGTTCAGATCCGTCTCTTCGAGAGCGTTGGCGATTGGGTTCGGAACCGGCTCCGTCGTGGGCGAGGTCTTGATCCAGTTGCCGGCGGCGTCCTTGGGCGCCACAAACGGCGCGAACTGCATGGCGGCCTGGATCCCGTTCGCGCTATTGCCCAGGGACCCATTCTCTACCCGTGGCGCGTTGCGGTTGACCTGAGTGAAGCTGAGGCTGCTGCCGAGCCGGAACCGCGGGGTCACGTCACCATCGAGATTGAGGCGGACACCGTAGCGTCGGAAATCGGAACCGATCTCGATCCCGTCCTGAGCGGCGTAATTGCCGCTGATCAGGTATCGTAGGCCCTGGTTGCCTCCTGAAAATGACAGGGCGCTGCTCGCCTGCGGCGCGGCCGCGCAATACCGCCACGTGTCGCAGGTCCGCAGCATCATCGACGGGTAGTCGTAGGTTGGGGCCGCGGCGATCTGGGCAGCGGTGTACGGCTGCGTGAGATTCGCATTGGCGGCCGCCTCGTTCGCGAACTGCATGAACTCCGGCCCGGTGAGCACCGGAATGGTCTTGGCCAAGCGCTGAAACCCGTAGCTCGTTTCCACCGTCACCCGACTCCGGCCCGCCTGGCCGCGTCTGGTGGTGATCAGCACCACCCCGTTGGCACCGCGCGCGCCGTAGATGGCCGTCGCCGAGGCATCCTTGAGCACATCGATCGATTCGATGTTGTCGACATCAATGGACATCAGCGGGTTGGCCTTTGGATCCGACGACGACGTCCCCTGTTCCGCCGGAATGCCGTCGATCACGTACAGTGGCTCGCTGTTCGCACTGATCGAGCCGGTCCCGCGGACGCGGACACGCAGACCGGCGCCCGGCATGCCGGAATTCGAGGTCACCTGCACGCCCGCAGCCTTGGCCTGAAGGCCGTTGGTCAGAGTGAGGACCGGCGCCGCACCCGCTTTGAACTCGTTTGCCGTAATGGAGGCGACCGCTCCCGTCAGATCCTGTTTCTGGACGGTGGCGTACCCGATGGCCACGACGGGGTCGAGCTCGATCGCGCTCTGTTGCAGCGCGAGATCCACCACGGCCCGCTGGCCGTCTTGCACGGTGACGCTGGCCTCAGCCGGGGTGTAACCCACCAGCCGGACTCGGACACGGTAGGTGGCCGCTGGAACGTCGGCGATGGTGTACAGGCCATCCGGGCCGCTCTCGACACCGAACCGAGTGCCGACGAGCGCTACTCGGGCATTCGGAAGCGGCGTACCAGTGGCCGCGTCGCGCACGGTGCCGGCGATCGAGCCCGTCTGGCGACTCGCCCGTGCGTCGGCCCTGTCGGAGACGAGCAAAATCTGCCCGCTGCGGTCTACTCTGGGTACAGCGCCAGTGCCCTGAAGCAGCCGGTCGAGTGCGACCCGGACGGGAACCGCATCGAGCTGCACGGAGACCGCCCGCTCCAGCGGCACGACCCGGCGCGAATACGCGATGCGCACACCGGCACGCCGCGCGACCTCGTCGAGCGCATCCTTCAACGACACGCGCTCCAACGCGATGGTTACCGTGTCATCGAGTGGGAGACGTGGCTCCGCTTGCCACGCGGCGGCGCTCAGCACCGTCGGAGCGCCCACCATGACCAATATGCTGCTGACCGTAATCAAGAACGGCATGATCAGTTTCCTCCGTCTAGTGTCGCGAGCGAAGCGAAACGAAGCGTACCACTCGTCCCCTCCGTGTTGCTCGGACATCGAGCACTTGTGCCAGGGCTTTCACTGCCTCATCGGCCGACTTGGTCATGAACGAAATCGTGATCTGTTCGTGGGCCAATGCGGGATCGTCTGTCTCGATCTCGAGGTCGTACCAGCGTTCGAGTTGTGCCGTGACGCGGGCGAGCGGCGCATCATCGAACATCAGCGCCCCACGCGTCCAGGCGAGATAGTGCGCCAGCGAAACCTCGCGCCTGACCATCGCCCCACCGCTCGAGTCGAGCACCGCCCGTTCGCGCGGGTGCAGCGTCACCAGCACCGGGTCGGCGCCCCTCAAGCCGCGTAGTGCCACCCGGCCCTCGGCTACGACGACTTCCACGGCTGGTTCCTGGCGGTAGGCGCGGACAGCGAACTCGGTACCGAGGTCCTGCGTCGACCCGTGCGCGGTGCGCACGATGAAGGGGCGCTTCGCGTCGTACTCGACGACAAAGTACGCCTCACCCTCGAGCTCCAGCGTCCTGGTACGGGACCCGAAGTCCCGCGGCACGCGCAAGCGCGTGTCGGCGCCGAGCAACACGCGGGAGCCGTCCGGTAGTGTCAGTGAGGAGAGTTGGCCACGAGCCGTGGCATATGCGTGGGGCCCGCCGACAGGACGGGGGAAAAACACGCGCAGCGACCCCACAACGAGGACCGCGATTGCCGCGGCGGCGATCGCCGTGGCCCATGGTGCCGTCCACCACCGACGGCGGGGCGGCACGAGCTCCAAAGCGGGCCGGCCGCGCTCGGAACGCTCATGCGATTCCGGGATGTCCCACTCCCGCGTGCTGCCGCCCGTGAGTCGCCACACCGCGCGCAGCTGATCCAACAGCTCGCCGCGCCTGGGATCGGCGGCGACCCATGCCTGGATCGCCGCCGCTTCCTCGGGCGAGCAATCGCCTTCGATCAAGCGGAGCAGGTCAGCGTCTTTGAACACAGGGCTCTCACTGCTGAGAACCCCTTTGGAGGCCTAAAGTATGAAGAGGTAGGGCGCCAGTTTTCCCTTGAGCTTTACCGTCGCGCGCCACATCTGAGATTTGACAGTGCCTAGGGACACGCCGACGCGCGCGGCGATCTCGTGGTAGCTGAGGTGCTGTTGGCGGCGCAGGACAAATACCTCCCGGCATCGAGCCGGCAGCTCGGCGATCGCGCGCGCGACGGCATCAGCAAGCTCGCGCCGCAGATACAGGTCTTCGGGACTCGCTGCGGTGGGCGTCTCTTCCCGTGCCGCGCGGTCGATCCAGGCCGCCGCCACGCGCCGGTGGCGCAGATACTTCAGGGCGCGGTTACGGGCCGCCACATACAGGTAGGACCGCGTCAGGTCCATGCCGCCTCGACGGCCGCGCGAATCCCATAGGCTCAGGAAGAGATCGTGCACGAGGTCCTCGGCGATCCCTGCGGAACCCACGAAGCGGAGGACGTACTCGCACAGCTCCACGGAATGCGTCCGGAACGCCGACTCCCACGTGTGCTGCGTGGGATCGGCCGACCCGGGCGGTGGGATCGGGAATGCGTGACGGTAGGGCTCCGACATGGGCGCCGTGCAGTGGAACTACCGCTGTATCAGGCCTGGGTTCCATCGAGGCTGTTACAGCTCTACGTACGCTCCGACCTCGAAGACCTGATTGGGCGGAATCTTGAAGAAGGCAGTCGCCCGCAAGGCGTTGCGTGACATGAAGGAAAACAGGCGCTCGCGCCAGATCGCCATGCCGGGACGATCCGACGCAATCAGCGTCTCACGCCCGAGGAAAAATGTCGTTCCCTCGAGGGGGATGCTCAGGCCGTTGCCCTTGCACGCTGCCAGAATCTCGTTGATGTCGGGATCCTGCATGAAGCCATAGCGCGCCACGACGCTGTGGAACCCTTTCCCGCTGCGCCTCACTGTCACGCGCTGCTCGCCACCCACGTGCGGTACGTCTTCAGTGGTCACGGTGAGGAAGACGATCTTCTCGTGCAGCACCTTGTTGTGCGTGAGATTGAGTACCAACGCCGGCGGCGTGCCGTCCGAGCTGCCGTACATGAAGACCGCGGTCCCCGGCACGCGGACCGGGGGCTCGGCCGCGAGATCGGCAAGCAGTAGCTTCAGCGGGACAGTCTTCTCCATCATGCGCTTCGCAAGAATCTCCCGGCCCTTCTTCCAGGTAATCATCACGAAGTACAACACGATCGCGATCACCAGCGGTACCCACCCGCCATGCCAGATCTTCAGCGCGTTCGCCACGAGGAACGTCAGATCGACGACGAGGAACAGACCTGAGACGGTCGCCGCCTTCACGAAGCTCCAACCCCACACCTCGCGGCTCATGACGTAGAACATCACCGTCGTCAGCGCCATCAGGGTCGACAACGCGACGCCGTACGCCCCGGCGAGGTTGCTCGACGTCTGGAAGTACAGCACCAGCGCGATCGTCAGCACCGCGAGCATCTTGTTGACCGACGGGACGTAGATCTGGCCGATCTCCCGCGACGACGTGTGCTCGATCTCCATGCGTGGGATGTAGCCGAGCTGCACCGCCTGGCGCGTGAGCGAGAATGCGCCCGAGATCACCGCCTGCGACGCGATGATCGCTGCCGCCGTCGCAAGGGGAATCAGCGGAATCAGCAGCTTCGCCGGGGCCAGAAGATAGAAGGGGTTGGCCGCCGCCTCGGGATTCGTCAGCAAGAGGGCGCCCTGACCGAAATAGTTGAGCATCAGCGCCGGCAACGGAATCGTGAACCATGCGAGCTGGATCGCCGTGTGGCCGAAATGCCCGAGATCGGCGTATAGCGCTTCTCCGCCGGTGACCACCAGGAACACGGCGCCCAACACGAGCAAGCCGCGCCCCGGGTCATCGGCCAGGAACCGAATGGCGTGCGTCGGTATCACCGCACCGACGACAGCGGGATTCTTCAGGATGCCGTTGACGCCCAGCACCGCGATCGTGCCGAACCAGACCAGCATGACCGGCCCAAACACAGCGCCCACCCCCGCTGTGCCGCGCCTCTGGAACATGAACAGACCGACCAGGATCGCGAGCGTGATCCAGATGACCCAGTGCTGCAACGCCGGCGTCGCGATCTCGAGACCCTCGACCGCTGACAACACCGAGATCGCGGGGGTCAGCGCCCCATCGGCGTACAGCAACGCCGCCCCGAAAATGCCGAGGACGATCATCAGCCGCCGCGGCGTGAGACCCCGAGCCACGCGGCTGCCGTTCACCAGCGCCATCAACGCGAGCACGCCGCCTTCACCCTTGTTGTCGGCGCGGATGATCACCACGTGGTACTTCACTGTCACGATGAGGAGCAGCGACCAGAAAATCAGCGACAGCACGCCGAGGACGTTCCCCGGGGTCACAGGAATCCCGTGCTGCCCGTGAAACGCCTCGCGCAGCGCGTACAGCGGGCTCGTCCCGATGTCGCCGTAGACCACGCCGAGCGCCAGCAACGACAGGCGCGCCAGGTACCGTCCTCGCGGATGGGCTGGTGTGGCGGTCGGATGTGGGTTTTGAGGGGCGACAGGGGCGCTCATGGCGGGGGAAGGCTATGAAGGCCCGTCCAGAAAGGCCAGAGGACAGCCAAACCCAAAGCGCCAATAGCACTTACAAGGAAGGCCGTCCCACCATTCACGCGCTGGAAAACGACGCCCAGGCCGATGCCGCCGATCAGCGCGGCAACCCCCGTCAGCGCATGATAGACGCCGAAGCCGCTGCCATGGCGCCCCCCAGTGGCCGCCGACACGAGCGCGCGTTCGGGACTCTCGGTCAGTCCCGCAACGATCCCGAGCGCGAGAAACAGAATCCACGCCGTCAACGCGCTCGTGGCAAACGCGAAGCCCGCGGCCAGCCCGACGTAGCTGAGCCATCCCATCCACATCGTCCGCGATGGCCCGATCCGATCCGACAGCGCTCCACCCAGAAACGACGTCGATGACCGGACGACGTGCAGCAGCGCCCAGAGGATCGGGATGAGAGCGACCGGCACGCCGAGCATCTGCGCGCGAAGGATCAGGAGCGTCTCGGGCATTCGGAGCAGGTAGAAGAGGGAGATGGCAATCACGGGCGGCGAAAGGCGGCGGAGGGCCGCGGAGGGCGGCAAAGTCTCTGCCGCCGCTTCTTCTGCCGCCCCTCGCCGCCCCTCGCCGCCCCTCACCGTCCATGCCGCCAGCAGCGTTACCAGAACGCCCGGAACGATGCTCCACAGGATGACGGACCGCACATCCGCACCGCGACTCAAGACCGCCCAGGCCACCAGCGGCCCAATCACCGCCCCCACATGGTCCAAGCCGCGTTGCAGGCCAAACG
>Ga0193723_1000597_pt1 | contig 14130 bp, 17 predicted proteins | sample H2m2metaG_FD_143042 | JGI IMG/M metagenome (GOLD analysis project Ga0193723, IMG submission 143042) | Soil microbial communities from a riparian zone of the East river system, Colorado, United States - H2m2 | ecosystem: Environmental > Terrestrial > Soil > Riparian zone | place: USA: East River... | reverse complement strand
AAGGACCTTTATCTGCCCCCACTCGCACCCGTTTGATGCCCACAACGACACTCGCGCCCCCCATCATGTCGACCGCGGGCGGCAGCACTTGTGAGGTCACGCGTCTCGGCCTTCGGGCTTGCCACGGTTCGTAGCTGTAGGTGGGGCTGGCGTGGCGAAACTGGCAAACGCGGAGGTCTCTCAAGCCTCTGGACGAAGGTCCTTGCGGGTTCGACTCCCGTCGCCAGCACCCCCGCACCCAGGCTTGACTCGGCAGGACTCATTTCATAGCGTGCAGGTACTTGAGAGACCTCTGCGTAGCCAGTTTCGCTACACAAAACGAAAGCCGGGGAGCGTGACGCTCTCCGGCTTTCGTGCGTCGAGCCTTTGCATGTCCGCGCTCTGCTTTCAACCCTTCAGCTTCCGAATCTCCCCCATCACCCGATCTTCGTGGTGGACGAGGAATGGATCACCGATCCCGACAATCCGGTCTTGGAAAACTCAGGGAACGGGGGCAGCGCGTCGGTGCTCGTGAAGCGGTCTTAAAAGCGCTACCTTCAACCCCTCCTCGGCCCCGGAGCCTCCATGCGCTACGTCCTCGCGAGTCTTGTCCTGGTGGGTGTGGCGTGCGGCTCGGACTCAACCGGGCCCACGATTTCGACCCTCCAGAACGACAATTTCACCAGCGGCAGTCCCACATTTGTCGCCGCGTTCGACTCGAGCGAGGCCGCGGCCGTGCGGCTAGGTCCCGAGAGCGGTGCCTTCACGATCCGGAAGGTGATCTTCCTGTTCGGGGGCGCTGTCACGGGCGAGACGGTGACCCTGACGATCTACAATGACGCCAACACGTCGAATCCCGGCAGCGTGCTGTACAGCAGCTCCTATGCGCTCACGCCGTCGGACGCGGCCTTCCAGGAGATCGACTTGACCGGACAGAACATCCACGTCGCGGCGAGCCAGACGATCCGCGTCGCGCTGGCGTTCAACCACGTCGGTCTCCCGAACGTCGCCAAGGACGGCGCCATCACGAACACGCGCAACTGGATGTTCCTCAACCCCGGTGGGTGGACAGCCGCAGAGACGGCCGGGATAGATGGGGATTTCATCATCCGGCTGGAGATCTCGACGCCGTAGTCAACTACAAGAGCAGGTGGGCGGAGTTGTCATCCTGAGCGAGCGCGCAGCGCGAGCGAAGGACCTGCTTTTCACGATCTACCCCTGACGCTGCGCCCTAATAGCGGCCATCACCCGATCCACCACCGCCTGTGCCGTCTCCCGCGTCCGCGGGCCAGCCAGAAACTCCGTGTAGTCCACCGGCGCCCCATACGTCACCCGGATCCGCTTGAACACCCGCGGCATCGCCTTCCCGATCGGCAGCACGTCGCGCATCCCCTCGATCAGGACCGGAATCACCCGCGCTCGAGTCGCCAGGATCAGCAGCCCGGGACCCGCCTGCCCCGGCCCCACGGTGCCGTCCCGCGTCCGCGTGCCCTCCGGAAACAGCGTCATCACGCCGGCCGGCAACACCTCGATCATTTTGTGCAGCGCGTGCAGGTCGCGCCGCCCCGGCCGCACCCAGATGCACTTCCAGTTGTCGGCCAGCCAGGCCAGAATCGGCGTCCGATAGAAATTCTCGGCAGCCGCGGGGTTCCAGGGAATCAGATGCGGCCGCCACCACGACTGCGGATAGAACGCGCCGATGCCCACCAAAAAGCTGTCGAGCATCGACTGGTGATTGGAGAGCAGCAGCGTGTTGCGCGCGGTGCCCACGTTCTTGCGGCCCACCACCGTGGTGCGGTTCAGGACAAAGAACAGCACCCAGAGAATGGTGACGGTAATGTTGGTGACGAGGAACGCCGTGATCGGCCAATAGAGCCGAAAGAACCAGCCTCGCGCTGGACCGAGCGGACCTGTCGCCCTGAGCGGCCGCAGGCGCGGATCAGTCACCGCCGGAGACCGGGATCTCCCGTGCCGTGATCTCGTACTTGAAGTTGTCCGGATCGAGACTGTCGACTCTCGCCTCCGCCGTCTCCGCCTGCGGGTACATCAGGAACGGCAGCGGCTCGCCGCGCGAGCCCGGCAGCGCCACATCGTGCGCAAAGTTGTACGCCATCCAGTTCATCTCCCACGACCCGAACAGCCGCAGGCGCGCGGCCTTGACCATCTCATCGTCGAGCGGCCGGTTCCCTGGCGGCTCCTCCAGCACCACCTTGCGCACGTCGGCGGGATCGACGGGCACCCAGCCGTAGCCCTCGAGATACACCTCCGCGCGGCAGTGCTGCGATTTGGTGATGCGCTCGGTCGCGGCGCCGAGGCTCTTGTAACCCAGCTCCGAGCGCGCCACTCGGATGCCGTACACGTCGCGCGCCGGGAGACCCGCCGCGCGCGCCAGACCGACGAACAGGGCGTTCAAATCGGCGCACTTGCCGCCCAGGTCGCCGGTCTCGAGCATGAAGCGGATGTCGCCCAAGCCGCAGCCGCGCGTGGTGGGCTTCCGGAACGTGTTGTCGCAGATCCACTCGTAGATCGCGCGCGCTTTCTCGACGTCGCTCGAGGCTCCCCGCGTAATTTCGTCGGACTTGGCTTTGACGATGCCGGTGGTGGGGATGAGGTTCGTCGCGCGCAGGAAGTGTTTCAGGTTGCCAGGTAGGGGCGCAGCATGCTGCGCCCCTACGTCATCCCCCCCACCCTTCGCCCCCAAATCGACCACGATGTTCCTGGTCGCGATCCGGCTCGTGACCGTGAGCACCGGCTGCACCCCCGCGGGAAACTCGGCGCTGACAATCCCCAACGAGTCGTCCAAGCGATCGATGCGCCGAGCCTTGCCGCCGGGCGCGTTGAAGGTGTTGGCGAGGGTCTTCTGGTAGGGCGTCTCGCGCAGCAGCGCGCCCGGGACCCAGATGCGCGTCGTGCCGGCCGGCTTCAAGACTTGGGCCCGGGTCATCACCTCGAAACTGCGCCAGCCATCGGGCACGGCGGCGCCGACAAGGCGCCCCTGCTTAAAGAGCGCGAGGCCCGCGGTAGCGGCCGCGGTCCGTCCCACGAATTCGCGTCGATTCATGCTAGGCACGGCGCCGGGCGGCGGGGACAGTCGCGGTATGAGTAGGGAGGTTGCGGATGTCCAGCGCGACCATGTGGGGCACGGGGTCGTCACCCGACAGCCAATTCTTCACTTCAGACAGGTGCACTCCCAGCTTCTCGGCGAGGCGGCCCTGCCCGTAGGCAATGCGCTGTAGTTCGCGCTTCAGTTGTGCAGCAGTCATTCGTCCTCCAACGATGGACGGGGGGGCACGGAAGATAACACGAAACCGCCCGTTACGTCCGGCTCCTACCTCGTCACAATCCTCCTGAGATTATTCACCACTCCCTCGCAAAACCGCTTCGCATCCTTGCGGCGCGACAGTTCCCCAAAGAGCCGTGACCACAAGCCTCGGGATTGCCAGATGGCCTTCATGCCGACGTTAGTCGAGCCGCCGCCGAAGCCAAGGCTGAAGTACATGTGGTTGCCGGGGCGTCCCTTGCGCTCGATCCAACCGAAGTTGCTCGGCACCGTGAGCTCCACGACCTCGAACTCGGCGGCGCGCGTGCCAAAGCCGACGATCAGGCGCGACCCTTTGCGTAATTGGGTTGGCGGCTCGACCGACTTGCACCCCGGGAGCCATTCGGGGATGTGCTTCGGGTTCGTGAGCAGCTCGAACACGCGGTCCATTGGCGCGGGGATGGTGGCGCGCAGGGTGAAGGTGAGGGATGCCATGGGGGTGTAAAACTAACCGCCGAGGGTTTAGTTTGTACGCCCCGGGGCTGTAGCTCAGCTGGGAGAGCGCCTGGATCGCACCCAGGAGGTCAGGGGTTCGAGCCCCCTCAGCTCCATATCAGTGCCCCTTGGTGTAATTGGCAACACGCCTGACTCTGGATCAGGAGAGTCCTGGTTCGATCCCAGGAGGGGCAACTCGAAAGGCCGCAGCAAGACGCTGCGGCCTTTTTTAGTCGGGAAACGGTACGTCCACCTCTTGCCCATCGCGGGCTACAAAGACCGCGGGAAAAACTTCCTTCGCTTCCTTTACCAGCTCGTCGGCGCTCATCGAGTAGCGGGCTGAAACGTGACAGAGCACCAGCTTCTTCACGCCCGCCGCTAGCGCCACCTGCGCCGCCTCCTTGGCCGTCGAGTGCCCCGTCTCCTTGGCGCGGTCCTTCTCTTCCTCTCCGAACGTCGCTTCGTGAATCAAGAGATCAGCCCCTTTGGCCGCGTCGACCGTCGCCGCGCTCGGCCGGGTGTCGCCGGTGAAGACGACCAGGCGGCCGGGCCGCGGCGGTCCCACGACGCCCTCCGGTCCAGGCATTTCGCCCTTGGCGATCTTCCCCCACATCGGCCCTTCGGGAATGCCGGCGGCCTTCGCCTTCTCGACATCGAAGCGTCCGCGCCGCTCGAACTCGCGTAGCGCGTAGCCGATGCTCCCGCCGCCGTGTTCGGTGGCAAACGCCCGGATCTCGTAGCCATCGCGCTCCGTGCTCCTTGCTCCGTGCGCCGTGTCTCCTGGTTTCAATTCGGTGATTTCAACCGGAAACGGCACCCGCTCGACGCCCAACTTCATGGCCTCGCCGAGCACCTTCTTCGCCCCCTTGGGACCATATAGAAGAAGGGGCTCCGGCCGGCCCTGCAGCCCCAGGGTCCGAATCAGCCCGATGACGCCGAGGAAGTGGTCGGCGTGGAAGTGGGTGAAGAAGATCTCGGAGAACGCGAAGCTCACCCCGTAGCGCATCATCTGGCGCTGGGTGCCCTCACCGCATTCGAAGAGCATCGTTTCCCCCTCGCGGTGAATCGCAAGGCCGGAAACATTGCGCTCGACGGTGGGACGCGCGGCGGAAGTCCCGAGGAACGTGACGGTGAGCACTTCCTTAGAACATCTTTACCCGAATAAGGCCGGGCTTCATGTACTTATCGGGATGTTCCTTCAGATCTGTCAGCAGGGCGGTCAGGGCCACAGACAGGTTGTGCAGGTCCGTGTAGAGCGTCGAATCACTCGCCAGCTTCCCGAGCGTCCCCTCACCCCGATTCATCCGTCGCAACAAGGTGTCGATCGCCACCGTGGCGCTCCCCAGGTGGTTCGTGAGCGCCGCGAGATTGGTGGTGAGCGAGTCGAGGTGCCTCCCCGTCGACGATCCGAGCAGCGAATCCACGCGCTGCATCACCCGCTCCGTGGCCGCGAGAGTCTTCGTAGTTTGGGAAATGAAGGGGCCGTTCGGCGCGTCGGAGAGGAGAGTCATCGCCCGCTGCACCGCGACCATCGTGTTATGCAGGTCCTGGCTCAGCTGCGGCGACACGAACGAGTTGGCGTTGCCGAGCAGCTCGTTGGCGCGCTTTGCCACCCCTGACGCCATGTCGGCCAGCTCCTGCTCCTGCGTCCCGAGGAAGGTTCGGCCCTCAGGCCAGGGCTCCTCGCGGACTCCCGGCCAATACTTGATGAACTTGGCGCCGAGCAGGTCGAGCGGCGCAATGGAGACGGTCGCGTCGATGCGAGGGCGCACGTCGGGCGCGAGGCTCAGCGTCACGGTGACCTTGCCGCTGCGCTCGAGGTGGACACCCTCGACCCGCCCCACCCGCACCCCCGAGACCATCACCGGGTCGCCCTTCTTCAAGCCGGCGACGTTCTCGAACACGACCGGGACCCGCTCTCCTTCGCCGCCGACGCGCCGGCCGGTGAGCCAGAGCAGCAGCGCGACGAACACGGCGAACCCCAGCAGCACGAACGCCCCGACGCCGACTTCTTGCTTGTAGGTGGTGTCCATGTCTCCTCAGGTCTGCTCGTTCTGGAGGACGGCCATCTCGAGGTCTCGCTCCAGGAACTGCTGCACCGCTGGATCCTTCGATTGCAGAATCTCTTCGGCTGTTCCCACGGCTCTGATCTTTCCCTGCGACAGCAGCGCGATCCGGTCGGCCACGCGGAACGCCCCGCGCACGTCGTGCGTCACCACCACGCTCGTCACGCCCAGCTCCTGCTGCAACCGCTCGATCAGCGAGTCGATCACGTCGGCGTTGACGGGGTCCAAACCCGACGTCGGTTCGTCATATAGTAGATAGGTGGGCTTCCCGGCGATGGCCCGCGCGATCCCCACGCGCTTCCTCATCCCGCCCGACAGCTCCGAGGGAAACTTGTTGCCCACGTCGGGCTGGAGATTCACCAGGCGCAAGCACTCGCGCACCCGCTCCTCGCAGAACTTGTCGTCGCGGTAGTTCTCGCCGTTGGTGATCCCGAGGCGGATGTTCTCGAACACGTTGTCCGAGTCGAACAGCGCCCCATTCTGGAACACGTAGCCGATGTGGCTGCGCAGCTCAGACAGCTCCTTGCGGTGCAGCGTCGGCACCGACTGTCCATCCACGATGACATCCCCCGAGTCGGGCTTGATGAGGCCGATAATGTGCTTGAGCAGCACGCTCTTGCCCGTGCCCGAGGGGCCGAGCAGGGCGACCGTCTCGCCGCGCTTGACCGTAAAATCGATCTTGTCGAGCACGACGTTGTCGACGAAGCGCTTCGACACCTGCTTGAGCTCGATCATGTGCCGAGCAGGACCTTGGCCAGCACGGTATCCAATAGCAGGATCGTGATCGACGCCGCCACCACCGCCGTCGTGGTCGATCGCCCCACCCCCTCGGCGCCTTGCTGGGTGTTGTAGCCGATGTAACAGGGGATCACCGTCACCGCGGCGGCGAAGAAGAACGCCTTGATGATCGAGTAATAGAGATCGAACGTGTGAAAGAAGTACCGCGAGCCGTAGGTGAACTCGGTGAGCGAGAGGTGCAACGAGCTCGACGCCGCGACGTACCCCGACGCGATCCCCATGACGTTCGCGAATACCGTCAGGGGCGGGATCACGAGAATCCCGGCGAGGATGCGCGGCAAGAGCAGATGGCTCATCGGCGAGCGACCGAGACTCTCGAGCGCGTCGATCTGCTCGGTGACCCGCATCGTGCCCAGCTCGGCGGCATCGCGCGCGCCGATCCGCCCCGCCAGGATCAGCCCCGTGAGCACCGGGCCCAGCTCCAGCACCACGCCCGCCGTGACGACGCCGCCCGCGTAATACAGAGGAATGACGCTGCTCGTGAACTGGTAGCCGGTCTGGAGCGCCGTCACGGCACCCGCGAACGACGCCACCAGCAACACGATACCGAGACTGCCGTAGCCGATGGCGATCGATTGATCGATGGTGCGCGGGAACCAGATGCGCCATTCCATCAGACCGACGCCCAAGTCCCGGACCAGGAACGCGAACCGCCCCGCGTGGCCGGCAGTGCGCAGCGCGTAACGGCCGACGTGACGGCGCAGGTCGAGGGCGGCGGTAAAGGCCGTCATTGGGTGGTCATGGGGATGGTGTATGTTATGTACCGATGGCTCCAAAATCCACACAAGCCTTTACGCGCAAGCTGCTTAGGTGGTATGGACAGCACGCGCGCGACCTCCCGTGGCGCCGCACCCGCGATCCGTACCGCGTCATCGTGTCGGAGTTCATGCTGCAGCAGACTCAGGTGAGTCGAGTCTCGGAGTTCTATCCGCGGTTTCTGAAACGGTTCCCGACGGTCTACGATCTCGCCAAGGCAAAACCAAAGGCAGTGAGAGAAGCCTGGGATGGATTGGGATACTATGCTCGGGCTTCCAATCTCCACGCGCTTGCGCGCGTGGTCAGTAAGACCATGAACGGGAAGTTGCCGGACGACACCGAAAAGCTCGATGACCTGCCGGGCGTAGGCCGCTACACTGCGGGAGCAGTGGCTTGCTTCGCGTACGAGCAGTCCGTCCCTGCCGTCGATACGAACGTGAAGAGGGTGCTCGAACGCGTGTTCCGAACGAAAGATGTGTGGGGACTCGCAGCGGCCATCGTGCCCAAGCAGGGCAAGCGAGCCTGGAGGTTCAATCAGGCATTGATGGAATTGGGAGCACTGGTGTGCACGGCGCGCTCACCAAAGTGCCCCAAATGCCCGGTCCGAAATGAATGTGTGTATTGGTTAACCAACCCCGGGCGCAAGCCCGGGGTGAACGAAAAGGGAAAGGTTAACTAACCCCGGGCGCAAGCCCGGGGTTAACGAGAGCGAAAGGCTAACTAACCCCGGGCGCAAGCCCGGGGTTAACGAGAGCGAAAGGTTAACTAACCCCGGGCGCAAGCCCGGGGTTAACGAGAGCGAAAGGTTCACCAACCCCGGGCGCAAGCCCGGGGTTAACGAGAGCGAAAGGTTCACTAACCCCGGGCGCAAGCCCGGGGTTAACGAGAGCGAAAGGTTCACTAACCCCGGGCGCAAGCCCGGGGTGAACGAGAGCGAAGGGCGCAAGCCCGGGGTTAACAACACCAACGGGATCGGTCCTCGTAAACCCCGGGCTGGCGCCCGGGGTCGGTGAACCTACTTCATTACCGTCCCGGCGAGTAAAGCCAGCAGCGCGAACACGCCCGCGATCGTCGCAAAGATCGCCTGTCGCTTCCTGAGCCCGGCAAAACTCTCGGGCAGCTCACCGCGCGGATCGAGCTGCAGCCGCCCCATTCTTGCCGCGGTGGGCGTTACGATGCCGATCGCCATCACGGCTCCGATCAGTCCCAGTCCCTGCATCGCCATAAGCCATCCCGGCATTGTCGCCTGAAAGTAGGGCATCGACAGCACGTGATCCCGGCGAGCATCATGGCGAGCCCGCCGCCGAGCCAGGCGGCGAAGCCCATGTAGTGCAGGAAGAGCCAGACTCCTCTCATGCCCGACTTACGACCTCAGGTATGGGTTGCCGTCCCTTGAAACCGGCATCGAGCTCGTGCCAGTGGGTGATGCGGTCCTCGCCGAGCTTCCAGCACCAGAGAATCTCGCGGCCCTCGAGTGTGCCGTGAAAGTCGACGAGCCCTTCTTCGCCCTTGAACTCGCAGCCAATCTGCTCCAGCTCGACGAGGCACTCGTTGATCTTGCGCGCGACGTCGTCGATCTGCGCCTTGATGGCAAGCTGCTCGGGAGACTCGCCCCAGTCGGGGCGAGCCTGGGCCGCGACCAACTCGTACTTCGCGACGAGGTCCTTCCAGGTCGGGTAATAGGAGGCGACGTCCTGGACGATTCGCTTCACCAAGGGGAGGGTGCGATTGGCCTCAGCCAGCGTGAAGAACTTCAATGCCCTGGATCTCCTCGGGGTGCGGGATGAAACCGACCACGCGTTTGTCACCATCGAGCACGACGATCGTCGTCCGCACGTGATGATCGGTGTCCTGCGGCACCTTGTAGCCCTTCAACTCCGTCTCCGGCTTCACGATGGGCGTGTCGGTCCGGGCATGATCCTGGACCGCGCAGTCGCTGGGATCGTGGCCCTGCCCTACGCATTCGGTGACGATGTCGCGGTCGGAGATCGTGCCCAAATAGCGGCGGTCTTTGGGATTATCGACCACGGGCACGACCGAGATGTTCTTGATGCGCATGAGCGCCGCGACTTCGGATGAAGTGGCGCCGGCGGCTACGACGATTGGGTCAGCGATCATGATTTCCGAAGCGCGCATATCCCTATGCTATCGCCTTCTTGGTGGCTTGGTAACCGGCCTCGACATATTGCTCGAGCCTGTCGACGGCGAACGTCGCTTCTCGTTCAGCTACCGCCCGGACGTACACTAGTCGTGGTCCGTCCCAAGCGGCAACGGCGCGTTCGGTTTGGGCAGCCATCATGATGCGGATCGCCTCACCGTGCGCTCGAACGAGAGCCGGGATCTTCGCGCGCTGCGCTCCCGGCTCCTCGTCGAACCCTGGGCCCACGTGCACCGCCACGACGAGATCCGCGGGGATGGCGCGGGCGGCTTCGAGCGGCAGCACTGCCCGCAGGCCCCCATCGGCGAAGCGACGGCCGTTCAGCTCGAGGGGTGGGAAGTATAGAGGAAGGGCGCACGAGGCGTACAGCGCGTCGTGGAGGTCCATGCCCCCTTTGAAGAGCACCAGCTCGCCCGAGTCCAGGTCCGTTGCCGTCACTGTCAGGGGAATCTTGAGGTACGCGAAGTGCCTGGTGGGCACGAGCCGCTCGATCGTACGCCGCAGCGCCGAGGCGGGGAGCAGCGCCGGCGCGAACATCCCCTTGATGAGCGCCAACGGATTGAAGGGGGCGATATCCTTGCGCCGCAGGCTCAGCGCGCGGCGGCGCACGTCCTCGAAGGGCACGCCCGCGGCCAGCGCCGCGCCCACCACCGCCCCCATCGACGTCGCAACGATGTGATCGGGTTGGAGATTGGCCTGCTGGAGGGCCCGGAACGCGCCGGCATGGGCGAGCGCCTTGGCTCCGCCCCCCGAAAAGACCGCGACGACTCTTATTCGCCCCGTCCTTGGTCGTATCTGCGCTCCATCACGCGACTCGCCCGCCGCTTCGCCGCCCGCTCGTAGCGCCGCTTCTCATCGGGAGTCTCGGGGACGATGGGCGGGACGGCGGCGGGTTTTCCGTCCTCGTCAAGCGCGACGTACGTCACATAGCACGAATTCGTGTGGCGCTTCTCGCCGGTGATCAAATGCTCGGCGATGATCTTGACCCCCACCTCCATCGACGTCTTGCCGGCGTAGTTCACCCGCGCGAAGCCGGTGATCAGCTCGCCGACGTGGATCGGCTCCTTGAAGTCGACTTTGTCCACCGAGACGGTCACGCACTGCTTCTTGGCGTGGCGGATGGCGCACACCGCGGCGATGCGGTCGACCATCGACAGGATCACACCGCCGAACACGTTGCCCATGATGTTGGCGTGATTCGGCATCATCAGCTCGGACATCACGGTTTCGGATTCTTTGGGATGGCGGGCTTTCATTAGTAGTCCACCGGTCTCAAGTAGAACTCGCCGATCGCCGTCTGCGACATCACGGCGACGGTCGGCAGCTTGCGCTTCCAGTGAGTCGAGTCGAGGCGCTTACGCACGAGCGCGACTTCACGCTCACTAAACTCTCGCGTCTCTTCCCCACGAATCAGGTGATACAGGATCCGGTCGGCCTTCGGGTAGGTGATCCCGAAGTCGCCCTCGTCGGTTTGCCCGTGAATCAGGTCGGCGGTGGCGGGCTTCGAGACGATCACCTCGGGGACACCGACGTGGCGCGCCAGGGCCCAGACTTGCGTCTTGAACAGGTCGCCCAGCGGATTGACCGGCGGCGAATCGTCGGCGTGCCAGGTGAAGTAGCCGAGTAGCCGCTCGGACTTGTTGCCGGTGCCGAGAGGGAGGGCTTTGTGTTTAGCGGAGAGATCGAAGAGCACGATCATCCGCTCGCGCGAGATCACGTTGCCGCGGCGCCCGGGATCGACGTCGCCGACCTGCTTCAAGTAACCATCGACCGCGTCACTCACGTCAATCGTCACGGACTGAATACCGAGCTGATCGATCACGAGCTGCGCATGCGCCAGCGAGTCGGGGCTCGAGTCGCGGTACGGCATGCGCACGCCGATCACGTTCTCTTTGCCGAGGGCTGCGGCGGCGAGAAAAGCCGTGAGCGCGGAGTCGACGCCGCCCGAGAGACCGACAATCCCTTTCTTGAAGCCGCGGCGCGTAACGACCTCATCGCGCAGGAAGCTGACGAGCCACTTCTGCGCCAACGCACAATCGATGGCCAGCGGATCGTCGGCCTCCCCGCCCATCCCCACCACCGCGACCCGAGTGCTTGGGAGAAGGGAGATGGGAGAAGTACCATTGGTCGCTGAGTCGAACTTCACGCGCGCAGCCTTCTCCCTTCTCCCTTCTCCCGCTTTCAGTCCTTTGGTCAGCACCGGAAGAGCGTTGCGGAGATCCGCGAGCAAGGGCGAGTCAGCGCGGGCGTCGGTGAGCTTGTCGAGATCGAGGTCAGCCGTGATTAGCGCTTCCTCGAACAGCGGCCCGCGCACGACGACGTTGCCCATCGGATCGATCAGCGCCGACGCACCGGGGAAGCCCTTGCCGCCCTCGAAGCCGACCAGATTCGCGAGCGCGACGAAGACCCCATGCTCCTCGGCGATCCCGCGGACTATGCGCTCCCAGCGAATGACCGACGCCGGGAGCCGCGAGCCGTCCTCATCCATCCCACTGCCCCTTGCCGGCGACGCACTCGGCACAATCAACAGCTGCGCTCCCTCGAGCGCCGCCACCGTCGCGGCGAGGGAGTGCCAGGCGTCCTCGCAGATCAGGATCGCCGCGCGCCCTCCCCATGATGTGTCGAACGCCCGCACGCCCTCCTGCCCGCGATCGACGAAGCGCTCCTCGTCGAAGACGCCGTAGGTGGGCAGGAAGACTTTGCGATGCACGTGCCGCACCTCGGGCTTCTGTTTGCCGAGTGTCACGTACAAACACGAGTTGTGGATGTGATTCTGGAACTTCTCGTAGAACCCGATCGAGACGTCGATGGGCGGGCCCTGATACACAGATGCCAGATCGCGCACCAGGGTCCCTGCGGTGACGGCGACTTCTCTTACGCCTCCCTCGACGAAGTAGCCCGAGGTGGCGGTCTCGGGGAAAACGAGGAGATCGGGCTTGGGATCGAGCTTGGCGGCCTGGGCAATGACGCCGCCGATTCGCGCCACGTTCCCGGCGTAGTCGCCCTTGGCGGGGCGGAACTGGGAGATGGCGAGGCGGACCATACAGAAAGATAGACGGTTAGTGCCCTACCCGCGCATGGATCCCCAGCAGCCGGACTCGTGCGTCTTCACTGAGGTCGGGCCTCGTGCCGTTGGCGATGACCGCCTCGAGGTCGCGGCGCGCCTCAGCGATCCGGCCCAGGTCCAGGAGCAGGATGCCGCGGTTCGAGCGCGCGGAGACGAGGCGGGGGTCGCGCGCGACCGCCGTGTCGAGGTGCGCGAGGGCCGAGTCGTTTTGCTTGAGGTGTTGAAACGCCAGGCCCAGATTGTTGTGCGCGGCGGCGCTGCCGCCGCCGATCTGGATGCCGATGCGCCCGTGGGCGACGGCGCTGTCGTATTTCCCCGATTGGTCGAACGCATTCGCGAGGTTCACGTGGGGCTCGCGCATGCGCGGCGCCTTCTCGATGGCCGCGCGAAAGTCGCTGATGGCCCGCGCGAGGTTGCCCTGCCGCAGGAACACCATGCCGCGGTTGTTCAGGGCGTTCGGGTACCCAGGCTTGGCGGCGAGCGCCGCCTCGAAGTCGCCCAGGGCGCGTTCGTCGTCCTGCATGTGATACCGCACCAGGCCGCGGTTCGAGAGCGTCATGCCGTCGCCGGGGGCAAGGCGCAGGGACTCGTCGAAGTCGGCGATGGCCTCCTTCTGCGCGCCGATCGCGTCGTACACCAGGCCGCGATTGTTGTACGCCGCCGCGAGGCGAGGATTCTTGCGCATCGCGGTATTCAAATCGATCAGAGCGTCGTCGAAGCGCCGCAATTGATACTTGGCGAGGCCGCGGTCGTTGTACGCGACCGCCATGTTCGAATCGAACCGCAGGGCCTTGGTGAACGACTGGATCGCCGCTTCGTACCTGCCCGCATTGAGCTGCGACACGCCGCGCCCGTAGGCGAAGCCGGCCTGGAACTCAGGCGTGTTACAACCCGTGAGGGCGAGAGCCAGGGTCAAGGAGCGTACCGGTTTCATCCCCGCACCAACCAGCTGAGCGACCAGGTACCCACCAGCACCCCCGCCGTCGCGAGCGCGAGCCCCGGCTGGTGTTTCGCCTGGCCAATGAACAGCACCACGTAGATCAGGATGAAGAGCGCCGGGAGGAACGGATAGAATGGCGCGCGGAATGGAGCCTCGGGTTGCCGTGCCCGCAACGTGAACAACGCCGCGACGCTGAAGCCGTCGATCACCAGCACAATGAGGATCGCGAGACTCAACAGCGTCTCGAACTTGCCGGTCGCCGCGAGCCCCGCGGCGACGATGGCGACGACGATCATCGCGGGCCCCGGGGTGCCCCCGGCGTTCACACGCGCGAGGGCGGCGGGCGCGAGGCCCTCGCGCGCCATCCCGAACAGCACGCGCGGCGTGACGAAGACATTCCCGTTGAGCGACGCGAGCACGACGAGGAGCGCCAGGATCGTGATCACCAGATTCCCCCGGGGCCCGAAGATCGCAGCCGCCGCATCGCCCGCCACGAGCTTCGACGCGGCGACCTGCTCGAACGGCAAGACGTGCAGGAATGCCGCGTTGAGCAGAAGATAGAGGGCCGTCACGATGGCGATGCCGAACAGAAACACGCGCGGCAGGGTTCGT
>Ga0193723_1000595_pt1 | contig 14146 bp, 15 predicted proteins | sample H2m2metaG_FD_143042 | JGI IMG/M metagenome (GOLD analysis project Ga0193723, IMG submission 143042) | Soil microbial communities from a riparian zone of the East river system, Colorado, United States - H2m2 | ecosystem: Environmental > Terrestrial > Soil > Riparian zone | place: USA: East River... | reverse complement strand
TAAAAAGATGATCGTCGCCGTGACGGGCATCATTCTTATTCTTTTCGTAGTCGGCCATTTGCTCGGAAACCTGCAAATCTTTCTCGGGCCCGATTGGATCAATGGTTATTCGCAGCATCTGCGGGATCTCGGGCCGTTGCTCTGGCTCATCCGCATCGTTTTGCTCGCCACCGTGCTCATGCACATTTATTTCACGATCTTACTCGCGATCGAAAATCGGCGCGCTCGACCCGAGCCATACGTCGACAGAGATTACGTGAAAGCAAGCTGGGCGTCGCGCCACATGGTCGTCAGCGGATTAGTGGTGCTCGCCTTCATCATCTTTCACCTGCTCCACTTCACCGCGCGCAAGTTCAACCCGCAATTTCCCCTGCTCAAACTCGACCCGCTCAATCGCTACGATGTTTATTCGATGATGGTTTACGGATTTGAGAATGTTTATGTGTCGATTTTCTACGTAATCGGGCTGTTTCTCTTGACGCTGCATCTCACCCATGGTTCGTCGAGTTTCTTCCAATCGCTTGGACTAAATGATAGAAAGCTCACGCCGCGTCTCGCGTTGGGCGGCCGCATTTTCGCGTGGCTGCTTTTCGCCGGCTACACGTCCATCCCGATTGCCATTTTGCTCGGCCTGATTAAACCGGCCCAACAATTATGATCGGGACGCTGGACGCCAAAATTCCATCCGGCCCGCTCGCCGGAAAATGGACAAACCACAAGGACCATTCCCGATTGATCAGTCCAAACAACCGCCGGAAATTTGAAATCATCGTTGTCGGCAGCGGTCTTGCCGGCGGATCGGCCGCGGCGACGCTTGGTGAACTCGGGTATCGAGTAAAATGTTTTTGCTATCAGGATTCACCGCGTCGGGCACATTCGATCGCGGCACAAGGTGGAATTAATGCCGCCAAGAATTATCAGAACGACGGCGACAGCGTCTATCGGTTGTTCCACGACACAATAAAAGGCGGCGATTTTCGTTCGCGGGAAGCGAATGTTTATCGCCTCGCTGAAGTCAGCAATCTGATTATCGATCAGTGCGTCGAACAAGGGGTGCCATTCGCCCGCGAATATGGCGGTTTGCTTGCCAACCGATCGTTCGGCGGCGCGCAGGTATCGCGAACCTTTTACGCACGCGGACAAATCGCCGCCGGCACCGTGCAAATGTTTCCGCAAACCGAAATGCTCGACCTGGTCGTCGTCGATGGACATGCCAAAGGAATCATCACCCGCAGCCTGCGCTCAGGAAAGATCGAGAAACACTCGGCTGACGCCGTCGTGCTCGCCACCGGCGGTTACGGAAATGTTTTTTATCTGTCAACAAATGCGCGCGGTTGCAACGTCACTGCGACTTACCGCGCTTATAAGAAAGGCGCTTTGTTCGCTAATCCTTGTTTCACGCAAATTCATCCGACCTGCATCCCGGTGAGTGGCGAGCATCAATCGAAGTTGACTCTGATGTCCGAATCGCTGCGCAACGACGGACGCGTCTGGGTCCCAAAGCGCAAGGAAGATCGCGGCAAGCCGCCTGATGAAATCCCCGAAAACGAGCGCGATTATTATCTCGAGCGAAAGTATCCCAGTTACGGCAATCTTGCGCCGCGGGATATTTCGTCACGCGCAGCCAAGAAAGTTTGCGACGAAGGCCGCGGCATTGGCCCCGGCGGGCGTGGCGTTTATCTCGATTTTTCCGACGCAATCAAGCGGCTCGGCGAAAATACGATCCGGGAACGCTACGGAAATTTGTTCGAAGTTTACGAAAAGATAACTGGCGAAGACGCCTATAAATTGCCGATGCGAATTTATCCTGCCGTGCACTATACCATGGGCGGGCTCTGGGTTGATTACGATTTGATGAGCAACGTGCCCGGCCTGTTTGTCATCGGAGAAGCGAACTTTTCCGATCACGGCGCCAATCGGCTGGGCGCCAGCGCCCTTATGCAGGGTTTGGCCGATGGCTATTTCATTTTACCCTACACTTTACCAAATTATCTCGCCGGGCAGATCGGGAAACGCCCGTCATCCGATTCTCCGGAATTTCAAAAGGCAGAGGGCGAGGTTCGTGCCCGCGTCAAAAAACTGCTCGAGGTCGATGGAAAATGTTCGCTCGATTCCATCCATCGCGAACTCGGACTCCTTTTGTGGGACAAATGTGGAATGGCGCGCAATGAGAAAGGTTTGCGCGAAGCGCTGCAAAAGATTCCCGAGATGCGAGAAAAATTCTGGCGCGAAGTTCGTGTTCCCGGCGACGGCGAAGATTTCAATCAATCACTCGAACGTGCCGGACGCGTGGCTGATTTTCTTGAGTTTGCCGATCTGATGTGCGCCGACGCGCTCGCGCGCGACGAATCATCCGGCGCACATTTTCGCGAAGAGCACCAGACGCCTGATGGGGAAGCGTTGCGCGACGACGAAAATCACGCCGCAGTGTTCGCATGGGAATTTCAGGGCGACAATGGTCAAATTGCGCCGGCAAAGCTGCACCGCGAGCCACTTCACTTCGAAACCGTGCACTTAACGCAGAGAAGCTATAAATAAGTTGAGAGTTGTTTGTTGAGAGTTGAGAGACTTTTGAAGGTAATACCATGTTTAACTTCGAAAAATTAGATGTCTGGCAAAAGGCGATCGATTTTGCGGATCTTATCTACAACGAAACCCGCCCTTTCCCGGCGGAAGAACGATTTGGTCTAACAAACCAGCTTCGCCGGGCGGCAATTTCGGTCTCATCGAATATCGCGGAGGGTTCTTCGCGCTCCTCGAAAACCGACTTTGCGCGATTCATCGAGATTGGCACGGGATCAGTTTTCGAAGTTGTTTCACAAGCTTTTATTGCGCGCCGGCAAAACCTTCTAAGTAAAAATAACTTTCGGGAAATCTATTCCGCTGCTGAGGAACAGAGCCGCATGCTGAGCGGTTTGCGCAGGTCGCTGCTCAATCAGGAGTAAGGATGCGCAAATTCAAGCTCTCAACTCTCAACTCTCAACTATGAACTTCCGTTTGAGAGTTTGGCGCCAGAAGGATCGACAATCGCGCGGCAAACTGCTGGATTACGAAGCACGCGACATTTCGCCGAATACGTCGTTTCTCGAAATGCTTGATATCGTAAACGAAAATTTGCTCGCGCGCGATGAGGAGCCGATCGCATTCGACTCCGATTGCCGCGAAGGCATCTGCGGCACCTGCTCCCTCACAATCAATGGACAAGCGCACGGCCCAGATCATCCCGGAGCGGTTTGCGAGCTTTACATGAGGAAATTTCGCGATGGGGAAACGATCATTATCGAACCATTTCGCGTGAGATCATTTCCAATCATCAAAGACTTGGTGATCGATCGAAGCGCGCTGGATCGAATTGTTCAAGCCGGCGGTTTTATTTCCGCGCGTGCAGGTTCGGCGCCGGAAGCAAACTCAACCCCGATCCCAAAGCACGACGCCGATCTTGCGATGGAAGCCGCGGCTTGCATCGGCTGTGGCGCGTGCGCGGCGGCGTGCCCAAATGCGTCGGCGATGCTCTTTGCCGCAGCGAAGGTGTCACATCTATCGCTGTTGCCTCAGGGAAACCCCGAGCGCGTCAGCCGCGTTTTGAAAATGGTGCATGTGATGGATGCGGAAGGTTTTGGCAATTGCACCAACACCTATGAATGCGAAGCGGTTTGTCCGGCTGAAATCAGCGCCAGTTTCATCGCGAAACTGAATCGCGAATACGCGAGGGCGTGTTTACGCACAAGCGCGGGCGAATAATGGAGGGACGGGCTCCGTCTCGTCCCATTTGTCGGACGCCACGAAGGGCGTCCCTCCACGTCAGCATGTTTCACAAGCGCAAGTCCAAAGCTCCGGATCGAGCTGATCCCGTGCACGCTCTGCAATCGCTTCTGCATCTTGTCCGTCCCGCAACACGGCGAAAACAGTCGAGCCTGAGCCGGACATCAACGCCGCATTCACTTCTGGTTGACGCAACAACCACATTTTGAGCTGCGCGAGAAAAACGAATTTCTCGAAAACCGGACGCTCGAGGTCATTCACGAACGTTCCACCGGCGAATTTCTGAGCCGAATACGTCACGCCAGGAATTTCTCGTGAATCCTGCCAACGCGAGTACGCCCACGCAGTCGCCACAACAAAATCCGGCTTCAACAGCAAGATCGACAGTTGCTCCGGCAATTTCATCGGCGTGACAAGCTCTCCCCGGCCGCGACAGTTTGCGGCCGATTCGAAAATAAAGAATGGAACGTCTGATCCGATTTCCGATCCAAGTTTTGTCAATTCCTCACGTGTCAGATTCATTTCAAAAAGTCGGTTAAGCGCGAGTAACGTTGTTGCGGCATCGCTGCTCCCACCACCCAAACCCGCGCCGTGCGGAATCTTCTTTTTCAGATCGATTGAAACCGCCGGTGTCAATTTTGTCGCAGCAAAAAAACTTTTCGCCGCGCGAACGACAAGATTGTCTTCGCCTGATGAGACCGAGGAATCGTCACAGCGAAACTCGATTCCTTTTCCGACGTCGATCTTATCGATTTTAATCTCATCGTGGAGCGAAACCGGGGCGATCAGCGTCTCGATTTCGTGAAAGCCATCCTCGCGTCGACTCAAAATCTTCAGCGAAAGATTGATCTTCGCAGGAGCGAAAACTTGCATAGCTTGCATTTCAATTGTCATGTCGAATGCCTATTTTGTCATTCCGACCGAAGTGGAGGAATCTCTTACTCTTAAAAAGACAACAGTGATCCAGCGCAGCGGGAGACTTCGCTCGACATGACAAACACAAAAGCGGCTGACAAGATTATCGTCGCGCTTGATGTGGCGACGAAAGGGGAAGCGGCCGCTCTTGTCGAGGAACTGCGGGAACAGATTTCAATTTTTAAAATCGGCCTGCAACTTTACACGGCGGAAGGCCCAGCGGTTGTGCGCAAAGTGCTGAAGAAAGACGTAAAAGTTTTTCTGGATTTAAAATTGCATGACATCCCGAATACCGTCGCGCGGGCAGTGGAATCCGCTACCCGGCTGGGTGTGCAAATGCTCACGATCCACCTGTGCGGCGGGCGTGATATGATTCTAGCCGCCGTCCAAGCGCGGAAAAATAATATGTCGATCCTGGGCGTCACGGTATTGACCAGCGCAACTGAAGAAACGCTTCAACAAATTGGAATCTCCGATAAGATCGACAATTACGTTTTGCGGCTTGCAAAACTAGGTGTTGAAGCAGGAATTGACGGGTTGGTCGCAAGTGCGCATGAAGTGAAAATGTTGCGCACCCAATTCGGCGCAAAGATAAAACTCGTGGTTCCCGGAATTCGCCTAAGTTGGTCAGAAACCAGCGATCAGAAACGTATCATGACGCCGCTTGAAGCGCTAGACGCGGGCGCAGATTATCTGGTCATTGGACGCCCAATCATCGCAGATCCAAATCCACGCCAGGCGCTCACCAAGATTTTGGACGAACTCGAAAGCTGATCAGGTTCGCATGCCGATCTTCGCCGAACTTGAGGTCTGCAAGGATGCTGCACCGCGTTCTGCGGCGATAAACATGGCAATCGATGAAGCATTGCTTGAGACAGCAACGATTCCATCGATTCGTTTCTACCGATGGAACTCCCCTGCTCTCTCATTTGGATATTTTGGGAAATTTGCCGATGTTGCTGATTACGCGCCTGAGCGCGATTTGGTCCGGCGATGGACAGGTGGAGGAATGGTTTTTCACGGAGATGATCTCACTTATTCCATCATCATCCCGGCTGCATCCGAATTTTCCTCTGCGTCATCAAAATCAACTTATGCGGTGATTCATGCGGCGTGATTGCAGGTGGTGAGCGAGTAGAGTTGGCTCGGGATCAATCGCCGAAACTTTCTGAGGTTTGTTTCGCTAACCCAGTGCGCGCGGACATAATGCTGAATGGCCGAAAGGTCGCCGGTGCCGCACAACGGCGCACGCGCGCCGGTTTGCTGCATCAAGGCAGCATACAACGTGTCGATCTTGGGAATGGTCTTGCCGAGCGCTTTGCCAGGGAGTTATCGAACGTGCGCAGCGAAGAATCGTTGGACAAGTCCTTGCTGGAACGCGCGGAGAAAATTGCGGAGCAAAAATACGCGACGCAAAACTGGTTGCAGCGGCGTTGAGTGTCTTCGACATGCTGCCGAAGGTCCGAGCCGGACTGGAATAGCAGACTGGCAGCCTGTGCTCTCCAGAATTTTGCGCGCGTGTTGCTTTGACAACACGCGAGCCGCCCCTCTATTCTGCGCGTGTGAAAGTCTTTGCACGCTCGACTCCGAGCCGGACTGGCATTACCGGAACCGCTCTTCCGGACGGCCCCCTGACTCAAGTGGCACGGCTTGTCCAGCCGCATCTTGACGAAGTTGAAAGCCGCATTGCGCAACAAACGGCAGCGTTCGATCCGGCGATCGAAGGCTACGTGACTTATGCCGTAGGCGGGCGCGGTAAACGCCTGCGGCCGCTTCTTGCCCTTCTGGCCGGCGGTGCAACGGGCAAGATTAATTCGGGCCATCTCGACCTTGCTGTGATCGTCGAACTCATTCATATCGCCACACTCGTGCACGACGACATCATGGATGAGGCCGAGCGTCGTCGCGGACAGCCTACCGTGAACGCGCGCTGGGGAAACTCGCTCAGCGTTCTTTTGGGCGATTGCCTTTTCGCGCACGCCCTGAACCTTTCCACGAATTTTGAAAATGCGGACATCAGTCGCGTGATCGCCCGGGCGGCGAGGGAAATTTGTTCGGGCGAAATGATCCAAACGCAACGTCGTTTCGATCTCAAACTCAACGTCGAGGATTACTTGCGAATTGTGGAAAAGAAAACCGGCTCGCTTTTCGCGACGGCCGCCGAATTGGGCGCGACAATCAGCGAAGCCGAGCCAGGTGTTATCGAGACATTCAAGAATTTTGGAATGCGCGTCGGAATGGCCTATCAAATTTACGACGATTGCCTGGACATTGCGGGCAATGAGAGCGCGACCGGGAAAACGCTGGGAACGGACCTGCTTAAAGGCAAGTTCACCCTTCCGGTGCTGATCTTTTTGCGCTCCGCTTCCGAGTTTGAACGAGAGCGCTATTGCAGCCTGATCCTCGAGGGAAGATGTGGGGAGATGACGGAGCTTTTGAGAAATGGCGCGACGAACGGTGCGCTGAATGAATCGATCACGGCGGGAAGCGATCTCATCGGTGAGGCGCAAACTGCGCTGGACGGAATCGCTCTAAATCCGTACGGAGATGCGCTTCTCGCGCTGGGTGGCGCACTGCGAGAAATATTTGATCACCTGCGCGTGTAAATGAAATGTGGGAGGGGCGTTTGTACCCCGATTTTCAGTAGTCTTCCATCACGGCGCTGAGGCCGCTCCCACCTTCGAATGTCGCAGCTAAAGATTCATGAGATGCCGCAGGAGGAGCGGCCCCGCGAAAAACTCGCCGCGCACGGCGCTTCGGCGCTCAGCAATCCGGAATTGATTGCAATTCTTCTTCGCACGGGCGTCGTCGGAAAAAACGCAATCGAAGTTGCACGCGAACTGCTCGAAAAATACGGGTCGCTCGGAGGACTGAGCCGTTGCTCGGTGGACGAATTGGCAAAGGTCAGGGGCGTCGGCTTCGCCAAGGCCGTGCAACTGGTTGCAGCATTTGGACTCGGCCAGCGGCTCGCGCGCGAAATATGGTCGAGACAAAAAATCGATTCGCCGGAGATCGTAAACGAATTGGTGGGGGCGGAATTGCGCGCGCTGCGCAAGGAATCGTTGCGCGTGATCCTGCTCGATACTCGCTATCATCTCATCCGCGTCGAACAAGTTTCACTGGGTAGCGGAAATGAGAGCATCGCCCACCCGCGCGAGATCTTTCACCCCGCGGTAGTTTCGTCGGCCTACGCTGTGATTGTCGTGCACAATCATCCTTCCGGCGATGCCTCGCCCAGCCAGGCCGATCATAGTCTAACGAGGCGTTTAGCCGAAGCCGCAGAGCTTCTGCAAATTAAGTTGCTCGATCACATCATCATTGGCGCGCCCGCCGAAGGGAACCCTGGCTATTTTAGTTTCAAGGAAGCAGGCGTGCTTTGAAGACTCATCCGACAGCCCTTGTCGATCCCGACGCGCAAATTGGAGCCGATGTCGAGATCGCTCCGTTCTCGGTGATCGGTCCGCAAGCGGCCATCGGTGATCGGACAATCGTGCAGTCGCACGTTGTGATTGAGGGAAATGTCGCGATCGGCACCGGCAATTTCGTCGGACATGGAGCGATTATCGGCGCGCCGCCGCAGGATCTTTCGTTCTCGCTGGAACGAAAAACGAAAGTCGAGATCGGAAACGACAACGTGATTCGTGAATACTGTACGATTCATCGCGGCAGCCCGGAGGGCAGCGTCACCAAAATCGGCGATAACAATTTCCTGATGGTCGGTACGCACGTCGGCCACAATTGCGAGATCGGGAACAATGTCGTCATCGCCAACAATTGTTTGTTGGCTGGTCATGTGCGCGTGGACGATGGAGCATTCCTCGGCGGTGGATCGACATTTCATCAGCACATGCACGTCGGACGCTTGGTGATGGTGCAAGGCAGTTCCGCCTTTGGCAAAGATCTGCCGCCGTTCGTTATCGCCGCCGAGCGCAATTATGTCGTTGGCTTGAATGTTGTCGGTTTGCGGCGCGCCGGCTTCAGTGTACGCGACCGGGATGAACTCAAGGCCGCCTTCAAACTCCTTTACACAAGTGGACTAAACATTTCACAAGCATTGGAGAAAGCGGAAACCCTGAATTTCGGAGCGCCGGCACGGGAATTTTTTGAATTCGTTGCCGGCGCGAAAAAGCGCAGCATTTGCCCGCTTAAACGCGGCGGCGGCGGCGAGAACTCGATCTAGCGAGAAGTCGACGTCGCGCCGGCGAGATGGGCTAGCGCGGCGGCAGTAAACGTCGGCGCCATCGAACCGAACACAGGTCCATGGGCGCCATTCGGTACAATCCAGAGCGCCGATTGCGGAATCCCGCGAAATAGCTCAATCGCCATCTCGACCGGATAAAAAGGGTCGCGGTCACCGTGCACGATCAGCGTTCGCGCTGTGATCGTGCCGAGCAGCGTCGGCGTGAACGCCATGTCGTCGTAACTTGTGGCAAACGATCGTGTCATGTCATAAAGCTGCAGGATCTGCTCGTCACCATGCACGTGACGACTCCGCAGCACGTTGCGGTCGGCATCGGACAGGCGCTCAAAGGCTTCTCTGGTGAATTGCGCCGCCGCAGTGCGGAGCGGCGGCGGAAAATACGGCGTCGCACTTACGAGAACCATGGCTGCAACTCGATCGGGCTGCATGGTGGCGACGTGAAGCAGAGTTTTTGCGCCCATGCTCATGCCGATGGCCTTGGTACGCGCGATTCGAAGATGGTCGAGCAACGCCAGGAGATCCCTCCCACATTGGCGGAATGTGAAGCGCTCGGCGGGATTCGTGGACCGCCCGTGTCCGCGCAGATCGGGCACTATGACGCGATAGCCGTCAGGATCAGCGGCAAAGATGTGGCACCAATCGTTGCTGGTACCCATGCCTCCGTGCAGAAGCAGTAGCGGCTCACCTTCCCCGCGCACTTCGTAATACATCTCGAATCCATTCAGGGAGACAAGCGGCATATCGAATCTATTTAAGGCCGAGTAGCGCGAGCATGCGGCCGGTCCGTCCCTTTTCAGCGCGATAGGAGTAATAATGCTCCAGATCAGAAGCTGTGCAGACGCCGCTGTCGTGGATTTCCCTCACGCCCTGGTCGCGACATTGCTCGATAATTTTCGCCGCGAAATCGATCTCGTAATGCGGCGGACGAATGCAGGGACTGAGTTGCACGATCAGATCGCCAGGCTTCGATCCGAATTGCTCGATCATTTGGGCGATTGCATTCGTAACGACGCCGAGCTCTGTCCCCTTGCGGCCGGAATGGAGGAGACCGATAGCTGGCGTGTTTGGATCGACAATGTAAACAGCGCAGCAGTCGGCGACATGAATGCCGAGCGAGATACGCGGTTGATTTGTAATGAAGCCGTCGCAGCCGGCGAAGTGTTTATCCTTGTCAACTGCTCGATCGACAACTGCGATCTTGTTGCCGTGAATTTGTTCGGCGGTGAGCAGCGGCCAATCGCCAATGCCAATTGCGTGTCGAATTTCCCGATGCACTGCGTCGAGTCGCTTTAACGCTTCGGCTTTCCCATGCGAAACGTCGATCCCCTGAATGCGTTTGATAAATGTGTGCCGGCAAACGCCTGCTGCATCAAGAGCAGGAAAATGCTCAATTGAAAGTTGCTTCACAACGACAGGGACCGACAGGACAGACTTACTCGCGAAATTTACGCGGCGCTTATTTGGACAAGGTGCGGACGCGTTTACCGGTGGCATCGGTCCGGCTGCCAGTGTCATAAATTCTCGAGCGGGTCGCCCGCGGCGCCAGGTTGGCGAACGATTCGGTGTAGGTACTCTGCGCGCCAGTGGCCCGGTCGAACTCCGCGAGGGACGAATTGTATCCGAAAAGCGCTTGCAAACGCGTCGATTGCGCCGTGAGCAACTGGACCTGGGCGTTGAGGACATCCAACTGCACCCCTGCGCCAGCGTCGAGCCGGGCTTTGGCCAGGCGAACCGCTTCTTCAGCCTGCTCCACGTTTTTCTCCTGGCTCTTAATAAGTTCGCGGTTCTGCTGCAAATTTGAATACGCGGTCTGCACTTCCAACTCAACCTGCCGAACGTCATCGTCGTAAGTGATTTTGGTTTCCGAAAGGAGCGCCCGCTGTTGCTTGACCTGGCCATATATCTCGCCGCTGTCCCAAATCGGCACGCTACCCGTCACCTCCGCAATCCAACCCTTCGAAATATCATGCCAACTCGAGTTCACCGACGAGCTGATCCATTCGCCGCCCCCGGTTGTATTGATGGTTGGAAGAAACTGGCCCAGCGCGACGTGCACTTGCTCAATCTGGTTCAGAACATTTGCCCGCGCCTGTTTAAGAAATGGGCGCCGCTGTTTGCCAAGCTCGATCGCATCGACCAACGCGATAGTGCGCGGGATATAAGGCATTTCACCAACAACTTCGAGTGGCGGATTTTCGCCGCGCAGCGGGTTAAAATCGAGGCCGATGGTCTTGGCCAACTGCAACTTCGAGATTCGATAATTGTTTTGCGCGGTAATCAGTTGCGGAATCTGATTGTAGAGCGCGACTTCCGCTTGCAACACGTTGAAACGCGGAACTGTCCCCGCTTCGAAGCGGTTCTGCTGGTCTTTTAGCTGGCTCTCCAGCAAGTGAACCGATTGCTCCTGTACGCCGATTAGCGCCTTGTTGACTACTATTTGATAGAACTGCGTTTTCACGGTTGCGATGACCAGGTCCAGGGTGTTGCGAAACGCGAAGTAGGCGCTGTCTCGCTGAAAGAAAGTACCGCGGATCGCCGGCCACGTTGTTCCGTTAAAAACCAGCTGCGTTCCGGTCACCCGGATGTTGTAAGATATATCGCTCAGCTGAGTGTTCGTGACACTTGGTTTCGGTGTTGGGCTGGCCATTGCTTGGGCATCCCCGACCTGCGAGGCGGGTGAGTTAACAATGGATGCAGCCGCGCCCGTGGTCGTTCCAGTAGTCGTCGTAGTCGCATTTCCGAACGTGGCGGCACGCAGGTTCGGATCAATCCATTCATAAGTCCCGCTGGGGGTGATGTGCGGCAGTGCCTGCGCCCGAATCTGAATGATCACGCCTTTCGTCCGTTTGATCTCTTGTTCCGCGATGAGGAGAGTAGGATTGCGTTGCAGCGCGGTCAGGATTGCTTGATCAAGAGTAAAAGTGGGAACACCACGTGAAGAAGATGTTTCACTGCTTGCCGACGTCGATCCTTCGCCCGTGCCGGCGCGCGCCACCGAGCTTGCAGCAATCATCGCAGCGGCGAACCCGGAGATTACAAAATATTTTCGCATGAAGAAGAGTAGTCCGAGAGATTAGATGCGTGACTGTAGGCGCTTAGATTCAAACTGCGCGCTTTTTACCGTGGTGTGATAACACTGCCGCCGAATAGATGAAAATCATTTCGATTGGCAGTAATCATAAATTTTACTGTAAATGTGCAGCCACGCCTTTTGTTCGTCAGGCGTCAGGTGCTCCAAAATCTTCATGAGATTGCCAACCATCTCGTCGCGAATACGCCTGACAAGAGCCGACCCTTTCGGCGTGATGCAGACCATCACCTTGCGACGGTCCTCCCGCGCAACTGAGCGCATCACGTAACCAAGATTCTCGAGCCGCGCCACCAACCCGCTCGCCGCCGCCGTGGTGTGCCCCATCTTCTGGGCGATTGCGGACATCGTGAGGACTTCCTTGTGATCGAGGAAGGCGAGAAGGAAAAATTGCGGAAAGGAAACATTGCCCGGCGCAAGCTCCTTACAAAGATGCAGCACAAAACAGCGCTGCATTTCGAGGACGATATGGGAAAGCCGCTCTGCATCCGCACGGATTTGATCGGTCGGATTTCGTGCAAATGCGGTGGACGCTCCTGTATTCAACGCGCGTAAGCTAAAAGCGCTGTGTGACCTGTCAACGTCAACGCGACAAGAAGTCCGCTAATCGAAGGTCTGAACGTCGACACTTTCGGCGCCTGTTCGCGCTTCGCCAACCTCAAGACGCAGCAGCGCGTTCGATTGGCTTAATCCGAACAGGGCATGCGATTCCTGGCGGCCAACGGGGGCGAAAGTCCCGTTCTCGAACCTTCCGCGAACGTAATGCGGTCGATCACTTTCGTTGCGAAGATCGACAAGCAATTTCGCCGGCACTTTCGGCAGATTAAGATTAGTCGCGCCCATCATTTTCAAAATCGCTGGACGCACAAAACACAGGAACGTGACAAAGGCGGAGACTGGATTGCCAGGCAAACCAAACACTGCGCAGTCTCCAGCGCGACCGAAGAGAAACGGTTTCCCCGGTTTGATCGCGACTCGCCAGATGTCGATCTTCGCCCCAAGAGAACGCAATGTCGGCTGGACCAAATCGTGTTCGCCCACAGATACGCCGCCACTAATGATGAGAACTGAAAACTTGATTGCCTCTTCCAGAGTTTTCCTCAATGACTCTGCATCGTCTTTGCAATGTCGCACCGATTTCACAGCAGCGTTGCATCGTTGGAGCAACGCTTGCAACAGGACCGAATTACTCTCGTAAATCTGGCCTGGTTTGATTTCTTCTCCGGCTCCCACAAGCTCGTCCCCAGTCGAAATGATCGCCGCATCCACTTCGCCACCGACGGAGACCTGCGTGAAACCCTGCGATGCGAGCAGAGCGAGTCTCGCCGGATGAAGACGCTCGCCTTTGGCGACGATTTTCTGGCCTTCAGCCAAATCGCAACCACGGCGCCGTACGAACTCGCCAGGGTCGACGTCTACGTTCACGACAATCTGGCTTCCCTCACGCGTCACATCCTCTTGCATCACGACCGCGTCCGCGCCCGCAGGCATTGGCGCGCCAGTGAAAATCCGGACCGCTTCACCGGCAGAAATGCGAAGTTGTCGATCTAACGCAGCCGGTTGTTCGCCAATTACACGCAGTCGTTTGCCTACGACGCACGAGCTTGCGACGACGGCATAACCGTCCATCGCCGAATTGTCGAAGTTCGGCAGCGGCAACGACGAAAAATAATCGTCTGCCGCAAAACAGCTGAGCGCCTGCGAAAGCAAAACCGAGCGGCTGGGCCGCACCCCAATTTCTGCCAGAACTTTCTTTCGCGCTTCTTCCTCGCTGATCATCACGATCTATTTCAATTGGCAATCGGCGATTCGCAAGGCCGGGCTTTTTCGGATACAATTATCAAGTCATGATCGCAAAGACTCAGGAACCCAAATCAGCGAATGCTCAAACGTCCACCGTGCGCGTGGCATCCACTTCACCGCTGATTCTCCTGCGCGAAGACGTGGGCAGCATCGCGATTCTGACGCTTAACCGGCCCGAGGCGCGCAACAGCCTCTCCGAGACGCTCCTAGCCGCACTCGGCGACGCGTTCACAGAGATTGCGCACGAACCGAAAGTGCGCGCCGTTGTCCTCGCAGCCAATGGGCCGGCTTTCTCCGCCGGCCATGACTTGAAAGAATTCAAGAGTCATCGATCCGACTCGGATCGTGGCCGAGCTTATTTCAAATACATCATGGAG
>Ga0193723_1000594_pt1 | contig 14146 bp, 9 predicted proteins | sample H2m2metaG_FD_143042 | JGI IMG/M metagenome (GOLD analysis project Ga0193723, IMG submission 143042) | Soil microbial communities from a riparian zone of the East river system, Colorado, United States - H2m2 | ecosystem: Environmental > Terrestrial > Soil > Riparian zone | place: USA: East River... | reverse complement strand
AACTCGGGCCCTATCACGTGGACGATGCCCTGCCGCGGGGATGCGAGATCGAACAACTCGACGCCGAACGTTTGCGCGTTGTGCGCCAGTGCCTCCAGTTGCCTGGCGGCGATCGGGTCGTCGAGCGGCAGCGAGCGATCGCCCGTGGGCACGTTGTGGTCGACGGTCGCCACCGTCAGCTCGGGCCGCCGCACCCGGCGGCCGACCCGGCGCAGGCCCTCGAAGGCCTGCGGCGAGGTCACCTCGTGCACCAGATGGAGATCGACGTACAGGAGCGCGGGGCCCTCCGGAAACCGGTGGACCACGTGCGACTCCCACACCTTGTCGAACAGGGTGCGGGGAGTCGTCACACCGCGCTCGCGCCTGTCCGGGCCGATTCCTTTCCGGCCGGCTTGCGTTTGGCTTGCGCCGCCTTCCCCTCCTCCGTCCACGGCATCATGGCGCGCAGCTTCGCGCCGACCCGCTCGATCGGGTGATCAGCGGCGCCGCGGCGGTATTCGGCGAAGCGCCGCGCGCCACCCCGCGTCTCCGCAATCCATTCGCGGGCGAACGTGCCGTCCTGGATCTCTTTCAACAGCTGCTGCATTTCGGCCTTGACCTGATCGCTCACGATGCGGGGCCCGCGGGTGTAGTCGCCGTACTCCGCGGTGTCGCTGATCGAGTAGCGCATGAACTTCATCCCACCCCGATACATCAGGTCGACGATGAGCTTCAGCTCGTGCAGGCACTCGAAGTACGCGATCTCCGGTGCGTAACCGGCGGCGGTGAGCGTCTCAAAACCTGCCTGAACGAGCGCGCTGACGCCGCCGCACAGCACCGCTTGCTCCCCGAACAGGTCGGTCTCGGTCTCTTCGCGGAAGGTGGTCTCCAGCACGCCCGCGCGCGTGCAGCCGATTCCCGCTGCGTACGCGAGCGCGTTCGCGAGGGCCTGCCCGCTCGCGTCCTGGTGCACGGCGACGAGGCCGGGCACCCCCCGCCCCGCCTGGAACTCGCTGCGGACCAGGTGGCCGGGCGACTTAGGCGCGATCATCGCGACGTCCACGTCGGCCGGGGGCACGATTTCCTTGAAGTGCACGTTGAATCCGTGCGCGAACAAGAGCGTCTTGCCGGCGCGCAGGCTTGGAGCAACACTCGCTTCGTAGACGGTGCGCCCCTCTTGATCCGGCACGAGCATCATGATGATGTCGGCGGCGCGGGCGGCGTCGGCGACGGAGCGGACGTCGAGCCCTTCGTCCTTGGCACGGAGCCACGACTTGCCGCTCTCACGCAGGCCGACGATCACCTGGGCGCCGGACTCCCGCAGGTTCAGCGCATGGGCGTGTCCCTGGCTCCCGTATCCGATGACCGCGATGATCCGGCCCTTCAACCGGGCCTGGTCTGCGTCCGCGTCGTAAAAGACGCGCACTTGAGGCGAGCTCATGTCTGCTCCTCCATTTGTAGGACCGTTATTGAGATCGTTCGGAATCGCTTCGACGGCGCGCACGCCGACGATCTTTCGGAATTGTTGAATGACGCGGTCGACCGTCGCCGCGTCGGCGGTCAGAGCGAACGTCAGGCGTGACGCGCCGTCGTCCGTGCGCGGGTGCACGGTGAGGCGCTCGACGGCCACGTTGCGCCGCCGCAGTACGCCGACGGCGCGGTTCAGCGTCAACAGCGTGCCGTCCAGCAGCACGTTCACCGTGTGCGATGTCGTCACACCGCCGACTCGATCGGCTCGGACAGCGAGCCGCCCGGCGGGATCATCGGATAGACGTTCGCCTCCTGCTCGATGACGAACTCCACCAGCGTCGGGCCGGGGGCGGCGTTCGCGGCCCCGACCGCATCCTCGATTTCGCACGCGTGCTTCACCCGGTACCCCGGAATCCCGTAGGCCTCGGCCAGCTTCACGTAATCCGGGCTCCAGATCGGCGTGCTCGAGTACCGCTTCCCGTGGAAGAATTGCTGCCATTGGCGTACCATGCCGAGGTACCCGTTGTTGAAGACCGCCAGCTTCACGGTCAGCCCCTCCTGCACCATCGTCGCCATCTCGGCCATGTTCATCTGGAACCCGCCATCCCCCGAGATCGCCCACACAGACTCCCCGGGGCGCGCGAGATGCACGCCCAGCGCGGCGGGCACCGCGAAGCCCATGGTGCCGAGCCCGCCGGACGTGATATGCGTGTTGGGCCGGCGGTACGGGAACAGCTTGGCGACCCACATCTGATGTTGGCCCACGTCGGTGACGATGGTGCATGCCCCGCCCGTCGCGTCGCGGATCGCGGTGAGAATCGTCTCGGGCGACATGCCGCCGCGGAACGTCGTGTCCGGCGGCCGTCGATGGGCCTCGATCTCCGCCCGCCAGGCGTCGCAGCGACGAACGGCGGTCGCGGCGACGAGGCGCCGCGTGACCGCCGCGGCATCGCCGACGATGCCGACGGCAATGGGGACCTTGCGGCCGATCTCCGATCGATCCAGGTCGATGTGCACGATCTGCGCGCGCGGTGCAAACCCAGCGAGATTCCCCGTGACGCGATCGTCGAAACGCAAGCCGATGGCGACGATGACGTCGGCGCGCTGGATCGCGCGGTTCACATGAACCTCACCATGCATCCCCGGCATCCCGAGGTGCAGCGGGTGACCCTCCGGGAACGCACTGATCCCGAGCAGCGTGGTGATGACGGGCATGCCGGTCCGTTCGGCGAGGGCGCGCACCTCGGCGTACGCATTCGCCAGGATGACCCCGTGTCCGATCATCATCAGGGGGCGCTGGGCTTTGGCGATGAGGTCGGCGGCGCGTTGGACGGCGTCGTCCGCGGCCTTCGGTAGGGGCGCAGCATGCTGCGCCCCTACCGCGGCGGGTGGGGCGTACTCCACCTTCTGATTCTGCACATCCTTCGGGATATCGATCAGCACCGGACCCGGCCGGCCGTGCTGGGCCACCGCGAGAGCCTCGGTCACGACGTCCGCGATGTCGGCCGCGTCCTGTACCAGGTAGTTCTGTTTCGTGATCGGCAGGGTAATGCCGACGATGTCGGTCTCCTGGAAGGCGTCCATCCCGATCATCGAGCGCGATACCTGCCCCGTGATCGCGACCACCGGAGAACTGTCCATGTGCGCGGTCGCGAGCCCGGTGACGAGGTTCGTGGCCCCGGGACCGGAGGTCGCGACGCAGACGCCGACTCGACCGCTGGCGCGGGCGTAGCCGTCTGCCGCGTGCGCCGCCGCCTGCTCGTGGCGCACGAGGATGTGACGCAGGCCCGGGTATTCGGGGAGCGCGTGGTAGAACGGCATGATCGCGCCCCCGGGGTACCCGAAGAGCACGTCCACACCCGCGTCGATCAGTGTGCGGCAGAGGATCTGCGCGCCGCTCGTGGTTTCACTCATCGCCTCACACTCCCCAGAAGTAGGCCGCGTTCAGCGATTGCCCTTCGAGCTCGTCCGCGTTGCTCGCCTTGTTGAGCGCGTGCACGAGCGCGCGGGTGCTCGCCTCGACGATGTCCGTCGACGCGCCGTGCCCGGAAAGCGACTTCCCGTCGACCCGGACCTGCACGAGTACCTGACCGAGGCTGTCACGCCCCGGCGTGACCGACTGCACGGTCAGGTTCAAGACATCGATCTTGCGCCCCACGATTCCCGCGATCGCCGAGAACGCGGCGGCGATGGGTCCGTTGCCCTTGCCGGTGGCGCGCCGTTCACCGGCCCATGGACCGGCGAGCGCCACCTCGGCGGTGGCGGCGACCGTGCCGCACGTCACTACCAACCCGGCGAGCCGGTATGCCTCGGGTGCGTCGTGGAACCGCCCGTGCAGGAGGGCGAGCAGGTCCTCATCGAGGATCTGCTGCTTCTTATCGGCTAGCGTCGTGAACTCCTGGTACAGGTTGTCGATCGTGGCCTCGTCCAGCTCGTAGCCGAGCTGTTGGTAGCGCCGCTCGAGCGCGTGGCGACCCGAGTGCTTGCCGAGCACCAGGGTGGAACGAGGAACGCCGACCTCCTCGGGGCGGATGATTTCGTAGGTCAGGCCGTTCTGGATCATGCCGTGCTGGTGGATGCCCGCCTCGTGGGCGAAGGCATTGCGACCGACGACTGCCTTGTTCGGCTGGGGAAAGACGCCCGTCACGTGCGAGAGCATCTGGCTGGTGCGGTACAGCTCGGGCGTGTGGACGCCACAGCGGAACGACACGGCGTGGGGGCGCACCCGCCCGGCCACGACGATTTCCTCGAGCGCCGCGTTCCCGGCACGCTCACCGATCCCGTTGATCGTGCACTCGACCTGACCGGCGCCCGCTTCGATCGCGGCAAGCGAGTTCGCCACGGCGAGGCCGAGGTCGTCGTGGCAATGGGCGCTGAACGTGACCCGGTCGCTCCCGGGCACGCGCTCGCGCACGGACCTGAACATCGCCGCGTACTCGCCCGGCGTGGCGTACCCTACGGTATCGGGGAGGTTGATCGTCGTGGCGCCCGCGTCGATCGCGGCCTCGACCACCTGGCACAGGAAGTCCAGATCGGAGCGCGTCGCGTCCTCCGCGGAGAATTCGACGTCGTCGGTGAAGCCCTTGGCGCGCTGTACCGCCGCGCGCGCTCGCGCGAGACACTGCTCGCGCGTGAGGCGCAGTTTATGCTCGAGGTGCAGATCGGAGGTCGCGATGAAGACATGAATGCGTCCACGGGCGGCGGACCGCAGCGCTTCCCCCGCGCGGTCGATGTCCCGGTCGTGGCAGCGGGCCAACGCCGCGATGACCGGACGCCGCACCGCTTCGGCGATGGCGCGGACACCCGAGAAGTCGCCATCGGAAGCGCTCGGGAACCCGGCCTCGATGACGTCCACGCCCAGCCGGTCCAGTTGGCGCGCCAGGCGCAGTTTCGACTCCGGCGTCATGGAATTCCCGGGCGCCTGCTCTCCGTCGCGCAACGTGGTGTCGAAGATGACGACGTCTCGTCCCATGTGTCCCCCTAGACGTAAAAAAAAAGCCGCGGACCTTGTGGGGTCCGCGGCGCTGGATTCGGGCTGCTGCTCTATTCGATCATCTTGCCCTGGCGCGCGCCGGCGACCCCCTGCTGAGTGAGGTGCTCAGCAGCAGGACGAACAGCAGGACGAGCGCGAGTTGCATGGTGTTCATCGTTCGAACGAGAGAGCTACCACTCCCCCGCCCACCTGTCAAGGTTCACCGGCTGAGCCAGTAGGACACCTTCACGAGGAAGGTGTTTTCAGGATGCTGGTCGAACAAGCGTTTGAAATCGCTCGACATCGGACGCGTGACATCCACGTCGTTCGGGTCGATCCGTCCCTGGCTCCACACCACGAACAGCGTCGATCCGGGCCGGTACTCCCAGCGCAGCACCAGGTTCGAGTTGAACGCCTTGAAGTTCTCGTAGCCCGGGGTGGCCGCGAACGGCTGGAACCGGTCCTGGTAGCGGTCCGCCCGCGGATTCGTCAGCTCGCGGACGTTCGAATAGGGCCCCTTGCTCACGAAGGGTTGCGCGTACGCCTGCACCGTCAGGGTCGGGCTCGCCGTGTAGTCCAGGCGGAACGACATCGACGCCGTCTTTTGATCGAGGTGCGCGAACGTGTAGTGCGTGCCGACGCTGTCGGTGACGATCCCGTGGAACTGCCAATCGTTCACGTCGTGCGAGTAACTCAGCCCGAACGACGCCCGCAATTGCGACCCGACCCTCACGTCGAAGCTCGGATTCACGTTGAAGCTCGTCGACCGCCCACCGTCGCCTCGGAACAGGTTGAAGAACAGGTAGGGAATGACCGGTCGCCGTTGATCGCCTTCGAAGCCGAACCATGGCGCCAGGTAGTGCTCGACGCGGACCGCCGGTCCACCGCGGGCCACACGGTCGTCGAAGGTCCCGCCCAGCTGGCCGACGGTCCCGCCGAGGTGCACCCAGTACCGGTTGTTGAGCTGGAAGTGCGCGTTCGTATTCGCCGCGCGCTCCGTGGGCAACCCCTCCGTCGTCCAGAACTGCCACCAGTTGAAATTCCAGAATCCCTGCTGGAAGAAGGCCGCCGGTTTCGTGAAGTTCATCGCAGCCCACGTATTCCAGCTCTGTTGATCGGCGCGGCGCAGGAAACCGAAGTCGTTCGCCTCGAAACCCGCCGACCGCCGCAGATAGCTCGTCTCGAACCGGACGAAGCCGCTGGTCTTGCCGAACAGGAGCTCCTGGGCGTTTCCCGTGAGACTCGTCCGTGTGGTGTCGAGGATGAGGTTGTCGTCGGGCCGCTGATAAAGGTGCACGGAGCTGCGCTGCGTTCTCGCGATGACGTCTGGAGTGCCGGCGACGCGGCTGAAATCGAGGGATCCGGTAACCTGATACTTGCCGCCGCGGAACCGGTGGCGGAAGTTGAAGGCACCGACGTACGCACTCTTGCGCAAGAAGTCTTCCGTCCACTGATCGACACTGCGGTTCACCGCCGTGACCATCACGCCGATCCCGCTCTCACCCTTGCGGAAGTCCTGCGTCAGCCGCAGCCCCCCGTAGTTGGTGGTGGGCTGGAGGGTCTGCCCCAACGCGTTCGTCGAGTTGTTGGTGACCGCGTCAACCACGCCGAGGGTCAGACCGCTGGGCAGGCGCCCGGTAATCTTCGCGGCGCCGAGGATCCGCGATGCGCCGCCCACGCGCCGTGAGTAGAACAACCCTTCCCCGCTGCAATTCACGACACTGCAGTTGATGCCGAACTGGAAGATCCCCGTGCCTTCGATGAAGAACGGCCGCCGCTCCTGGTAGAACGTTTCGAACGGACCGAGGTTGAGCACCGAGGGGTCTGCTTCGACTTGTCCGAAGTCGGGGTTCACCGTCGCATCGATCGTGATGTTCGACGTGAGGCCGTATTTGATGTCGGCGCCGCCGTCGACCTTTTGGGAGCGATCGAACCCGTTCTCGGGCACGTTCTTCGTCACGAAGTACGGCGCCACCTCGAGCCGGCGCGGCGTCGCCAGTCCGTCGAGACCCGTCACCTCGCCGAGCTGTGACATCAGTCCCGGGCGCGTCACGCGGTACAGCGGCCAGCTCTCACGCTCGGTGTAGCGGTCGATGTCCCGCCACACGCCGAAGCCGAACGTATTCGTCGGGCCGGGCGCGTAGCGCATCTGCGAAAGGGGAATGCGAAACTCCGCGGTCCAGCCGAGCGAGTCGACTTGCGCGGCCGCCTCCCAGACGCCATCCCACGCGTCGTCCTCGTTCCCGTCGTCGTACACGGCGTAGTCCCGCTTCACGCCCGCGGGGTTCACCGCGAATTCGTAGCCGGTGCGGCGGTCGTGATAGGAGTCGACGATGATCTTGAGCTGATCGGAAGCGGTCCGGACGTCGCGCCGCGCGAGCAACTTGAGGATGCTGTCGGGGTGCGGGTCGAAGGCACGAATGAAGACGTAAAAGTTGTGGGCATCGTATGCGATTTTTATCTCGGTGGCGAAGCGCGGCTCCCCGTCTTCCACCGGTCGGAACTGTCGGAACGCCTGATTCCCGGGAGCGAGGCGCCACACCTCGTCGTTCTCGCGTCCGTCGATTACCGGCGGCGTGGCCGCCAGGGTCGCCCGAATGGAGGTGGCCGCAGATGTGGAAGGTGTGGCGGCTTGGATGGCCGGCGCGGGAGACCCCGCGGCCTGAAGAAAGAGCAGGAGGACGGGAAATGACGCCAACGCTGCCATAGAGGCACTCGGGAGTGAGGGGAGACCCTGCGACCCTACGTTGGATGCTACGGGCCGGCCAAAGGTTGCGTTTCGCGCCCCCTCACTCTACCTAACCCCGCTTGCGTCGCTCCACCCGCCCCGTGTCAGAGTTCCGTTCGGAAGCCGAGCCCTCACTCGCCGCGACCTGGGCTGGGAACAGCTCCGACCGCAGCCAGACGCCAGGGATCGGCAAGGTCACCTGGATCTCCTGCGACGGCCGGGCTTCAGCCCGTCCCGCAGCCGCGAGGGCGGCACGCAAATCGGGTGTGGTGAAGTCGTCGGAGCGAAGCGGGAACGCCACGTAGTTGCCCACGCGGCCCATCACCAGGTTCTCGATGATGTCGGTCAGGGGCCGTCCCCGCGGGTCGCGCAACTTCGCGAGCGCGAAGAAGCGTTCCGCCGGATCGCCGGCGGCGATGATGGTCGCCGAGTAATAAGGAAGGTGCGCGGCGATGTGCGCATACACGCGCCGCTCCACCGCCTCCGGCGGCTCGTCCGCGCCGAGGATCTGGTCCACATCGGCGGCCAGTGATCGCTCGAGCAGGCTGCGTTTCAACGCATGCCCGAACCGGCGCACGACGTCGCGCGTCGCGATGTTCGGCAACCGGAAGGGCACCAGCAGACAGGCCGAGAGGCGGGGCGTCCGGACGATGACGCGGTAGCGCTCGACCGGCTCGATGAAGTCATACGACAGCACACCCTCGGATCGCATGTTGCGCAACGTCCGCACAGACCCCTGGGCTTTGTCGCCCCCCCCCTCGAGTTCGGTCACGCCGAGAGGGCGGCGGCGCAGGGCTTCCGCCATCTTCACGGTACGATCGGCGAGCAGTCGGACCGTGTCGGCTGACGCGGCTGCCAGATCCGAGGCGACGCAGGGCTCGAGCGGTACGGCGTCCACGCCTTCGCCGAGCTGGCGAGTGCCGACCATTTTGGCGACGATCTGAAGGGGCCGGTCGTGCGCGATGGGCTTTTTGCGCCAGCGCCCGTCCGACACTCCCACCTTGACCTCTTCGCCCGGACCGAGCGAGACGCTATAGAGCGTGTCGCCCGCCTGGGCGCCGAGTGACTGCCAGATCAACTCGAGTTCGAGAACGACCCCATAGCGCATCGTGGTGGGATCCGGGGGCGGAGCGACGATGTGGGCCGCGTCGGGTGCGCCGGTGATCTCCCGATCCTGAGGCAGCACGCCGATGCGTGCGAATCGCACGAGATGGCCGGGAGTCGGCGGCACCGGCCGGGCATCGGGTGCCGGTGCATCAGGGTGGACGGCGGGCGTGCCGGCGCGGGCGAGCGGCAAGTCTCGCGGGGCGGTGAGCGGAATGGGATCGTCAGGAAGGGAGCGCGCATCGAGCTCGATCGTCTCTTCGTTTCTGAGCCCGACGCGCAGACGGAGACGGGCATAATCGTGCTTCGGCACCCGCACGAGGCCATCCCCATCGCTGACCCAGTAGCCACCGCCTCGACCGCCCTCCTGCAAAACCGTGACCGGAACACCGGGGACTGACGCCCCTGTGTCCTGATCGACGATTCGGAAGGTCCAGGCATGGTGCCAACTGCTGGTCATGGGCGGTTAACCAAGCAAGGACGGGGCCAGCCTACGGGAAATCGTAAGTCGCTTGAGAACAGCGAGTTCCGACGGCTACGCGGCTGCGGGACGCTCGGCCGACTGCCGCTTTTCGCTAGTCTCCGTGAGGGCCTCCACGAAAGCGACATAGACGCGTTCCGACCACCACGAGCGGCAGCGCGTGATCTCTGCCATCCCTGCCTCCTGAGTCATGGCCTTACGGTAGGGCCGGCACGTCGTGAGGGCGTCGTAGACGTCGACAATTCCCACGATCTGGGCTGACACGGGGATCTCCTCCCCCCGCAGCCGGTCCGGGTACCCGGTCCCGTCGTAGCGCTCGTGGTGCCAGCGGATGATCGGCTTCAGGTCCCACGGGAACTCGACCTTGGCGAGCAGCTCGATCCCCCAGACGGGGTGCATCTGGACGATCTCGAACTCTTCGCGCGTCAACGGTCCCGGCTTGTTGAGGATCTCGTGCGGGACGCGCACCTTGCCGAGGTCGTGCAGGTAGGCGCCGAGCCGGATGGCGGTCTGGAACTCCTCCTCCATGCCGAGGGCGCGGGCGACCGCGACGGCGTGTCGCGCCACCCGCTCGCAGTGGCCGAACGTGTACGTGTCGCTCGATTCGATCGACTGCCCCCACTCCCGCACCACCGCGAGGTAGGTGGCCTCGAGCTCGGCCATCTTGCCGCCGACATTGACCAGATCGTGGCGCGCTTCGAGGCGGCCGAACAGGCGGTGGGCGGCGTTCAGGAGACTCAGCGCCTCCTGGTTACGGCCACTCCCCTGATAGTAGATGGCGAGCTCCCGCGTCGCCTCCGCCTCCCCCAGGAGGGAACCGGAGTTGACCGCGAGCTCCATCGCGGAGCGCAGGCGCGACTCGGCGAGTGCCCCGCGCCCCGTGTCGCGGTACACCATGCCGAGGACCCGGTACGCTTCGGCCTTGCTGCTGCGCGCGTCGAGCTGATCGAACAAGGCGAGAGCCGCCTCGGCGTTGTGGCGCGCGTCTTCATAGCGGCCGCGTGCGATGTGCACTTCGGCGTGATTGACGAGGCACTGGCCTTCCAGGTGCACGTCGCCGGCGCGCGCGGCGATCTCGTGGCAGGCGGTGAAGTAACTGTCTGCCCGATCGAACTCCGCGCGGTCGGTGCTGACGATGCCCAGATTCGCGTAGGCGACCGCGCAGCCGTGCTCGTCGTTCGCCGCGCGGCACTCTTCGAGCGAGCGCTGGTAGTGAGCGAGCGCTTCGTCGAAGTTCCCCTGGATGTTGGCGACGATTCCGAGGTTCTGCTCGATACGCGCGCCCAGCTCGCGGCTCTGACGTCCCAGCTCCACCGCGTCGAGGAAGTGCTTGCGCGCGGTGGCGAGCGCGCCCGCCGCGAGGTCCAACCCTCCCAGCGTGTTCAAGGCCTCTGCGGCGAGCAGATCGTTGCCGGCCTCACGAGCGACGGCGAAGCTCCGGTCGCAAAGGGCGCGTGCGACCGCCGACTCGTTCCGGTGATGGCGCACGATTGCCAAGCGCCGCAGGGCCTCGGACAGCACGAGGCGGTCACCTCCGCGATCCGCGGCGGCGATAGCCGCCTCGTAGGAGGTTATCGCCTCGGGAATGCAGGCCGCGCGCTCGCGCGCGCGGGCCTCGTGCAGGAGATCGGCCGCGGGACGCGGCCGAAGAACCGCGGTCACCGACTCCTCACCACGCGATCACGTACTCCGAGAAGTGCGGGACGCGCCCGGTGACCTTCTTCGTGAAGAGGTTGTCGAGCGACAGCAGATACTCGACGACGTTCAGAAGATCGTTCGTGTACGCAATGCGCTTGGGGAGCAGCTTTCCGAGCAGGTTGCAGTTCGCGTAACTCATCGTCAGATACGCGGGCGTGTCGAACTGCAGACCTTCGGGGGCGAAGCGAACGCCGTTCACGCCCCGATTGTTGTCCAGCGTCGCCGTGATCTGGGTCGGCTGATCGAGAGCGCCCGCGGGGATCCGGAGCACGTGCGGGCCCACCGTGATCGTTCCGCCGGCGGGTCCGATCGTTTGCGTGACCGACGCTGCGGGCAGCGCCGAGCACTGCAGGAGGCCGGTCGGCCGGAGCAAGTCGCCGATGAGCGACGCGTCGGGTGCCGGAGCGGGAGCCGGGGCAGTGGGCGCGCGGTCGCTGCAAGAGGCAATGACGCAGACGACCAAAGCGACCATCAGGAAACGGATGGCCTTCATTTTCCTACCATTCTCCTCGAGGGCGCGGGGAGTCTTTTAGGGGAGCTAGGGACGCGACAATTGTACTGACATCGAGCCGATTTCGTCGTGATTGCGGTCACACCGGCCCGTCGGTTGCGCCGGTCGCCGTCAGACGACAGCGTTACTCCCATGCGCAACCACACTCTGCTTTCCATTTCACTTTTTGCCGGTTTCGCCGTTTTCACCGGCTCGGCCGCCGCGCAAACTGACACAGCCTGGGTTCGCACCGACACGCTGATCCCCATGCGTGACGGAATACGCCTTTTCACTGTGATCTCCGTCCCAAACGGCCCCGGGCTCGGTGGACCACTCCCCATCTTGATGACGCGGACGCCGTACGAGGCCAGCGGCAACGCCGGAATGGCGCGCCGGGCCAATGAGTTGGGTCTGGGCGGCTACATCCTTGTCTTCCAGGACATCCGCGGGCGCTTCCGTTCCGAGGGGACCTTCGACATGAACCGTCCCCCCCGCTCAGGTCACGCCGGCACCGACGAGAGCACCGACACCTACGACACGATCGACTGGCTCGTGAAGAACGTGCCGAACAACAACGGCCGCGTCGGCATTTACGGCGTGTCGTATCCCGGGTGGCTGACCTCCGTCGCGGGGATCGGGCCTCACCCGGCGCTCAAGGCGATCAGTCCCCAGGCGCCGATGGGCGATACGTGGATGGGCGACGACTTTTTCCATCAGGGCGCATTCCGACTCACCTACGGACTCGAGTACGCCTGGATGATGGAAGCGTCGACGGACCTGAGCGTGACGCCGTCGCCCGCGCGCTACGACACGTTCGAGTGGTATCTGTCGTACCCGACCCTCGGCGCGCTGGCGCGCGCGGTCGGCGCCGATGCGTGGCCGAGCTGGCGTCGCTTCGTCGCGCATCCCGCGTACGACACCGCCTGGCAGGTCCGCGCTCTCCCCCGCTATTTCACACACACCACCGTCCCGACGCTGACCGTCGGCGGGTGGTGGGATCAGGAAGATGAGTACGGCCCCCTCGCGAGTTACAAGGCGCTCGAAGGGAGCGATACCTCGGGAATCAATCACCTGGTGATGGGCCCCTGGTCTCACGGACAATGGTCCGGCGACTCCGGCACCGCGCTCGGCAACATCCGCTTTGGTCGCGCCACAGGCGTCGAGTACCGCGCCCTGCAATCCAGGTGGTTCGGCTACTGGCTCAAGGGCGAAGGGGACGGGAAGGTCGCCGAGGCGACGCTGTTCGATGCGGGCACGAACACCTGGCGCGAGTTCGACAGCTGGCCGCCGCACAACGCGGCGCAGCGCAAGCTGTACTTCCACGCGAACGGCGTCCTCTCGTTCGACGCACCGACGGCTGCCGTCGGGAATGATCAGTACGTATCCGATCCCGCGCATCCCGTCCCGTATCGGCCGCGGCCTGTCGAGCGCACCTATTCGCCGACGTCGCGGTGGCGGCGCTGGGAGACCGAGGACCAACGCTTCGTGGACGGCCGAGCCGACGTGCTCACGTGGCAGACGGCGCCACTCACCCAAGATGTCACCGTCGCGGGCGACGTGATCGCGCATCTCTACGCCGCGACGACCGGCAGCGACGCCGACTGGGTGGTGAAACTCATCGATGTGTATCCCGACACAGTGCCCGAGCGCCCGGTGATGGGCGGCTACGAGCTGATGGTAACGGGAGAGATCATGCGCGGACGCTACCGGCAGAGTTGGGAGCACCCGGCGCCGATCACGCCGAACACCGTCGTGCCGTTCACCGTGGACTTGCACCAACAGGCGTACACCTTCAGGCGGGGTCATCGCATCATGGTGCAGGTGCAGAGCACCTGGTTCCCGTTGTACGACCGCAATCCGCAAACCTTCGTGCCCAACATCTTTAGGGCGGGGCCCGAGGCGTACCGGGCGCGGACCCATCGGGTGTATCGCACGGCGCGCTACCCCTCGAACGTGGAGGTGGGCGTCTTGCGTTAGAAGCCCGCTTTAGTGGCGCAGTCGCACCTCCGCGCCTTTCTTAGCGGCTTCGCAACTCCACACCGGAGCTAGTCTACTTGCGCAGGTAGTCGTCCGTCTTGTTGAGCCAGTCCTGGCGCGGCGGCGTGAAGATGTCCAGGTCCAGCGTGTCTTCCAACGCAGTCGCCGAGTGCGGGACGTTCGACGGCAGGTGCAGTACCTCACCGGCGCGGACGACGACCTTCTGGTCGCCGTTCGCGCCGACGAGAAACTCGAGGGCTCCCTCGAGGATGTAGGTGAACTGCTCGTTCTCGTGGTGATGCTTCGGGACGACGCAGCCCCTCTTGAGATAGACGTGCGCCAGCATCGTCCGCTCGCCCGTAATCAGGCGTCGCGACAACAGGTCGTTGAGCTGTTCCTTGGGGAGATCGTCCCAGCGGAACTTGGTCGCGTCAGTCACGCTTGGCAGTCTGAAAGATGCGCAGGTACTTCCCGTAACCCTCCGCCGCGAGCCGTTCGACCGGAATGAAGCGCAGCGACGCCGAATTGATGCAGTAACGGAGATGCGTCGGCGCTGGCCCATCGTCGAACAGGTGGCCGAGGTGAGAGTCGGCGTGTGCGGACCGGACCTCGGTGCGCACCATGAACAGCGAACGATCGGTCTTCTCCGTGACGTTGTCGGCCTCGAGCGGCCGGGTGAAGCTGGGCCATCCCGTCCCGGACTCGAACTTGTCGAGCGAGCTGAAGAGCGGCTCGCCGGGCACCACG
>Ga0193723_1000593_pt1 | contig 14164 bp, 9 predicted proteins | sample H2m2metaG_FD_143042 | JGI IMG/M metagenome (GOLD analysis project Ga0193723, IMG submission 143042) | Soil microbial communities from a riparian zone of the East river system, Colorado, United States - H2m2 | ecosystem: Environmental > Terrestrial > Soil > Riparian zone | place: USA: East River... | reverse complement strand
TGGATCAAATAAAGATCGCCCGGGATCGCGGCGCGATGCAGCCTATCATTTCACTCTCCTGGCGGAGAACGAGACTGGCTACCGAAATCTCGTCAAGTTGGTGACGGCAGCGCACCTTGAAGGATTTCATTACGCGCCCAGGATCGATAAGGAACTGCTCGCCGCGCACTCGGAAGGATTGATCGGGCTGAGTGGTTGTCTCGCTGGCGAAATCAACTCCGCAATTCAGGCAAACAACGTCGAGAAGGCGAAACAGAGCGCGGCCGAATATCGGGACATTCTCGGCGCGGAGAATTTTTTCATCGAATTGCACGATCACGGGATGGAAGAACAGCGCAAGTGCATGACAGCGCTGCCGCAAATTGCGCGGGATCTCGGCGTCGGATTGGTCGCGGCAAACGATGTTCATTTTCTGCGCCGGAGCGATCACCAGGCGCACGACGTCATGCTTTGCATCGGCACGGGCAAAATGGTGCAGGACGAAAATCGGATGCGTTACGTTCCTGAGCTGTATTTCAAGTCGCCGGCCGAGATGCGGGAGCTGTTCCGCGATTTTCCCGAGGCGATTGCGAACACGCTCGAAATTGGCGAACGCTGTCACCTCAATCTCGAGTTTGGGTGCTCCAAGTATCCGGAGTATCCGGCGCCGCCCGGGAAAACACGCGAACAATATTTGCGCGAGCTTTGTTACGAAGGTTTGCGGCGGCGCTTCCGAGAACGCGCGGCGAACGACCCGGAATTGATTCGACGTCTCGATTACGAGTTAGGCGTTTTCGAAAAAACCGGATTCGTCAGCTATTTGCTCATTGTTTGGGATTTCATTCATTTTGCCAAAGAGAAAGGCATTCCCGTAGGACCCGGACGCGGCTCCGCCGCCGGTTCAATGGTTACGTACGTTCTCGGGATCACCGATATCGATCCGCTCCAGTACGGATTGCTTTTCGAGCGGTTTTTGAATCCGGACCGCGTGTCGCCGCCGGATATCGACATTGATTTTTGCGAAGCACGTCGCGGAGAAGTCCTCGAGTACGTGCGCCAGAAATACGGTGAACGCCGCGTCGCGCAGATCATCACGTTTGGCAAACTCAAGGCGAAAAGTGTGGTGCGCGACGTTGGCCGGGTGATGGGGTTGAGCTATCGCGATGCGGATCGCATTGCAAAGATGATCCCAAATGAGCTGAATATCACGCTCGATTCAGCGGTGGAAAAAAATCCGGAACTGAAACGAGCGGTGGCCACCGAGCCAGCGACCCGGCAGCTGTTTGATTACGCAAAAATCCTAGAAGGCTTGTCGCGCAATGCGGGTGTGCACGCCGCGGGAGTGGTGATCGCCGATCGCGACTTGTCTGATTACATCCCGCTTTGCCGCGATGTGAAAGGCAACGACGTGATCAGCCAGTACGCCATGGGACCGCTCAATGATCTGGGCCTCCTGAAAATGGATTTCCTCGGATTGAAAACGCTGACAGTCATTGAGGATACACTGGCTCTGATTCACCAGCGCGAGCCAGACTTTTCGCTGAAGGATGTTCCACTCGATAATGCCGCTGCTTTTGCCCTCTATAACCGCGGCGAAACGATTGGTCTTTTCCAGATGGAGTCTGGCGGGATGACGAGTTTGTCGAAGCAGTTCGACGTAAAGAAGCTCGACGACATCATCGCACTCATCGCGCTTTACCGGCCAGGGCCGATGGAACTCATTCCCGAATACGTCAAAGCGAAAAAGGGAATTACGCCGATCAAATATCTGCATCCGCTGCTCGAAGATATCTGCGCCGATACTTACGGCGTGATGATTTACCAGGAGCAGGTGATGGCAGCGGCAAGCAAACTTGCCGGCTACTCACTCGCGCAAGCCGATCTTCTCCGGCGCGCCATGGGCAAGAAAGACAAGGAGAAGATGGCCAAAGAGCGGAAAAATTTCATCGAAGGCTGTGCGCGCACAAACAAGATTCCGGAGAAAAAAGCGAATGCGATCTTCGATTTGCTGGAAAAATTCGCCGGTTACGGATTCAACAAGAGCCACAGCGCGGCCTATGGCGTGATCAGTTATCAAACCGCGTATCTCAAGGCGCATTACCCGGTGGAATTCATGGCGGGTTTGCTGAGTAACGAAATCAACAACACAGAAAAAATTTCTGTCTTTGTCGGCGAATGCAGAAGAATGGGCATTTCCATCCTGCCGCCGGACGTTAACAAGAGCGGTTTGAAATTCACGCCGGAAACTGTAGCCGCGGAGGCTGACCGTGGCAGTCCGGAGAAAACAAAGGTGTCCGCAGCCAACGGCAGCGGCTGCAGCGCCATTCGTTACGGTCTTGCCGCCATCAAACACGTCGGTGAAATGGCCATGGAGGCGGCAATTCGCGAACGCGAACAGCGGGGAGCATTCGCTTCGCTGGAGGATTTCTGCGCGCGGTTGGACTCGCGCGTTGCCAATCGCAAGATGCTTGAGAGCCTTATCAAGGCTGGCGCATTTGATTTCCTGGGCCGAGACCGTTCCGAACTTTTTAACTGTATTGATGACGCGGTGACTGCTTCCGCTGCAGCGCAGCGTGACAGGGTCGCTGGGCAAGTTTCACTCTTCGATGAAGCAACAGCTCCCACTGGATCAAGAAAAAGGCCAGCCACTCCGTGGAGCGAGCATCAAAAACTTTCCTACGAAAAAGAGCTACTCGGCTTTTATGTCAGCGGCCATCCACTCGACGCGTATGCAGATGTTTTCGCGGCGAAAAATTATCGATCGATCGCTTCACTGTCCGGTCTGGACGATCGCGCGCCATTCAGGATCGCCGGTGCGATTGTGGAGGTTGAGAAAAAGTTTACAAGAAAAGAGGGCAAACCATTCGCGGTTGTTTGGATCGAAGACCGGGCTGATATGCTCGAAGTGGTGGTGTGGAACGAGGTTTACCTGAAAGTTTCAGGCACCCTGGAGGCGGGGCGCGTTGTTGAAATAAAAGGAACGCTGGATAAACGGGATGAGATTCCTCGCGCCGTGGCACAGGAGATCAAGACGCTTTCGCCCCGAAAGCCAAATGGCGCGACTGAAGGATCGACAAACCAGGAATCCGCGGTGTTGTTGCAATTCTCTCCGGCTACAACAGGGGATGAATTGCGAGAAGTGCGCAGGATTCTTTCCAGCTCGCCGGGGCGGCGACCGGTTCGATTGCTGTTCGATCGCGCAAACGGCAACGCGCTGCGTCTGGACGCAGGCGCGGAGTTTAGTGTCAATCTCACACGCGAACTTGAGGAAAAACTTTCGCGCTGGCTGGTGACAGAGAAATCTTAGCGGCGCTTGACCGCCTCCCACATTTTCAGGGCGCACCTGAACTACGTTCGGCGCGTGTCATGCTGAGCGGAGCGAAGCACCTCGCCTACGAAGCTACGATCACGCTGGAAACTAAGAGTAGTTCCTCTGCCTGAGCGAGGTCTCTCACTTCGTTTGGGATGACGTAAAGAAAACGCAAGATCAAATGAAAGCGACGAACGGCAATCTTACCGGCGTGCCTTTGTTCCTTTGTTTGGGGGCGTTGCCGTGGGATGCGCTTCGGGTCGCGGAAGTGAACCCAGCAATAATGTTGCGCTTTCCAAGGGATTACCTGAGAAACAGAGCGGAAATTCCCGAGTGACACCATCCGGATCGGAAATGTCAGAGGATTCTGCGATCGTTCGCTCTTTTAAACCGATGGTCCAGTTGGATTGAAAGAGCGCTCCGCAGAATTGCAACTCTGCGACGGTGGGCGCAAGAGTGAATGGCACCGAAGCCAATTCAATTTTGTTCATGCAACCGATTTGGTGGGCCGTTAGATCGAAGATCGGCGTCGGACCATCTATCCTGACCATCACATTGTTCGTATCCTGAAAATCGATTTCTCCACCAAGTGAAAGATCTGTATTCTTGGTCGCAACATTGAGAAACTCTATCGACGCGCGATTTCCTCCAAAAACAATTCGTCCGCTTGCTTCAGTGAGATTGACAGAACCTCCTGCGTTGCCGGACAGCTTTCCGTTCATCAGCTGAATGTCTCCACCGATGTGGGGATGTTGCAACGTTTCGGAAAGCGAAATGTTTCCGCTCAGAATGCCGTCGTTGAAAATTTGTGGATGAAAGAGCTGAGGTGCTTTTGCGAGAAAGACCGATGGAAAGTTGAGTGTGATATTCAGCGGAGATATCCGAAAAACGTTCCAATCCGTCCCGATTGGCAAAGGAAAATTCGCCGTGAAACTCATCGGGCTCGAATTAGGCATATGGATCACACCGCGTACATCCCACTTACTGGAATCGATGGTTACCTGAACATCAGCCGGGATTGGGTTTCTTTTCTCGGCTGCTCCGCTCGGAATCGACAGGTAATCAATTAGGTTATTTAATCTGGCTTCGAGCGTCCCCGAATAGTTGTGTCCGTGCGACAGATCGATTTTACCCTGTCCGCTGAGAGAATCGTTCTTGCGCGTCATCGCCAATTGTTCGATCTCCATGTCCGTGGCTTTTAAATTCAGTTTCGCGCTCAAGTTGTCGATGGCAGTCTTAAAAAATGTGAGCGATGCGCCCTCGACCATGAGATGTCCGCCAAATTTGCGGTCACGAGTATCCATCGCTCCATCAATGGTGATTTTGCCCGCGAAATCGCCGGCGCTCGCGCCAAACAGAGCCGCGAAATCGCCCAACTGATCGATCGACGCGGAAACGTTGCCGCGAAAATCCGGACTAAGCCAGCCGGACATGCTTGAGGGAAATGTAGCTTCGCCGCTTAAAGTGAACTGGTTTGCCTGTTGTTTTATGTACAGTTGCTGAAGCTGAATCCGCCGGTTATACAGGGCGGCACCGAGCATGATCGCTTCGGCGGTGCGATTGCGCCAGGTAAGCCCTGTCAGTTCGCTCCAAAGCGACGCGGTCACCAGGTCCGGCTCAGCAAGGTTTCCGCGAAAAGTGAAGTTGCCGGCGTGGAGCAAACCGCTAACGCGATCGGCGAATCCGAATGCTTCCGAAGTTTGCTCAAGAGAAATATCGGTAGCTCCGCCGGCAATTTTCCAGTTGGAATGTTGAGAGCGCCATTCGTGCGAAATGTTTCCGCGGATTTTTCCTCCAAACGCGTCAGTGTCGAACTGCAATCCCACGCGTTGGTTTCCCAGGCGCGACAAGTCCGCCGTAGCGGACTGCAGATCGAGGCCATGTGTCAAAGTGAGCCCGGCGATCGTCAGATGATCAGCTTCCCAATGAGTTGCACCGCGCAATTGCGAAAACGTCTGGTGGAACCACGGCGATGCTATCATCACCTCGGCAGCGCTAAAACGGCCCGCTTCGGTCTGATTCGCGGATAGAAATCCGTTTCGCAACAAAACAAGCGTCGGCCCGTTTTCAATCCGCACCTCCGAGCCGCCGACAGTTAGTTCTTCCGGAAGCATTCGGTGCAGTGTTGCCCATCCACGCGGGCTTATCGCTCGCACAGTTGGATTGCTTCGGCGCAACTCCCCGTGCAACTCCCGAATCGACAGGTTGCGGATGGCGCGACCTCGTCTGTGAAGGAGGATATGCTTGAAGTCCAAGTCGAACGTCACATCGGTGATTGTAAGATCGATGCGGAGCGTGTCATCGTGTGCGTTTCTCAGGCGAAGCTGACGGATCGCAACCGCACGCAGGAACGGTGCATCGATCTTCTCGATATTAACAATGAAACCCTCCTGTCGCGCTCTCCACCAAATCCACCAACGAACACCATGGGAAACGGCAAATGGCGTAAACCAAAGTGCCAGCAACGCCGCGAGTAGAAGAAACAGACTAGCGAAGAGAAATCGACTTTTTAGGGGCATTTAGATTTCTGTGAATGACGAAGTGCGAATGACGAATGCCGAAGGAAGTCCAAATGACGAAGCTTAAGAAAACAGGCGGTCATGATCTCTGTTTGGTCTTCGAGCTTAGACATTGATTCGTCGTTAGATATTCGTCATTCATTTGGCTTCATTTGCAGGGCCACCCTTGAAAATCAAATGCAGTGGTTGCGGTGCATGTACGCGTTGCTCGATTTGTTGTTGCAACGTGTGCTCGGCTGCGGCTGGCAAGTCACTTTCTGCTGCTTTTTCCCGTGCAAGCTCCGGGAGGATCGATAATTCGCTTTGCATGTCCTGCCCTGAAATGCGGTTCCATAATCCATTTTCAAACGCGAGGACGTCCACCTGCTCCTGCTCGATACCAAGGATCCGGGCGTGCGGCAGCTGAACGATCATTTCATTGGGGCGAATATCGACCGACAGGTTTTGCTGTAGATCGAAGCCGGCTTTGACGATGAATGTGCCATGTAACTTTACACGCTTCGAACTGCCCACCCAGGTATGGAGCAGTTCGTGTTCAACTTCGATGCGTCGTGACAAAACAACCAGTTCGCTCACGGGCGTCGTCTGTTCCATATAGACACGGTTGTTAATCGTGATGCGCGGCTGCAAATGCGCGATGTCGATAAAAGCGCTGCGTAAATCCTTGCCCAGCTTCTCAAGCTCGGCGGTGCTTTGTTGTGCTGTGCGGGCCGGCCAGGTTTCGATGCGCCAAAAAATGATTACGACCACCATGGCGATGATGAACGCGATTAAAGTGATTACGAGCGGCCAAGAGATCCGTCCTGATCTAGAGACAGAATGACAAAGCACGAATGACGAATGCCGAATTAATGACGAATGACAATGACGAATGAGTGGACGGCTTTATTTGCTTATTCTTAGCCTGTCATCTCTTCGTCGTTCATCATTTGGATTTCGCCCTAAAAAATTACCGCCCCCCACACCCGATAGGCGTGAAGGGCGGCTGTTCCCCCCAGAACAATCTTAAAAAACTTCGAGGCTACTAAACGAGCTTCCGGCAGATCGCAACAAATTTATATGAAAAAATTCGCACGGAACGATGAGGATGGAAAAAATAACGAATGAGGAATGAAGTGAATGACGAAGCACGAAAGACGAATGACGAAATAAACCCGAATGTTTAAATGACGAAGGCTCGATGTTTTCCTTCGTCATTCGGATTTCGTCATTTCTCCTGCGTGTCTGGCGTGCGATATTCGATTGCGTGACCTGGGTTGCGCGAGCGCCCGTCGCAGTCTCTAGTTTTACATGCGGAATTTTGATGATGAGCAAGCCGCGCGCAGCCTTGCTGGTTCACTGCTGGTCGCTCATCCCAATATGCTCGATCCGAATTTCCGACGCACAGTGCTTTTCATCTCCGAGCATGACCCAGGCGAGGGGGCTTTGGGTGTCATCATCAATCGCCCACTCGACAGACAGGTAGCCGATCTCGTCACCGAGACACCACCTGCGGAACTTGCTGAGGTGCCCGTTTTTCTCGGCGGACCTGTGGGGAAAAATCAACTGATGTTTGCAGCATTCGAATGGCACCAGAGCAAAGGGCTCAAGCTCAATCACAATGTCGGTCTAGAGGAAACAAGCGATGCAGTTGACCCAAAAAAAGTAATTACGGTTTGCGCGTTTGTGGGCTATGCGGGCTGGGGAGCGGGACAGCTTGAAAGCGAGATGAATCAGAAAGCCTGGCTTCTTCAAAAGGCCAGTCCCTCGGTGCTTAAGCTCGATCGTCTTCCGAACCTGTGGTTCGAAATCATGCGCGGCCTGGGACCGTGGTATAAAATGCTGGCCGCCGCGCCAGACGATCCGTCGCTGAACTGATGAAGCGTGAGAATGAGATGTGAGAAGTAATTTGGCTTGATTCCTTCTTCTCACTAATCACTAATCACTTCTCACTTTCCACATGATCATTGGTATCCCGAAAGAAATTAAAGAGCAGGAGCAACGCGTCGCCCTGCTGCCGTCGGCTGCGAGTCAGCTCACGAGGCGAGGTCATCCAGTCGTGGTACAAAAGAACGCCGGTATTGGCTCGGGTTATCCGGATGAAGAATACGTCAAAGCCGGCGCTGAGATTGTCGATCAAGCGAAAGAAGTTTTCACGCGGGCTGACATGGTTGTGAAAGTGAAAGAGCCGCTCGAGGCGGAGTTCCCATTGCTGCTTAAGGGTCAAATCCTCTTCACGTATCTGCATCTGGCGGCGAGTAAATCTCTTACTGAAGCGTTGCTGAAGTCGGGCGTGACCGCAGTGGCGTATGAGACGATTCAGGTCAATCATCGTTTGCCACTGCTGGAGCCGATGAGCGAGATCGCAGGTCGCATGTCAGCGGTGATGGGCGCGAATTTTCTTGCCAAATACAATGGCGGCAGCGGGGTCTTGTTGGGAGGTGTGCCGGGTGTTTTGCCTGGACGCGTTGTTGTTGTGGGCGGCGGGACGTCGGGTGTGAATGCAGCGCGCATTGCAACAGGCCTGGGTGCGGAAGTCACGATCCTTGATGTTGATTTGGAACGTCTGCGTTATCTCGACCTGGCGATGGAAAATACCAATACGCTTTATTCAAGCGAGGCAAACTTGCAGGACTTGATGGCGGATTGCGATCTGCTGATTGGCGCCGTGCTCTTGCCGGGAGCGAAGGCGCCGAAGTTAATCACGCGGCAGATGCTGCGAAAAATGAAGCCGGGCAGCGTGCTCGTGGATATTTCCATCGATCAAGGAGGTTGCGCGGAAACATCGCGACCCACCACGCACCTTGATCCAGTTTACGTGGAGGAAGGTGTCACGCATTATTGCGTGGCGAACATGCCGGCAGCCTACTCACGCACCGCTACGCAGGCGCTTACAAATGTGACGTTCCGCTACGTAGAATTGCTCGCCGATCTCGGTCTCGAGGGCGCATGTAAAAAACAACCGGCACTCATTGGTGGCATTAACACGCGCGACGGACGGCTTACTTGCAAGGCGGTGGCGGAGGCGCATGGACTCAAATACGAGGCCCCGCTTTAATCGGCGCGCACCAAGCATTTGCTTTTAAAAAGTAGAATCGAATGCGGTCAAAAACTGCCTTGCTCCGATTAAACTGTTAAAGCAATATGCCTCTTCCAATTAACACTATGAAAAAATATATCTGTATTCTGGCCGGTGCCGCGCTCCTCGCGGCGTGCGAGCAAAAGACCGAGACAACTGAGCCCGCGGCAAGTCCGGCGGCCACGAGTCCGCCGACAACAACTGAAACAACCAGTCCGGCTTCGACAACGGAATCTTCCACTGGAACGTCAACGTCTACTGGTGGGACAAGCGAATCTCCTGTTGAGGCCTCGCCTACTCCCTAATTCGTCGGCTTTTTTCCTTCGCGAAGTCTTCTCCCGGGGATTTTCCGTGAGAAGACTTTTGCTGTACGGATGCGCACATTGAGGAAACCGTCTTGCGCGCGAAAACCCCTCTGGTTCCGATACTGGCAGTTGGCGATTCGCGATGGACAGTTGCAAGATCAACAATCAATGATGTCCATGGGAGGTTCATTCTCCTTTTCAAAATCGCGTCGCTTGACGCGCGCGTCCGAATACGAGCGCGTAAAACGAGACGGCCTGGTACGGCGCGGCAAACTGCTAACACTCAGCACAACGGTAGTCGAGAATTCCGGGTTGTGTCGTGTCGGCTTCGTTACGTCTCGTCGTCTGGGAAGCGCGATAGTTCGCAATCGTGTCCGGCGCCGTTTGCGTGAGATTGTGCGCCAGCACCAGCATGATTTGCGACAGGACTCTTGGATGGTGGTCATTGCAAAGCGCGACGCTGCGAACGCGAGCTATCGCGCCTTGGAAGATGAATGGTTGCGTCTCGCGAGACGCGCTTCTATCCTGCTCTGATGGTCTGGGTGCTTCGTTCTATAATTCGCGTTTATCAATGCACGCTTTCGCCGCTTCTGGGTCTGCTGTGCGGACCTGATTCGGGCTGCCGATTCACGCCGACGTGCTCGGCATATTTTCTGGAAGCGGTAGAGACACACGGCATCGGCCGCGGAAGCTGGCTGGGATTAAAACGCCTGGCGCGATGTCACCCCTGGGGCGGATGTGGATATGATCCGGTTCCGAGTGGCAAAAATTTAGCGTCAAGCTTGTCCGCCGCGGTAGGCATTGAGCATCTTGAATCCAGTTTGACCGTTGGGTCCGGCTGTGCGGAGTAGCCGCTCAAAGACGACTTACCGTTTATGGATCGAACTGCGTGGATTGTCGTTGCCCTTTGCGTCATCGGGCTCGTAGCGTGGCAAATTTACGTGGCAAAACAGATGCCGCCGCGACCCGCGCCGGTCAATGTTGCGTCAGGGCAAGCGTCGCCGACGGCAAGCCCGAAAGTTTTTGAAGCTTCCCCGCCACCGGCTACCCCGGAAATTACGCCGAAGACCGCCGAGCCGGTTCCGAGTTTTGCTGAGAAGATAGAAACGCTGCGAAACTCGGATGTTGAGTTGCGTCTAACGAATCGCGGAGGCGGTATCAAGGAAGCCGTTCTCCTGAGGCAGATGGCTGAGAAAGGACAGCAGGTTGTGTTGAATTCGGCGCAGAACACGCCAATCGGCGCAATCATTGAGCAGCCATCGGCGCCGGCGCTTTCTGAGTTTACCGCATCGACAGAATCAAATTCGGTTGTGCAATTTGAGGGGACAATAGCCGAGCAAGTCGCCATTCGGAAAAAGTTCTTCTTCGAAAAATCCCCGGAGAACAAAGACAACTACGTGATAGAAATGGATGTCGATCTTGAGAACCGGGGGATCAAGCCATACCAAAACGCTGGCTATTTTGTGGCGCTTGGGTCGGCAGCGCCTATTCATCCCAAAGATTATCCTTCCTACACGCGGCTCGTCTGGTGCATCGATGGAAGGGCAAAAGGAATCGATGTTGGTTGGTTTGGTAGCAGCGGCGGATTCCTTGGCCTGGGTCAGCGCGCTGCGCGACCTTATTACCAGGAGAATATCGCCGGCGCAGAGTGGGTTGCGGTGAGTAATCAATTTTTCACCACGCTGATGGCACCGCTTAGCGCCAAGGCCACTGGCGTGTGGGGTCGGAGCTTCGACATCGAACGATCGCCGGACCAGAAGTTACTCGGTATCGAGGGAGCCATGGGCATGCCGGGATTTCAATTACAACCCGGGCAAACGTACAACGCGCGTTTTGAAATCTATGCCGGGCCGAAACTTTACCATCGTCTCGCGCAACTTCCACACAACGAAGCCGAGGTGATGGACTTCGGGATGTTCAAGATCGTCTGCCAGTTTTTGCTCAACTTCATGAACCTGCTCAATAGCTGGCTGCACGACTACGGTCTCGCCATTCTGGCCCTCACGACGATTATCAAACTGACGCTCTGGCCGATTCAAAATCGAGCAAACCGCTCCATGCGGCAGATGGCTGCGCTATCCCCAAAGATGCAGGAGTTGAAGGAAAAGTACAAAGACGATCCGACCCGGATGAATCAGGAGTTGATGAAGCTTTACAAACAGTACGGCATCAATCCGGTCGGTGGCTGTTTGCCGATGATGATTCAAATCCCGATCTTTTTCGGTCTCTTCAAAATGCTGGGCCAGGCGGTGGAATTGCGGAACGCAAAATTTCTTTGGGTAAAGGACCTTTCCCAGCCGGACACAATAGCGCATCTGCCACTGCTCGGTTGGCCCGTAAATATCATCCCACTCTGCATGGCTGCGACACAGATTTGGCTCATGGCGATGACGCCAAAAACCGGAGATCCAACTCAGCGACGCGTGATGATGTTCACGCCGCTCATCTTTTTATTTATCTGCTACAATTTTGCTGCAGCTCTGGCATTGTATTACACCGCACAGAATCTTTTCAGCATCTTGCAATTTTATCAGAATAAACGACAACCCATGCCCACACTGGAAAAAGTCGCGCCAAGTGCAAAGCGAAAACGATGATGACGCCGAAAGATCTGCTCGATACTTTGCTGGGTTATCTCGGTTTCGTAGTGCAAATCGAGGAGACCAGTAATGAGGGCGGCAACCCGACACTGCAGATTTATACCGAGGAAAGTGGTCGCCTGATTGGGCGCAACGGCGAGACTCTGGAGGCCATCCAGTTTTTGCTTAACCGGCTACTACAATCCAGGGACAAGGATGCTGAAAAGGTAATCGTGGATTGCGAGCATTACCGTTCCATGCGCGAAGACCGCATCGTGCAACGGGTTCGGGAATTGGCCGAACGTGTACGCATTACCGGTCGCTCTCTTCAGCTCGAGCCGATGAATTCCTACGAACGGCGTCTCGTCCACAATGCTTTCAAGGACGATCCCGAGGTCGCGACGTGGAGCCCGTCCGATTCAGCGCGGATCAAGCAAATCACGCTGGTCAAGCGCCAGTCAAAAAAAGAAGCAGCGCCAAAAGAGCAGATATCATCCTGAGTGAAGCGAAGGATCTCTCGGAGTCGCAGCTTACTTTAATCACGCTCGTTAGGCGTAATAAGCCGGTTTCGCGTACCAAAAACAGCCCCACCGCAGCATATCGAGGTCAATTTGACTCGAACGCGTGAAAGAAAAATCTTGTAATTATCTGGTAGCGGACTGCCGAAAATCTGAGAAGGGTAACCGCCTAAAATTATGAAAACACTCACGCGTAAGCCATTTACTCTTTGTCTCGCTATTCTCGGGTTTGCCGGAACCGTTTCCGCGCAAAACGATTTGAATCTGCCTGACGTCAGTCAGGCTGCCGAGGTCAAACAGCGCATCGCGCTGACCGATATTACGGTCAAGTACCATCGTCCATTGGTGAACGGACGAAAAATTTGGGGAGGCCTCGTTCCGTACGGCAAAGTTTGGCGCGCAGGTGCTAATGAAAACACGACGATTGAATTCAGCGATCCGGTTTCGGTGGAGGGGAAACCGCTAGCCAAAGGAGTTTATGGTCTGCACATGATCCCGAACTCAGATTCGTGGACGGTCATCTTTTCAAAAACCAATACGGGATGGGGAAGCTACAGCTATAAGCAGGACGAAGATGCTTTGCGCGTGAATGTGAAACCGAAGCCCCTGGCTGAGTCGGAAGAGGCGCTTGAATTTGAGTTTGAAGATTTGAAGCCAGATTCGACGGCGGTGACACTCAAGTGGGAAAAATTGGGCGTTCCCTTCACTGTCTCGGTTAAGGATGCGGAGCAGACGCTGGAGAATATCCGGGCGCAACTAAAGGGTCGTGGTCAGTTTACCTGGCAGGCTTTGGATGAAGGGGCGCAATTTTGTTTAACCAGAAAAATCAACCTCGATGAGGCATTGCGCTGGGCCGATGCTTCAATTCAGAATGAGGAAAGGTTCGATAATCTCAGCACCAAAGCGGATATCCTGAAAGCTCTAAATCGTCCGGACGAAGCGAAAACCACTTGGAATCACGCCGTTGAAGTCGCCAATGCGCCGCAACTTTATTCTTATGGTCGACGCCTGCAGTTTCAGAAACAGAACGCTGAAGCGATGGAGATTTTCAAAGAAGTCGACAAACGGTTTCCGCAGGGAGTTTACGGAGACCTGGCTCGGGCCCGCATCAAGTCTGCAGCAGGTGATTTCGCCGGCGCGGCCAGCGATGCCAAGAAGGCGCAAGCTGCCGCTCCTACGGACGCGCAGAAACAGAGCATCAAGGCGCTGATCGATCGACTGGAAGCGAAGCAGGATATCAATAAATAGCGCGTTGGCGGATGCTATCCTCTGACGTGGGAAGACAGCACCCGATGGGACGTTCATAACCGGGAAGCCAACGTTGCGTTTGACGCACCAGAGCATTTCGCGCTGTTTGCGAGCAGCCGTTTGGGTTGCGGTGATCGCCGTCCCGTACACGGCCAATTCGGCGGATGCGCCGCCGTTGCTATCTCCCGAACAGCTGAATGCTGGCGAGATTCAGCTCGCACTACAGAAGCTCGATGTGCTTGGTCGGGTTCTTTACATTGCGGCTCACCCCGATGATGAAAACACCAACCTCATAGCGCTGTGGGCGAACGGCTCACTCTATGACGCCGCTTATCTTTCGATCACGCGTGGGGATGGCGGTCAGAACCTGATCGGCCCGGAACTGCGCGAGCGCCTCGGCGTTATTCGGACGGAGGAGCTGCTTGCTGCGCGACGCATCGACCATGGCAACCAGTTCTTCTCGCGAGCAATCGATTTCGGGTTTTCAAAGACGGCAGAAGAGACCATGCGCATCTGGGATCACGACAAGATTCTGTCCGATGTGGTTTGGGTGGTCCGAAAGTTCCGACCAGACGTGATGGTGACACGTTTTAGTCCGGAGGATCAACTGACGCATGGTCATCACACCGCGTCAGCCAATCTGGCGGT
>Ga0193723_1000592_pt1 | contig 14203 bp, 13 predicted proteins | sample H2m2metaG_FD_143042 | JGI IMG/M metagenome (GOLD analysis project Ga0193723, IMG submission 143042) | Soil microbial communities from a riparian zone of the East river system, Colorado, United States - H2m2 | ecosystem: Environmental > Terrestrial > Soil > Riparian zone | place: USA: East River... | reverse complement strand
TCGCCTCGGCGCCGACGACCCCACTCCCGCGCGCAACCGGAACCCGGCCCCCCCCCACCGCCGACGAACGGCCGCGGCGCTCGGTGCTCTCCGGCCTGTTGCTGTGGCTCATCATCGTCGGGGCGGTATTCGGCGGCGGTGGGTTTTACGCGTACAAACAGGGACTGATCTTCGCCAAGAGCCCGGCAGGCACGGGCAGCGACTCCACCGCGGTGCCGGATAGCAGCGCGCGCGACACGACGCGGCTGGCCGCCACCGATTCGAGCCCCGATAGCACGCGGCGAACCACTCCGCCGGCGCCACCGGCGATGGGGACACCAGGTCACCTCGTGCTGCAGAATGTGCCGACCGGTGCGCGCATCAGTATTGAAGGGCAGCCGGTGCGGGGGACGCAGGTCGATCTGCCCCCGGGCGTGCACCGGCTGACGGTCCGGGCTGCAGGATACCAGACCTACGATCGCCAGGTCATCATCACGCCGGGCGAGACATACAACGTGCGGTTGGACATGCAGACCAGTGAGGACGATGCGGGGCCCTGCGACCGCTTCGGGCCAGCCTACAATCAGGACAACATCTGCTGGGATACTCGCCCGGCGCCGTTGTCCGCAACGGTCATTCCTGTCGCTCAGGACGCGGCGGTGTTCCCCCGCCAGGCGATCCTGCTCATCCGCGTCTCCCGCAACGGGACGACGATGGAGGCGCGGGTGTTCGTGCCCTCCAATGTCGAAACTTTCAACAACGAAGCGCTCGACATGGCCAAGAACCTGCGCTGGAATCCGGCTCAGAAGAACGGCGAGCCGACCGAAGCCTGGGTGCAGTGGCCATTCCAGCCGGTGCGGCAGTAATCCACGCCCCCAAAATCCATCCCACGGCGTTCATCGCGCCGACGGCGGTCGTGATGGGTGACGTCACGCTGGGACCGCGCTCGAGCGTCTGGTATCAGGCGGTGCTACGGGGCGACATGGCGCCGATCGTGATCGGCGAGGCGACCAACCTCCAGGATGCGACGATCGTGCATGTGGACGAGGGGAAGCCCGCGCTCATCGGCGCGCGGGTGGGGGTGGGGCATCGCGTGATTCTCCACGCCTGTGTGGTGGAGGACGACTGCCTGATCGGGATGGGGAGCATCCTGCTGAACGATGTGCGCGTGGGGACGGGCAGCGTGATCGCCGCCGGAGCGATCGTGCCGGAGGGGATGCAGGTGCCTCCCGGCTCGCTCGTGATGGGAGTGCCCGCGCGTGTCGTGCGTCACGTCGACGATGGTCTCCGCGCGCGAATCAAAGGAACGTGGGAGCACTACGTCGCGGAGGCCGAGCGACATCGTCGCGGGGCATTTCCGATCGAGAGAGCAACTTTGTGATGTTAATACTCGAAGTGCGAGACGCCGACAACACAAGTCCTCAGTCTTGCCCGGCTCCACACCGGCGCCTACCTTGGCCCTCCACGTTGCGTTAACTTCCTTGATTCAACAATTCAACTCGATCGGCCGTGAGATTCGCATGACTGCATCTGAAGCCCGCCGCCATAGTCTTGACCTGAACGCAAACGCGCTCACCGTGCTCGAGCGCCGCTACCTGGTGAAGGACGACCAGGGGAAGGCGGTGGAGCGTCCTGAGGATCTGTTCTGGCGCGTCGCGCGGACCATCGCGGCTCCCGACCGGACCTACGGCGCGTCGGCCAAGGCGGTGGAAGGCCTCGCGGAGACGTTCTTCGAGCTCATGGCCACGCGGGTGTGGATGCCCAACTCTCCCACCCTGATGAACGCCGGCCGGCCCCTCGGCCAGCTGTCGGCGTGCTTCGTGCTCCCGGTGGAAGACGCGCTTTCCAATGGCCGCTCGGGCATCTATGACACGCTCCGGGCGATGGCGCTGGTGCACCAGTCAGGCGGCGGGACCGGATTCTCGTTCTCCAGATTGCGCCCCAAGAACGACGTCGTCCGTTCGACGATGGGTGTCGCGTCCGGTCCCGTCTCCTTCATGAAGCTGTATGACGCCTCGACGGACGTCGTGAAGCAGGGCGGCACCCGCCGCGGCGCCAACATGGGCATCCTGCGCGTGGATCATCCGGACGTCATGGATTTCATCCACTGCAAGGACGACCTCACGCAGGTCACGAACTTCAACATCTCGGTCGCGGTCACGGACGCATTCATGGTCGCGCTCGAGGCGGGGAAGTCCTACGATCTGATCCACCCCCGCACCGGCAAGGTCGTGGGCCAGCTCGACGCCCGCGAGGTCTTCAAGCAGATCGTCCACGGCGCCTGGAAGACCGGCGAGCCGGGCGTGTTCTTCATCGATCGCGCGAATCACTACAACCCCGTGCCGCACCTCGGGAGCTACGAGGCCACGAACCCCTGTGGCGAGCAGCCGCTGCTCCCCTACGACGTGTGCAACCTCGGCTCGATCAACGTCGGCCTCTTCGTCAAGAACGGGGACGTGGATTGGGACGGCCTGCGCACGGCGGTGCACCTCTGCACGCACTTCCTCGACAACGTCATCGACGCGAACAAGTACCCGCTCGCCGAGATCGACGACCTGGCGAAGCGCATCCGCCGCATCGGCCTGGGGATCATGGGCTGGGCGGACCTGCTCGTGCGGCTCGGCATCCCGTACAACTCCGATGAAGGCGTCGCACTCGGCCGCAGGATGATGGAGTTCATCGACGAGGAGTCGAAGGTCGCGTCCGAGAAGCTGGCGGAGCAGCGCGGCACCTTCGCCGAGTGGGAGCGGTCGATCTGGGGGCCAGACGCGACGTGCGCGCGCAACGCGAGCGGCGAGCGGATCCGCCCGATGCGGAAGCTGCGGAACTGCAATCTGACGACGGTGGCGCCCACCGGCACGATCTCGATCATCTCCGGGTGCTCGTCGGGGATCGAGCCGCTGTTCGCCGTTGCCTTCATGCGCAATCAGGCCGGCGTGCTGATGCCCGACGTCAACGAAGACTTCGTCGCGATCGCCAAGCGCGAGGGCTGGTACTCCGACGACCTCGTGAAGCAGATCGCCGAGGCAGGTCACATCCACTTCGACGCGGTGCCGGCGAAGTGGCAGCGGGTGTTCGTGACCGCACACGACGTGACGCCGGAGTGGCACATCCAGATGCAGGCCGCGTTCCAGGATTTCACCGATTCGGCGATCTCCAAGACCTGCAACTTTTCGAATGACGCGACCGAGGAGTACGTCGAGCGGATCTACCGCTACGCGTACCAGCTGGGGTGCAAGGGCGTCACGGTGTACCGCGACGGCGCGCGCGAGAACCAGGTGCTGTCCACCGGCTCGACCGCCAAGAAGGTGCAGGAAGCGGCAGGGAAGGATGCTCTGGTTGAAGCGCTTGGCCGGATCGCCGAGCTCGAGACCGAGCTGCACCTCACGAAGGACCGCCTGCACGACGTCGAAGCGGAGAACCTGCAGCGCCGCGCCAAGCGCTCGCGTCCCGACCTGCTCAAGGGTTCGACGCGCCGCATCGAGTCCCCGCTCGGCACGATGTACGTGACGATCACCGAAGACGACAAGGGCCAGCCGTTCGAGGTCTTCATGTCGCTCGGCAAGGCGGGTGGTGCGCTGATGGCGGACGTCGAAGCGGTCGGCCGGCTCATTTCGCTGGCGCTGCGGTCAGGCGTGCCGCTGCCGGAGATCTACCGGCAGCTCCGCGGCATCTCGTCCGACCGCGCCGTGGGCCTCGGTCCGAACAAGGTGATGTCCGTCCCCGACGCGATCGGCATCGCGATCGAGAAGTGGATGCAGGAGAAGCAGGGGGTCCAGCAGGACCTGCTCGAGAGCACCGGGACGAAGTCGCCGGCACAGGCGGAGGTGGTGCGGGGTGCGGCGGGTGATGCCGCGCTCCGCGCGGCGCGCGGACCTGAGCAGGATTTCATTGGCGCCTGCCCCGATTGTGGCTCGCAACTGGCATTTATCGAGGGATGTGCTAAATGTCACGTATGCGGGTTCTCGGAGTGTGGGTGAAACCCTGACCCGACCGGGGTCGCTGTGACTCCAGTCACGACGCTCCCTTGACGATGAGGGTAGTCTAGAGGTCATGGAAAGCGTTAACCGAATGGTCACGCCGACACGGTTGCAGGTGAAGGGTTGGGCTCGCGTCGGTCCGGCGGGCGCGCACACGCTGCGGCGTGGCGCTTGGTATCCCGTCGTTCGCATTTCCTCGAGCAACATCGTCGTCCTCGACGTCAACCGGCACAACGTGCCGGTCGATCGTCGCTTCCTCGAGATCCGCTATCATCCGCCGGAGCGGTGGACGATCGTCCGCTGCGAGCCGCGCGTGATCGAACGGCTCGGGCGAATCTTCCCGCTGACGTACGCCGTCTGCCCCGCCTGCAGACATCGGCAGGGGATTGAAGCCAGGACCAATGAAATGACATGCGATCGCTGTCATAAGTCAGCCGCGATGGCATGGGACGAATTGAGCTAAAAACAAAAGGGCGGACCTGCAACGACTAGGCCACAGACGCACCGCGGTTAACAGGCAAACGTAAACGGGACAATCCTCGCGTGGGTTGTCCCGTTTCCTTTTCCCTGTGGCCCGCTGCTGCGTCTGTGGCCTAGCCGTTGCAGGTCCTAAAGAATTGCGATCTGATCCTCCAGGGAAACAGTTCCGACCCCCTCACCAACGCAGTAGAACCCTCTCATGCCTCCATCGAGGAATTGGAGATGCTTTTTGAGCTCTTCCGGCTCGACCGTCTTTCCGAGTGCCCATCCCGTGAATGGTTTGCACGGGTGCGCGACCTGGAGCACTTTGAGCCGCACGCGCTCCTTCCCCTCCGGTGACAGGATCGCGACGCCGGCCGCGAGCTCGTCGTAGCCGAATTGCCGGTCGCTGGTCGCGATGATGTTTTCGCCCGCGCATCCGATCACAAGCTTCTCGCCGAAGTGCTCGCGCATCGCGTCGTAGTGCGATGTGAATCCGAGCGAGATGCCGTGCACTCCATCCTCGTTTTTTGTGACGGGATGAGACCGATGGTGGACGTCCACGACCCACATGCCGCCCGGGCTCGCGCCGAGTGCGCCGTCCGGTGAGACGTGGAGCGTGGGCACGGCGAGGAGGGGCGTGGGGTCGTAGGTTCGCGTGGGCTTCTCGCCGGTCTTCAGCGAGTCGCGTTGGATCTGCAGGCGAGTGACCGTTCCGATCGTGCGCATAACAAAATCTAGCAGGATGTGCTAGATTGGCCCCGCGCATGGTTCCTCCCCCCCCGCCCCCGTCGCCACGCGGTTGGGCGCGATGTCTGGACAACGTCGCCGACGTTCTGCGGCGCGGCGCGTGGTACCCCATCGTCGACGAAACCGATGACGGGAAAGTCGTCATCGAAGTGCGCAAGAAACCGGTGCGCGTCAGCCGCATCGACGTCGCCGTGCGCGAGGCGCCTCCCGACAGCTGGAGCATCGTGGTGCGGACCGGTCTGCTCCGCCCTACCCTGGGCGGCAGGGAAGGGGAGGAGGTCACGACGACCTACGCCGTCTGTCCAAATTGCCAGGAGCGTCAGGACTTCAGCGGCAAGCCCGACTCGATGAAGTGTCTGCGCTGCAAGACGGAATCGAAGGTGGACTGGTCGGAAACCTGCTGAACTGCCGTCTGCCGTCAGCAATGTGCCGTCAGCAGGCCTCATTTTCCCGGCTCTTGCGGACGTGGCAATGTTTAGTATGTTAATTATCAACATGTTAACTTTCTGCGTAGTCCCGATGGCGGAAGGCTGACGGCGGACGGCCAGTGTCCGACCGCTCCGAACTGGCTCTCCAGCTCACCGACGCCGTGATCGCGGCGCACCAGGCCATCGAGCGGGCAGGGAATCGCGCCTACAAGGCCTTTGGGCTGTCGCAGCGGGCGCACGCGGTCATGCAGGCCGTGGACCTGGGTGGCCCCGACGGCGCGCGGCCGAGTGACGTCGCCAGCGAGCTGGGCGTGTCGCGTGCGGCGGCCACGACGTTCATCCAGCGGCTCGAGGCGAAGGGCTTTGTCGAAACCACGACCGATCCCGACGACGATCGCGGCGTGCGCGTGACCATCAGCCGGCACGGGTTGGAGGTGCTCCTGCGCGTCGGGCAGCTCGAGCGCCGCCTCGCCGCCCGCACCATCGAGGGCATGCCCGCCTCGGCCATGGCGCGGACCATTCACATGCTGCAGGAGCTCAAGTTGCGGCTGGAGCAGAAGTCGCTCGAGGTGGTGCGCTGAACGCGTATACAGATGTGCGAATCTTTATGCATCCCTGGTCGACCAGGCGTCGTCGTACTGTCGTCTCACGTATCACATCAACGTCCGCGTCTAGACGTATTCCTTTCAACGCATTATTGCGACGGAGCAGAACCGTGCTGTCGCTACGCAACAGAGCCCAATCCGACGTTTCATTTTGTCCAGTTTTCCACATCTGTCTACAAGAGTGCATTTGTGGATAACCGAACAAACGGCGTCCCGCAGATTCGGCGCACCAAGATCGTCGCGACCCTGGGACCTGCGACCGGCAACGAATCGACGATCGCTGCCCTGATCGAGGCCGGCACGAACGTCGTGCGCATCAACGCATCCCACGGGACTCCCGAGCTGCGCGCGCAGTGGATCGAGACCGCTCGCCGGGTCGCCAGCCGCAGCGACTCGCCGGTCGCCATCCTGCTCGACCTCCAGGGGCCGCGCATTCGGGTCGGGGATCTCGCCGCGCCGCGCGAGCTGAAGCCGCGTCAGGACGTGGTGTTCGCGCCGGAGGGGGTCGCGCGGGGTGATGAGCTCCCGACCACGTACGACGGACTCGCCACCGACGCCCGCGTGGGCTCCCGCATCCTGCTGAACGATGGCCTCCTCTCGGTGGAAGTGACCGCCGTCGAGCCGCCGCGCGTGCGCGCCCGGGTGGTCGACGGCGGAATGCTGACGGCGCACAAGGGCATGAACCTGCCGGGCGTCCAGGTGTCCGCTCCCGCGCTCACGGAGAAGGACCGCGAGGACGTCCAGGAAGCCCTGAAGATCGGTGTGGACTATCTCGCGCTGTCGTTCGTGCGCCGGCCGGAGGACATCGAGGAGCTGCGGGGATTGGTTCGCGGCGCCACGAAGCTGGTGGCGAAGATCGAGAAGGCGACCGCACTCGACAATCTCGACAAGATCGTGGCGGCGTCGGATGCCGTCATGGTCGCGCGCGGCGATCTGGGTGTCGAGCTCCCGTTCGAGCAGGTCCCCCTCGTCCAGAAGCGCCTCATCAGCGAAGCGAATCACCAGGGGAAGCCGGTGATCACGGCGACGCAGATGCTCGAGTCGATGGTCAACCATCCGCGGCCCACCCGTGCCGAAGCCTCCGACGTGGCCAACGCGATCCTCGACGGCACGGACGCGGTGATGCTCTCGGCGGAAACCGCCGTCGGCAAATACCCGGTGGAGGCCGTGCGCGCCATGGACCGCATCATCCGCGAAATGGAGCGCCACCCGCTGCGCCTGCGGGAGGAGCGGCGCCGCGAGACCGAAGGCGTCCACACCGAAGACGCGATCGCCTGGGGGACGTACGCGGTCGCGCGGATGCTCAAGACGCCGCTCATCGTCACGCTCACCAAGGGCGGATTCACGGCGCGCAAGGTCGCCGCGCTGCGGCCACCGGTCCCGATTCTCGCCGTCACGACCGAGGCGCCGACCTACCGCCAGCTCGCACTCGTCTGGGGCATCATCCCGGTTCTCGTCGACCGCGTCCCCGGCTACGATGCCATGCTCACGGTCGTGCGCGATCTCATTCTCCGCCGCCAATACGCGAAGCGCGGCGATTGCATCGTCATGACGGCGGGCGTCCCGTGGGACGTCTCGGGCAGCACCAACCTCATCAAGGTCGAGGTCGTGTGACGTGCGACTGACCTTTCTCGGCACCGGCACGTCGTTCGGCGTGCCGCAGATCGGCTGTCGCTGTCCCACCTGTACATCCGCTGACCCGCGCGACCGGCGCACGCGCACCGCGGCACTGATCGAAACCCACGGCAAACGGCTCCTGATCGACACGCCGCCCGAGCTGCGGCTGCAGCTCGTCGCGGCCGGCGTCGATCACATCGACGCGGTCCTGTTCACGCACGGCCATGCCGACCACGTGCACGGCATCGACGACCTGCGCGCACTCTCCGTCCGCCAAGGCGCGATGCTGCCGGCGTACGGCTCACGCGACACGATGGCTGAGCTGGCCGCGAAGTTCCCCTACATTTTCGACCCCTCGATTGTGGTGCCGGTGGGAACGAGCAAGCCCGAGCTGAAGGCCCACGCGCTCGAGCCCGGTATGACGACGTCGATCGCCGGCGTCCGGGTCCTGGCGCTGTCGCTCCCGCACGGGGAGCATGCGGTCTTCGGCTATCGCATCGGTGCGGTCGCGTATCTGACGGATGTGAAGACGATTCCCGATGACGTGGTCACGGCCCTGGCAGGCCTCGACGTGCTGGTGCTCAACGCGCTCCTGTCGCGTCCCCACCCGCTGCACCTGTCCGTGCCGGAAGCGGTCGCCGCGGCCCAGCGGGTCGGTGCGCGCCGCACGTTCTTCACCCATCTCACGCACGAAAACACGCACGCGGCGCTCGCGGCGAAGCTGCCGCCCGGCATTGCGCCTGCGCACGACGGGCTGGTTATCGACCTACCCGAGGCATAAATTCCGCCGCGAGGAGGCTGGGGGCTCATGCCAAAAGAAAGCGACAAGATCGACGCGTTGGTGCACCAGGCTGTCTTCGGGAACGAGGACGAACGAGCGCACGCTCGGTGGATGATTTGGGAGATGGGCCAACAGGCCGGGGTCCGGCCCGCCTCGATTCACGAGCTCTATATGGCGCGGGGCCGGGGCGAAGTCCCGGCGTTCACGACGCCCGCGATGAACGTCCGGATTCTCTCCTACGACACGGGGCGCGCCATCTTCCGCGCGGCGAAGCGGCTCGATGCCGGGGCGATCATCTGCGAGATCGCCCGCAGCGAGATCGCGTACACCGACCAGCGGCCGGCCGAGTACGTGGCGGTGATGACGGCGGCGGCGCTGCGCGAGGGGTTCGTGGGGCCGCTGTTCATTCAAGGCGACCACGTCCAGGTCAACGCGAAGAAGTACGCGGCCGATCCCGACACCGAGCTCAAGGCGTTGCGCGCGCTGATCGAGGAGGAGCTGCACGCGGGCTTTTACAACATCGACATCGACACGTCCACGCTCGTGGACCTCTCCAAGCCCAATCTCGACGAACAGCAGCGCACGAACTACGAGCGCGCCGCCGAGCTCACGAAGTTCATCCGCGACCGCGAACCGGAAGACGTCACGACGTCCGTCGGGGCGGAAATCGGCGAAGTGGGCGGCAAGAACAGCGACGTGCACGAGCTGAAGGCGTTCATGGACGGCTATAACCGAACGCTCCAGAAGCTCGGTATCGACCCCGGCATCTCCAAGATCTCCGTGCAGACCGGCACGAGCCACGGCGGCGTCGTGTTGCCCGACGGCTCGATTGCCAAGGTGCAGCTCGACCTGGAGGCATTGCAGGCGCTCTCCCACGACGCGCGGACGAAATACGGACTCGGCGGTGCGGTGCAGCACGGCGCGTCCACGCTGCCGCCGGAAGCGTTTTCCCAGTTCCCGCAGTGTGAGGCCGTCGAGATCCACTTGGCCACGAATTTCCAGACCATCGTCATGGATCACCCCGCGCTCCCCAGCGATCTGCGCCGCGAGGTGAACGAGTGGGTCAAGCGCGAGGCGAAGGAAGAATGGAAGAAGGGCGACACCGAGGAGCAGTTCATCTACAAGAGCCGCAAGAAAGCGATCGGGCCCTTCAAGCGCCGGTTCTGGGATCTGCCGGAGGACGTCCGCGCGAAGATCGGTGCCGATCTGGAGAAGACGTTCGCCTTCCTGTTCGAGCAGCTGCGGGTCAAGGGCACGCGCGGCGCGACCGATAAATACGTCAAACCGAAGCTCGTGTCGCACGCCGCGCCGCGGGCCGCGCTGGTGTCGGCCCCGGACGACGCGGAGGCCGGCGAATGAGCGAGCGCGGAGGGGGGGGCGGAGGGTTTGGCGCGTTCCTGTTCGGGATCGTCCTCGGCGCGGTGGCGGGATTCGTGTTCGCGCCGACCGAGAGCGGCGAGAACACGCGCCGCAAAGTGACCAAGGGACTGCGTAACCTGAAAGAGCTCGCCGAGGACAAAGTCGATGAAGTGCGCGGCCTGCTGAAGGAGGCCGAAGCGGAAGCCGACGAGTCCGAGGACGAGGACGAAGATGAAGAGCCGGAGATCGCGACGCGCGAGCAGCTGCGCCGCCGGCTCGAGGCCGCCCGCCGCCGTCGCGCCCGGGCGACCAGACCGCCCGTGCCCCCTGTGTCCGAGGAGGAGGACGAGCCGCTCGCGTGAACCGTGAAGGCGGCTGGCACCGCACGGTCACCGGCGTCGTCCGGCGCACCCTCGAGGCCGCCTACGAAGACAACATTCCGTTCCTCGCCGGCGCCCTCTCGTTCGACATTCTGCTCACGGCCATTCCCTTCGTCGGCCTCGTTCTGGCCGTCGTCGGCTACCTCGCGCAAAACCAGCTCGCCATTCACCAGATCAACGTTCACGAGCTGCTGGAGCGCTTCCTCCCCGAGTCCAGCGGTGGGGAGACCGGTCAGTTCGGCTTCATCGAGCGCGCGCTCGGCGACCTGGTCGCGCGGCGCGGGCACATCACCCTGCTGGCCGCGCCCCTGTTCCTGTGGTTCTCGACTCGTATGTTCGGGGGACTGCGGGCGGCGCTGAACGAGGTGTTCGATACCGAGGAGAACCGATCCTGGCCGATCGCCAAGCTGACCGATCTCGCCATGGTATTCGTCGCGGGCGCGCTGTTCCTGGCCAACGCGTTCGCGTCGACCGGGCGCGGCATCTTTGCCTGGCTCGCCTCGCTGGTCTTCAGCACGTTGCTGTTCTTCATGATCTTCAAATTCCTGCCCAGCCGCCGCATCTACTGGCGCACGAGCGTGGTGGCCTCGCTGTTCTGCGCCGTGGCGTTCGAGATCGCCAAGCGGCTCTACGCGCTGTATGTGGCGCGCTTCGTGACGTTCGACCGCGTGGCATCGGACGCAAACCTGATCGGCTTCCTGCTGTTCGTGCTGTGGATCTACTACACGGCGTGCATGTTCCTGCTCGGCGGCGAAGTGGCGGAGACGTACGACCTGATGCGCATGCGGCGCCTGCAACGCGTGCAGCTCGGATGACAACTCCACCGATCGATCTTCGCTCCGATACCGTCACCCGGCCGTCGCCCGCCATGCGTCGCGCCATGGCGGACGCGGAGGTCGGCGACGACGTCCTCGACGGCGATCCGACCACGCGCCGGCTCGAGGAGCGCGTCGCCGAATTGCTCGGTACCGAGGACGCGCTCTTCTTCCCGTCGGGCACCCAGGCAAATCAGACCGGCATCACGTTGGTAACGGAGCCGGGCACGGAGCTCCTGCTCGAAGCGAACGCGCATCTCGTGCACTCTGAGGTTGCCGGCGTCGCCGCGCTGTCGGGCGTTCAGATCCGTCCGATCTCGACACCCGATGGACTCCTGACGCCCGAGCTGGTGCGGGGCATGATCCGCGTGCCGTCACCGCACGTGCCGCGCGCCACCGCACTGGCGATCGAGAACACGCACAATACGGCGGGCGGCCGAGTGCTGAACGCTGCGGCGGTCGATGCCCTGGTTCGCGTCGCGCGTGAGTCGCGAATGGCGCTCCACCTGGACGGCGCGCGCCTGTGGAACGCCGCGGTTGCCGTGGGCGTGCCGCCCGCGCGCCTGACGCAGGGCGCCGACACCGTGATGGTGAGCATCTCGAAGGGGCTTGGCTGCCCGGTGGGGTCATGTCTCGGATTCAAGAAGGAATGGCGCGCCCGCGCGTGGGAGATCCGCAAACGCTTGGGTGGCGGGATGCGTCAGTCGGGTATCCTCGCGGCGGCGGGGTTGTACGCGCTCGATCACAATCTCAACCGGATCGGTGAGGATCACGCCAACGCCAAACGCTTCGCGGAAATACTGTCAGACAGTCAGACCGTCCGGCCGTCCGTCCCCGAGACGAACATCGTGATGGTCGACCTGCTGCGTGAGCGCGATACCCCCGAATCGGTGTCGCCGCGGCTGGCCCAAGCGGGAGTTCGCCTCGCGCCGTGGGGGCCGCGCCGGCTGCGCGCGGTCACGCATCTCGATGTGACGCGTGCCGACGTCGAGCGCGCCGCCCGGATCATCCTGGATACTCTCCGATGAGCGACCGGCCCGAACCCCGCTCGCAGCCGATGCCGATGGATCGGTCGATCCTGTGGAACCCGCCGGCCGCGCCGGGCACGACGAGTCCCGGAGGAAAGTCCACCAGCCGCTCACCGTATCCGATCTTCTTTCAGCAGGAAGCGGTCATCGCGCTGCAGGACCATCTGAAGAGCTCGCCGACGCAGGCGATTTTCGGGTTCCTCATCGGCGACGTCTATCGCGATCCGGAAAACGGCGCGCTGTACACAGTCATCGACAAGACGCTGAAGCTGAGCCAGGCGATCTACGGCGACAAGACCGAAGTCGTGGTGTCGCGGCTGTGGGACCGGATGCAGGAACAGCTCAAGAAGGCGGCCGGAACGCTCCTGGGTTGGTACCACAGCCATCCAGGCCAGGGCGGATTCCTCACGACGCACGACGTCGAGACCCACGAGAAGTTTTTCACGGAGCCGTGGCACGTTGCGATTCTGGTCGCCGCGGAAGCGGGTGGCGTCACCGGACGATTCTTTCGCGCAACGCAAGTCAACGCCGACTGGCACAAGACACCATTGCCGTTCTACGAGTTGCTGCAACCGGATTCGATCAAAGCCGACGGGAAGAAACGTTCATTCATTGTCTGGAGGAACTACAAGCCGTACGGCCCGACGCTGACGGGGCCGAAACCGAAGCCGCCCGAGCCACCAAAAGCGCCTTCGCCTCCGGAGGCCGAAGAGCCAGAGGAAGAGGAAGTCGAAGCCAAGGCCCCCCCGCCGGCGGCCGGTGACCGCGGCTTCCGGATCATGCGCTCGAGCGCGGATGACATTCCCGTCATCAAGTCGAGCGCGGACGACGAGCCGGCGCCCCCGCCTGTGCCGACTCCGCCGCCGCCAGCACGCAAGAGTGGGGCACACCCCCGGCCGGCCGCACCGGTGTTCGTTCCGGAGCCACCAGCACCTGCTCCCCCTCCCAAGCCTCCTCCACCACCGCCGCCGCGTCCGGCGCCGCCGGCGCGGTCCTCGGACGACATTCCGTGGCAGATCTCGCCGGCGGAGGTTGGGGCTCGCATGCCGGAGCCACCGTTGGCGCCGCCCGCTCCGCGCCGGACGCCGGCGCACACGTTCCGTCTGCTGGAGGAGGAGGAAGAGAAAAAGGCTGCGCCCGCTCCCCCCCCCAAACCGCGGCGCCGCAAACGGCGCGGGCCGTGGCTGCGGCGTTTAGCAATTCTCCTGTTACTGGCGGGCGTGGGAGCCGGGGGCTATTGGTACCTCGCGATCCGCAATCCAACCTTGCTCCCGGGATTGCTGGATCGTGGGAAGCAGTTCGTGTCACGCATCACGAAACGGAGTCCGGCGCCCCCCCCACCGCCGGCCAGCCCACGGCGCCGTCCTACGGCAGGGTCGCCCCCCCCCCCGCCCGCTCCGCCTCCGGCGGCCGCCGTCCCGGCTGCGCCAGTCCCTGTGCCGCAGCCGGTGGCGCCGCCGTCTCCGTTCGCGCGTTTCGATCGGTTGAGTGACTCGCTCAGGGGCGCCGTGCGCAACTTCCAGGATCGTGCGGCGCTGTTTGCGGACGGTCGCATGGATTGTGGCGGCCTGGCCACCGGGCTCGTGGCGGTCGAGAACTTGTGGCCTACGTACAACCTGGAGCGTCGCGCACGCATGGCCGCGTTCGATCAGCGCCGGGCGTCCCAAGATCAAGCTGTCTACAGGGCCGTGGACTCCGTCGAGAGCGGGTTCGAGCACTCGGGATGCCCCAGGCCCTGAGCGCATTCTTCGTCATGATCCTCGCGCTGCAGGGCGGGAGCCCGGCGTCACTGCGCAAGACCGATCTCGTGCGGCTGCTTTCCGGAGCGGGGATGTCTTCGGTGGACCTGGCGCAGCTGGTACGGCGCAACTGCCTGACCTTCCAGCCCACCGAACGCGATCGCAACGACCTTCGCATGCTCGGCGCCGATGCGTCGCTCCTCGCAGCGGTAGACGAGTGTGCGCGTCGCAAGGCACCACGTCGAACGGCGTCGGGCACGGCGACGCGCGCGGCCACGCGCCC
>Ga0193723_1000590_pt1 | contig 14221 bp, 11 predicted proteins | sample H2m2metaG_FD_143042 | JGI IMG/M metagenome (GOLD analysis project Ga0193723, IMG submission 143042) | Soil microbial communities from a riparian zone of the East river system, Colorado, United States - H2m2 | ecosystem: Environmental > Terrestrial > Soil > Riparian zone | place: USA: East River... | reverse complement strand
CCCGACACCAATCGGTACCGAAACCTCGCACGACTCGTCGTGGCAAGTCGCGTTCTGCTCGTCACAGCCACACCCATTCACAATTCCGCCGGGGACCTGCTCCATCTTCTCCGCCTCTTTCTCCGCGATCATGCGCTTGCGGTACTCGGCGTCCCTTCCCTCCGCAATGCGGCGCGGCGCGAGGCCGACCGGTCGCTGGCACAGGCCGCCGTCGCGCGGGTCATCGTCGCTCGCTCGCGTGCTCGCGTGCAGAGCGGCTACGACGGCGGACCGGTAAGCATGGTGTTCCCGCGAGCGACAACCGAGGCGCTGCGTGCCGGGCCGGCGCCTGACGCATTGATCGCGGACCTCACCTCGGGTGTCGCGGCATTGCGCGCGGGAGGCGGCGCGGCTCCGCTGCTCCGCTTGATGCTGCTACGCCGCCTGGGATCGAGTCTCGCGGCGTTTCGCGCCGCACTCGCACGTCACGACGCCTATTTGGATCTCGCAACGCGCGCGGCATCTGAAGGACGTGCGCTGACGCCGCGGGAGTTTCAGCGCTGTTTTCCCCGCGCTGCAGAGTCCGACATCCAACTGGTGCTGTTTCCTTTGCTCCTGGGCGGCAACGGAACGCCGGCGCCACTCGCCGAGGATCGACGCGTGATCGCAAGTCTGCGAGAGCTGCTCGCCCGCGCGCCCGTGGTCGACCCCAAGGCCGATGCCTTGGAGAAGCTCCTTGGCACCAGGCTGGGGAAGACGATCGTCTTTACGGACGCGCAACCCACGGCTCGTTACCTGCTGCAGCGTCTTCGCCACCGGCGGGTTGCCGCCATCTTCGGGCATGTCGGACGCTTCGCGTCCGGAGATGCATCGCGACAAGAGGTCTTGCGCGCCTTTGCACCGTACGCGCAGGGCGGGCCGCGGCCGGCAACCGCGCTGGAGACCGACGTCTTGATTGCCACCGATCTGTTGAGCGAAGGGCTCAACCTCCAGGATGCCGAGCGCGTCGTGCACTATGACCTGCCCTGGAGTCCCGCGCGTCTCGCGCAACGCGTCGGCCGCATCGACCGGCTCGGCTCCTCGCATGCCGCGATCACGACGGTGACATTCCTGCCGTCCCCGCCACTGGCCCGAGCACTCGCGATCGAGCAGCGCCTGGCAACGAAGATCGGGGCGCAGCAGGTCGCCGGCACCAACGGCCGCCTGGACTGGTGCGATCATTTGGCGACTCTCGCTTCGTCACCATGCACCGCGTTGCCGGGCTCGTGTGCCGCGGTCATGGGCGAACAGCCCTGCACCGTTCTCGTGGTCCGAATCGCCGGACTGGTCGAAGCCATCGTCGTCGAGGGAGAGACTGCGCGCACCAACCCCGTCGCGGCGACACGCATTCTCGCCGTCGCCGGCAGCGGGCCGCCTGTCCAGGTCGATCTCGGCGCGCTGCAACACGCCATCGCCGCCGCGGCACCCCTGATCAGATCTCGCCTCTCCGCGGTCCAGGACGCGCGTTGGCGCGCGAGCGATCGCGATCGCTTCGCCAGGCGGCTCATTCCCTGGGTCTTATCGGCGGCGCGGCGCGCGGCCCGACGGGGGGATGGGGAGCAGCTGACGGCGCTCGATGGCCTGGTTTCGCGTCTGGCGTCGGGAATGACGGCCGGCGAAGAGCTGCTGCTGGACGACCTACTGTCGCGGCAAGAAGCGTTGTTGGTACAAGATCTGCTGGCGTGGCATCACGCGCTGCCACGCCTCGACACGGAAGACTCACCCCTCAAGCTCGAGCTTGTGGCAATGTTAATGGTTGTCCCGAGGTCACCGCTCACCTAGGACAGCACTCGCCAACACCTCCCGAAGCACCGCCCGATTGTCATCGATGTTGAAGAACATGAGGTGACGAATCCCCAATTGCCCCATCTCCAGCAACATGCCGGCGACCCTCGGCTCCATGATGATCTTTGCGTAGAGGATCACCGGGACGCGACGTCGTTTGCCGAGTTGGCGCATCGTATCTGTCCGGTGCTCCGCGGGCAGCAGCAAAGGGTCCACGACAAAAGCCAGAGCTGGGGACTCCAGATCGAAAAAGGCCAGCTCCAGCCAGTCCTTCAGGGTAGCGAAGGGAACAGAGGGAAGTGCGCGCCGCAATCGGCGTTCCATGGCCTCCGTGACCAGAAGCCCGATGGAAGGGCGTGCGATCATAGGCCGTAACATAGCTGTAGATTCCGGTCGTGACGCTCACCACCTTCCTGTTCGACCTCGACGGCACGATCATTGATTCGATCGAGCTGATCCTGCGCTCTTACCGTCACACGATGGCGCTGCACCGCGGCAACGAGCCAATGCCGCCCGACGACATGTGGATCCAGGGCCTCGGCACGCCGCTCTGGGCGCAATTCGGGCAGATCACCGGCGATAAAGAAGAGATCGAAGCGATGGTGCAGACCTACCGCACCTACAACCTCACGCACCACGACGCGCTGGTACAACCGTACGACGGTATCGTCGACGAAATACGGCGCCTGAAGCAGCACCGGAAGCGACTCGGCGTCGTCACGAGCAAGCTGCGCGACGGCGCGATGCGCGGTCTCCGTGTCTCCGGACTCGAACAGACGTTCGATGTCGTCGTCGGCTGCGACGACGTCACTCATTCCAAACCACACCCCGAGCCCGTCCTCAAAACCATTGCCAAGCTCGGCGTGACGGCCGACGAAACGGTGTTCGTCGGCGATTCGCGACATGACATGGAATCGGGCCGCGCCGCCGGCGTAAAGACAGCCGCCGTGCTCTGGGGGCCGTTCGACCGCGCGGACCTCGAGGATCTGTCACCCGACTACTGGCTGGAGAAACCACAGGACTTACGCGAGCTTTACGAGCCATGAGCCCAAAATTCGTCCCCTTCGATCTGGAACGCTGGCAGAGCACCTGGGAAAACCGGGTGCGCTTCAACCTCTCCGAATCCGGCGTCCATCCCCTCTCGATCCAGGAGCTGCTCGGCCTGGCCGCCGCCTCCGCCGTGCCCCTGCTCGAGGTGCGACTCGGCTACGCGCAGTCCAACGGGTCCGATCTGCTCCGGGAGCGCATTGCGGCGCTCTATCCGGGCGCCTCACCCGACCAGGTGCTCGTCACGACCGGCAGCTCCGAGGCGAACTTCGTAACCTGCTGGCGGCTGCTCGAGCCCGGCGACAAGGTCGCGGTCATGATGCCGAATTACCTGCAGACCTGGGGACTGGCGCAAAACTTCGGCGCCCAGGCGAAGGCGTTTCAGCTCCACGAGAAAGAAGGATGGGAGCCCTTCGCCGAGGAGATCCGTACCGCCATCGCGCCCGGGACGAAGCTCGTCGTGGTGACGAATCCGCATAACCCCACGGGCCACGTCCTCGGCGATACCGCCCGCAAAACCATCCTCGACCGCGCGGCCGAGGTCGGCGCCTGGATCCTGGCGGACGAGGTCTACCAGGGCGCGGAGCGCGACGGCAAGACGACGCAGTCCTTCTGGGGCTCGGGGTACGACAAGCTGATCATCGTGAACGGCCTGTCGAAGGCGTACGGCCTGCCGGGCCTCCGCATCGGCTGGATCGTCTCAACGGCCGCGTTCGGCCAGGAGGCATGGGCCCGGCACGATTACACGACGATCGGCCCATCGGGCGCGTCGGATCACCTCGGCGCGCTCGCCCTGGACCCGCACGTGCGCGAGAAGCTCATCGAGCGCACCCGCCGCATCCTGCACGCGAACTTTCCCGTGATGGAAACGTGGCTCAAGGCGTTCGGCGACACCTTTACCTGGCACGCGCCGCACGCCGGCGCGATCTGCTGGGCCCGCTACCGCGGCGCGATCCCCGCCCTCGAGGTCGTCGAGAAGCTGCGCGCCCAGCACAGCGTGCTGCTCTGTCCCGGCGATCACTTCGGCATGCCGGGCTTCCTGCGCTTCGGCTATGGAGGCGACCTGAAGCAGCTCCAGGAAGCCCTTGCCGAAACCGAACGCGGCCTGCGGAGGCTGTTCTCCGACTGATATGAGCACGTCAACACTCATACGAGCACCCCAGGACAATAGTGAAGTAGGAGCGATCACATTGGCGGGCCCGGAGGAGGTTCGGGCGGCCATCGACGCCAACGTGCGAACGGCGCGCGCCTGCCGCGAGATGTCTTCCTACACGCGTGCGGCGGCCTTACGAAAAGTCGCCGACAGTCTCGAAGCCGCGCGCCCCGAGTTCGCGCGCACGCTCGCGTTGGAAGCGGGCAAGCCGATCGCGCAGGCCAGGACCGAGATCGATCGCGCGATCTTCGTGTTCCGCGACGCCGCCGAGGAAGCGACCCGGATCGAGGGTGAAGTCCTCCCGGCCGACGTTGCGCCGTCCGGCGCCGGCCGCATCGCCATCACGCGGCGGTTTCCGCTCTCGCCCATCGCCGCAATCACGCCGTTCAACTTTCCGGTGTTGCTCGCGGCCCACAAAATCGCCCCGGCGATGGCCTGCGGCGCCACGATCACACTCAAACCGCCGCCGCAGGATCCGCTGACGACCCTTCGCCTCGGCGAGCTGGTCAAGGCGTCTGGGTATCCGGACGGCGCCGTCAATATCGTCCCCTGCCATGTCGAAGTCGCCCAGATCCTCATCGAGGATCCACGCGTCCGCCTCATCACGTTCACCGGCAGCGCCAAGGCCGGCTGGGCGATTCGCGCGAAGGCCGGCACGAAACGCGTGGCGCTCGAGCTGGGTGGCAACGCGGCGGTCATCGTCGAGCCGGACGCCGATCTCACGTGGGCCGCGGCGCGCTGCGCGATCGGCGGCTTCACATACGCCGGTCAGTCGTGCATCTCGACGCAGCGCATCTACGTCCACGAGTCTGTTTATACGCCGTTTCTCGACGCCTTTACTCAACGGGTTCAGCAGTTGAAGGTCGGCGACGTCCTCGACGATCACACCGACGTCGGCCCGATGATCTCGGCCGGCGCGGCGGAGCGTGTCGAGCGCTGGATCGCGGACGCCGTGGCGGCCGGTGCCAAGGTGGAGTTGGGAGGCACACGCAGCGGCGTGTTCCTGCAGCCGACCGTCCTGACGCACACCACTGCAGAGATGAAGGTGAACTGCGAGGAAGTGTTCGCGCCGCTCGTCACCGTGACGCCGTACAAGAATCTCGCCGACGCGATCTCGTGGGCGAACGCGTCGCCGTACGGGCTCCAGGCGGGTGTGTTTACGACGAATCTGCAGACGATGTTCAGGCTGCATGCCGAGCTCGACGTCGGCGCGGTGAACGGCAACGATATTCCCGGCTTCCGCGTCGATCGGCTGCCCTACGGCGGCGCCAAGGCGTCGGGCCTGGGCCGCGAGGGCGTGCGCTACGCGATCGAGGAGATGACCGAGCTGCGCGTGCTGACGCTCAAGCTCGACTAGCTAGACCACCGCCCGCAGCAACAGGTAGCTGAGCCCGCCGATACCGGCCGCCGCTGGAATCGTCGCGACCCACGCCCACACGATTCGTCCAGCGACGCCCCAGCGCACCGCGGAGAAGCGCTGCACCGCCCCGACGCCGGTAATGGCGCCAGTGATCGTGTGCGTCGTGCTGACCGGGATGCCGTAGTGCGACGACACGAACAGCGTGATGGCGCCCGCCGTCTCGGCGCAGAAGCCGCCGAACGGCGTGAGCTTCGTGATCCGCTGGCCCATCGTCTTCACGATGCGCCAGCCGCCGGCCATCGTCCCCAGCCCGATTGCGGCCCCCGCCGCCACAATGACCCAGGGCGGAATTTGATTGGGATCGGTGAGATGAAAGACCTTGATCGGGAAATTCACGAACAGTGCCTGGCTCGACACCAGTAGCGCGACGATAATCCCCATCGTCTTCTGTGCGTCGTTCGTACCGTGGCCCAGCGAATACGCCGCGGCGGACACGAGCTGAAGCACCCGGAACGTTTTGTCGACCTTTCGTGGCAGGGATCGTCGCAGGATCCAGGAGAGCGCCACGGTGAGCAACAGCGCCAGCCCGAATCCCATGACGGGGGCGACGACGATGAAAACAAGCGTCTTGGTCCAGCCGCTGGCGATGATCGCTGCGAATCCCGCTTTCGCCACCGCGGCTCCCGCGTATCCTCCAATCAGTGCGTGCGAGGAGGATGTGGGCAGGCCGAGGTACCAGGTGACGAGGTCCCAGATGATTGCCCCGAGCAGGCCGCCGAGGACCACCGTGGAATCGACGACATTAAGGTCGATGAGTCCCTTGCCCACGGTTTTCGCAATGGCCGTTCCGAAGACAAACGCCGCCACGAAATTCCAGAACGCCGCCCACACCACCGCCGCGCTCGGCGAGAGCACGCGCGTCGACACGACGGTGGCAATCGAATTGGCCGCGTCGTGAAACCCATTGATGAAGTCGAAAATCAGGGCGACGAAGAGAATCGCCAGCACGAACCAGACGGAGCCGGCCATCAGGCGTGCTTGATCGTGATGGACTCGACCACATTCGCCACGTCTTCGGCCTGGTCGAGCGTGCCCTCCAGATTGTCGTAGATCTCTTTCCACTTGATCAGCTCGATCGCGTCGCGCTCTTTCTCGAACAGCTGTCCCAGCGCTTCGTGGTAGATCGCATCACCCTCCTCTTCGAGCTGCTTCGCCTCCACACAATAGCGCATCACATCGTCGCCCTTCTTCAGCCGGCTCACCGCCTCCAGGAGCACTGCCATCATGCGCTCCAGCACGTCCACGAGGCGCAGAACCCCCTGAGGGGCCGCGCCCAGACGGAAGATCTGCGCCCGTCGCGCCGTCCCATCCATTGCGTCCATTACGTCATCGAGATCCGACGCGAGCTGGTGGATGTCCTCGCGGTCGAGCGGGGTGATAAACGTGCGGTCGAGACGGTTCACCACTTCGTGCGTGACCTGGTCGGCTTCGTGCTCCAGCCGCTTCAGCGCCTCCACGTGTGGCGTGCGCCGGTCCGCGGGCGCTTCGAACAGCTTCCGCAAATAGCCCACGGCTTCCTTGTTGCGATTGGCGACCTCAGTGAACAAATCGAAAAACTCTTCTTCGCGCGGCAGGAGACGCACGGTATCTCCGGAGCGTAGTGGACCGCAAAGATAGCGGCCCTGGGGAATGACAACTAGGTTATCAGCCTCATGACGGCCACCCCGGTTCAGCGCCAGCCGGTCGAGTTTGTCCGCGCGATTTCGCGGCTCGACGCCACCGCGCTCGTCGTCGGATCGATGATCGGGTCCGGCATCTTCATCGTGTCGGCCGACATCCTGCGGCAGGTGCACTCCCCCGGCTTGCTGCTGTTCGTGTGGGTGTTATCGGGCGTCGTGACGCTGCTTGGGGCGCTGTCGTATGGTGAACTCGCGGCGATGTATCCGAAGGCGGGCGGCAACTACATCTACCTCCGCGAGGGGATCTCGCCGCTCTTCGGCTACCTCTACGGCTGGACGCTGTTCGTCGTGATTCAGACGGGGACGATCGCCGCCGTCGCAGTCGCGTTCGCGCGCTTCACCTCGGTGCTCTGGCCCGGTCTCTCGCCGGAAGTGATCGGCGGCCTCGGCACGACGCTGCATCTGCCGCAGCCGATCGGCGATATCGCCGTCGGGATTTCACCGCAGCGCATCCTCGCGATCGGTACGATCGTGCTGCTCACATGGATCAACGTGCGCGGCGTGAGGACGGCGGCATTCATCCAGACCACGTTGACGGCGGTCAAGACGGCATCCCTGGCCGCGCTGATTCTGCTGGGGATCACGATCGGGCGGAACGCCGAGGCAATCGCCGCCAACTGGGGTGCGAACTTCTGGGCGGGCGGCGCCTTGACGCTGGCGGTCTTACCGGTGGTCGGCGCGGCCATGGTGGGATCGCTGTTTTCGATGGACGCCTGGAACAACGTCGGCTTCGCGTCGGGCGAGCTCAAGAATCCCGAGAAGGACGTGCCGTTCGCGATGGGTGCCGGCGTCTTGATCGTGACGACACTCTACGTCCTCGCGAACGTCGCATACCTCGTCGTGCTGCCACAGGACACCATCGCCCACGCGCCACAAGATCGCGTGGGGACGGCGGCATTGCAGGCGATGTTCGGTTCGCCGGGCCTGTACATCATGGCGATCGCGATCATGATCTCGACGTTCGGCTGCAACAATGGGCTGATTCTGTCGGGAGCTCGCGTCTATTACGCGATGGCGCGGGACAACCTGTTCTTCAAGTCCGCCGCATGGCTCGATCCCACGTTCAGAACGCCGAAGCTCGCGTTGATCGCGCAGGCGATCTGGACTTGCGTGCTGTGCCTGTCGGGGACGTATGGCCAGTTGCTCAACTTCGTGATTTTCGCCGCCGTCGTCTTCTACGCGGTCACGGCGATCGCGCTGTTCCGGCTGCGTAAAACGCGGCCGGACATCCCCCGGCCCGTCAGAGCCCCAGGCTATCCTGTCCTCCCGGCGCTCTACGTGGCGCTTACGGGCCTCATCGCGGTCGATCTGCTGGTCCAGGAAGCGACCCGCACATATGCCTTTTTGGGCCTGATCCTCGTCCTGTTAGGCGTGCCGGTCTACTTCGCTTGGAGGCGGCTGGCCGCCTAGCTTGTTTCGGGTTATGTTCGGGGTGTATGGCCGTGCGCAAACCCCCGGCAAAGCCGCCTCAAGCCCCTCCGCCTTGCCCCGACTGCGGCTCCAAAACCGCTCGCCAGTCCGGGTGCGTCGTCTGCCTGCAGTGCGGGTGGGCACGCTGTGGCTAAACAACTGCCTCTCCTGCCAGCCGACCGGCCGACAGGCCGTCCACCCATCATTCTCGACGAGCGCCTCCGCGGCACGCGGTTCGTTTCGCTCGCGGCCAAGCGGGTCCTCAACCCGCCCTCGACGACCGGGATGGACTACTGGTCGCTCAATCCGTACGTCGGCTGCGAGTTCGGCTGCAGCTACTGTTACGCCCGCTACACGCATCGCTACGTCGTCGAGCGCGCCCACGATGCCGGCACGCTCACCGACGCCGAGTTCGCGGATTATCGCGGGGCGCACGGGTGGGAGGCGTTCGAAAGGCGAATCTTCGTAAAGGAGCAAATCGTCAGTGCGCTCGACGCCGATCTCAAGCGCGTCCCGCTCGGTCAGTGCATCGTCATTGGTACCGCGACCGATCCTTATCAGCCCGCCGAGCGCCGGTTCCGGATCACGCGGGCGGTGCTGCAACGGCTGGCGCGCTGCGAGGGACTGTCATTCGGCATCATCACGAAGAGTCCACTCATCACGCGTGATTGCGACCTGTTGGCTCGGCTGCAGGAGCGCAACGAGCTCCAGGTCCATGTCTCCCTCATTACGGCCGACGCGATACTCGCGCGTAAGCTCGAGGCCCGTTCACCCGTCCCTGCGGCCCGGCTGCGGGCATTGCACAAGCTCGTCGACGCCGGCGTGCATGCCGGCCTTATCATCGCTCCCGTTCTTCCCGGCGTGACCGACGGCGTCGCGCACCTCGACGCGCTGTTCGCCGCCGCCCGCCTTGCGGGCGCGCGCTTCATTCACGCGGGACCGTTGCGGCTCTACCCCGCCATCCGCGATCGCTTTCTCCCCGTGCTGGGAGAGCACTTCCCGGAGCTGGTGCCGAAGTACGAGCGTGCGTATAAGGGCCACGGCTACGCACCCCGCGACTACGCCAAAGCGCTCTCGCGTCGCATCGAGAGACTCCGCAAGAAGCACGGGTTCAAGAATCAGAGCGCGATGTTCGATCGTTACCGCCCGGCCAGGATGCCGGTGCAGGGCGAGCTGGAGCTGCGGGGGAGTTTGCCCTAGTTGCGGGTCACCAGGTGAAAGACGTGCGTCTGCCCGCACACAGCTGTCGCCACCTCGTGGATGTAGCCGCGCACGAACGCATAGTTGAGCCTGGTGGTATCGGCTTGATCCTCGAGCACGAGCGGCGACCCTGGGTAGCCCCCAGGCAGGACCCGTACGCAGCCCGTGTTGTCCACCCACATCGTCACGACGCCCCCGGCGTTGCGGCGCGACGTGTCCGGATCGGCGAGGCGTGCCGTGACGTCTCCAAATGTTCGGACGGGTGGATCGCCCGCACTGGAGGTTGGCGTGGCCGCACTGACAGCCGCGGACGCGCGCATCTCGAACGTGCGCGCGACGCTAGCAGTCAGACCTGGAGCGATCATCACCGTATCGAGCCCAAGGAAAGGGACAGGGAAGACGTCGAGCGCCGCCGGTGAAGGAAGGCACACCGGCTCGCCTCGCTCCACGAGAAAGTATGGCGCGAACGTGACGGCCGACTGATCCGCGCTGACCGCGGATTTGAAGACCCATTTGTGACAGGCCGGAAAACCCATCAGCAGGCGCGCGGTGAACGGCTTGGCCGCAACGACCTCCGCGGGCCATTCCATCCATTGTACGATGGCCGGCTGCACGTCGAGATCCGAATCGCATGCGGCGACTCCCACGAGCACCGCGAGATAGTAGAAGGAGCGCATGCTCAGTTCCGTGTCACGACGTGAAAGACTGTGGTCTCCCCACATACCGGTGCTGCGGCGTCGTGAGTGTAGCCGGTAACGAACGCCCCGGAGAGTGCCGCGGTGTCGGCCTGATCCTCGAGGACGAGCGCCGAGTTCTGGTTGTAGAGACCGAGCGGCGAGAGGCGGGCACATCCAAGCGAATCCACCTGCAGGTACACGGTGCCGCCGCCGTTGCGCTGTGAGGGATCGGCGCCGGTCGGCCGCACGATGACGTCGCCGAACCGGCGCACCGGAATGCTTTGCGCAGCTGTGGCGAAGAAGACTTCTGCCCCAGCGCGCATTTCGTACGTGCGCGCCGACGGTGCGGCGAGACCGGGTGCGGTGCCGGCCGTATCGATCGCGATCGACGCGAGCAACGTCGGAGTACGTTCCGTCAGGCAGGCGATGTGATCGTCCCCGATCAGGAAATAGGGCTCGAAGGTAACGGCGGACTGATCAGCACGTCCGCCGGACCGGAACTGCGGGTTTATCGCACACACGCCCCAAACGACCAAGCGCGTCCGGAACGGTTGACCCGCGTTGACCTCGGCCGGCCAATCCATCCACTGCACCGACACCGGATCGACTTTACCGTTGGGTCCGTCACAGGCGAGCAGCAGACCGAGCGCTATCGCGGCAAACATTGCAGGGCGCATAGACCTCCTCTTGAAGCACACTTCCCACATACCTACCCTAGGAAGTCGCTCCCGCGTCACCTTCCAGCCACAGGCGCGCGACCGCCCGAATCGTCCCCGGCGCATTTCCCTCCGCCCGGTTGTTCGCCAGGATGAAGGCCTCGACCCGCTGCCGGTGGGCCTGAGTCACCAGACGCACCAAATCGTTCCGTAAGTCCGCCAGCGGCTCCTGCACGCGGTCGTAGGGCTGGAACTGCTTCACCGCGTCGCCGTAGCGCCGACCGGGCTTGAGCAGCGCCCGGGCGACCGTGAAGCTCGTCGGGAAGGTCCAGCCCAGCTCGACCTGGTCGCCGATCGGCGGCATTTCCGTCCATGAGTTGAACACATGCGCGACGCCGTGACGCTTCAGCACTTCACCATGCACCCCCGTCAGTAGCTCCGAGTTGCGCAGCTCGACGGCGTAGCGAAAGTCTCGCGGCAGCTCACCCAGGAAGTCATCGAGCTGATCGGCCCACTGCAGTGGATCGGGGAGATCCTTGCCGCGCATCGCCTGGAACTCGAACACGAAACAGCCAGCGTGATCCCGAAAGACTCGGCTGTACGGGCCGAGCACGCTGTCCTTGAACAGCGCGGCATTGAGAAAATCGGGATTGCGCATGCCCGCGAGCCCGGGCTGTGGCGCATCCTGCCCGAGCCGCTTGGCGGTGATGCGATCCCAGACCTTACTCACGCAGGGGAAGCCGGGCGGCAATGCCCGCGCGTAGGACTCGAGCTCCTTTTCGGACGGTGGATCGTAAAACGCGCTGTCGATTCCCACGGTGCGGAAGAGTGGGTAGCGCGCGTATTCCTCGAGTCTCAGCGCCGGCTGCGGGCCGCGATAGTGACGGTGGTAGACGTCGCCGAACCAGCCGTCATAGGTCCAGGTGGACGTGCCGAAGCGAACGGTCGGCGGCAGCTGCCGGGCGAGCGCGGTCACCTCGGCGCCGGGCTCGGGAAGCGACTCGCTCCCCTCGAACAGGTCTGGTTGGATTCGTTCCACGACTCGTTAGAAGCTCAGTACCGTCCCGATTGCGGCATGCACCCGTGTCACATGCGCATCCTGAGCGAGGAGCAGGTTGTCGGCCTTGAGCCCGAGTCGGTGGCTGTAGACGGTCAGGTCCCCACGAAACCCGACATCAACCCCGCCGACGCTCCGAACGGGAATGAACTCCAGTCCTCCGCCGATGTGCCACGTATTGGGCAACAAGTTGTGGAAGAGGCCGGGCCGCCGCACCCACCGTGATGTGCCATTCCCCAGGAGCTCGCCGTTGAACCTCGCGTCGGTCACGCGATACCAGCTGAGTCCGTATCCACCTTTCACGTATGGCTGGAGGCTCCCCGTTGCGATGTTGTAGCGCACGCTCCCCGTGTATTCCCACATGTCGAGGTTGAGCGTCAACGGAAATCGCCCCGGCAGCGTACTCACCGTCACGTCCGCGCGCACGCCACCATTGGAGTGGCGGATCGTGTTCTCGCTCGTGAACCGGCGGCCGAGAAACAGCGTGATTCCGTAGCTCCACGGTGATACACGCTCGGTCGTGGGGTTTATCACGTCTACCGTGACCGAGTCGGACCCCGCGAGTGCCAAGACCTTTTCGAGAAAGGGCGATGCGGTTTCCGAAAAGCCGGCAAGATTCAGAAACTCGTTGGGGATCCGGAAGGACGAAACCCCCATCGTCACGCCGATGAATCGGAACGGTACGTCCTCTGAGCCGAAGAACGCCGGATAGCTGTGGCGATCGGCGGCGCGCACCGGCGCGCTGAAGAGCCGGTAGACGATGTCGAACGGCGGCAGCGTCACCAGCGTGGGGACGGTGAGGTTCAGGAATCCCCATCCCGTCCGGTAATTGTCCTGCTGGCTGGCCGGAAAGAAGGAGCTCAGGCGGTGCGGGATGTAACTGTCGTATCCCGCCGCCGCACCCGCGCGGTTCCACCCACCGTTGTACGACGGGGCCACGACCGAGGCGTTGCCGGTCTCGGCGTAACGCACGATGCCCGCAAACGAGGACCGGGTCGCCGGATACCCGAAGCGGATCGGCAGCACGAGCCAGGCCCACCTGCGGCGTGCAACGGGATCCGTGCGCACGAGCGGCAGCACCAACTCCCAGTCGGGGAGGATCTCGAGCCGGTCGGGGTTGTCGAACCGGACAACCGTGTTGGTCTCGGCCGCGGCGGAGTCCGGCGCCGTTCGGAAAACGCCCCACGGCGTGCGCACCAATTCCCCCGTGTGCTGCGGCCCGACGTCCTTGTAGAGGCCGGGGAACGGATATGAGCCGTGACTCGCCCGGCCCAGACGCGTCGAGGCGGAAATGAGCTGCTGCAAGCCGCGGTTGTCTCCACCGATGAAAACGACGGGATGCATGTTGAGCCTGGTTTCGGCGTCATCCAGGTAGGCTTGTCGCCGAATCTGCCGCCAGATTTCGCGCTCTCCTACCCGCTCCTCCCGCAGCCCTTTTATTTCCTTTTCCCAATCCGCGCGCGGAGCATAGACATTCGGCGTCAGATAGTCGGCCGTAAACACCCAGTGGTGGAAGTAATACTCCACCCGGCGAATCACGAAGTCGGCAGGCTGGACCAGCTCGCGCAGCAGACCTTCCATCATCGCGGTCGTGATCGGCTCCCGGCCCTGATTGCGCGGTGTGACGACGACGTTGATGTGCTCCCAGTCTCCTTCGTGCGTATTCCCGGCGTCGTTGTACGGATAGAAAAACCAGTACTGGAGAACGAGCTCATGCCGTGCCTCTGCGGCACTCCCGCCGGGAACGTCGTGGACAAAGGGGTGCACGAATGCTTTCGCATAGCCGATGTACTTGCGGGCGATCGAGCCGCGCACCGACCCTTCGAATTCCCGGTTCCAGGACGCCGGGTCCTCGCCGGGAAAGTCGAAATACATGGTGTAATGAAGGTCGAGATCGGGACTGGGCACACTCGCCACGGGAGGCGGCTCGGGCGCGAATCGGTCAACGAGTTGCAGCAGCCGGCAGTCAGTGGTCGTATCGACGGTCCCGCTCGCAATCGTCGTCAGACGCGAACATGCCCGGCCCGCCAGCTTCCCGAACTCGATGGTCTCGGTGCCGACCAGCCGCGGACGCGCCTGCGACAGGTCCACCGCGTCTATGAAGAGCGTTGACCCCTCT
>Ga0193723_1000589_pt1 | contig 14243 bp, 10 predicted proteins | sample H2m2metaG_FD_143042 | JGI IMG/M metagenome (GOLD analysis project Ga0193723, IMG submission 143042) | Soil microbial communities from a riparian zone of the East river system, Colorado, United States - H2m2 | ecosystem: Environmental > Terrestrial > Soil > Riparian zone | place: USA: East River... | reverse complement strand
CATGGCTCCGATTCTCGTCACCGATATTACCAGCGCCGAACTCATCAAACATTGCGCAAACTCGTTTCTCGCTTTGAAAATTTCATACATCAATGCGGTTTCGGTGATTTGCGAGGCGAGCGGCGCTGATGTCGAAAAAGTCGCGGACGGAATTGGGATGGACCATCGCATCGGTCGTGATTTTTTGAATGCTGGGATCGGATACGGCGGTTCCTGTTTCCCCAAAGACATTGCGGCATTCATCACGATTAGCGAACGGCTTGGGGTTCCATTTGATCTGCTGAAGGAGGTGCAGCGAATAAACAGAATGCAAAAGGAGCGCTTTCTAAAAACCATTCGAGAGACGCTCTGGGTTTTGCGCGAAAAACGTATTGCCGTCTGGGGCCTCACATTCAAACCAGACACTGACGATATTCGTTCCTCTGTCGCGATCGAGCTCGTCGCGGATCTGTTGCGCGAAGGAGCACATGTCGTCGCCTACGATCCGAAGGGAATGGAAAAGGCTCGGGCCGTGAAGACGATAGGCGCTGCCGAATTTGCTCCCTCCGCTCTCGAGGCTGTGCACACTGCCGAAGCGCTGATTATCGCCACGGAGTGGAGCGAATTTGCAAATGTCGATCTTGCTATTGTGAAGGAAAAGATGACCACGCCAATCGTCTTTGACGGGCGAAACTTATTGGACCCGGAAACGATGATCCATCTCGGCTTTCATTATCATTCGATTGGCCGCGCCAGCGTTACATCGACCTAAGCATTTAGAGAAAAATGTATGGCGCTGCTCGCCAAATTGCGGAGGCAGCGTTACGCGAGTGGCGAAGGCGAAGATGGCGAGAATCGCGTGCTCGGCGATCCGTTCATCGAAACTCAGCGGTGCTTTTGTTTACAGCATCGCGGTCTCGAACCGGAAGAAAATGAACAGTTGGTCGAGCCTTTACTGAACGAATGCGGATGCGCAAAAGAAATCTTACCTTCGCCCGAGACCATTATGCCGGTGCTTTTGCGGCATGCCTATTAGCATCGGCTAGCTCGAGCGCTGGTCGATCAGCTGAGTTGCATCTGCCGCGCTCGGTGGAATCGTAACCCTCTTATGCACGACGCCCGATTCGACAATCTCGCCAAACTTCTTGTGGGATATTCTATTCGACTCAAGCGCAATGAAACGGTTCTGATCGAAGCATTCGACGTTCCGGACGAAATGACAATCGCGCTGATCCTAGCGGCGCGAAACGCTGGAGGTATTCCTTTTGTGCAGAATTACCACGCTCGGGTAAGCCGCTCGCTCGCCCTTGAAGCATCGGATCGACAATTGAGCCTAATGGCGGGCTATGAACTGGCACGGATGAAAAAAATGGACGCATATATCGCCGTCCGCGGCAGCAACAACGTCACGGAGCTATCCGATGTGCCGGCGGAGAAGATGAAATTGGTGGCGAAGAGGATGCGTGCTGTGCAGGACCACCGAGTTAAGAAAACGAAATGGGTGGTCTTACGTTGGCCTACTCCGTCGATGGCACAGCTTGCCGGGATGAGCACTGAGGCTTTTGAAGATTTTTACTTCACTGTGTGCGGACTGGATTACCGCAAACTTCAGCCCGGGATGAAGGCGCTCAAGCGGTTGATGAAAAAAACAAATCGTGTCGAAATCAAGGGGCCAGGCACAGACCTTCGCTTCAGTATGAAAGGGATTCCTGCCGTGATCTGCGGTGGCGATCGCAATATCCCCGATGGCGAGGTTTTCAGTTGCCCGGTAAGAGATTCCGTTGAGGGTCATGTTACGTTCAACGCTCCAAGCATTTACCAGGGGATTGGTTTCGATGGAATCCGTCTTGAGTTTAAGAATGGAAAGGTCGTGGATGCGACGAGTAATGAAACGAAAAAGCTTAACAGGATCCTCAATTCAGATGCGGGCGCCCGTTATATAGGCGAATTTTCGCTTGGGTTTAATCCTCACGTCTTGCAACCGATGCGAGATATATTATTCGATGAAAAAATCGCCGGCTCCTTTCATCTGACTCCGGGACAAGCATACGAAGAAGCGGACAATGGGAATCGGAGCCAGGTTCACTGGGATATGGTAAGCATCCAGCGCCCAGAATACGGTGGCGGCGAGATCTATTTCGACGGCAAATTGATTCGACGAGACGGAGAATTTCTTCCGAAGCTGCTGCAATCACTCAATCGCGGCCATTTCGTTAAGCGGCGCTGAGATCGATACCCACCTGCTTCGGACAGCGGCCTGGGCCCAAACGGCACCGACGTCAAGGGCGCCAAGCGCTTTTGGGATCGCTCTTACGATTATTGCGGCACGGTGTCAACGGCATCGAGCTCCAGTATCTCGCTATCGCCGCTGCCGGTAAGTCGCACGTTCGCAATATCAAAGACGGGTGCTTGTTCGATGGCACTCGGACCAGCGGCAGCCAACTGCGCGGAAACGTGCCTAGCAGTCGAATTGAGAACGACCCCCGTTATTTCAAAGCACGATGAAAATTCCACCTTTGCCATTTGGAAGTCTGCGGTAACCTGCACATGGGCCTGTCCTTGCTCGGACGGAGCAAGCTGGATGGCGGCGGCGGCAGCGTCTGAACTCGAAACCGGCTGCAAGGCTGTAACCTCGAATGAAGGCGAAGCGATGGCGACTGGTTGCTGCACTGATTGCTGCCGCTGATGCGGCGATTTGATAAGCCGAACTGTTCCGAGACCAGAGCCTGTAGGCTCAATTTTCGCGATTTCGAATGTCACCTGCGGCTGGATCTCGGGTTGCGGACGTTGCGATGGGGCAAGGCGCATCGTTACGATTTTTGACGCGGGCCGCACTTGCAAGGCACGCACCTTGAAAGTCGGCGTCAGTTGTACGGAGATGATCTCGAAGGAGAAAGTCAGCTGCACGGCTGTGTGTGCGGCAGGAGCAAAACGAGGCGTGTTCGCGGCGGCTGGGACTTCGGTCGGTTCAGGCATAGTTTCAAGGGCAGTTGATTGCGGCAGTACGGACTCGGACGAAAGGGCATTTGGGAAATTAGATACAGCCTCATCAATCGTTTCAGCCTCGGAAGGTTGCATCGCAGAAGCGGCCAGTCGGTAGGGAACAGCCCGCTCTTTTTCGACAGGTTCGACTTCGGGCTCTACCTTAGGTTCAAATTCAAGCTCTTTTGCTGACCCTACGGCGGACATTGCCACTTCCTCAGCGACCACAGGAGTTTCAACTGGCTCTTCTGCTCGCGGTGACACTTGAGGAATCGGCTGCCCTTGTGCGATCGGCTCGATCTCAGGGGCTACTACTGGCTCCATAACTGGCGTTGTAGCTGCCTCAGCAACCACCGGAATTTCAATTGGCTCTTCCGCTGGCATGGCGGACGTCGTCCTTAACTCAGTAATGGCTGGAACTTCAGCGAGCTCCGGCGCTTTCCGGATACCCGGCAATGAGACCTCGGCGGTTTGTTCGACAATTGGACTCACTGAGGACTCAAAGATTGGCTTGGCAATCGGAGGCAATTCGCGCTCCTGCTCCATCGTGTGATAAGCGGGAACTCCTGAATCTTCTCCCAAATCCGCTAATCGACCAAGAGCACCGCTCGATTTGGTTGATGGCAACGCGCTGCTTCGTGACGAAGGTTTCGACGCCGTCAATCGCAGCGAAACTTGGCGCGGTCCACCGAAAAAACCATTGCCTAGCGCAATCGCCTTTTCCGCCGGAGCAATCCTTGGCTCGAAAATGTGCGATCTTGCAACAGATCGGGCCCGCCAGTAACTTAAGACACTAAACGGGTAGCGGCGAAGCTCGGGAACAACCACCCAGGCCAAAAGAAAGATGCCGGCTAATAGCAACCCACCGACAAACAACGTTCGCCGGCTCACTATTCCCCCAATAGGGGGCTGAGAAGCCTCCGGGAGCCCACCCCGAGCGAGCGTGGTAGGCGTTGTGGCAACGACAGGCGGGCCGGCCTTTGTTTGGCCGAGACCTGGCTTTTCATTTTGTCCTGCGGGACCAGATGAAGCGATCACAGTCCCAGAGGGCGAAGCTGCCGCCGCCGCGGATTTTACAGTGGAAGGGGATCCCGAAACTGGAGCTGCAAGCACTTCTTCTGGCTTACCGCTTGTTCTCACCGCAGCCGATTCATTGGAGGCTGGAACGGCAGGAGGTTCAGTCCTTGCTCGGGGACTCGTGGCTTCCATCCCAGGAATCCGCGGGTTCGCCGCTGGGGCTGAAGAACCAAGAGATTCGTCCCTCGATCTTTCTGCCTGTTTGTTTGCGGCAACAATAGTGTCAGGGATAGGACTCGGCTCAATTGCGGGGCTCCCCTCGGTTTGTGATGCAATGACACTGCCAGTGTCAAATGCAGGCGCAGGCGCCGCGGCAATTTCTGGACTCTGAATCCAGCCGACGTCGTAAAAAGTGTCCGCAAAAACGCTATTGAGCGCTGGCGAATAAATCTTTTTCGCTGATGCCGTCCAGTCGGCCGCCTTTTCTGGATTACTATGTTTGAATTCCCATGCGGCCTGAGCGTAATAAAGAGCTGGGGTATCTCCCGTAAACTGGAACTGCTCCATAAGGGCCTGCGCCCGACTCTCTTTGCCTTCGAGCAAAAGCGTCATGTAAATCTTGAATTTGATCAGCTGTGCTGCCTGATTCTTGTCGCCACCGGGAGTCTGTTTAAACAGTGCTTCAAAACGCTCCCGCGCTTTAGCGTAGTCTTTTTTCTTAAATGGAATTTGCGCGAGATTGTATTGCGCCTCGCGGAATTTCGGATCGAGTTTGGCTGCCCGTTTGAAGGCGGCTTCGGCTTCATCGAATTGCTTCTGCTCCATCAAGATCTCACCGCGTAAATTGAGAGTCGTCGGCTGATTCGGATCCGCCTGATCGGCTTCGTCCACTAGTTTGCCAGCAGTCCCGAAGTCACGCTGCCTTAGCGCCTGCTGCGCCTGCTCGAATTTTGAACGCGCCACGGCCTTTGTTTTTTCCGAGCGCTCGGCGGCAGTCATCAAGGGCAACGAGGCCCGGGTCTGTCCGGCTGGCTTTTCAAACCAGCCGACTTCGTACAGTGATTCCGCAAAGAGTTTGTTCAGTTGCGGCGAAAAATTCTTCTCCGCTGCGGCCACCCAATCCTTCGCTTCTTTGTCATTCTTGTGTTGGAGCGCGACAGCCGCTTTTACATAATCTACTGCCGGCGTATCGGGAGAAAGCTCCAACTTGGCCAGAATGGAATCAACCATGTTCTCTTTTCCTTCGAGCAGGTAAGTCAGGAGAACCTTGTATTGAATGAGCTGCGACGCTTCTTTCGCCAGATCAGACTGGCCGCCCGAAAGGAGCTTCTCAAAACGCTTGCGCGCTTCCGCCCAGTCTTTTTTGAGAAACGGGATTTCCGCCAGGTTGAACCGCGCATTCCAGAACTTAGGATCGATCCGAGCTGCCTCGAGCAGGGCTGCTTCCGCTTTGTCGTAGATGCCTTGCCGCATCAGGATGACGCCGCGCAAATTTTGAGATGGCGCGAGTTCGGGCTGACGGGCATCAATTGCGTCGAGTTCCTTTAACGCTTGTGGAAAGTTGTTCGTATCGAACTCATGGAACGCCTTATTGTACATCTCTTCCAGCTCCGATTTCGTGGGGGCGACGTTGTCTGCTGCAAACGAACTCAGCGCCAGCGCTGCAACGGCAGTGATTTTCCAAATTCTCATGTGGGTGACGATAGAAGCTTTCCTCATTTGCGATGACAAGTCCAAATTTCCGATCAACTCCGCCCAGTTTCGCAGAAATCGCGCCCAATACAACTGGATGAACACAGCTTGATTTGGGCGGCGCGGGTGCAGCGCAAAATTACGAATTGAGATTGGCCATAATCCGTAGCCCCTCCAGGGTAAGGTGTGCACGGACTGCCGTGATCTCCGGCAACTGCGCTGCGATGAGTCGCGCGTAACCGCCTGTGGCCACCACGTGAAGCTTTCCGCTCGAAAACTGCTCCGCCCGGATCCGCGCAAGAATCTCACGGACCAGTCCACGATAACCAAATACCGCGCCCGACAACATCGCGTCGATTGTCGATCGTCCGATCGCGCGTCGCGGCTCTTTCAAAGAGAGCTTCGGCAACAGAGCCGTTCGCTGGTAAAGAAAATTAGTTACCGCCTCGAGCCCCGGCGCGATTACCCCGCCGATGTAGTTGCGGCGAGCGGAAACAATGTCAAAAGTGACCGCGGTGCCGAAGTCCACGACGATTGCTGGACAACCGTAAAGCGCTGCAACGGCCGCGGCATTCGCCAGCCGGTCGGCTCCGATCGTCTCCGGGGCGGGATAGTCAATCCCCACGCCAAGTTTCACGGTCGAATTCAACCAGAGGACTCCGGTTTTTCCGGCGACCTTTGAAATCATGCGATTTTTTTTGGGAACCACCGATGAGACGACCACCTTCCGAACCCTTCGCTGTCCTAAGAATCGCGAAAATATACTGCTTGAAAGCTTGTTAGTGGCGATTCGAACAGGAGTTGAAATCCGCTTTGTCGATGCAAAAGCAAGTTTCGCATAGGAGTTGCTGACGTCGACTAGCAAGTAGTCGGTCGCGCGGGTCAGGACCGGACGATTCATATTGCGCTGCTGCCAAGCAGGCCGCTACATGGGACGCTTCTCCCCGTCAAGTCCGCCAGTCGGACAAACTCGGCCTGTGGCGAGCTTGCGGCGTTTCGGCCAAGCGGGTACGCTTCGTTCGTGAGAAGATTGCTGCATCGCCCGCGCCGTTTGCGGCGTTCCCCTGCTCTGCGAAATCTCGTCCGCGAGACGCAACTAAGCGTGCATGATTTCGTGCTCCCGCTTTTTGTAAGCCAAAAATTGGAGCGACGGCGCCCGATCGCGAACATGCCGGGCGTTTTCCAGCTTTCCCTGAAGGAAATTGCCGACGAGGCCAAGCGCGCCCGGGATCTTGGGCTGCAGGCGGTCCTGCTTTTTGGAATTCCGGAAAAAAAAGACGAACAGGCAAGCGGCGCCTACGCAGAAAATGGGGTGGTTCAGGAGGCGCTTAAAGCCATTAAATCAAAATGCCCTGATCTCGTCGCAATCACCGATGTCTGCTTGTGTGAATATATGAGCCACGGCCATTGCGGTGTCACACGCATCGACGGCGATCATTTCCATGTGCTCAATGATGAAACCGTCGAGCTGTTAGTTAAAACCGCCCTTTCTCATGCCGCATCCGGCGCGGACTTGGTCGCGCCAAGCGATATGATGGATGGCCGGATCGGTGCGATTCGCGAAGCACTCGATGCCGGCGGTTTTGATCAAACCGGCATCATGAGTTACGCGGCCAAATTCGCCTCTGTTTTTTACGGCCCGTTTCGCGAAGCCGCGGAAAGCCCGCCGCAATTTGGCGATCGTCGTTCTTATCAGATGGATTACGCCAACGCAGATGAAGCGCTGCTTGAGGTTGCTCTGGATATCGATGAAGGAGCGGACATCGTCATGGTGAAGCCAGCCTTACCCTACATCGACATCTTATGGCGTGTACATGAGCGTTTTGGAAAACCGACCGCGGTTTACCACGTAAGTGGTGAGTACGCGATGCTCAAAGCAGCCGCAGAACAGGGGATTGTGGAGGAACGCCCCGCCGTTTTCGAAATCATGACTGCACTTCGCCGCGCTGGCGCCGATATCATCATCACTTACTGGGCGCGCGAGCTCGCCGAATGGCTGCGGGAATAACTAACGCCCACGGGGAAACGACGAGGCATGCCCGGCTAAAACGTCTCGCTTTTCTCTGGGCGCAAGCGCATGGCTATTCTGCCTGCGCGATGGAAGTCAGATTGCCGCGATGCCGATTTCGTGCTGATGTCGCCGCTTATCGACCGCTGCCGAAAAAGTCTGGGTCGACAGCGATTTTTGAATGCAAGCAAGCGCTTGCCGATTTGCGAAGGGACAATTGCCGTAGTGAGAGTGCTCGCAAACTTCTCGACGCGATTTGCCACCGCCGTCAGATCCTCGAAAAACACCTGCGCCTGCATCATCCCAATCTGCGGATTAACGATTCGCTCTTTCCCGAATTCGATTCACACGATTTCATAGCGACCGGCCACCGCGGCTATGCGCGCGTCTTGCGTCAGCTAAGTGTGCTCCAAAATCGCCTCTACGATTGCACGAAATTCGACAAATTGATTGACTACCGCTGTGCCAATTTATTTTTTCTGGTCCTGCCTCAGGAGCTATTTCGTGATTCGGAGATTCCGGTCGAATGGGGCGCGCTTGTGGAACGCAACGGTGCGCTCGCGCTCATGCGCAAACCGGTCTGGCGGGAAACAACGCCCGAAGATCGAATTCACTTTTTGCAACGGATCGCTGCGGCTGGGACGCGTGCATTCAATCGACAGCTGGAAATCACGTTCGACGAGGTGGCGGCTGCACGTTGTCGATCTTTCTAGGCCATCCCGGTTTTCTGGGAAATCGGGATGAGCAAATTGTGCCCGGTCATCTCCTTTGGCTGCGGCATTCCAAGGAGAAACAAAAGCGTTGGGGCGACATCGGCCAGAATTCCATCTTCGCAGCGAAATCGGGCCGCATCTTTGGCCACATAAATGAAATGCACGAGATTGGTGGTGTGTGCGGTGTTTGCCGAGCCGTCGGGATTTCGCATCTGTTCGCAATTTCCGTGATCGGCGGTGACAATACATTTGCCATCAAGATCGAGAAGCTTCGAAATAATCCGCGCAACACATTCGTCAACCGTTTCTACTGCCTTAATTCCGGCTTCTAGAACTCCGGTGTGACCGACCATGTCCGGATTGGCAAAGTTTAGGATGATTAAGTCGTAATCTGCCATTCGCGCGAGCACCTCATCAGTGACCGCCCGGGCGCTCATTTCAGGCTGAAGATCGTAGGTCGCGACTTTTGGCGAAGGGATGATCTTTCGGTCCTCGCCAGGAAACGCGCGCTCGATTCCGCCATTAAAAAAGTAAGTCACGTGCGGATATTTTTCCGTCTCGGCGATCCGCAACTGCGACTTGCCAGCGGCGCTTCCAACCTCGCCCAAAATGTGCACGAGTTCGGCTGGCGCAAAAACGAACGGCGAAGGATAGGTGACATCATATTGGGTGAGAGTAACAAAGTGGACCCGCGGCCACACTTCGCGATCGAAGCCGTCGAAATCCTTCAGCAAAAAGGCCTGCGACAATTGTCTCGCACGATCGGCGCGAAAATTGAAAAACAACACAGAATCGCCATCTCGCACGCGCTGCTCATCCGCGTAAGAAAAAATAAGTGGCGGCATGAACTCGTCGGTTTTTCCAAGTGAGTATTGCCGATCCACTGCGGCCGATGGCGATGATTTGCACACTTCGCCTCGACCGAGAACGATTGCGTCCCAGGCTTTTTTGGTCCGATCCCAGCGGCGATCGCGATCCATCGCGAAGTAGCGGCCTACAACTGTAACGATCTGGGCACCGCTCTTCTGCAACTCTTCTGTACACGTTTTTAGATACGCGGCGCCGCCGGTCGGTGACGCATCACGTCCGTCAGTGAAAGCGTGGACGAAGATTTCGGTAACGCTCGCTTCCCGAGCTGCCCTTGCGAGTGCGATTAGATGCGAATAGTGGCTGTGAACGCCACCGTCCGAAACTAATCCGAGCAAATGAAGGCGATGATGCTTCGCACCAGCAAACGTTTCCTGCAATACTCGATTGCGGGCTAGTTCACCCTCGGCGATCGCCTTGTTAATTCGGGTCAGGTCTTGATAAACGATCCTGCCCGCTCCCAAATTAAGATGGCCAACTTCTGAGTTGCCCATTTGCCCTTCGGGTAATCCGACGTCGGCCCCGCTCGCACTCAATTTGGCGCCTGGATATTCCCGATAGAGTTTGTCGTGAAACGGCGTCCGGCCGAGAAGTGTTGCGTCGCCATTTTGTTCACGCTTCTCCCGACCGCCGGGATTAATACCCCAACCATCCCGAATAATGAGCATGACCGGGCCCGCCATATGGGCCGCACTTTGCCGACGATTGGGAACATCGACAAGCGGTTCTTTCGTTGACAATGCAAGGAATGCGCGCCTACATCGGCCTCATGAAATGGCGCAATCAGTTGCTGGCGCTTTTCTGTCTCCGCGCGTTCGCCGGGCTTGGTGTTCTTTATTTTCAACACTGGGTCATTCGGAAGCCTTTCGGAATTATTTTGTTCATCGGAGAGGGACTTGCTCCGGGCCGTTTGGCTTTGACACGCACCTATGCCGGCGGCGCGGGCGGACGCTTGAGCCTCGATTCGATGACTCATCTGGCTTTACTGACCAATTACTCGAAAGATTTCGCCGCCCCGGACCAGGCGGCCGCCGCAACTGCGCTTGCGACCGGAGTGAGAGTGACTAATCGCGCGGTCGCGATCAATGGCGACGGGAAACCAATCACCAGCATCGTTGAATTAGCGCGGGAAAATCGACGGGCCACTGGTCTTGTGACGGATGCGAAAATGACTGACGCAACCAACGCGGCTTTTTATGGACATCCAGTTGATCCAAACGACGTCGACACCATTGCAGCTGAATTTGTTGATGGCGGAAAGATCGACATCGCAATGGGCGGGGGCGCGGCGCAGTTTCTTCCCAGCTCAAAGGGCGGAGAGAGGCAGGACGGGCGTGATCTTTTACTCGAGCTGCGTCGCAACGGCTTCGACATCGTTCGCACGCGGGCCGAACTTGAAGCGATTCCCGCGTGGCGCCGGCCGAAACTCTTCGGCGCCTTTAGCAATGTGGAATTCGCGTTCGCGAACCAAGTCGAAGAACGGAGCCAGCAACCGAGTCTTTCCGACATGGTGCGTCGAGCGATTGAATTACTTCAGTACAACGCTGGTGGATACTTGCTCGTCGTCGATGCGGGATTAATGCGCAAAGCCGCGGAGGAAAACAACGGGGAAAGAACGCTTAGCGAAACCGTAGAATTGGACCGCGCGGTTGCCGTTGCGCGACGCTATGCCGGTCAAAAATCGACAATCGTTGTCTGCGGAGATGCCGCTATTGGCGGACTAAACTTAAGTGGTTTCCCTTTCCGCAAAGACAGCGGAATTGCGTTACTTGGACTTAATTCCGCGGGGCAGCCATGGATAACCTGGGCAACTGGTCCGAATGGCACGAGGTCATATGGCGCGGCGAAAATCCAAGGCAAGTTAAACGGGAACGAAAGCGATCAACCGAAAGCGGAACAGTTGGAGCCGGCGGCGTTTTACGCGAAATCAGCCCTCGGCACCGTTGACGATGTCATTGCCTTCGGCAGCGGTCCGGGAACAGAGGATTTGAAAGGCACAGTCGATAACACAATCGTTTTCAAAATTCTTCGCGACGAGCTTTAGCCATTGGCAGTGATTCTTGCGTTCGCGCACATTCCCCGAGTTGGGTTCCTGAAGCAACGAGGCTACCTCGTAGAGGAGCGTTGATTTTCGTGCCGAGTTAAGGAAAGCTTATCCTCAAAACCTATGCAGCACGTCACCGCATTTTCACGGGCGCAAACTGTTCCAGCTGCGCCCAGCGCGGCGCCGAAAAAGACCCTGTGGATTCTCAACAGTTGGCGCGACCTGATTCTTTACGTCGGGACGCCGCTTTTTCTCGTGCCGATGTTCTTGCTGGCGCAGGCGCGCTGGAGCGCGCAGGACATTTACGTCTTCGTGGCCGCATTTGGCGCAATGGGCCACCACCTCCCGGGAATGATCCGCGCCTACGGAGATCGCGCTCTATTCGAACGGTTTCGCTGGCGCTTCATTTTTGCGCCGATTTTCCTACTCGCTGTTTGCGTAGCTTTTTACTGGTGGGATCTGAAAGGAATCGTTCTCGTCGTTTTCTTCTGGGGTGTCTGGCATGGGATGATGCAGACTTACGGCTTCTGTCGAATCTACGACGCGAAGACGGGCTCCTTCGCCACGCTGACGCGTCGCCTCGACTTCGCGACCTGTGCCACCTGGTTCGCTGCCGCCGTGCTCCTTTCTTCGCAACGCATGACTGATACGCTTGAACCGTATTACGCCAGTGGCGGGCCCTTCATTCCGCCCTGGCTCTTGCACAACGCACAGCAAGTAATGCTCGCTGGCGCCATCGCGGTCTCAGTTTTGTTTCTGTTCAATTTCTCTCGAATGTGGGCGGAAGGGAAGCGCCCGAATCCGGTCAAGGTGGCGCTGCTGATCACAAGCATTTCGTTTTGGTGGTATTGCAACAACGGCGTCACCAACATTCTGGCCGGAATCGCGTTGTTCGAGGTTTTTCACGATGTGCAATACCTCTCGCTCGTCTGGATTTACAATCGCAGCCGTGTGGAAAAGGACAGCTCCATCGGCGGCTTCATGCGTTTTGTTTTTCGACGGAGCGGCTCGTTGGTCGGGCTGTACATCGGGCTTGTTTTTGCCTACGGTTCGCTCGCGTATTTTAATTCCCGTCTTGAGGTGGAGACGATCAAGCGTGTGCTCACTGGCGTGGTGGCGGCATCGGGCCTTCTTCATTTTTATTACGACGGATTCATCTGGAAAGTACGCGATCGCTCTACGCGCGAACATCTCGGTCTGGCTGCCGGAAACGTATCCGCGGCTTCACGCGAATTTCTTCCCGGTTGGCTATTGCACGGACTAAAATGGGTTGCGATATTCGTGATTCCAGTTGGCGCGCTCTGGATCGGGCAAACGTGGAGCAAGATGCCAGAAACGGAACGAGACGCTTGGATAGCAGCCGATTTATCCAATAGCTCTCGCGCCCATTGGAAGTACGGCTTTGCCTTGCACAAAGCGGATCGTCTCGATGAGGCAGCAGAACAGTACCGGATCGCGCTGCGTCTCAATCCGAACGAGAAAGAAGTGCATTACCACCTGGGTCAAGTTCTCGTTGCGCAATCGCACCTGAGTGAAGGACGCAGCGAACTGGAGGAAGCTTTGCGCAGTGACCCGCACAACGGCGAATTTCATTCGCAATACGGTTACGCTCTCGAACGCCTCGGTCAGAAAGATGAAGCGGGAACGGAGTACGCAAAAGCTACGAGCCTGGCTCCAAAATCCGGCGCAGTGCATTACGATTACGCGATGTTTCTCTTCCGTGAAGGCAAGATGGGTGAAGCGATCACGGAATTTCAGGCCGCTTTAAGTCACAGCCCGAACCACCCCGAAGCGCATTACCATCTTGGCAGGGCGCTCTTTGTAAAAGGCGACTTCGAAGGCGCGAAAGTACATTACTTGGAAACTGCGCGCCTCGATCCCAAAGCGCCGGTGCACAATGGTCTTGGCGTGGTCTATGTGCGATTAGGGCAGACTTCAGAGGCAATTGCCCAATTCAAGGAGGCGTTGCGTTTACGGCCAGACGACGCAGATGCTGCGGAAAATCTTCGCTTCCTGCTGGCCCATGGCACACAAGGCGGTTCGACGCCGCGGTAAAATCGCTAAATCTTTTGCCACCCGCTTAGCCCTGTTCGTCATTCCGAGCGAAGCCGGGGAACCCCTTCATTCAAAACAGTAAGAGAGGATCTCGACTCCGCTCGAGATGACGACAGCGAAGTTGGGTGTCAACAGACCCAGCGACGTTCTAATAAACCAAGGCGTTCTGCGCGGAAGAGGGAGAAATCCTGTATCTCAATCCTCTGTGGCGGCTCTCCGCTTTCGCATAGAGGAGTATTGGCGCGCAAAAAAATCCGTTGCCTCGCCTTGCCCTTACGAGACCGTTTTGTTCCCCACGTGAACAACTCCTGGCCGGACGCCTCAGATTCGAGAGAAACGCCCAGCGACCTTGCTTACCTCCCCGATGGGTGGTTTAAAATCACGCGAACAGAGGGATCCTGTACCAATACCCCCTCTGTCGAACCCCGGCCCGTTTGGTTGATCTGACGTCGATCCCAGACGGACAGCGCATTAAACGTTAGCGTCCCGATTGGGCTAATCCGCACCTTCTGCGGGATCCTGGAACCCGTCACCCAAACGTAGGCGTAGCGCTCGCCAGCTGGTGGTACCGTCTCGGACCTCTGCGGATTGGCGAATGCAGTGGTCGCAGCGACGGACAGTATTAACAGCGAAGCCGCCGACTTTGTGATTTTTGACATTTTCATAGTTTAAAGACCTCTTCTTTAACCATCATCCTATGTAACCCTGAACACAAGGCGGAGTTTCGAGAAGATTTCAGGCCAATGTGACGCGGTCCGTCAACATCGCTTTGTCATTCCGACCAAGGTGGAGGAACCTCTTACGGTTTTTAAAGCAGAACAGTGAGAGAGATGTCTCGATTCTGCTCGACATGACAAGAAGGCATTTGCCCGCGAATAACCGAATT
>Ga0193723_1000588_pt1 | contig 14269 bp, 12 predicted proteins | sample H2m2metaG_FD_143042 | JGI IMG/M metagenome (GOLD analysis project Ga0193723, IMG submission 143042) | Soil microbial communities from a riparian zone of the East river system, Colorado, United States - H2m2 | ecosystem: Environmental > Terrestrial > Soil > Riparian zone | place: USA: East River... | reverse complement strand
CGTGACATTGGCGCTGCTCGCCGCCAATGGGTTCAACAACGTCGGGGGGATTCAGTACTTCACGAACGGGCTCGATACGCGCACACGCGGCCTCGATTTGACGGCTGAGCTGCGCCGCCGGGCCGGGGTTGGGACGCTCGACGTGACCGCCGCAGTGAACTACACGAGCAACAAGATCCTGCGCGTCGATCCGCTGCCGGCGGTGCTCGACACCACGCCGACCGCCGAGACGGGAATCATCGATTCCGTGACGTACATCGGGATCACCGAGGAGCGGCCGGATTGGCGCGGCACCCTCACCGGCCAATACTCGGTGGGCCGGGTGCACGCCCTGCTGCGGGGGTCGTACTACGGAAAGTTCTCCTCGGCGCAGCCCGGGTACTGCGATCTGTGCCGCGAACGCTACGGCGCCAAGACTCTGTTCGACGCGGAGATCGGGTATCGGTTCGCCAGCGTGGATCTGTCGTTGGGCGTCCGGAATCTGTTCGACACCTATCCTGACAAACCGAGCTCGCAGGTCATCGTGGACCCGTTCAACGATCGGTCGATGGATTTCAACAACAACTTCGGCGTCTTTCCTTGGGCGGCGGCTTCTCCGTTCGGATACAATGGCCGCTACATCTACGCCCGAGCGGAAATGCGGCTACTCCAGTAACACGCCGTCGCACCGCAGGAACCTAGAAATGGGGGGACCCGATGAAGCGCAACCGGAACCTGTGCCTTTTCGCGTATTGTGCGGTGGTCTGGACCGTGTCGGGGTGCCGCAACGACTCGCCGACGGAAATGGCCAAGCGCGAGCGTACGATGGCGGCGTTGGACGTCCCGGCCTTGCAGCTGCGAGGCCTCAAGCCCAATCCGTGGGATACGGATGACGCCCAACTGACCGCGGCAATTCGTTCGGCTGATGGTTACGGTGTGGTCGCGTTCAAATCACCCTCCAGTCGGCGCACCCTGGAGTCGCAGGGCTTCCGCGCAGCCGTTCCGGCGACCGCGGTCGAGGAAGGAATCGCCCTGCTCAAATCGCGCGACGTCGAGGTCATCGCCTTGTTGTCTACGATGGGCGCCGCTCGGGTACGCTTTGCCAAGCCAGAGCTGGCCGCGGCCTTACGCTCCGATCCGCTCATCGACTATGTCGCGCCGCGCGTGCGCCTCAATTTGGTGACGCCGAACGTGGCATTGGTGCGCGGCGGGGCGGCTCAGCCCGTCGCGCCGTTCCCACCGATCGCCCAGACGTCGATGGCCGAGGTGGTCCCTTGGGGCGTAACCATGATTCGCGCAGCGGAATCGTGGCCTACCACCACCGGCAACAACGTCAAGGTGATGTTTCTGGTCCCGGGTGGCCCGGGACCCCATGCCGACCTGCCGAATTTCGATCCAAACCACTGCGGTGGGCCCTGGTGGCATGTGTGCGACGGCTGGGAGGGGACGGGCTTGTTCCTGTACGGTCAGATCGCCGAGCCTTCCGATCAGTGGGGGATCGTGGGCGTGGCGCCAAGTGCCCCCGTCGCGAACCTTTACGCCTGGAATCCCTGCGCCCAGAATTCCAGTGATCCCCTAAAACTCGACTGCTCCGACGACCAGATGGCTTCGGGAATCGACGCGGCCGTGCTGGTCGGAGCCAAGCTCTTCACATTCGGCACATTCGCGTGGGACGGCGTCCAAAGTGCGTTCCTGCCCAATGCGATCGCCCGAGGCTGGGACGCGGATATCGTGTTCGTTGCCAGCGCGGGCACCACGAACGCGTACAGCAATTCCATCTATCCGGCGTTGTATCCCAATGTCGTGGGCGTATCGGGAGTCACCCAAACCCGGGCGTTCGCCGGAAGTGCGGTAAGTGGTTGTACCGCCAGCGACGGAACGCCTGTCGGTTCGACGTACGGACCCGACGTGGACGTTGCGGCACCGTTCGCCGGGTGGGGGCCATGGCCTATCAATGACTATAAAAACTACTGCGGCCCAGGGAGCATGACCGACTATGCCCTCGGCGTGCTCATGCTGATTCGGAGCGCGAACCCCGCCTGGACCAAGCAGCAGGTTGTTGACCGGCTGTACGCTATGGCTACGGACTGCGGACCGACGGGGCGAGATGACCAGTTCGGGAACGGTGTCGTGGACGCCGCTGCCGCGCTTGGGGTCCTGCCACGGCAGACGTGCTCAACCATGCCGCTGGAGCCGGGCATCACGTCGGTATGCGCCGGACCGTACACACACGAGCACACATACTACACCAGCGTGACCCTCACGCAAAACTCACCGGGCACGACCCTGACCCTGCAACGGTTGGTCGCCGGCGGGAGTTGGACGACGATCGCCACGTGGGCCAACGCCCCGAGCGGCACTTATACGAAGACGCGGGCCGGGAATGGCGGGTTCCGCGCGAACGCGAACAATGGATCCGTTTCCAGTCCATGGACCGCCACGATCACGCGGTCGTGTGGTGGATGACAACGCGCGCGTGGAGATGCGGCTCCTTCAATAACGAAAGGAGGGCAGTATGGTCAGGGCTGTAACGCGGTTTCTGAGTCTCACCGCACTCGCCGCCGCGCTCATCAGCGTTCCGGCGGTGGCGCAAAGCGGGCGTATCAGAGGCACGGTGCGCGACGGCAGTGGCGGCCCATTGTCGGGCGCCACCGTCAGGGCGGCGGGCGCGGCCGGTTCCCGGCGCACGACCTCGAGTGCCGACGGCAGCTATGCCATCCCGAACCTCGCGCCTGGCACCTACACCGTGTCCGCCTCGTTGCCCGGCCTGCGCACACAGTCGCAGTCAAACGTGGAAGTGGCCGCCAACGGCGAAGCCACGGTGGACTTCGTCATGCAGGCCCTGCAGCTGGAGGCAGTCACCGTCACCGCCATGCGTCGTGAGCAGGAGCTGATTCAGGTCCCGATCTCGATTGCGGCGCCCACCGACCAGGCGCTGCGCCTGCGCGGCGCAGAGAACATCGAGGCCGTCGCGGCCAACGTCGCCGGCTTCAGCGTCCAGAACCTGGGCCCCGGTCAGAGCCAGGTGGCAATTCGCGGAGCCTCTTCCGGCCAGATCGCCCGCGACCAGGCGGGCGTCAAGGAGCAGGTCGGCGCCTATCTGGACGACGCGCCGGTTTCTCTCTCCCTGTTCACACCGGACCTGGACATGTTCGACCTCTCACGGGTCGAAGTGCTCCGTGGCCCTCAGGGAACCCTGTTCGGCGCCGGTTCCATGGGCGGCACCGTCCGATACATCACCAACCAGCCCGAGCTCGGCTCGAGCAGTGTCTTCGGTGAAGTGGGCGGGCACTGGGTCGGGGAGGGTTCGCCGGGTAGCACCGCCAGGATCGGTTACAACGTACCGTTGGGTGGCAAGGCTGCCCTTCGGGCGGTGGGGTACAGCAACCACCTTGGCGGCTGGATGGACGCGGTGCAGCCCGACTTCACAGTCAACAAGGACGTCAACGACGGTGACCGGACCGGTCTCCGGGCTGCGCTCCGACTCGAACCAAGCGAACGGTTCAGCGTGACGCCGCGAGTCGTCTATCAGAAGCTCAAGATGGACGGGTGGAATCGCATCGACGCCTTCAACATCCTGGCCAATCCGTACACGACCACACGGCCCGCGATCACGCTCGGCAAGCGAGAGCTGTTCACCCAGATCGAAGAGCCGTTCACCGATGCGTTCCTCCTTACCGACTTAAACTGGCAGTACCGCCTCGGCGGTGGGCTGACGCTGACCTCGATCACGGCGTATACGCATCGTGACATCCTGGTGGTGCGCGATGCCACCGCCCTCACGGGCAGTGTCACGGGTGGCACGCTTGGCCTTTCAGACCGCGTGTACACGCTCGATGCCCCGCTGAGAGACGCCACGACCAGCAAGGTGTGGACGCAGGAGGTACGGCTCGCGGGCGGCACCGATCGGCTGCGGTGGCTGGTGGGGGGATTCTACAGCAACAGCCGGCGTGACTACGGGCAAAGCGTCCTGGCGGTCGGCGTAGACTCGCTTGCGGCAGACGAGGGTTTCGCCCCTGCCGGTTGGAGCCAGGGAGCTCTCGGCGCCAGGATCGACGAACTGTATTACTCCAAGCTGCACTACGATATGAACCAGGCCGCAGTCTTCGGCGAAGCGACCCTGGGCGTGGGCGACCGCCTCCAGCTCACCGCCGGAATCCGTTACTACGATTTCAGCGAGAGTCGTTCGCTGATCTTCGACGGCGCGTTCGCAGTGCCCTCGGACACGACGGGCGCCACCGATGCGAGTGGCGTGGCGCCGCGGTTCATCCTGAGTTACAAGGCGTCCGACGCACTGACCCTAAACGCGCAGGCCTCGCGAGGCTTCCGGCTGGGCGGGATCAACGATCCCGTCAACGCGCCGTTGTGCTCGTCTGCGGACTCCCTCACATACCTCCCGCTGGCCGGATCCTGGAAGGACGAGACCGCGTGGAACTATGAGGTGGGCGCCAAGTCCCTGATCGCTGGCGGCCGCGCCTCTCTCAACGTGTCGGCGTTCTACATGGACATCCGCGACCTCCAGCTGACCGTGACGGCGGGTCAGTGCTCGTCTCGGCTCATCTTGAACGCCGATAAGGCTCGGGCGGCGGGTGCGGAGGTGGAGTTCACGGCGAAGCCTAACGACCACCTCGACCTGTCGGTCTCCGCGGGGTTCAACAACGCCGAGCTGCTGTCGACCTTCCGCGATGCGTCGAACAACGTGGTGGCCGGGATTGCGAAGGGTAACCGCCTGCCCAGCGTACCACAGGTCCAGGGGAGCGCTTCGGCGACATACGGATGGTCGCTGGCTTCAGGGTCACGAGCCTATGTCAGCGGGAGCTGGCAGCACGTGGGCTCGCGCTTCACCGCGATCGACGACCACGGCGGCGGTACTTGTCCGCCGAGCCAACCGAACTGCCCCTTCGGTACCGTGTACCTGAACTCGTTCGGGGCTAATACGATCGGCGGCCCCCTGAGCGGTCCAGGGACTGACACGACGTTCCGTTTCAATCCGGAGCTGCCGGCGTACAACCTCGCGACTCTGCGTCTCGGCCTGACTCGCGACGCTTACGAGATCGCGATCTACTTGAACAACGTCTTTGATGAACGAGCTTTCCTGGCGCTCGACCGGGAGCGGGGCACGCGCGCCCGGGTCGGCTACATTACCAACCAGCCGCGGACGATGGGGGTCACACTCCGCTTCAGCTATTGACCTGTCAGTAACGACAAACCGCCGGACGGCAGACCAGCCGTCCGGCGGTTTGGTACGTGTCAGGGCACCAGCAGCACCGCCACCATGCCACCCATCCCGTCGGAAACAACCGCGACACCCCCCGGGACAACCCATTCGTTGCCATCGACGAGCAGGTTGAAGTGATAGGTGCCGGGAGCGAGAGCCAAGGCGCCTTCCCAGATGTCCGCGCCGAGCCCGCGGAGGGGCGCCGGCTGCCACGCGTTCCAGTCCCCCGCGATCGCCACGGAGCGCGCCCCACTCATGTGGAATCGCACGATGATGCTGTCGCCGCGCCGCTCCGCCACGAGGGGGGCGAGCTGCGCCACGACCGCTGGACGCGACGCGAGCACCCGCCGCTTGGCCTGGACCCGCACGCCCGCGCTCACGAAACCGGCCCGCGGCAGCCCTTGAAAGGGGTCGGAGAGATAGGTCCCGACGCTCCCCTCGAGCGATACCGTGGGTGAGACGAAGTACTGGAGCGCGGCGCTCGCGGCGCCCTTCGAGCCGTATGCGGCGCTGAGGCGACCACTGAGCCAGAGGGACCCTACCACCCGTCCGCGGTCCACTGACGCGCCGGCCGCGACGTCGGTGTACCACGCGCCGGCGTAATAGATCGGCTCGATGCTCAGCGAGAACTGCGCGGGCTCCGTGAGCCACCAACCCCTCGCTCGCAGGTGCAACGCGCCGACGCCGGACTCTCCTTCGATGACGCCAGTCGCCGGGCCTGCGCCGATCGCCGCCCCACGCCCTCCTCGCGTCCACATGACTTCGCCGACCGCAGCGCCCTCAGCCGACGCGACGCCGTCCGAGCGCGTGCTGGTGGCGAGATTCACGCTGACCGCGAGCCGCGGCCTGTTCGCATCGCCTTGCCGGAGAGCCACCCATGCATCGGCGCGCGCTTGTGCGGCCCACACGCCGTCTGGGAGCGCCGAGAGAGATCCGCCGGCTCCTACATAGAAGGAAGGAGAGAGACGCTGCACGGCGGGAGAGAGGGTCCCGGCGCTGAATGTCGATCCGCCGGCGTAGCGCACCGTCCCGATGCCCACGCCGAGCGACGCCTGTGTCTGGGCGTGGAGGACGACGGGGAAAGCCGCCAAAATGAAAACCGGTCCCATTCGCATGGGACCGGTAACATACAGGATCGTGAATCGTTACGGTCGGCGTCCGTGTCCTGTGCCTGCTTGGGGCGGCCGGTGCGCCAACGCCGGAGATGCGGGCGTGGCGGGAGTCGCGGGGATCGCCCGACCTCCCTCGCCTGCCCCCGGCTGCGCGGGGATCGCCCGCGTGGCAGGGGTCACGGGCCGATTATCGGGACCGACGGCTTCGCCGCGCACGTGCGTGGCGCGCCGCGCCATGTTCGCCGCGACTCGCGCCTTTGCCGTGTCGGACGCGTTCGCCGACGGGATGAGCTTCCCCTTCGCGGCAGCGGACGAATGATCGTTGGCAGGAATCGGCGTTTGCGCCGCCAGCAACGTCGGCATGGCGAGCGCGATAGCGATTCCGAGGATGCGCTTCATCATGAAACCTCCTTCGTGGATTTCTGTGATTCGGGCGCTGCCCGGTGCTTCAAGGCGCGCGCTCTCGCGGCCTCGCGGAGCCAGGCATAGGCCCCGTGGTGTCGCTGCGTCACCACCTCTGCGGCCTGCCACAGCTGCTCGAAGACTTCCGTCACCAGCCGCTCTGAGCGATCGGAATCCATGAGGATCCCGTACACCAGCGCGTAGAGTGAGGAGCCATAACGGCTCTGCAGCTCGGTGAGAGCCCTCGCGTCACGCGCCGCCATGCGGCGCAGAAGCGTCGCATCCGGTTGGGGGCCGGGCATCGGCATTGGGAGCGTCGTCATGGCGGAATAAAGACTCAAATGACACCGGGCAGGTAACGCGGGTCACAAACCCACGCACGACGCCACGTTACCGGCACCCCTTCCGATGGCTCTTTAGGGGGCCTAGCATCCGGCGGATGAGCGGACGGGACGGGGGAACTGATGGGCAGGTCGTCCGCGCGATCCTGGCGGGCGACACCGAACGCTACGGCGTGTTAGTGACGCGCTACCGCGATCGCTACGCGCGCTATGCGGCGCGGATGCTCGGCTCGGCCGATGCGGCGGAAGATGCGGTGCAGGATGCGTTCGTTCGGGCCTACGATCAGCTGGCGCAGTGCCGTGACCCCGACAACTTCGTCGGGTGGTTCTTTCTCATCTTGCGGAACCGCTGTTTCGCGGAGCGGCGCAAGAGCAAAGAGGTGGCTCCGCTCGAAGCGGCCGGCGCGATTGCCGCGGTTGAGCGGGCGGAGGTTCCGGTAGAGGCGGCTGAACAACGGCGCGCGCTGCAACACGCGCTGCTCGAGCTGACGGCGGAACAGCGCGAAGTCTTCGTGCTGAAGCATGTGGAAGGGTTGTCGTACGGCGAGATCGCGGAGCGGCTCAAGACTTCCGTGCCCTCGCTCAAGATGCGGATGCACCGGGCGTACGACCGGCTCCGTGAGCAACTGAGGGATCGGCCATGAGCGGCAAGGATTTTCATCCGCAGGTCAAGCAGCTCCTCGATGGCGAGCTTTCTCTCGCCGACCTTCCGAGCGCACTTCGCGCGGAAGGCGAAGAGGCGCTGCGCTTGCTTGCTGTGGTCGACCGCGAGCCGGTCACCTTTCCCGGACTCGAGACTCGGGTCCTCGCGGAGCTGCGGCGCCGCGCCGACTCGCCATCCTGGTGGCGCCGGCTGGTGACCCCGCGCGAAGTGCGCCTGCGCGTGCGGCCCTGGACACTCGTGCCGGCGTTCGCCGCTGCCCTCGCGCTCGTGCTGTTTCTCGCGCAGCCAGCTCCCACGCCAGCCGCCTCGCCCGTCACGGTTCGATTTGTATTGTTCGCGCCCGATGCCCAGCAGGTCTCGCTGGCAGGCACCTTCAATCAGTGGGATCCGGCGGCGACGCCGCTGGTGCGCACCGGGACGCCTGGTGTGTGGTCGGCGACGCTGACGTTGCCCGCGGGGCAGCACCAGTATGCGTTCGTCGTGGACGGCGCCCGTTGGGTCGCCGATCCCGGCGCTCCCGCCGTGGACGACGGCTTCGGCCGCCGCAACAGCGTGCTCTCGCTGTGAAGACGCTCCGCGCGTTTCTTCTGCTCGCGCTGGTCGGGACTGCGCTGCAGGCGCAGGATATCTCCACACGCCTGGCGGGGCGCGTGTCCCCGGAGGTGGCGGCGCTGGTCCAACAGCTGGCGACCTCTGCCGCGGCGCGCGGCCTCCCCACCGATCCGCTGATCCAAAAGGCTATCGAAGGGAGCGCGAAGGGTGTCCCCGCCGATCGTATCGCGGCCGCGGTGCGCGCTCTCGCCGGTCAACTCGATGTGTCCGCTGCGGCGCTGCGCCGGGCAGGACCCGCTCGCCCCGACACCGACGCCATCGCGGCAGGTGCGTTCGCGCTGAATGCCGGGCTCAGTGATACGAACGTGACGGACCTGGCCCGGGTGAGTAGGCCGCGACACACAGAGGCCGCGACGTTGCGCGTCGCCGGCACGCTCGCGGCCATGGGCGTCCCGGCTGCGCAGACGGTCGAGTTGGTGACGCAGGTCCTCGAGGCGGGCGGGCAAAGCGCCGACGTCGTGGCGCTTCCGGCGCAAGTCACGGCGGGAGTATCGCACGGCCAGGGCGTGACGCCCGCGCAGGCGGCCGCGGGCCTCGCGCGAGCGGCGGCGGCGCGTGCGAACGCGCCCGGCCAGCAGCGGCCACGGCCGGCACACCCCTAAGATCTACTTCAGCGGTCGAACCCCACGGTCAGCGTGACCGCCTCGACGGTCTCGCGCCGCCCAACAGCATTGGCACGTCCCTGCTCGATGCGATAGGCGAGCCGGCCCCACACCGGACGCCGCGCCAAACGAAGGTCGAGCCCCGCCTCCGCACCACCACCCGATGCCGACTCCGACGGCCGCGACAGGCTGCCGGTGAACCCTTGCCACAACTCGACGAAGCTCGCCACGCGCCCCGGGAATAACGTTCCCCGCGCCGTGACTCGGCCAGACCAGAGCAGCCAGCGCCGGTCGCTCTGCCCCGGCACGACGAACGTGCGGGCATGCGGGCCGAACCACACGGTCAACCACGGGCGCGCCTTGTAGCCGAGGAGCGCCTCGCCTTCGGCGACGTCGCGCCCGGCCGTGTCGTTCGTCACTCGGCCCTGACCGTAGCGCAGGCGGGCTACGAGATGGCCGCGGGCCGCGACGGCCTCCCCGCCGAGGACGAGCCCGCTTACACGCTCCCGCGTCGTCAGGCTGCGCGAGCGCGCGATCTCCGGGCCGCCGCTGACACCGAACGACACCTTCCAGCCTGACTGGGCCTGGGCCGTCGACGTGACAACAAGGAAGACCAACACCACCGCGCGCGTCACGGAGCCTCCGGGGTGAGCAGCACGGGCGCGCCCGCGCGGATGCCGAGCATGCCGCGCGCGCGTTCGGTGTTGCGGCGCGCGACTTCGGCGTCTTCCCGTCGCCAGGCGTCGCGCAACGTGCGGTTGTGCGCGGCGTTGGCGGGGATCGATCGGCCGGGGTGATGGGAGAAGAACGCGACGAGACCGGCAACGGTAACGGTGCCGCCGACCACGAATCGTGCGCCACTCGCATCCTCGCCGTTCGCGACGACGCCGGGCAGCACCGCGATCGCCACACCGGCAAGCGCGGCCGGCGCGAATGCGCGGAGGCCCGGTCCCATCGGTTGCCGCTCGGGGAGCAGCAGCGAATCGGCGGGCGGCGGGGGGTGGGGGAGCGTGTCGACGCGACCCTGGGTGACCTCGAGCGGCAGGCGCAGGATGCGTACGACGCGCCGTTGGCGATCCAGCGACGTGACGGTGATCGCGTACCGGCCGTTGGCCGGCGAGGCGGTGCCGCTCGAGTCGAGACCGTTCCAATGCAAGTCGAGACTGTCGCTGATGGGGCCTGCGTATAGCGCGCGCACCACCTGACCAGCCTCAGTGGTGAGCGTGGCAGTGACGTCGTGGAACGTGCTGGCGTAGAGCCGCACGGCCAGCGCTTCGGCGCCCGGGCGGATCGCCGTGTCGGCCGGCGCGCGCCCGATGACAGCGGGGGTAGCGCGCCGCACGCCTTCGTAGAAGCTCAGCACCTGCGGTGGAAAAACCAGCTCGTCGGGGCGGAATCGCGGGTTCGCCAGGACGAGGCGGCGCGCGACGGCGCGGGCGGAATCGCTGTGCTCGCGCAGCAGCTCGGTGGCGGCGAGGTACATGAGGGCGCGCTGGGCATCCGCGGGGGTGAGCGCATCACTTCCCTGGAGGGTCAGCGCGCGGCGCAGCAGTCCCGCGGCATTGTCGAACTCGAGGTCGTCGTAGGCGCGCGTGCCCTGCGTAAACAGGGTGGTAGCTGACTGTGCGGCCGCCATGCGCGGGCCCCACAGGGCGCCGAGGCAGAGGGCCACAAGGAGCAGCAGGGCGCGCGTCATCCGCCGATGGGCTTCAAGGCGATGCGGGTCCACTTGATCTCCTGGCCCGGTTGGGCGGTGAACACGGTGTCGAACGGTGCGAAGCCGTCACGCTTCACCTGCGCGCGGTGCCGCCCCGGCGCGATCTCGAGGTTCAAGATCGGGGTGCTACGAATCTGCTTGTCGTCGAGAAAGAACGTCCCCGGGGGCTGCGTACTGAGCGACAGTTTGGCGCGAGCCACGGGCGGAGCGGTAGGGCGAGGCCGGGGCGGCGTGGCGACCCGATGCGTCACGGGCGTGTCGGTCGGCACCGCCGCCGCGACGTGCTGTGTATCGGCGACGCGTTGCGTGGTCGAGTCGGGTGGCGTGGGAATGGCCCCCTTCGCGGGCCTGCTGGGTTGCAGGGCCACCCAGGCGCCGCCGCTCATCAGGACGACGCCGAGCACTACCGCCGCGGTGAGCAGGCGCCGCCGGCGCCGCATTGTCGGGAGCGGGACCGTAGGCGCCTCAGGCGTATCCCACAGGATCCGCGGCCGCGACGGCGTCGGCGTCGGGCCCGTGTAGTTGGCCGGGATGCGCGGCACTGCCTGACCTCCGAGCGCCGCGACGAAGGCCGCGATGTCGGGGAAGCGCTCGCCAGGTTTCTTGTTCATCGCTCGATGGACCGCGTTCGACACGCGCTCCGGAATCTCAGGCTTGACCTCGATGAGTCGGGGTGGGGGCTCGAGCAGGTGCTTCCGGATCAGCTCGCCGAGCGAGTCGCCGGTGAATGGCACGGCGCCCGTCAGCGCCTCCCAAACGAAGATGGCGAGCGAGTACTGATCGCAGCGGCCGTCTACAGGCTGCCCCTCGAACTGCTCGGGGGACATGTAGCGCGGCGTGCCGAGTGACGCGCCGGTCTGCGTAAGCGATACACTGCCGAAGGCGCGGGCGACGCCGAAGTCACACACGAGCGCCCACCCCGAGTCCTCGATCATCACGTTGGCGGGCTTCACGTCGCGATGTACGACGCCGTGGCGGTGCGCGTACTGCAGCGCGCTCCCCACCTGTTCCACGACGCCGAGCACCTCCGGCAGTGGCAGGGCGCCGCGCTCCGCGATGATCTGCTCGAAGGAGCGGCCGCGGATCCGCTTCATCGTGTACCAGAGGAAGGTGCTCGTGGCCCCGACGCGGAAGATCGGCACGATGTGCGGGTGATCGAGCGACGCCGAGATCTTTGCCTCGCGCTCGAACCGCTCGGCAGCGGCGGGGCCTTGCAGCATCTGGAGGGGCAGGATCTTGATCGCGACCTGGCGATTGAGATCGACTTCCTGCGCCAGATACACGAGCGACATCCCGCCGCGACCGAGGAGGTCGGTGATCTGATAGTCCTTGCTGAGCTCGCGCCGCAGGGCGGCTTCGAGCTCCTCGGACACGGGATCCACCTGGGCGGCGTTGGTGGCGTTTTGCGCGTCGCCGAGGGTCATGCCGCACTTGGGGCAGCCGGGAGCGCCGTCCGGGATTCCCTCGGCGCCGCAGCGGGGGCAGGTCACAAACTTCCCACGAAGTCCGCGCTTGACTCCGCGTTGGGAGTCGGCTGGGGGAAGCTGATCCAGGCACTGCAACGCCCCGTCTGGTCGCACGTGCGCGTTTGCCAGTGGTAGCTCAAGAGCAAGGTCGCACCCACGGTGACGGAGGCGACGCGGTTCGGCGCGCCGAACGCACTCGCAGCGGTCATGGTGTTGCTAAAGGCGGTGCCCACCTGACGCACCTCGACCTCCAACCTGACCTGGTCGCCCGGGTCGGGATCGCTGACCGTGCCGGAGAGCACCACGTTTCCGCCGCTGGAATTACCGCCGACCGCGATGGGTGCCCCACCCGCTGTGAATTGCCCGATCGACGCTGGCACGGGCGGGTCCTCGGGCTTCGAGTTCACGTAGAAGTCCACGGCTGGGTCTGGATTGCCGAAATCCAGCCAGCCGCTGCAGCGTGACGTCTTGTCGCAAGTCTGTGCGCGCCAGTGATAGAGCGCATCGTCTCTCAGGCCGGGCACGCGAATCCATGACGTCTGGCCCACGCCGGCGAAGGCGCCCTGATAGTTCGAGGGTCCCGTAAACGTACTGCTCGTTTCGAGCAACTCGATCGCAAGACGGACCGAGTCGCCTGGGTTCGGGTCGTTGACCGTGGCCTTGAAGACGGCGAGGCTCTCGGGCGTGATCAGTCCGCTTCCGATCGGGGCCGCGCTGTCGCCACGCAACTGCTGGATTGCCTGCGGTAAGCTTGGCGCCCGTTCCTTCACAGCCGACAATGTGAACGCGCCGGTCTCCGCTGGATTCGTGCTAGTTACTTCGATGACATACCGCCCCGCGGTGGAGACGTTGAAGGGCGTAAGGCACGCGGTCAGCGCTGCGGGGCACTGGTCGTTCTCGTCCAGCATCACGGTGCCCGCGCTGTCGGTGAGGATCAGGTACGCGTTAAAGGCGGAAGTGAGGCGGAACGTCAGCGTGTCGCCCGCTGCCGCCTGCACGCGGTATAGCTTGGCCTGCCGTCCGGCTCGCTGCGGGGCGCCGCAATCGCTCAGCGTGATGGAACCGGTGCGAGTGGCATCGAGCGTCGGGATTACCGTCTCCGCGCACGGATCGATCCTGTACGTGATCGGCACGGTGTCGGGCGATCCGCTCGCGCCGCCCGCGGAGAACACGATCCTGCCGCTGTGCGACCCAGTGCTGAGCGTGTCCGGTCGGAGCGTCACGAGCACCGTTGTCGAAGTCGTGTCCTGAGCAGGTACGGTCCCGCCCGAATCGGAAAGCGTGACCCAGGTGGCATTGGGCGCAGCGGTCCACGTCAGGGGTAGGGCGCCCTTGTTCTTGATCCGCAGAGAGAATGTGTCAGGCTGCGCGCTTCTCACGAACGCCGACGTGTCGCGGCTCGTGGGGGACACGACGAGGTGCGCCGCCGCCGGGAGAATGTCGAATACGACCGGTACCTTGACCGTATCGTTGCCCTGCGGTGACCAGAATCGAATCGTGTCCAGGTGCACGGCCTGCGAGAGTGTGGCGGGGTGGAGCGTGACGATCAGGCTATCCGGCGCCGGTGACAGCGTCATCCAAGGCGCGGTCTCCGTAGCGGTCCACGTCAGGGCGACACCATCGGCGCTCGCGACACGCACGGTGGTCGTCACTGAATCGAGCGAACCGCTGTCCGCTGACGCTCGCAGGCTGTCTGGGTTCACCACGAGCCGGTCCGCCGTCGCCGGGTTGATGAGCTTGTCGAGGCGACACGTCGCGACCGACATGCCGACCGCCAAGACCAGGGCGATCGGGCCCGCCAACGAGCGGCTGTCGGCAATAGTGTGTGTGACGCGCATGTCAGCCAAGTCCCGACTAATAGGGTATTTACGATACAAGGTCAACTGGTTGGTGAGCCGTGCGCCCGCTCACGTTGTAGCGGTGCCGCAACAAGCCGTTTGCCTTGGCTTGGCTGAGTCAATTAGCTTTGCCGGACAACTGAAAACAGTCCGTGGTGAGTTGCGGCCTATTGCAGCCACGTTAAACAAGTCGCTAAAAAGCCGGACCCCCGGTGTCCGTATTGGCGGCGGGGGCATTTTTTTTTGATGATAAACGCTTGACGATGACCGATCGAAAGCAACGCCTCACCCAGCTCCGCACCGCGCTCGCGCAGCGCA
>Ga0193723_1000587_pt1 | contig 14276 bp, 11 predicted proteins | sample H2m2metaG_FD_143042 | JGI IMG/M metagenome (GOLD analysis project Ga0193723, IMG submission 143042) | Soil microbial communities from a riparian zone of the East river system, Colorado, United States - H2m2 | ecosystem: Environmental > Terrestrial > Soil > Riparian zone | place: USA: East River... | reverse complement strand
CTGTAGACCGGTGTCAGGACATCGGCGCCCAACGAGAGAGATAATTGCTTGTCGAACTTATTACCGTTGTGCAGATCCGGCGTGATTAGCATAAAGCCGAGATCCGCCTTCGGCGTCACGATGCTAAGGGTGAGCAGCTGCGTCGAATCCATTGCCCGCACTTCCTGCACGAGCGACGCAAGATTCGTTTTCGCCGCATTCTGTTCTTCGCGACTTAGTAATTGCCATTGCCCGTACTCGATCCGATAAAACAGGTGGAGACAGTGCCAGCCTTCTTCGGGAACGAGCGCGGTGCTCTTATCAGTCATCGCGACTAGTCTCCGCCCAGAGAAATTGCGGTCAAGCGTAGCGAGGCGATTGAGTCAATCGCTATTACCTAACTCGCGGGGCTTTCCGCGCGGGGCAAATGCGCGATACAATATTCTTCGCCGTCACGGGCCACGCGGAAGTCGAGATTTGGATCGCTCAATTCCGTAGCGCCGCAGACTGCACATTTGTGTAATGGTTCGGTTTCGCTGCGAGACTGGCGAGCAAAACGCTTGCGGCGCGCCGAGACTTCACCGCGATGCCGCGCCTCGTAAATGATCTCCGGGCCGAAAAAGATCAGATAATTCGCGAATGCGGCCACCACCGCCATGCGATACGACATTGGGCCGAGGAAAAATCGGACGAACAGCAACGCGGCGAGAGCCCACGCCATCCATTTGATCTTCACTGGCAGGATAAACAAGATGTAGATCACCTGGTCAGGATAAAATCGCGCAAACGCGTAAAACAAAGACGCAAAGAGCATTGAATTAGAAAATCTGGCGCCGAAGAAAAATGCGGCGGTGGTGGTGCCGATCATGCCGACCAAAAAATAGAGCGTCAGCCGAAATGCCCCCCACGCCTGTTCGAGACCGTCGCCAATCCACCACAGAAACCAGAGAGCAAAAAGAATCCACCACGGACTGAGCGTTTGTGGAATGAAAATGTAAGTGAACAATCGCCAAACTTCGCCATGGCGGATGCGCCCTGCGTCGAGATCGAGCACCGAGGCAAAACCGGGGGCTAACCAGGCCAGAGCAAACACGAGCGCGATGAACCCAACCAGGATGCGCGTTAGACCAGGAATTCCGAGAAAACCAAAACGCCGTTCGAGTTTGTCCAGCCAGGTCATGGATTTGGGCAAAAGTAGCGCAAGCGTCTCAGTTGCGAAATAAAACAGATCGCAAGCGGGACGCTTGCGCTACTTTTTGTGGACGCCTAGCTTGCCCGCGTGAGTGAAACCGCGCAAAAAACCACGCCGCTGTACCAAGAGCATGTGCAGCGTGGCGCGAAAATTATTCCGTTCGGTGGCTGGCTCATGCCGGTGCAATACACGAGCATCATCGAGGAACATCAGGCCGTGCGAAAAAACGTCGGCATCTTCGATATTTCGCACATGGGACAGTTGCTTATCAGCGGTCCGACAGCTGCCGAATGGCTGAACACTATGCTCACCAACAACATCGACAAGTTGGAGGTCGGCCAGGGGCAATACACTTTTCTACTGAACGAACGCGGCGGAATCGTTGATGATTTGATCGTTTATCGGATCGAGGGGCAGATGTTTCTGCTCGTCGTGAATGCCGCGCGCACGGACGAAGACTTCGCCTGGCTGAATCGACATCGAGCAAAGGATGTCGATCTAAAGAATCGCAGCGCCGATTTTGGCGGCGTTGCCATTCAAGGACCGCGCATGTTGGAACTATTTCGCGCGCTCTTTGGCAAAGATGTCGATCCGCCGGCACGAAATCACATTGTCGATCTTCCGTTCGATGGAACACGCGTTTCGGTCGCACGCACCGGCTACACCGGCGAAGATGGTGTGGAAGTTTTCTTTCGAGCGGAAGATGCGGCGAAATTCTGGAACGCTGCTCTTGAGAAAGGCAAGGCGTTTGGAATCAAACCGTGCGGTCTCGGCGCGCGCGACACATTAAGGCTTGAAGTCTGTTATCCGCTCAACGGCTCCGATCTTTCGCCGGAACGCAATCCAATCGAAGCCGGCCTCGGTTTTTTTGTCGATCTGACGAAATCACATTTCATTGGTCGCGAAGTGGTGTCGAAGATGAAAGAAAATGGCTCACCCGAAAATCTAGTGCCGTTTCGAATGCAGACGAAAGGCCCGCCTCCACGGCCGCATTATCCGGTTTTCGACGACGGCGAACGGGTCGGCGAAGTGACGAGCGGCACGCTTTCTCCGAGCTTGAATTACGGCATCGGCATGGCATACGTGTCCGCGCCGCACGCGAAGATCGGAACCAGAATCGACATCGAGATTCGCGGCCAAAAGTTTCCAGCCACGATCGAAAAGAAACCGCTCTACAAAAAATCATGAACGTCCCCGACGATTTACTTTACACCGAGACCCATGAATGGATTCGCCGCGAAGGTGAGAATGTTCGCGTCGGGATCACCGATCATGCGCAATCGGAATTGACTGATGTTGTTTACGTCGAACTACCGAAAATGGATCGACAAGTGAATGCGCGTGAAGCCATCGCCGTGGTCGAGTCCGTCAAAGCGGCAAGCGACATTTATGCGCCGGTGAAAGGAACGATCGTCGAGGTAAATAAAGCACTCGAAGCCGATCCCGGTTTGCTTAACCGCGAGCCATTTGGCGAAGGTTGGATCTTCGTCGTGAAGATCGATAACCCGGACGATCTCAAACAATTGAAAGACGCAGCGGCCTATCGGCAACAAATCGGGTAGACGCAGAAAAAGACATCGCTAAGTCGTCCTGATCTTGATCGGTCGTTAAACGAAACCCAAACATGATTTCATTTATTCTACCCCGACATGATCGCATCTGGCAGTTCTCAAGGCTTGCACAACTTATGCTGGGGACCGCAATCGCGGTTTTGATTTCGGTGGCCGACGTGAATGCATCGTCCGCAGACGACATAAAGGCCGTTGCGGCGCTAGATACGCAATATCAGAACGCAGTTAAAGAGAACGATGCCGCGACGATGGATCGGATTCTGGCCGATGATTTCGCTTTGGTAACTGGACGCGGCAAAGTTTATGACAAAGGCGAACTGCTGAAGGCGGCGAAAGAGAAGCAAGTGATCTATGAGCACCAAGAGGAGGAAGCGGGTTCCCAAAGGGTGCGAGTATGGGGTGATACGGCTGTGGTGACGGCGCTCTTGTGGATCAAGGCAGTGCAAGAGGGCAAGCCTATCGATTACAAGTTGTGGTTCAGCGATACGTACGGTCGCACTCCAACCGGCTGGCGATATGTATTTGGCCAAGCCTCGCTGCCACTGTCAAAAGCGGACGCGAAATAGCTGTCAATGCAACGGCGTTGTCTTCATGCGGACCGCTGTAAAGGCGAGCCGTTCGGCCAGAAGTCGCACTTTTCTCTGGGGCAGGGCTGTGCTTAATTCCCCGTTTGCCCGTGAGCAGTAAACCGAAGCAGCGCGAGAAAGAGCTCAACTTTGAGGGCGCGATGGATCGGCTCGAAGCGATTGTCGAGCAGATGGAATCGGGCAAACTGCCGCTGGAAGATCTGATTATGCGGTATGAAGAGGGAATGGATTTGGTAAAAATTTGCCAGGAACGACTTGCCAACGCAGAGCAAAAGATCGAGATCATCGCCCGCAACAGCGGCGGTAAGGCGATCGTGAAAGATTTTGAAGCAACGCCAGAGCCGGCGGCATCAGCCAACGCAGTCGCTGAAACCGAAAAGACAAATGATGAAATCAAACTCTTCTGAGGCCTCCGGAGCGGCGGCGGCGCCAAAGCGCTTGCTCGACGGGATCCATTCGCCTGCCGACATCAAAGCGCTGCGCGAGCAAGATCTGCCGCAGTTGGCGCAGGAAGTGCGCGATGAGCTGATCAGAGTCCTTTCGCAAACTGGCGGACATCTTGGACCGAATCTCGGCGTAGTCGAACTGACCATCGCGCTGCATCGCGTTTTCAACACACCGCGAGACCGATTTGTCATGGACGTAAGTCACCAGGGTTATGTCCACAAGATATTTACCGGGCGTCTCGATCGCTTTCCCACGATGCGGCAGTACGGCGGGCTCAATGGGTTTCTTTTGCGAACCGAAAGCGAGCATGATTGCTATGGTGCCGGTCACGCGGGGACGGCGCTTTCAGCGGGGCTCGGCATGGCGGTCGGGCGCGATTTAAAGGGAGGCAGCGAAAATATCGTGGTCGTGGCGGGCGACGCCGCGTTCACCTGCGGCATCAGCTATGAGGCGCTCAACAATGTGAAGGCGCATACGAAGCGCTTTATTGTCGTGCTCAACGATAACGAGTGGTCGATCGCGAAAAACGTGGGCGCGATCGCAAATTATCTAAACAGCATTGCGACGAGTCCAACGTTTGCACATTTGCACGACAAAGCGCGCGACTTCGTCCGAGCGATCGCCGGCAAATCAGTAGCTAAGTTCGCGCATAAAGTCGAAGAAAGCGTAAAGGGCTTGATTGTGCCGAGCGTTATCTTCGAGGAACTCGGATTGCGTTACTACGGGCCGATCGATGGGCATGATATCCCGCTGCTGATCCGGACATTTGAGTTTTTGAAAACGCAGGAAGAGCCGGTTCTGCTCCACATTCTTACCAAGAAAGGCAAGGGCTATGAGCCGGCCATTAAACAGCCGGACAAATTTCATGGCCTCGGAAAATACAAACTGGAAACCGGCGAGACCGCGCCGACGCCGACGCCGACCTATTCGGAAATCATTGGCAAGACGCTCGCGAAATTCGCGGAGCACAATCAGAAGCTCGTTGCGATCACCGCTGCGATGCCCAGTGGGACCGGCCTCTCGCATTTCGCCAAGGCGCATCCGACTCGTTACTTCGACGTCGGCATCGCCGAAGAGCACGCCACGCTCTTTGCGTGCGGATTGGCGACACAGGGCTTGACGCCGTTTCTTACGATCTATTCAACCTTTTTTCAGCGCGCCTACGATATGGCGATTCACGACATCGCGATCCAAAAACTAAACGTCAGGCTGTGCATGGATCGCGCTGGATTGAGTGGTGACGACGGCCCGACGCATCATGGTTTATTCGACATTGGTTACCTGCGCCACATCCCGAATTGGGTGCACATGCAACCGAAAAACGAAGATGAATTTGTCGATATGCTCTGGACGATGGCGCACTACAATGCTGGTCCGATCGCCGTCCGCTACCCGCGTGGTCCCGGGACGGGCGCGCAAATCAAACCTGAACCCAAACTCCTTGAGATTGGCAAGGCCGAAGTCGTGCAACACGGGCGCGATGTGGCGATCTTTGGCTTGGGCAACATGTTTGAATTGGCCGAAGAAGCCGCGCGCAAACTGGAAGAGAAAGGCGTTTCCGTTGCGCTCATCAATCCGCGCTGGATCAAGCCGCTCGATACCGGCACCCTCGAATTTTTTGCACGCGGCGTCGAAGTCGTCTGCACCATTGAAGATCATGTTCTGCACAACGGCTTCGGATGTGCGGTGATGGAGCATTTGCATTCGCAAATGATCAACACGCCAGTCGTCCGGATCGGATGGCCCGATCAATTTGTCGAGCATGGCGCCGTCCCAATCCTGCGAAAGAAGCATGGCATCACCGCGGATGCGCTGGTGGAAAAGGTGCTTCCACTGTTACGAAAAAAATCTAGCGTCCGGCCAACCGCGGCCTGACAAAAAAGCGAAGGGCGCCTTCGTTTCCGAAAACGCCCTTCATGTTTTGATGACGGTAAGCCGAATTCTGTCGGCTGATCTCTCAGCCGCGACGATCATTTATCTCATCCAGTTCCGATTTTCGCAGAACTGAACGCCCAACACGCTTGCGCGCATCGTGATGCGACGATACCCGAGGATCAACGGGCCGGCTGCCCTCCCTCTGTTTTGTTTTGCACCGCATGGGGTTTTTCGTGCCTCGCGAATTACTCCGCGAGCGGTGAGCTCTTACCTCGCCTTTTCAACCTTGCCTGTGCCTTGTTGCCAAAGAACCGGCGGTGTCTTTTCTGTGACACTTTCCGTCACCGCAATTTTACAACTGCAGTGCCCGCGTTTTTTACGCGGCATGTCGCCGTATGGTGTTCGGACTTTCCTCTAGCAAGCCACTGCGGCTCACCAGCGATCATCTGCCATCGCGCTCAATTTATCACAACTTAGAAAGAAGAAAAGAGAACCGCGAATTACGCGAATAAGCACGGACAAGCCGAACTAAGATTTAGATCGTGTGATCTGCGTAATCTGCAGTGAAACATTCTTCACGTCCCTCAAAATGGCGCTGGCACAGTCACAAAGAAAATCGTGATCATGACGAGCCCGATCACAAGCTTGCCGATCATTCCGCCGAGATTTCCCAACAAGCTCCCCCAGCCTACTCGCCCAGCGTCGATCATCTTCTTCCCGGCGATGAATTCTCCGGCAATCGCACCAATAACCGGTCCGACAAACAAACCGACGATTCCGAAAAAGATACCGATGAGCGCGCCAAGGACAGCGCCGAACATTCCCCATTTCGTCGCGCCAAAATATTTTGCGCCGAAGTAGCCGCTGAGAAAATCGAGCGCATAAGTTGTGAGCGTTAATAGAACCAGGACAACGATGCTCGACCAACCGATGCTTTTCTCCGGGCCAAGCATGATCCGGTGAATGATCGCGCCCGCGAGAATGATGGTCGTTCCGGGAAATACGGGCAGCACCGTCCCGATAAGACCGACGGCGAACAGCACGACCGTGACCAGCCACCAAAAGAGTTCCATGGGATTCGTGAATCGTGATCCGCGAATTGTGAATCGGAAAGCACGGACCGATGTAACGGTTCACGATTCAACGGTTCACGTTCTCTCTTTGACCGCTTAGATGTCGATCTTATACTGGAATTCCGCCATTTTACTCAAACCGGAGGACTCATTATGCCACTCGCAGTTGGAACCAAAGCGCCAGATTTCACACTCTCGACCAAGACCGCCGACGGGCCGAAGCAGATCAAGCTGAGCGATAACTTCGAAAAAAGAAATACGCTGCTGCTTTTCTTTCCGATGGCCTTTACCGGCACTTGCACGACAGAAATGTGCGATGTCAGCAGCGGTCTCTCTGCTTATAGTAATCTAAATGCCGCAGTTTACGGAATCAGCGGTGACAATCCATTTGCACAGGAGGCTTGGGCGCAAAAGGAGAAGATTACGGTGCCGCTGCTGAGCGACTACGAACACAAAGTCGCGAAAGCGTATGACGTGATGTACGACTCGTTCCTGCCCCAATTGAATCTCGGAATGGCGGGGGTACCGAAACGTTCCGCATTCATCATCGACAAGAATGGTGTGATTCAATATGCCGAGAGCGACGATGACGCGAAACAATTGCCGAACTTCGACAAAATCAAAGCGAAGCTCGGGGAACTGAAATGAATCTAATCAGGAATCCAGGAAAGGAGAGAAAAGTTAGCTCTTCTGCTTTTGGGTGCCTGCTTTCCAGATTCATCCTCCGGCATGACTGACGAATTCAAGACGCTGCAGAAATTCGACGCGGGCAGCGGCCACCAGGGACTTTTGCATTCGCTGCCGGCGCTTGAGGAGCAAGGCGTCGGCAAAATTTCGCGGTTGCCGGTGAGCATTCGGATCGTGCTCGAATCGGTATTGCGCAATTGCGACGGCAAAAAAGTCCGGCCCAAAGATGTTGAGACGCTTGCGAACTGGAATGCAAAAGCGCCGGCGAATGAGGAAATTCCGTTCGTCGTCGCGCGGATCGTTTTGCAGGATTTCACTGGCGTGCCGCTGGTTGTCGATCTCGCTGCGATGCGCAGCGCGGTCAAACGACTCGGAGACGACCCAAAGATCATCGAACCGCTCGTCCCTGTCGATCTTGTGGTCGATCACTCGGTGCAGGTGGATTTCTTCGGCTCAGCAAAAGCGTTGCAACTCAACCTGGAGATGGAGTTCAAGCGCAACCGCGAGCGCTATCAGTTTCTAAAATGGGGTCAGCAAGCATTCAAAACATTCCAATTAATTCCACCCGGCATCGGCATCGTCCACCAAGTGAACCTGGAATACCTAGCAAAAGGCGTTCTGAGCAAGAAGTCAGAAGGTCGGGGTCACGAGGCAGAAATCTTCTATCCGGATACGTTAGTTGGAACTGATTCACACACGACGATGATTAACGGCCTGGGCGTGGTTGGTTGGGGTGTAGGTGGAATCGAAGCCGAAGCCGGCATGCTGGGTCAGCCGGTTTATTTTCTGACGCCGGAAGTCGTCGGCGTGCACATGAAGGGACAATTGCGCGAAGGGGTGACGGCGACCGACCTTGTACTGCACGTCACTCAATTGCTGCGGGCGCAAAAAGTCGTCGGGAAGTTTGTCGAATTCTACGGCGAAGGCGCGGCATTACTGCCGGTTCCTGATCGCGCGACGATTGGAAACATGTCGCCCGAGTACGGCGCGACAATGGGCTATTTTCCGGTTGATCAAGAATCGATCAATTATTTGCGGGCCACGGGACGGAGCGACGAGGAATGCCGGGCGTTCGAGAATTATTTTCGCGCGCAAAACATGTTCGGCATGCCACGCAAGGGCGAAATCGATTACAGCGTAGATGTGGATCTTGATCTGGCGGACGTAGAGCCGAGCGTCGCCGGACCGAAGAGGCCGCAGGATCGGATCAATCTGCCGGAGCTCGGGAGAACATTTCGGGCGTTGCTCGAGCAGCCGGTCCAGGATGGCGGCTATGGGAAAAAGAATGTCGATCTTCGCGAGAAACATCTCGTGCAACTGAACGGAAGCGCGCCGCGCGACCGTGCAATGGCATCAACAGATGAAGTCGATCAAGGAATTAATCCAGGCGACGAACGTAACAAGATCGAAATGGTGGCAAACCGGCCGACGCCCGATACGGGAAAAGACATTGAGGCTGCATCCAGCGAAATGTTCACGCATGGGCAAAGTCGCATCGGCCATGGCAGCGTTCTCATCGCGGCTATCACAAGTTGCACGAACACGAGTAATCCGAGCGTGATGATCGCTGCGGGTTTGCTTGCAAAAAAAGCGGTCGAGCGTGGTCTGCTTATCGATCCAGCCGTAAAAACTTCGCTGGCCCCGGGTTCACGGATAGTTTCCGATTATCTCGACAAAACCGGACTGCAAAAATACCTCGATCAACTCGGATTTAATCTCGTCGGCTACGGTTGCACCACCTGCATCGGCAACTCTGGACCGCTCCATCCGAATATCGAGAAGGCGATCCACGAATTCGACCTGGTTGCAGCCTCGGTGCTTTCGGGAAACCGAAATTTCGAAGCACGCGTGCATCAACACATCAAGGCGAATTTTTTGATGTCGCCCCCGCTGGTTGTTGCCTTTGCGTTGGCGGGCCGGGTACATATCGATCTTTCGCGCGAACCGATCGGCAAAGACAAGCATGGAAAAGAAACTTTTCTGCGCGATCTATGGCCGAGCTTAAGTGAGATCAGGGAAACGATGCAATCAGCGCTCAGGCCGGAAACATTTCGCAAGCTTTATCGCGATTTCGCCGACCAGAACCCGAAGTGGAACGAAATCCCGGCGAGCACAGGCGACATTTATCAGTGGGATGAGAAGAGCGATTACATTCACGAGCCGCCGTTTTTCGAGAATTTCTCGATGGAGCCGGGACACGTCGAGGAGATTCGGGGTGCGCGCGCGCTTGGCATTTTTGGCGATTCGGTCACGACTGATCACATTTCGCCCGCTGGCGCGATCAAGGCAACGTCGCCGGCCGGAGAATATCTGGTTTCGCGCGGAATTGCCCCCTCCGATTTTAACAGTTATGGCAGCCGGCGCGGCAACGATTTAGTGATGACTCGGGGGACATTCGCCAATGTCCGCATCAAAAATTTGATGGTGCCGGGAACAGAAGGCGGAGTGACGAAATATTTCGGAGCGGCAGGCAAGTTGCCTGTGCCACGGGGGGAGCAGATGTCGATCTTCGATGCGGCGACGAAATACGCGGAGACAAAGACGCCATTAATCATCTTTGCTGGTCACGAATATGGCGCAGGTTCATCACGCGACTGGGCCGCGAAAGGGACGCGTTTGTTAGGCGTAAGAGCGGTAGTGGCCGCAAGTTTTGAACGGATCCATCGCTCCAATCTCGTTGGCATGGGAGTGTTGCCATTACAGTTTCTCGATGGAACCAGTGCGCAATCGCTGGGCCTCGACGGCTCGGAAATTTTCTCAATTACCGGGTTGTCAGATAAAGTTCGACCGGGTCACCGCGCAACCCTCGAGATTCAGGGTAAAGATGGAAAATCACGTTCCGTGCCGGCGAAATTGCGGATCGATACACCGATTGAGATCGATTATTACCGCCACGGCGGGATTTTGCCGTTTGTGCTTCGTCAGTTACTGGGGAGATAATCGTTGGAGCCGCGACTAGCTCCGCGCGGCTACTGCTCACGCTCGATCGTTCGCTTGAAGATTTCGATCGGCGAGCCATCGGCGATAAACGCGGAGTGCGGCGGAGCCCTTAAAGTTTCGGCAAACTGATCGCCATAAAGAGCGGCGACATCGGCGTGAAGTTCGAATGTGTCCGCGTTCCAAATTTTCCATCGTGGATGCTCGACCCGGTATTCGCTGCAGCCGGCTCGAATGCGGGTATAACCCCAGTAATGTTCGGTGATAAATTCGGCGTGTGACCCGGCGGCAATGATTTGCGGCTCGCCGCTCGCGCTCACTTTAAGGAATTCCCAGTTGCGGCCGCGACGCCAGGAGTATTCCACGTTCAACTTAAGATCGACATGTTCGATGTCGTGCTTCATCGGCAGCGCGAGATAACGTTCCCCGTAAAATGCGCGCGCAATTAGTGCAATCGCGCGACGCGGAACCAGTTCGCGAACGAAGACGACGCCACGTCGCCACGTATCCGCGGATTTCTTCCGCACATAGAAGCGGAGATTCACTTCTTCGAAATCGCGGTGCAGCGGAATCGGCAGGCCAAGCAAACGGGTGTCGAGAAAGAGAAAGCCAACGGCACTGACAAATGTGTTGCCATTTTCATAATCCAGTTCCGTTCCCGGCGGTACCAGAGGCGCGATAATCGCAGGATCGACAACGAAATTGAGTATGGCGAGATACCGCCAATTAGCGGTGAGGAATGGTTGCACGCGGGAGAAGCCGAATTAGGCAACGGGGATGGATCGCCGCTACAGTTGATTTCGTCGGTTCGACAACGGTCCGTCTTATCCGTTTACTGCAACAACTTCTCGAGCGATGGATCAGGCTGGGTGCCGAGCGCGGTGGCCTTGGTATAATGCCGTTTGGCTAATTCTTTCGAAGCCGGTTGCGTTGTTGCGAAAATAACGGCCAGATTAAAATGCGCGTCGGCGTAATCAGGATTGTTCGCGATGGCTTGAAGTATTTCTTTTTCTGCTTCTCCGAGCCGGCCCTTTTGGCTCGCGGTAATGCCAAGATAATTGTGGGCAATTGGGCTTTTCGGATTGATTTCGAGCGACTTGGTCAATTCAGTGAAGGCGTCATCGAATTTGGATTGCCGATAATAGACGATGCCCAGAGTCGTATGCACAAACTCGTCCTTGGGTGACACCTCCAGGGCCTTTTTCAATGTCGACTCCGCCGCCTTAAATTTGCCGCGGCGAACATAAACGACGCCGAGATTGGAAAGGGCGTAGAGATTATTCGGACTTTTCGCGAGGATTTCCTGATATTGGTCTTCGGCCGCACGGTATTTGCCATGCTCGAAGCTTTCTTTCGCCGCACGCGCTACATTCTGCAGATCATCCGGCACGTCCGGTTTGAAGTCGCTGGGCGCAGCAGCGTCGCTGGAGTTATTCGTTGTCGCATCACCCGCGTCAGGGGGCGGTTTTTCTTTTTCGTTCGGCTGCGCGACCTCAACGGAATCTGATGACGACTTCTTGGCGAAAATAAAACTCGCTTTCAACATGCCGGAATTCTGATCTGAAATTGCGACCACCGGCTGCCGCAACAAAGCGAGCTCTTCATCGCTCAGTTTTGTGACCGGCTGCGCCAGAAATTCGATTTGCTTGTTCAAAGCGTCCGATTGGATCTTAAGTTTATCCAATTCCGCCAGCATCAGCTTCTTTGCCTGGTAACGACGCGCTTCCTCCTGCCGTTCGCGCACAACGATGTTTCTCAAGAGTTCATTTTCTTTGGCAAGCCGCGTCGTTTCTTCAGCATTAGCGCCGGTGAGCTTGGCACTTTGGACCTGAGCGCTCGCGTCATCGAGTTGGACCGAGAGCTCGGCAACTCGGGCCTCGAAATATTGATTCTGTTTCTGGGTCTCGATCAGTTGCTGTTGGAGTTGAGCGATCTGCTGTTTCGCATTGGCAAATTCCTCCGTCTTTTTTGGCTTATCCTCACTAAGTTTCCGCACACTTTCTTCCGCACTCGCGAGTTTCTGTTTCAAATCGCTGCTCTCAGCCAGGAGCACCTGCACGCGTTGTTCGGTTTCCTTCATCCCTTTCAATTGGTCGCGCGCTTGATCCCGTTCCTGCACAAGAGTGGCGATTTGCTTGTTCGCCTCTGCGAATTTTGCACTGGTTTCGTCCTTTTGCTTTTCCGCCGTCACCCGCGCCTCGTTAGCGGCAGCAACCGCGTCTTTCAGGCGGGCGACTTCCGCACGTAATTGTTCCTGCTCTTTTGCGCTACTGTCGCGGGACGATTGGAGCGCTTTTAATGACTCCTGAGCCTGCGCGAGTTGATTGCTAACCTCATGCTCCGCTTTCTTGGATTTCTCGATCTCGCTTTGGGCTTTCTCAAGCTTCGAATTTGATTGCTGCAAGCGAGTGTTTACGAGTTCCTTTTCTTTTCGCGCGGTCTCGAGATCGCTCTGCGATTTTTCAAGCGCCGCTTGCAATTGATCGAGATTGTCGCGCAATTTTTTGGTGGTCTCTTTGATCCCCTCGCTCGAAGCTCGAGGCGTCGTTTCGCTCGCACGAGGCGTGGTCAGCTCGACTCCCGCTTCGGCCTGGCCGCCAGCGTGAGGAGGCTCAGAAGTCACTTCTGGTGAACGACTTGCACCGATCGTGAGGTCATTTTGCCTAGACATCTTGTCCTGAATCCGCAAGATCGCCTCACTGATTTTACGGCCACGATAATCCACGATGGCCGACTGCCAATCGGCGTGCGATTTGCGCAATTCCTCAATGAGGCTTCCGGCAGATCGATATCTCGCCAACGCCGTCTTGAACTGATTCTCGTGTTCGAATTTTTCGCCCTGCTGAGCGGTCATGTAGGCCTTCAGAAAAATCTCGCTCGGATCATCCTGCTGCGCCCCAAACTGGGTTAATGCCGGAAAAAAGAAACCGATGAATAAGATCGATCCAATTCGCTTCATTGGAAGATGAGGCGCGATAATAATCGACGTGCCCATAACAATCCAGCGTTCCACATAATTGCCAGAATGACCGGAGCGAATGCGAAAAGCGAGTCCTTTTCTTTGCAAAACGGGATTCGACTCCTAAAATCTCGGTTCGGCAACAAAGCGATGGTGGCCGTAGCTCAATGGTAGAGCTCCAGATTGTGGTTCTGGTTGTTGCGGGTTCGAGTCCCGTCGGCCACCCCATTTTTTAAATCCCAAAATTTCGTGTCTGTAGCTCAACCGGATAGAGCATCTGACTTCGGATCAGAAGGTTGTGGGTTCGAGTCCCTCCAGGCACGGAGATTGTAAATCTGTTTAAACGAGTCGCTTATGATATAAACGGCTCCGGAAGGAGTGACTGCAAAATAATTTGCTTGGACACTTCTTGGACACTTTTGGTATTCTGACCCCATGAAAAACGGCCAAGTCGATGTGTCAGGTTCCTCCCCACGAAGCCGCAAAACCAAAGGAGATTCTCGCGCACAGATTGAACCCGCTCCAACTCCAGAACTTGGCTTTAATACACGAGTGCTCGACGAGGTCATCGCTGCCGGTCCCGCAGGACTTCGCAAAGCACAGTGCACGGCCCTGCGTTCCGCAAAGCGTTACTTAGAGGAAGCCGCAGATTCATGGAAACTGGATACGGGGTGGTTGAAGTCATTTGATACCGTCCATCGCGTGCGTGCGCGCTATGCACTTGTGTGGCGCCCGCGATTCCTGGCGGCTCTCTCAATGTGTCATTCACCGGAACTCGCAGCCCGACACACGCGAATCTCGTGCCAGATGGCCTACTATCATCGCAAGCGCGACCCGCAATTCGCCAAGCAGTGGGACGAAGCGCGGGAATACGGAGTTGAAATGCTGCACGCACGCACATTCCAGCGGGCGCTGGAGGGCGATCTTGAAACCGTGTATTACATGGGCAAGCCAGTGGGCTACATCCGT
>Ga0193723_1000586_pt1 | contig 14299 bp, 12 predicted proteins | sample H2m2metaG_FD_143042 | JGI IMG/M metagenome (GOLD analysis project Ga0193723, IMG submission 143042) | Soil microbial communities from a riparian zone of the East river system, Colorado, United States - H2m2 | ecosystem: Environmental > Terrestrial > Soil > Riparian zone | place: USA: East River... | reverse complement strand
TACAGCGTCGAGCGTAAGAGCTCGCGAAACATCGTCGGCAGCATTTACAAGGGCAAAGTCAAAAACATCGAGATGGGCCTGAAGGCGATGTTTGTTGACATCGGCTTCGAAAAAAACGCATTCCTTCATTTTTGGGATGCGATTCCCGCTGCGCTGGACAGCGGCATTGAAGAAATCGATCGGCGTACCAACAAGCGGCCTCGAAAACGGATCACGGTAAAAGACATACCGAGCATTTATCCAGTCGGCTCGGATGTAATCGTACAGGTCACCAAGGGCCCGATCGGCACGAAGGGGCCGAGGGTGACAACCAATCTCAGTTTTGCCGGGCGCTACCTCGTCTTGATGCCATTCAGTGATCGCAGTGGTATCTCGCGAAAAATCGAGAGTCCCAAAGAACGCGAGCGGCTCCGCAAGATTCTGCGTGAGCTGGACATGCCAGAAGGCGTCGGCGTGATCATTCGCACTGTAGGCGAAGGCCAGCGCGCAAGATATTTCGTGCGCGACTTGCGTTTCCTCCTCGATCAATGGGCCAAAGTCGAGCAAGCCATTCGTGAGAACCCCGCGCCTTGCCGCCTTTTCGAGGAGCCTGACCTGGTTGAGCGGACCGTGCGCGATTTTCTCACCGAAGAAATCGACGAGGTTGTTTGCGATGATCGCTCATCAACGGAGCGGATGAGCGAAATGATTGACCAGATTTCCCGGCGCGCGCGGAATCGGGTCCATTTTTACGATAGCGCGACGCCAATTTTCGAAACCTACGGCGTGCAAAAACAAATCGACGACGCTTTTCACCGGCAAGTTTGGTTGAAGTGTGGCGGTTATATTGTGATCGATGAGACCGAAGCACTGGTAGCGATTGATGTGAATACGGGCCGCAACAAAGGCGGGCGCGATGTGGAGAAGACGATTTCGCAGACGAACCTCGAGGCGGCAGATGAAATCGCCCGCCAGCTCCGGTTACGCAATATCGGTGGCTTAATCATCAGCGATTTCATCGATATGAAGAGCCGTAGGGATCAGCAGGCAGTTTACAATTTAATGAAGGAGCGGCTCAGCCGTGACAAAGCCAGGACGCATGTGCTTCCGATTTCACAGCTCGGCCTGATGGAAATGACTCGCCAGCGGGCACAGGAAAGCTTGAGCGAGACAATTTACCAGAATTGCCCTTACTGCGGCGGTCGCGGCGTTGTGAAAACCTCCATGACCACAAGCGTGGAATTGCACCGCACTCTCAACACCGTAATGCGCAAATACCAGGATAGCATCCACGAGATTCGGGTCATCCTGAACCCCGACGTGTTGAAGCGATTGAAGGAGGAAGACGAAGAGCTGTTGGTGGAGCTGGAGCGCCGGTACGCAGGCCGCCTAATGTTTCGTGGCGACCCGACGTTTCACCATGAGAAGTTTCTCATTACGGACGCGAATACCGGAGCGGAACTGAAGCCCTAAGCTGGTTCAGCAGGTGGCAAAAAAAGCTTGCAATCTCTGGCGGCTCGGCTCAAACTCGGGGCATCCAGACGAGGAGCGAAATTCGTTATTATCGGACGCTCCAAATGTTTGGAGGGTAAAACGAAATCTTAACCGAGAGGAGAAATGATGAAAAGACTAGTGTTGTGCCTGTTAGGGTTTGGGGTGATGGCTTCGGCCGCTTTTGCCGGAGAGACCTATTCTGGGAAAGAGATGAAGCAAGTAGCACCGCCTCCATGCCCGGAGTGGTATGCCGATAATGAGTTTAACGTCAGTCTGTGGGGAACCTACGTTTTCACCGGGACTGAGTGGGAAAACGACAGATACATTGAAGCCGATCACGCTTGGGGCGGTGGCGTCGACTTCAAATACTTCTTTCACCGTTATTTCGGTGTTGGTATTGAAGGTTTTGGCCTCGATGCGAGACAGGCGCGCGAAAATGTCTTTGTCGATCTCAGCGACGGGATTTTTTCCCGCAGCTTTGATAACCACCGCGAGGCGATAGGATCTGTGCTCGGTACATTTACCCTGCGTTACCCGATCCATTGCTCGCGCTTTTCACCTTACATCTGGGGTGGTTTCGGCGGGATCTTTGGCGGCGGCCAGAGGCCGATTAATCGATGGGTTCGCGAAGGGGGGACGATCGCCCAAGGGGGCGAGGGCTTCGACATTTTTGAGACAGTTGGTCATACAGACAGCGAGTCACGCATGATGGGCCAGGTCGGCGGCGGCATGGAAGTGCGTCTCACCCCGCATATCGGCTGGGTCAGCGACTTCAGCTGGAACTTTGTGGACGGGTCCCATAACAACTTCGGCATGGTCCGCACCGGCGTGAACTTCGCCTTCTAAGCAGCGGCAATAGCATTTGCTACAGCGGCGTCCGGAAAAACGGACGCCGCTTTTTTGTACGTGGGTGAACCCAAGGAGCAGCGGTCTCCAGTCCGCCGAAGGGTTGGTGCGTTTTAGTGCGAACCGTTGATCGGCATTTGCGAACGCCGGTATGCGCACGAAATTATTCTGATGTCGTTCGTCGAAACCCTGGACAATTTGGCTTTGAGGAAATCGGAGCTCGTAGAGCGGTTCGAGCTTCTTATCGCTCCGAAAACGGATCGAGAGCTTGAAGTAATGGCGCAAACTTCGCGTTCGCTCACGCTTCAGAATTTTGGACGCACGATGCGGCTGTTCGCTCCGCTCTATCTTTCCAACGAATGCATCAACAATTGCCGGTATTGCGGTTTCTCGCGCGATAATCCAATTCTTCGGGTCACGCTCGACGTGGATGAAGTGATTGCCGAAGCGCAGCATCTCGCGCGTCAGGGATTTCGGCAGATTCTTCTCGTTGCCGGCGAGCATCCCAAATTTGTGAGCCGCGACTATCTGGCTGAATGTGCACGCGCTCTCGCTCCGGATTTTTCATCGATTTCCATCGAGGTGGGTCCGATGGAGACGGAGGATTACATGCCGATTGTCGAGGCGGGCGCGGAAGGGCTCGTCGTGTATCAGGAGACGTATAATCGCGGTGTGTATGCGGAAATGCACACCGCCGGACCGAAACGCGATTTCAATTTTCGACTCGATTGCGCAGAGCGCGGGTACGGGGCCGGCTTTCGACGCCTCGGCATCGGCGCGCTCGTCGGCTTATCTCGCTGGCAGGATGAAGCGGTCGCGCTCGCCGCGCACTTGGAACATTTATTTAAATACTGCTGGCAGGCGCAAATCACTGTGAGTCTGCCACGGTTGCGTCCGGCCGCTGGCGGATTTCGTCCGCTATTCTCGATGACCGACCGCGAACTGGCCCAATTGGTGTGCGCGTTGCGCATTACTTTTCCGCAGCTCGGCATCGTGCTCAGCACGCGCGAGCGCGCGTCGCTGCGTGATTCACTGGCTTTAATCGGAGTAACGATGATGAGCGCCGGCAGCCACACCGAGCCCGGCGGTTATACCCGGCAAGGCCGCGAACATTTGCATCGCACTGTGCGCGGGCGCATCGTCGCGCCCGAATACCAGGAAGGCGAAGACCAACTCGCCACCGGCCAATTCGAGATTAGCGACGAACGTTCCCCTGCCGAAATCGCCGCAGTCCTTCGCCGTCGCGGCCTCGAACCGGTCTGGAAAGATTGGGACCAAGCCCTTTGCGGAGCGTGAAGATTTCACTCAATGGCGACCACGTAGATGCGCGTGAAGCGAAGACGATCGCGGACTTAGTCAACCGTTATCAATTGCCGCCACAATCCATTTTGGTCGAGCACAACGGCCTCGCCGTACATCGACACGAGTGGGAGGAGCGGCCATTGTCCGAGGGCGACCGCATCGAATTCATCCGAGTCGTTGCAGGTGGATAAACTGAATTAAGCTGGCCACTAGATCTGCGCAGCGCTTTTCACCACGACTCGCATTCCGTCGGTTTGGATCACCGTGACTGGTGTTTGCGGGGCGATGAATTCGCCTTCGGTGACAACATCGACAACGTGATCGGCGAAACGCGCTTTGCCGCTGGGTCGCAAGACGGTGACCGCGGTGCCTTGCGTCCCGGGCGTGAGCGCGAGCGCAGTGGCGAATTGTCGCGGCGCGCCAGCAAGGGATGGACCCGGCGGATTTGAATCCATCAAGGCGAATCGCCGGTAGATACTCGTGCGCGGCAGATAGCGGGCGAGCAGGGCAATGACGATGATTGATCCCACGATTGCGATGAACATGTTAAGCAGCGGCATCGCGAGCATTTTGCCGGTTGGGAAAAAGTTTTGACCCGGATAGCGATCGACCATCGTCCAGAGCAATGACGCGAGCATGAGAAACACGCCGAGCACTCCGAAAACGATTGTGGTGTGCGCGAAAAAGAGAATCTCAATCAACACGAGAATTATCCCGAGAATGAAGAGCGCAACGACTTCCCAGCCTGCGAGCCCTGCCAGATAGTGCCCGAGGAAAAAGAGCGCGAAACAAATTGCAGAGATAATTCCGGGCAATGTCGCTCCGGGAATTTTGAACTCCAAATATGCGCCAAGGATCCCACCTAGCAGAAGCAAAGGCGCGAGCGCAGTGATCCAAAACGCGATCTGTTCGAATCCAGTTGGTTCAATCGTTGCGATGTTGCCTTTGAGGCCAGCCTTTTTAGTTAGATCGACAATCGAATCGGCGATGCCTTCTGCGAGCAACGGTTTATCGTTGATCCGTTCAGTTGCTTCCTGAGCATTCAGAGTGAGGACGGCTCCCTTGGGATGAACGACGCGGTCGCCGATTTTCACTTCCTTGTCTCTGTTCATGAACGCCTCGGCGATGTCGGGATTGTGGCCGTTTTTGATTGCCGAACTACGGACGAGCGCAGACCAATATGAAACCGTCTTTTCCTTCGCGGTGGCGGGAAGGTCTTCACCCGTTGGGAGGATCGGAGCGGCGGCGCCAATTGCGCTCACTGGCGACATGTAAATGTGTTGCGTCGCAACGGCGATCAGCGCGCCGGCAGAACCGGCGTTTGTGTTGACCAAGGTGTAAGTGGGAATTTTCGTTTGATTGAGCGCGTTCACGATATCGGCCGCGGTATCGAGTCGGCCGCCGTACGTGTTCATCTCGAAGATGATCGCAGAGGCTTCGTTGGTTTCGGCCGTTTTGACTGCGCGCCGCAAGAACGCCAGGAGCGAAGGCGCAACCTCGCCTCGCAACGGCACGACGACAACGTCGCCTTTGTGGATCGCCTCGCGCGCTTCCGCTGTCGCTATCTCAGGCAACGCGAAAAACAGAATTGCCAACAACAGTTTCACGGGTTGGACATTGATTCGCACTGCGTAAGTTTGGCATCGCTTGCAAAGCAATCAAACGAGGCAAAAATAATCAGGCGCGCATGGGAACGATCCCTTCGGAAACAATCGAACAAATTGCCGCCGCGAACGACATCGTCGAAGTGATCGGCTCATATTTCCCGCTCAAGCGCGCTGGGTCGAACTTCAAGGCGCTCTGCCCCTTTCATCAAGAGAAAACGCCGTCGTTCATGGTGAGCCCTAGTCGGCAGACGTTCCATTGCTTCGGGTGCGGCGTGGGCGGAAGCGTCTTCAGGTTCGTGATGGATTATGAGCACGTCGATTTTCCATCAGCCGTGCGCAAACTCGCCGCGCGCTCTGGTATCACGATAGTGGAGAAAGGCGGCGCTGCGGATGAAGACCGACAATATGAGACGCGTAGGACGTTGCTAAAGCTGCACGCCGAAGCTGCTGAATGGTTTCATGAAAATTTGGTTAAGAGGGAAGTTGGCGAACCAGCGCGGAAATATCTAAGAAAGCGCGGAATCACGGCGGAAATCGCTAAACGTTGGCAGCTCGGTTACGCACCTGACGAGTGGGACGCGTTCGGCAGTTGGGCGCGCGGGCGAGGGTACGATGTGCGCGACCTGATCGCGAGCGGCTTGGTCAGGAACAAGGACGGAACCGACTCCGACCAAAATCAAACCTCGAACCTCAAAGCTCAAACCTCATACGATCGTTTTCGCGGGCGCATCATGTTCCCAATACACAACGACGTGGGCGAAGTGATCGCATTCAGCGGACGGCTTCTGAAAGACGAGGAAGGCGCAGCGAAATATTTGAACTCGCCCGAGACGCCGCTTTTCCGAAAGGGCAACGTGCTCTTTGGGCTGCACAAATCCAAACGGGCGTTGATCGAAGCCAATTGCGCGATCGTGTGCGAAGGCCAGATCGATTTGATCAGCTTATTCGAAGCGGGAATCACGAACGTGGTTGCGCCACAGGGGACAGCGTTTACGGAGAATCAGGCGCGAATCCTGAAGCGTTTTGTGGATGAAGTGGTTCTGTGCTTCGATTCAGACGCGGCCGGTGCCAAAGCCGCCGAGCGTTCTCTTGATGCATTGTTGCAAAACAATTTGATCGTGCGCGTAGTGGAGCTGCCGCGCGGTGAAGATCCCGATTCCTTGGTTCGTCGAGAGGGTAAAGAGAAATTCGAAAATCGTGTCGCGAGTGCGCAAGATTTTTTTGATTATTGGATCGAGCGCGAAATGGAATCGGCGGACGTGAGCTCCCTGGGCGCGAAAATGCAGCTCGCGCGCAGATTGGCCGAGACCGTCTCGCGAGTGCACGATCCGCTCATGCGCGGGGAGGTGGTGAACAAAGCGTCCGCCCGGCTCGGTGTCTCTCCTGCAGATTTTGGAACGCTCCTCTCGACAAAGCCCCGCAGAACCGCTTCCTCGGAAGCACCAGAGTCTGCGCGTGCACAGGCTGCGCCAGGGCCGAGACACGACATTGCGATGCTTTGCCTTCTGGCTTTGCGCGATGAGGCGGCGCGAAATTTTCTTCTCGCGCAAAATTGGCGCGAGACTCTCGAGCAAGTGCCAGACGCGGAGATTCTCATTCGCATTCTACAAAGTGAGCTGCGCCCTGATGATCCTGCGTCGCTGAGCGCTTTCATGGCCTCGCTTTCTCCCGCGGAAGAGGCGCTTGTTTCAGCATGGCTCCTGCAAAAAGTGCCCGCCGCCGCAGAAACGATGGTTGAGAAATGGTGGCTTGGCATTCGCCATGCCATGCTGCGGCGCCGGCTGGCCGCCGCACAGAACCGCATAAAGCTTCCGGAACTGAGCACCGGAGACATCGTCAATTTACAGAAACAAATTCTTGACCTGACACAGGAACTCCACCAACTTCCGAAGCTTTCGTCTGCCACCAAAATCGACAGTTAAGTGCCGATCTGGACAGACATGGGCATTCTTAATCCTTAACGGAAACTTGGCCAGGCATTCGAAACGAAGGGGAGGCAGGCGACAATCGTCGGCGCAACGGCTTAATCGAAGCCATCGCCGCCGCAGCGTATCAAGAAAACCTTTCGCTCTTCGAAAGAATCGGAAAAAGCCACGAATCGGTGCGCTCAAAATCAAGCGCATCAGACCTGGCTCGGCGCGGCGTAATAACGGACCGCTGCCTGAAGCAGCGCGGCAGCTGGCGGCCGCTGATTTATTTTCGACTATTGAAGTCCAAAATCGCATTCGTGAACTGATCAAGCTGGCAAAAGAACAAGGCTACCTGACATTTGACGATCTAAACGAGGCGTTGCCGGAGGGAGTTACCGACGCCGATGAACTGGATCTTATCCTTACACGGCTGCGCCGTCTGGAGATCGACATTATTGAAGCGTCGGAGGTGGATCGCTACAAGGACGGTAAGAAAGACGCAGACGAGGAGGAAGAAGAGGAAGAGAGACCAGAAACCAAGGTCGATATTCTGGACGACCCGGTACGGATGTATCTCAAGCAGATGGGCCAAGTCCCGCTGTTGACCCGGGAACAGGAAGTCCAAATTTCCAAACGGATCGAAGAGGCCGAGGGGATGGTACAGAAGCATATTAGTCGCTTTGGGTTTGTTGCGCGCGCCCATCTGGATCTCGCCCAAAAGCTGCTCGAGGGCCGGGAACGCTTCGACCGAGTCATTCTGGACAAAAAAATCGAGAGCCGGGAAAGGTATATGAAGAACCTCCCGCGTCTTTGCAGACAGGTGGAACAATTAAGCGCGTCGATTAGCCGCCAATTTTGCGATCTTGTGCGCAACTCTTCGAAGAAACGTTCCCAGAAGTTCAGGGCCGTTCAAAGGACCATGGGTTCGCTGCTGCGGATTTATCCGCATTTTTACCTCAAGCAGAGAGTTACGGAGGAATTTGTGCACCTGGCGGACGACGCGCACCACACGTCGCTTTACCTTCAAACCGAAATCGCCAAAAATCCTCGCAGTCAAAAAAGGCGGCTGCAACTTCAGAACAAGATGCGCGAGTTAGAAAAGAGCCTGTGGTTTTCGCTTTCGGAGTATGCAGAAGAGTATCGGACGCTGAAGGGTTGGCTGCGCCAGGCATTCAAGGCCAAGACTGAAATGGTGGAGGCCAACCTCCGTCTGGTTATTTCCATCGCGAAAAAATATACCAATCGCGGCCTGTCGTTTCTCGACCTGATCCAGGAAGGAAACATGGGATTAATGAAGGCAGTCGAGAAATTCGAATATCGGCGGGGCTACAAGTTTTCCACTTACGCGACGTGGTGGATTCGTCAGGCCATCACGCGCTCCATCGCGGACCAGGCCCGTACGATTCGAATTCCCGTCCACATGATTGAGACGATTAACAAGCTCATGCGTGTACAGAAACAACTGGTGCAGGAATATGGCCGAGAGCCGACGCCCGAAGAAGTAGCCGAAGAAGTGCTCCTGCCCGTGGATCGTGTTCGCGCGGTGCTGAAGATGGCGCAGCAACCAATCTCGCTACAGTCCCCGGTAGGCGAAAGCGAAGAAACAAATTTCGGCGACTTTATCGAGGACAGAGGCGCGGAAAACCCGAGCGATATGACCGCGATTGTTCTGCTGAAGGAAAAAATCAAAGACGTGCTGGAGACACTCACTGATCGGGAGCGGCAAGTGCTCGAACAACGATTTGGGCTGGTTGATGGATACAGCCGGACCCTGGAAGAAGTAGGCCGGCAGTTCCAAGTTACCCGCGAGCGCATTCGCCAGATTGAAGCAAAGGCCTTGCGCAAAATGAGGCATCCAACCCGTATTCGGCAACTGGAGGGATTCATTGAAGCCCCAGGAATTTAAACACGGATTTTCAGCGCTCATTCGAGCGCAACTTCCGATCCTGCAAATAGTTCAATTGATTGGAGACTATGGAACGTCAAGATGACAACGAGTTGTGGGATATCCTCGGGCGTGTTCCCGAGCCCACGCTCTCGCCATTCTTCGCCCGGGACGTGCTGAGAAAGATCCGCCAGGACGCGACTGGCTTCGAGCGGGCGCGAAACTGGTTTAGCCTGCGAAGACTTGTTGCAGCATCGGCTGTGGCAATCGTCGTGGTCGGCCTGGCTATCGCCACGCATCATCCAGTCTCGCGGACAACGTCTGCCAACGATTTAGACGTGGTGGCTAAAGTCGATCCACAAGATTATGACGTGGTGGCTGATCTGGATGAATTGATCGCTTGGGATGAAAATACCGTGTGGGAAGAAAAGCCGACTTTGTAAATTAATCGTCGCTCTGTCGGTTTTCGCTTTATCCTGCGCTGCCGCACAAGCGCAACCGCAATCACAACCACATCGACCTATGGGCCGGCCGCCCACCGGACCTCCTCACGGGCCACCGCCAAACCAGAGCATACGTGAACGGTGGATGGCACTTCCTCCGGAAGCCCGGCAAAATTTCCGGCGCAACGCCGAGCGTTGGATGCGGATGAGCCCGGAGGAGCGGAACGTCATGCGCCAGCGAGAGAATCTGCGCCGTGAGACTATTAAGCGGGAGACTGAAGCGGCACTTAGCGAGTCCGGCCTCCGCTTGAATCCTCAGGAACGCGCTCAATTTGAATCCCGCTACATGCAGGAACGCCAAAAAGTGGAACAAGCGCTCCGGCAACAGATCGAAGCGGAACGGCAGAAGGAATTACCAGGGCTGATTCAGCAGCTGAAGAAAGAGTTCCAAATTGACCAGCCGGTCAAAAGTCCCGCGACCAAACCGGCGGAGTCGGCTAATCCAAAAAAATAGAGCCGGCTTTTTTGCAGGGAAAAGATTCGCCCCTCAAAAGGCTGCTGGCCCGAAATTGCTTTCGAGCCAGCTCAGTCTCGATTTCTAGATCCTACGTCACCTTAGTGTCGGTAATAATGGTGGTGACGATGGTGGCGGTAATAATATCGGTGTCCGCCGTACCAGTAATACGGCCGGTAATAGGAGTAACCCAAATACGGCCGGTAGTAATAACGATACGGATAATAGTAGCCGTAAGGGTAATATCCTCCGTAGTAGCCCGGTCCGAACCCAATGCTGAAGGAAACTTGAGCATCGGAACGTGGCGCCGCAGCAAAGGTCAAACCCCCCGCCACCAGTGCAATTAACAGAAGTTTCTTCATTATTTACCTCCTAATGATTAAACAGGAGGCGTCGCCAAAGGTTTCCCGTTTTTACCCGTGCGCCGCGACTTCAGAATACCCTGTTATGCAAACCGTTTGCCCAATTCGTCGATACGAAACGCAGCGAAGGCGCATCGCATTCGCGGTGTTTTCGGCCCCCCGGCCCGGGAACGCCATCACTGGTCCTCCGCTCAAGATCGGCCCCAGATACAGTTGCACTTTATCAATGAGACGCGCATCGAGCGCTTGGCCGAGCACTTCGCCGCCGCCTTCAATCAGCACGCTCGTGATATCTCGTTTGCCAAGATTTTTTAGCACGGTAGCCAAAGATTTACCGCGACAAATCAGCGTTCGTGAAGCGAACCGGTCGGAAAATAGGTGAGCCGAGCGTGACAGCTTGCCTGCACGGGTCAGCACGATGCGCCAAGGCTGTCGCGCCTGGCGCAGACCGCGCACGGTTAATCGTGGATTGTCCACTCGTACCGTGTCCGCTCCAACGAGCACCGCGTCCACGCGCGCGCGAAGCTCACGTGCGTGGCGGCGGGCCAAACGATCTGTGATCCAACCAGGCTCGCCAGGAGGGCGCGTCAAGCGACCATCAAGCGACATCCCGCACTTCGCGATGACGAAAGGCCGCCCACTGACAATCCATTTGTTGAAAGCCTCGTTGAGCCGCGAGCACTCATCCGCCAAAACGCCCTCGCGCACGCTGACACCCGCATTTCGTAGCTGGCCGATTCCTTTGCCGGAGTGCCGTGGGTTTATGTCAACAGTACCGACGACGATGTTTCGAACACCAGCGCTGATTATTGCATCTGTGCATGGCGCGGTGCGCCCCAACGTCGAACACGGCTCCAGAGTGACATACAACGTGGCACGCGTCGGCACACGTCCACCGAAATCGCGGAGGCACTCAACCTCAGCGTGGTCACGGCCCGCTCCTCGATGATGTCCTTTTGCCACGATTCGATTGCGGACGACGAGAACTGCTCCGACCGCGGGATTCGGGCTAGTCTGACCGAGTGCCTTCTTTGCCTCGTCTAGCGCAGCTCGCATGAACTTCTCGTCTCGGTCTCTATTCATCGCATCGAGACATCAATAGTTGTTCTCGCCTGTCGAGGCAACGCGGGCTGCCTAGATCCTTGCACTCGCCGCATTGGCAGAAACTCGATGCAATATCCAGGTCACAGCACAGCGGGTTAGTCCGTGCCTGCAGGGATTCGAACCCCCAACCTTCTGATCCGAAGTCAGAAGAAAGATCAAGGCCAGCCAGTTCTTCCCTCGTAGCGATTTGCAAGAAACCGCACGATTCCGAAGATTTCCGTGCGAAACCGGCAATAGTTTTCATACATGAACTATTGGTGCCCCAGTTGCGCGGGCAAGTTCCAGCGGCCGCTTCGAAGCCGCCGAGCGCGATCTGGAGATCGCCCTTTCCTTCGCAAACCTACTTTACACAACCCCTAGACCTCTCAAGGTGAATGCATGGGCAGCGACTTTGCCGGTTTTAAGCAATGCGGCAAGTCTTCAGGTAGTCCACTGGCTGCAAAAATCGGACAACTCGGGTACTGGAGCGTAGTCGCAGTTATTTTTGCGCGGGCGGCTTGGTTGCGATTCCGGCTACCCCTCGATCCGATCGTTGTTCCTAACTATCTATTGCCGGCGCTGAAAAAATTGGTTGGCGCCGAGTTTGGCCAGATACACCTGGGCCGCATCATTATCTATCCGGGATTCGTGTACCTTCTTGTGCGGGTCTTTGGAGATTTTCGTGCGATCACGATCACTCAAAATCTCCTCGGCCTGTTAGCTGGTGGTGTGTTTTTGCTCACTTGGCGGCGGATTCGTGATTTCATTCCGAGCGCACATTTGCCGTATCCCATTTACCGCTGCCTGGGATTGCTCGCTGTAGCAATTTACATGTTTTCCAGAGAACCACTTTACTTTGAAAGGGACATTCGCCCTGAGGGCATCTGTGGATTTCTGATCAGCATCAACCTCTACTTTGTCATCCAATTTACTGCCTGTTGTTTCCTGGAGGGCCGGCGAACGGCTACGGTGGCCTATGGATCGCGGTCGTGTTCAGCTCGATTCTGCTGGCCTCAGTGAAGCCAAGCTTTTGGCTTACCACGATTGTCGCCCTCCTACCAGTCGCGATGTTTTTCTTTCGGCGGCGCTGGTTCCGGCAAAAGACTGCGTTCGCTGGTGGGGCTGCAGTGAGCGTGGGGTTGCTGTTGCTACCGGAGCACTTTCTCGTCCGCAATAAGGAGGTAGGGGAGTGCTATTTGCCGACCCAGCTTTTCGTAATTCACGCCAATCTGATCCGTGATCAAATGGCTGACGATCTCGAACGTGGTGCAAAAATTCCGTACCTTCGGCAGTGGCTTAGGCGTGTTTATGCGACGCTTAGCGCCGAAATTGCCAAATCTTCCGCGGCTGGGCCGCACTATTATTCCACACTCGGCTTCAATCCTGATTATCTGATGTGGAACGAAACCTCTATCGCGGGGCAATTACGCAAGGAGTTTGGCAACAATGTCTCTGCGCTTTGCGCGTTCTATCGATTCTGCTACTGGCGAATCTGGCGGCAACGTATCTGGTATTACTGTTGGTCGCGCTCGCGCTAACCGCGGTTGCTTTTATGCAGGAAGAGCGTCGAAGGCGTTTGGGCTGGCTCACAGCATTGATTTTGTTTGTCTACGCATATAATTTGGCAAGCTGTCTCGAAGTGGCAATCGTTCATTCGCTGGCAAATCCCCGCTACACGACGGTGCAAATGTTCGTTACTATTCTCGCGCAATTTCTGACAACCGTATTGCTTCTTGAAATTCTTCTCAGAAGTCAGGCGCTAGTTGGTCGCAAGTGGAAGATCACATCGTCTCAGCCGTGATCACGAAAACCGGTCGCAAACAAAGTTGAAGCGGGCAACGTGATTGAGGCGCACGAGCACACTACCGAGGCTAAGTCCACTTAACAGGTGCGTTTGGCCCGACAATGGAACGCGCGCCGACTTCTACATCAAGGATGCGACAAGCGCTTCGTTGTCGATCTTGCACGCATGCATGATCGCGCTACGGTTCGCAGACCCGCGCTCCGCACAATTGCTTCCTTGTCTCGCAAATTGTTGGCACGATGCTCCGGCGTTGAATCGCCGAGTCGTTTTGTTCGCGTTGCTTTTTCCCGCGTGCTCCATCTTAGGCGTCGATTTGCCGAAACCCGACCTCGTCGTAGCCGCCGACGGGACTGGTGATTTCAAAACGATTCAGACGGCGGTCCAATCCATTCCGGTCACGAACCGCGAACGTGTCATCGTGTTGATTAACGACGGCACATATCATGAAAAGATCCGCGTGGACGCTTCTTTCGTCACGCTGCGCGGGCAAAGCCGCACAGGGACACGCGTTGAGTTTTCGCAGGTAAAGGACGATTTCGTCGCGCACCCCGACAGCTTGGGGCCGGGAGTCATTAACCTGAATAAGGCCAACGATCTTGTGTTGGAAAATCTCACCGTGGAAAACAAAGCGAGCACCATGAGCGCACACACGTTCACGATTTGTGGCACTGGCGATCGCACGGTAATTGTGGATTGCGATGTGTTGAGCTATGGTGGGGATACGGTGTCGCTAGGCCGTGGCGAACCCGGCCGTTTTTATCATGCCCGGTGCAATTTCAGCGGCTCGGTCGATTTCGTGTGCCCGCGTGGTTGGTGCTACGCGCGGGATTGCAGTTTCTACGCATACAGAAAAACCGCCGCCGTCTGGCACGCGGGCACGCCCGACCCGCGGATGAAATTCGTGATGCGCAACTGCCGCTTCGATGGCGCCACTGATTTCAATCTCGGGCGCCATTTTCTTGACGCGCAGTTTTATTTTCTCGACTGCAAATTTTCCGCTAAAATGAGGGACAAGCCGATTCGGCGCGAAGTTTACTTGCTGAATGACAGTCCGTCGGCCAACGCAGAGA
>Ga0193723_1000585_pt1 | contig 14299 bp, 10 predicted proteins | sample H2m2metaG_FD_143042 | JGI IMG/M metagenome (GOLD analysis project Ga0193723, IMG submission 143042) | Soil microbial communities from a riparian zone of the East river system, Colorado, United States - H2m2 | ecosystem: Environmental > Terrestrial > Soil > Riparian zone | place: USA: East River... | reverse complement strand
CGGCCATTCTCGAGCAGCGCAACACGGGACTCGAGTTTTTCTACATTGAGTATGAGTTTGTTGCCAGTCTTGCGTGAAGAAAGACCTAAAATTTCTTTTACTTTGTCTATCATAAAACTGAAATGCCTGTGCGATCACAGCGGGAATAAGGTTATTCATTGTTTGTTGGATCGACATTTTCATCGTGTACGCGGCCGGCGTACAGGAGCCGGGGTTGGTACGAGCGCCGGTTGACGTCGTACCCCGAAGAGCCGTTGGAAAAAGTTGCGGGGCTGCTGCGTCGCAACCGGAACGGCGCGCGCAACCGGCACGGAGGCGCGACGTCTCACTTTGCCTTGAGAGTCTGCTTCAGGTTCGACGTCCGGCGCGGCAGCTGCACTCGCCATCTGCGCATCTGCATTTTGCGAATCGTCGGCATTTTCTTCGTCACCGCTCGGAACGTTCCCTCCGGCGTAATTCACATCCTTAATCATCTGGAACGGGTTCGACTTGTGCGCAGGCGCGAGCCAGGCCACTTGCATATCGAAGTCGCCCTCATCCATCGCCAGCGTGCGTTCCAGAATTCGCGTCGCGATCGGTCCGGCGACGCTGCCACCGTGTTCGCCACCCTGCACCATCACGGCGACCACATACTTGGGATTCTCGAAAGGCGCGAAGCAGGCAAACCAGGCGATGGTATCTTTATGGCCGCGATCCGTCGCTTGGGCCGTACCGGTTTTCCCGGCAACTTGCACATTTTTCAGACGCGCTCTTCCGCCTGTGCCGCCGTCTTCATTGACAACTTTCCAAAGGCCTTTTCGCACCAGATCGATTTGCTCGCGTGAAAGCTCATTACGTAAATCTGCTCGCACGCGCGGCGTCTGCAGTACCGCGACTTTTCCGTTTTCGTCAAGAGCAGGCGAACCGTCCTGGTTTAAAACCTTGTCAACAAAGCGCGGGTAATAACAGATTCCTCCGTTGGCCGCCGCCGAATACGCCATCGCTAACTGGAGTGGCGAAACCAGCGTGTAACCTTGGCCGATTGAAACGTTGGCCGTCTGCGCCTGCGACCAGCGCTCCTGCGGATGATGGATTTGCATCCATTCCGGCCCCGGCAAATTGCCTGCCTGTTCGCCGGTCAAGTGAATGCCCGACTCTTCACCGAGACCCATTAATTTTCCAATTAGGTCGATCGAATCGATTCCCGCGGCATTTCCGTATTGGTAAAAGAATGCGTCGCAGGAAACTTTGATCGCATCAGCCAATCCGAGCGTTCCGTGGGTGTAGTGTTTTTCCGCCACCCAACACTTGAAATAATGATCGCCATAACTGACGCCGCCACTGCAAGTGAAATGGGCGTTCGCCAGTTTTTTCCGCAACCCGGCCATCGCCGTAATAAGCTTGAACGTCGATCCAGGCGGCAACGCACTGATGGCTCGATTCACCAACGGGTCGCTTTCATCTTTTTGAAGCGCCTTCCAGTCTTTCGCTTTGATACTGGGGATAAACGTGTTCGGGTCGAATGACGGAACCGACACCATCGCCAGGACATTGCCGTTATTTGGATCGACAACGACAGCGGCGCCGCGACCCACCGCGCGCAATGCCTCTTCGGCGATCACCTGAATCCGCGCATCAAGCGTGAGAAAAACATTCGCTCCCTGCTTCGGTGGATCTTCGCGCAAAACCCCATCGATCGTTCCCTTAGCGTTGCGTCGCAGGTAACGCACGCCAGGTTTACCACGCAAATATTCATCCATCGATTTCTCGATGTTCGATTTCCCTTCCACATCCCCCTGATAAAATGTGAATTTCCTTGCCTCCTCTCGATTGATATCGTCAGGCGCGCCGACGTAACCCAGCAGGTGCGCAGCGAGCGCGCCATAAACGTAGGAGCGCACCGGCTTGATCGCAATATCTACCCCGGGTAATCCGACATCGTGCTCGGAAAATTTCGCCATCGTCGGAAAATCGATGTCTTTGATGTAGGAAAACGGAACTTCGGTGTCGTTGCGATAGTGTCTCTGGAGCTTGCCGGCATTGTAATCGCGGGCAAGATCCAGATCGTTGAGGCGCGGGATGATGCCGCCGTTGACGATCTTAATAATATCTGGCTCTTTCTGGTCTTTCGGCATTCCGTTGATAGTCGCTCGATATTCGGTTAACGGGGGTGAACCAAAGCGTTCGCGATAGCCTTTGACCATTTCCGGCAAATAAAAATCTACCTCATAACTCCCCCGGTTTTGGACAAGGGTCAGCCCGTTTCGGTCCTTTATCTCGCCACGCACAGATGGAATCCGGACCGTTGCTTGAGAACTGCCGCGAAGTTGAGCAGTCCATTCGGCGCCATGCGCCACTTGTATCCACCAAAGCCTGAGGCCAAGGGTACCCATGCCCATCAGCATGAGCAGTGCAAGAAATTGAATCCGCAAACGGGGATTGAGGCCGCGTCGGCTCATTCGAAACGGTTCCTTTCGGGGAGATATGGGTAGGCGGTAATCCGTGCGAGCCATTGTAGGAACCAAAACAGGATCGGTGCGATAGCCATGGCGAGCAGGCCAGGTCCGCCGATTTGCCACCAAATTTCACGGGTAAAAACAAGAGAGCCGCGCCGGAACGTGATCATTAAATATTGGGCAAGAATTATTGACGATGTGCAGATGCCGCTCAGAATGCAATGCACTTCCCAGCGGCCACGGATGAAGAGCGGTTTGAGGCCATGCATGATTCCCGCCAGCACAGCGTAAAGCAGTATCGACGATCCGGTTGAAATTTCAACTTTCCCACCAATCACGTGCACCGTAAGCGCATCGAGCAGGAGGCCAGCGTACAAGGCTAGCGCGAGCATGAGCGGAAACGGCAACGCCATTGCCCCATAAAAAACGATCACAGGCACAATGTAGATGTGGGCGTTGTAGAGCCAGGGCAGCGCCGGGATGAAAAATTCTGCAATCTGCGCAATCAGGACAAGTACCAGCAGAAGAAAAAAGAATATCATTTTCGGCCAGTTACTACGAACACATCCTCTAGATGCGAGAGATCGACCGCCGGCGCGACCTGCGCCTGTCCATCCAACTCCCGCACCCGAAAACTCTTGACGACGCCGATCAGCAAACCGGAGGGAAAAACGCCACCCACGCCTGACGTATACACTTTTGGCCCGGGCTTTAGGTCGGCTTGTTTCGATAGAAAATTCAGATTCAAAATTGGATTCAATCCCGCCGTCACACGTTCGCCAGAGACGATCCCTTGTTCACGGCTCCCCTCCACCGAAGCGGCGACTTTGCAGTTTTCATCCGAAACCAAAAGGACGACCGAGATGCTGTCGCTTACGGTCGTTGTTTTTCCCACCAGGCCTTCGTCGGTTACCACCGGCATGTCGGTTTCGATGCCGTCGTGCTTCCCGCGGTTGATCGTAACGGTGCGCCACCAAGTGGATGAATCGCGCGTTAAAATTTCGGCAGCTATCAATTTAAAGACGGAGCGCTCTCGATAATTGAGCGCATGGCGCAAACGATTGACTTCATGCTCGACATCGCGCAAACCCTGGTTGGTCGCTCTCAGCGCTCGGTTTTCCACCTGTAGCGCAGCATTTTCGCGCTCTAATTGCTCGAGCGACTTCAAACCCGTGCGAACGGATGTGATCTGCTTTTGCAGTCCCGAGCCGCTGGTCAAAAATGGCGCAAGCAACTGATAAACTCCGGCCTTAAACTTGCGTGTGCTCTCCGCGCCGAAGCTAAGAAAATACCCAAGAATGGCGCCAAAAATCAGCAGCGCGATGATGTTCAAGCGACTCATGTCGATCGCGGATCGCGGATCGCGGATCGCGGATTGTACAATCCGCCGCGGCAATCGAAAATCCGCAATCCAACACTGATATTACCGCCACTGGCGACCTGCCGAAGCCACTTGACGCAAAAATTTAAGTTCATTGAGGCATTTGCCAGTTCCCTCCGCCACCGCGCTGAGCGGATCTTCTGCAACATGGACAGGCAAACCTGTTTCCTCGCTCAAAAGCTTGTCGAACCCACGGAGCAATGCGCCGCCGCCTGCCAGCACGAGCCCCCGATCGACCAAGTCTGCCGAAAGCTCAGGCGGACAGCGCTCCAGTGTGATACGGACTGAATCGACGATTGTCGAGATCGGCTCAAGCAATGCTTCCCGCACCTCCTGCGAAGTGATCATGAGCGTTTTCGGCAATCCCGCGACCAGATCACGCCCTTTGACTTCCACGCTCGTTTCCTTTTCGCTGGGATACGCCGAACCGATTTTAATTTTGATCTCCTCGGCCGTGCGCTCGCCCACCATTAAATTGTAAGCGCGCTTCATATACTGGACGATCGCTTCATCGAGCTCATCACCGGCCACCCGGACGCTGCGGCTAAAAACAATTCCCGAGAGCGAAATGAGCGCCACCTCTGTCGTGCCACCGCCAATGTCGATGATCATGTTGCCAGCGGGATCCTGCACCGGAAGTCCTACCCCGATTGCCGCCGCCATCGGTTCTTCGATCAAATAAACCTCGCGCGCGCCGGCATGCGCAGCACTTTCGCGCACCGCGCGTTTTTCCACTTCGGTAATCCCGGATGGAACCGCGATCACGACTCGCGGTCGCGCTCGCACACGGCGGCGGTTGTGCACTTTGGAAATGAAATGTCTCAGCATCGCCTCCGTCACTTCGAAGTCGGAAATCACGCCATCTTTCAGTGGGCGCACCGCGACGATATTCGCCGGCGTGCGGCCGAGCATTCGCTTCGCTTCGTCACCTACCGCCAGCACTTTGTTCGTGCCGGCTTGCACTGCTACGACCGATGGCTCGCGCAACACGATCCCTTGATCTTTTACATACACGAGCGTGTTCGACGTGCCGAGGTCGATGCCGATGTCGCTGGAGAGAAAGCCGAATAGTCCGTTGAACATGAAATTAAATTTCCTCAGTCCGTCGGAAGCGCGACCACATTGTCGATCTTCGCAGGACCTTCCCGCGAGCGCGATTCAACCGGCTGAAACGCGCTAACATGAAACAGAGCCTCGCGCCGTCAAGGGAAAGCTTGAAAGGTTAACACGTTCTTGTTGTTGGCATCGTTAGCACCGTTACGATCGACAACGCTTGGACGTGTCCCCCTTTTTGTAACCTTTTTACCTTTGTAACATTTCACTGATTGGCTATTGGACGTTGAACGTTCGACGTTCTCTGCCGCATGTCGCTGAACAAAATCATTGTCGCTCCGTCCATCCTCGCAGCCGATTTCTCGCGATTAGCTGACGAAATCCGACGCGTCGAACAAGCCGGTGCCGACTGGATTCACTGCGACATCATGGATGGGCATTTCGTCGATAATATTTCCTTCGGACCGGCAATTGTCGATCTTGTCCGAAAGAATACGAAACTCCCGCTCGATGTGCATCTCATGATCGAGCACGCCGATCACTACGTGCCGCGCTTTATCAAAGCAGGTGCCAACTCGATTACCGTTCATGTGGAGCGGGAAGCGAAACACGATGTCGAGAAAACTTTGCGCGCAATTCGCGATGCTGCTTGTCGCCCCGGCCTTACATTAAACCCTGCGACGTCATTTGAATCGGTCGAACCGTTTCTCGACAAGATCGACATCTTGCTCGTCATGACCGTCCATCCTGGTTTCGGCGGTCAATCGTTCCGGCCTGAGATGATGGAAAAAGTAAAACGCGCACGCGATTGGAAAATGAAAACCGGCGCCAAGCTCGACATCGAGGTCGATGGCGGCATCAACGCCGACACCGCGCGACTGTCCATCCAAAACGGAGCGAATGTCCTTGTTGCCGGAACTTCAATTTTTCACTCTAAAGATTATGCGGAAGCAATTCGCGAATTGCGCGGCATCAAATGAAGCGTGGAATTGTCGATCTTATGCCGATTCCGCAGCTACGACCGGTTCTGCTTCCTCCGTTGTTTCGGCCATGACCTCATCGGTTTGCGTAACGCGCACAACTTCTTCGATAGTCGTTTTGCCTTGGGCGACACGCCGCCATCCGTCCTGCCGCAACGTTTCCATACCTTCAGCAATGGCGCATTGCTTGAGCTCGCCGCCATCGCGTTTCTGCATGATCAGTTTTCTTAAGGGCTCCGTTACCAGGCAAATCTCGTAAATGGCCGCGCGGCCCTGATAGCCGGTCTGCCGGCATTGATCGCAGCCGCTGCCGCGACGAAAACGGGTGCCGAGTTCTTTCACAGGGAAACCGATTTCGACGAGATACTCATGTGGGTAGTCCACCCATTGCACGCAATCTGGACAGATCGTGCGCACGAGTCGTTGCGCGATGAACGACTTTACCACCGAAGCGAGCAGAAATGGCTCCACGTCCATGTCGAGCAAGCGGGTGATGCCGCCGACCGCGTCATTGGTGTGCAGCGTGCTGAAGACCAGGTGACCGGTCATGGCCGCGCGAATCGCGATATCTGCCGTTTCGATGTCGCGAATTTCGCCCACCATCACGACGTTCGGGTCTTGTCGCAAAATATGACGCAAACCTTTGGCGAACGTAAGATCGATCTCTGGTTTTACGTCAATTTGTGACACGCCCGGGATTCGATACTCAACTGGTTCTTCGATCGTGATGATCCGACGCTGCACCGAATTAATGCTGCTCAAGAAGCAATACAACGATGTCGATTTTCCGCAGCCGGTCGGACCGGTGAGCAAAATGATTCCGTTAGCGTGGGCGAGCAGATTGCGAATGACCTGTTCCTGTTTCTCGCTCAGATCGAGACGATCGAAGTTGAATTGTTGTCCACCGCGGCTGAGCAATCGTAAGCTGATCGACTCGCCGTTTACCGTCGGGATAGTTGAAACGCGAACGTCGATCTCTTGATTATTCCCGTGCAAATTCATGCGACCATCCTGCGGCAGACGCCGCTCGGCGATGTCCATGTGCGCCATCACTTTCAGGCGCGAGATGATGGCTGCTTGCAGCACGCGCAATTGCGGCGGAACCGCCACTTCATGCAAAATCCCATCGATCCGATAGCGGATGCGCAAATCGTTTTCCAGCGGCTCGACATGAATGTCGGTTGCACGTTCGATGATGGCCTCGCGAATAATCTGGTTTACGAATTTGACGACGGACGCTTCCGGATCGTCCGCATTCAAGTCGGTGCTGGTCTCCGCGTCCCGCAACACCTCGAAGGCGCGGTTCGTCTTCAGAATTTCATCAAAAGTTTCCGCGCCGATGCCATAAAGAGTCTTGATTGCGCGCAAGAGTTGCGCACGAGGCACGAGCACCCATTCCGCTGGCTTCTTCAAGAGCTGCGAAGCAAGCTGACGGCCCACTGAATTAAACAGATCGTAAGTCGCGAGCACTACGGAATTTTCCTTCGCCTCGATGGGCAGAATTTGGTGTTGGAAAACGAAACGGCTCGGCAAGATCGATAATGTCGTGCGATCGATCTTCTTGGCGTCGATTGAGATAACTGGCACGCGGAAGAAATTTCCGATCGCGCCGAGGAAGCGTTGCTCGTCCACTTTGCCGGAATCGAGTACCTGGCCCACCCACGAGCCGCCGTTTAGATTCAATGCGAGTTGTGCGGCTTCCTCGCGCGATGGCACACCGCTTTCGAGGAGTAAATTAATCAGCGATTGGCTGGCGACCGAGCTCACAGGCAGTTCAAGGTAAATGCAGTGCCCATCGCACGGGGTCGGTAAACGTGCCCGTGACGTGCAATGAATAATTCTTTTGAAGACGCGCGATCGCATTGGCTACTTCCGGAGAAAATACGCCGTCAATCGGGCCGCAATAGTAACCGAGCCGGCGCAACGCGGTTTGCATTGCGCCTACATAACCCGGCTGCACAATTAATTGCTCCGGAGCCTTAAAATAATACTCAAAACGCCAATGATACCGTGGCGCGAAGTCGGTGGAGTTCACCGAACGTCCCTGATGCAGCAGGCCCCATTCGTCTCGTTGAGCCAACGGATCGGTGCCACGAAAAAACGCACAGTCCTGCGCCTGCGCCGCAATTGCGCCGAGTCCGAGCGCTAGCGCGAGAACTGTCCGTTTCGTAAGAGCCGAGCTCATCGCAAATCTTTAGCCGCGGGCAGATCAGGCGGCGGTAATTGTTTGTCGCCGGTCGGTCGCGGGCAATCCGGGCAATCGTCTTGGTCAAGCTCCGGTCCAAAGTGCATTCTGTCTTCCGATTTTTGGCGCAGCCGATAAAGATCGAGCTTCGTTAGCGTCACTTCTGGGCGCATCAGAATGATCAACTCGGTCCGCTGTTTGTTGTTCGTGGTACTGCGGAAAAGAGCGCCGAGATACGGGATGCGCGAGAGATAAGGAATGCCTGTATAATTCTTCGTCTTATTGTCGGTGATTAGGCCGCCAAGCACAATTGTCGACCCGTTTGCCGCGGAAACGTTCGTTCGGATATAGCGTGTGGCGATGTTTGGAATCAAATTTCCATTGACTAAGGTGGAGCCGGCGACACTGTCGAGCTTCTGCAAAATATCGAGCGACACTTCCTTTTCGGAATTGATCAGCGGCACTACCTCGAGCTGCAACGCAACCTTCTTGAATTCAACGCTCGATGAATTGGCGAACGCGTTTGTGGAATTAACGGCGGTGGTGGTCGTCGGAGCGCTAAAGGTGTTGACCGGTATGGGAATTTCCGTGCCTGACGCGATAATGGCCTTTTTGTTGTTACTGGTGAAAACCATCGGCCGCGAAATCACTTTGAATTGACCGGTCTGCTCTAGCAGGTGCACAATTGCCGCCAGGTAATTGCCCGCCGCGACATACACGTTCGTGCCAGTAGCTACGTTCTGAATGATTTGGCTGAAGTTGATCAGGTTAGCAGGATCGACAATTCCACTACCAATGATGGGTGACGCCGACGGAGCAACAGAAGGCACCGGAATTGGCACACCGGTATTGCGTGAGATTCCGACCAGTTTGTTTCTGTATCTTGCGAAGTAATCGACGCCGAATTCCTCGTTGTTGTTCAGTGTCAACTCGCCAATCACGGTGCTAAGCGCAACCTGCGGCGCTTTCACGTCCATTTCATCGAGGATCTTTTCCACCTTTACCACCACCTCGCGATTGCCAATTATGATAATCGTATTCGCACGCTGATCGGCGATGAGTTTGGAGTTGCCGACCGTGACCGCTTTCGGCACGGTATCCACTGGTTGGGTCGAAAGTTCTTCGGAAATGTTTAGGTTGCTGCCGGTGGAAGTAGTCGAAGTGCTCGAGATGCCGCCTGTATAAGGATTAGCGACAGTTGCCGACGTCGCCCGCAGTGGCTGGTTTTGCGGCGACGGAGTTGCGCCTCCGCCTTCCGCGCCGGGCTGGCCTGTCGCGCCTGGTTCTGTCAACGCCTGAACCAGAACTGGAAGAACGTCGCCTGCCGAAATGTATCTCAATGGGCGCGTGACCGGTTTTCCAAACTCAACATTGGCGTCAAACTCCCGAATTAATTTACGAATGAGCGGCATGTTAATCGGTCGCGTCACGACGTGGATTCGGTTGGTCCGCACGTCCGCGGTCAATTTGACCTTGCCGACCATGACCGCTTCTTCGGAAAGACCGCTCACCGCGCCAGGCTCATTTTCAATGGGAACAGGCTGCGGCATCGGTTGGGCCACCCTTACACTGCGAATTCCAGGCTGACTCGGCGATTGAGTGCCCTTTTCGAAAATCTCTTTGAGCATATCGACGACCTTGCTCGCATCGGCGCGCTCAAGCTTGATGAACTCGCTCACCACCTCTGCCGGCGCCACGTCAACCTGCGCGATCACGCTGGCGAGCTGTCGGATGATGTCCGCATTCTGCGTCACCAAAAGACTCGACGATTTCGGCAAGGCCAGAATGTTAATCGAGCCTGAACTTCCCTGGAAGTATGCCATCAGCACTTGTTGGAGCTCCTGCGGATCCGCGTACTGAAGCCTGAACAAGAAGCTGATCACAGGATTGCCCGCCGGAATGTCCGCTAGGTCAGAAATAATCGGTACTACTGCCTTTCGCGGATTTTGTCCGGCCCCGACAACTTCGATAATATCGGGTGCGGCCGGGATTAAAGAGATCCCGTTTAACGCCATGCTCATCTCGATGATTTTGATTGCCTCATCCCGCGATACGGCCTTGGCAATAAAGATGTTCACCTTGCCCTGGACAAAATTGTCCATCACCAGTTTCTTGCCGGTGAGCTGCTCATAAAAACGCAAGACGTCGGCTACATCGCTGTTGGGAAATTGCAACGTCACTGCCGGATCGCTTGCGCCAGCAGGCGCAGTCCGCTCCGCTGGCACCGCTGTTCCTTTTGCAGCCGGAGGAAATGGCGTCGGAGGATCAGGCTCGGCCTGCGCCAAAACAATCGTTACGGCCGCAAGGCTGAACGTCGCGCTGCAGAGAAATCGATGCACGGTGTTATTTATAATGGCGACGAGGCTATTGAATTCAGAATGGCAGGTCAAACTACTTCGCCCCCGGTCGAAAAAACCACTCCGACGCTCCAATTGGAGGCGGAGCAAGTTTATAAAAAATTAATGCTCTTGCAAATGATCCGTCATCGTCGCATCTCAAGTCTGGGGAGGGCTAACTTTATCCGTCCAATCGCGCTCGCACTTTTCACCTTGGCCGCGGTGGTTTTTGGACCGATAACTATTTGCTCAAGTTCAGCGACATCACTCCGGAAAGAACATGAGCACGCGACGAGCGTTGCCCAGATTCGCTCCGTGCTTCGCGCGCAACAGGAGGCCTGGAACCAAGGGGATATTGACGGTTTCATGAACGGATACGCGCGTTCAGGATCGACAACCTTTGTTTCGGAAGACGCGGTGAGACGGGGTTGGGAAAACGTGCGTGAGCGCTACTTAAAGAAATATTCTGATCGCAGGAAAATGGGCCTCCTTACCTTTTCGGATCTGGAGATTACGCTGGTTAGCGCCGATGCAGGAGTCGTCCTGGGTCACTGGAAATTAAAACGGACGCAAGATCGGCCACACGGTCGCTTCACTTTGATCTTTCGCAAAACGGCCGACGGCTGGCGCATCGTACACGATCACACCTCGGCGGCTGCGCCGCCGCAGTAATTCGTTAAAGTGTTACAAGGTTAAATAGGTCCGGACGAGGCTCCGCCTGCAACGTTGTAACTTTTTCAATCTTGTAACCTCTTCAGCAACTTCTCGTGAATATTATCGAACCCACCATTGCTGAACACCGCTACGATATCTTGCCTTCGGAGCATCGGCACAATTCGATCAACAATTGCATCCGCATTCTCCTCATAAAACGCGGGGCGGCCAGCTTTGGCGATCGCAGTTACAACCGCCTCGGGATTTAACCTCTCTTCTTCCGGGATTTGCTCCAGCTTGGCAATCTGCGAAATAAAAACGCCATCTGCCAGTTTCAATGCGTCGGGAAGCTGCTGTTGAAAAACCGCGCGCCGCGTCGTGTTGGAGCGGGGCTCAAAAACTGCCCAAATGCGGTGGCCGGGATAACGATGATGAAGCGCCTGGAGCGTATATGCGATTGCGGTCGGGTGATGGCCGAAATCATCGATCACTTTCACTCCACGCGCCTCACCCCGCATTTCCTGCCGCCGCGCAACGCCGGAAAAACTTTTTAATGCATTGTCGATTTTTGTTTTTGGGACCTCATAAAATCGCGCTGCTGTCGCCGCCATCGCCGCGTTGCGCACATTGAATTCGCCGATGAGCGGAATTTCGAAGGTTTCCTCGCCAAGTTTGAACCTTGAGCTACCGGACGAGTAAACCACGCCGCGAATTCGCTGCGCGCAATTCTTCGAAAAGCCGACCTCAATCATTTGCGCGAGACAATCTTTCGCCACCTGCACGCAATTAGCATCGTCGCCATTCAGTACGACCATGCCGTTTTGAGGAACGATGTTGAGCAAACGCCGAAAGCTGAGCTTGATTTCATCGAGATTGTTGAAGATGTCCGCATGATCAAACTCGATGTTGTTTACGATCACCAATTCCGGCAGGTAATGAATGAACTTCGAGCGCTTATCGAAGAAAGCGGTGTCGTACTCATCGCCTTCGACGACAAAAAATTTCGAATCATTCAGCCGTGCACCTTGTCCGAGATTCTTAGGAAGTCCGCCGATGAGATAACCGGGTTCACGTCCGGCCTTTTCCATGATCCAGGCCAGCATCGCGGTTGTGGTAGTTTTGCCGTGCGTGCCAGTGACGACGAGATTATGACGGCCACGCAGAAAATAATTTTTCAAGACTTCCGGCAACGAAAGATAAAATAACTTGCGATTGAGCACGGCCTCCACCTCGGGATTGCCGCGCTTGATCGCGTTGCCGATCACCACAACATCGACATTGCCTGGAATATTTTCGGCGCGATAACCTTCCGTGAGCGCGATACCCTTCTTTTCTAGAAAAATCGACATCGGCGGATAAACATTTTCATCCGAGCCGGTCACTCTGAAGCCGCGCTCGCGCAGCGCCGCCGCTACCGAACCCATGGCCGTTCCGCAAATACCGAGAAAATGAAGATGCTGCGGCTCTTTCTGCGTCACGCGAATTCTGTAATCCGCGTTACAGAGTTTGGCTACTGAAAGCGGAACAGAATTCTCGGTGAACTATTTCTTCTTAAATACCTCGACCGCGTCCCAGGCTTCGTCTGGCGGTTGCTGTTCATATTCGAGAGCGCGCGCCAGATACGTTTGTGCCAGGAGATCGTCCGGATAGAACTCCAGGAACCGCGAGAACAAGATTTTTGCCTGCGTAAAATCACGTGCCCGCAACTTCTCGAGTCCCTCCTCGTATGACTCGAGCCACTTTAGAAGTTGTGGATCGAGATCTTCATTTCGCGCGCCGATCGGAGTGAAGACATCCACCGGCTTGGTTTTGCCCTTTACCTGCACCCGTGCAATCGAGCGCAGGTGAAACTCGTCGCGCACCAACTCGGCCGCCGTCGCGCCGATCAAAATATCGACGCCGTATATTCGGGTGAGACCTTCGAGTCGCGACGCCAGGTTGACCGCGTCGCCAATGACAGTGGGATCCATGCGCTCCTGTGAGCCAATATTGCCGACAATTACTTCGCCTTGATTGACGCCGATGCCCATGCCAAGTCCCATTCGCCCTTCCTCGCGCCATTTTTCGTTGAGCTGTTGCAGCTCATGCCTCATCCCCAGCGCCGCGCGCGCGCAGTTTTTGGCGTCCTGCGCCACGCCAAAGCTGCGCACGTTTCCCCAAACGGCCATGATTGCATCACCGATGAATTTGTCGAGGGTGCCGCCGTTGCTGAAGACCACTGAGGTCATGCGGGTGAGATACTCATTCAATTGTGCGACTAATGCTTCAGGATCGGCTTTTTCAGACAACGTGGTGAAACCGATTAAATCCGAGAACAGGATCGTCACCGGCACACGCACACCGCGAAGCGTACCGTAGTAGCTGTCCGGATTCTCGAGAACCTCCTTCACCAAATTTTTGGAGACATAGCGTTCGAGCGTCCGCCTCGTACGCAATTTCTCGATGCGCTCGAGGGCGTATTCAAAGCCGAGCGAAAACAATCCACTTAATAATAGAGCGGACAGGACCGGCACCGTAAGCAGCAGCAGCCCCGTCTTATCGTAAAGGAATCGCGCCGCGCCAAGATACGCGACGGTAATTGCAACGAGCGCGCCAAGGCAGAGCAACGGGCGGCGCAGAAAGGCTATGAGGGACCACGCGATCAAACCCGCTGCGCCCACAAGCGCAAGGCCGGTCCTCGCCGGCGTGGGCTGCAAAAATTCGTGGCTAAGCGCCGCGGCCATTGCCTGTAGGTGAAGCGTAGGGCCCCATGTCGTTGAGCTCATCGGCGTATCGACAACGTCGTGCTCTACTTGCGCAGACGCTCCCACGATCACGATTTTGTTCTTAAAAAATGTGCCGTCCGCATAATTGGCGTGCCAAAATTTGGGATCAAAAACTTCGTAGAGCGGGCGCGGTGCCCACGCGTCCGGCTCTGTGAAGCGAATCATATGCCCGCCAAAATCGCGTGGTACGTCATCTCCGCGGCCGATTTTACTTAGAGCGCGTGTAGAAAGAGATTCGAAGATTTCTTCGCCTGGGTGCGGCGGTAAACCGCTGAGTTCCCAATCAGTCACCCGATAAGCCACGGCGCGGATTTTTTCATCGATCGGATCGGGCCAAAAATTAACGAAGCCAACGCGATCATCTTCTATCTGCGGCGGCGGAATCAGTATCGCGTTTGGCGTAACAACCTGGGGCTTGGTGGCGTTTTGCATATCGACATTGGCGCCGAGCACTACTTTGTCCTTGTAACGATCGAGCGCAGTACGAAATGCCGGATCACCATCGTTCGG
>Ga0193723_1000584_pt1 | contig 14331 bp, 15 predicted proteins | sample H2m2metaG_FD_143042 | JGI IMG/M metagenome (GOLD analysis project Ga0193723, IMG submission 143042) | Soil microbial communities from a riparian zone of the East river system, Colorado, United States - H2m2 | ecosystem: Environmental > Terrestrial > Soil > Riparian zone | place: USA: East River... | reverse complement strand
ATGTCAACGTGGCGCTCTAACCAACTGAGCTAACCGCCCAACTTCTAGACGCCGAGACGCCTAGATGCGTAGACGCCTAGGCCGCCCTGCCACCCCTCGGCGTCTAGGCGTCTAGGCGTCTTTTTTATTCAATAGCGGGGGTGGGATTTGAACCCACGACCTCCGGGTTATGAGCCCGGCGAGCTACCAGACTGCTCCACCCCGCGTCGCTTGTAACGATCTCACCCGTTTGATCTAGTCTTCAGGAGAGCGGGAAACGGGACTCGAACCCGCGACCCCAACCTTGGCAAGGTTGTGCTCTACCAACTGAGCTATTCCCGCGCGCTGCGCAAAATCTAACCGCTCACAGGGGCGCTTTCTACCTGCCGGACCGTCCCCGACCGCCTGCTTCCTGGAGAGTGGAGGCGAGGGGGATCGAACCCCTGACCTCGTGAATGCCATTCACGCGCTCTCCCAACTGAGCTACGCCCCCGTTATATTTGCGGCCCCCCAAAAGTCCCGGCGGGAACACGGCATCTTACCGGGACGTTATGGCGGTGTCAAGCGATTTTCCCGTTTTCGATGAACTTTTCCCCCCTGTGTGCTGTATCACAGGACGAACTTTGAGCCCCCAAATGCCCAAGCAGACCCGCAAGAAGAAGACCTCGCCCCGCTCGGCCCGCGCCCCTAAGGCGACGGCCAAGGCGCCCGTCAAGGCGCCTGCGCCGCCTCCTGTCGCGCCCAAGGCCGAGGCCAAGGCGAAGCCGCCCGCCAAAAAGCGGGGGCGGCGCCGGGGTCTGCTCACCGGGCTCGGCCATCACGAGCACGAGCGCGACATCCTCGATCAGTACTTGCACGAGGTCTCCAAGACTCCCCTGCTGACGCAGAAGGAGGAGATCGCGCTCGCCCGCAAGGTGCGCGCCGGAGACCAGGATGCGATGCAGGAGCTCGTGAAGCGGAACCTCCGCTTCGTCATCTCTGTCGCCAAGAAGTACCAGAACCGGGGTCTGCCGCTCACCGATCTGATCGGCGAGGGGAACGTCGGGCTGCTGACGGCTGCCCGGAAGTTCGACCCGGACCAGGGCGTGAAGTTCATCTCCTACGCGGTGTGGTGGATCCGCCAGGCGATTCTCGCGGCGCTGGCCCGCCAGGGCCGCACCGTGCGCGTGCCGCTCAACCGCACGGCCGACCTGTCGCGCATCGTGCGGACGGCGGAGTACCTGCGCCAGACGCTGCGGCGCGAGCCGACGCCCGAGGAGATCGCGGACGCGACCAAGCTGTCGCTCGAGGTCGTGCAGTCGCTCGCCGCCCTGAACACGGGCGACGTGCGGCTCGACGCGCCCCTCGATCCCGACGGCGACCGCTCGCTGATCGAGCGCTTCATCGCCGAGGATCTGCCGGACACGGAAGACCAGGCGATGGACCGCTTCCTGTCGGATGAGATCGAGCAGGCGCTCAACACGCTGCAGCGGCGCGACGCGAAGGTGCTGCGCCTCTACTTCGGGCTCGACGGCGGGCGCGAGCATACGCTCGAGGAAATCGGCGGGATGCTGGGCGTGACGCGCGAGCGAGTGCGGCAGCTGCGAGATAGGGCCTTGAAACGTTTGCGCGATGGCGATGTCGGAAAAGCCCTCGCAAGCTTTGCAGCCTGAAGAGACAAGACCTCAGAGAAGTTCCAAGACGCCGAAGTTGCAAAGAGGCTTCAAGGGCAAGTGGTCAGGGGTGAATCCCTGGCCACTTGTTGCTTGTGGCCACTTCGCAACTTCGGCGTCTGCGCAACTTCTCTGATCGCTTGGCGCTTGGGTGCTTGAGCCTGTACGTTTTAGCCCGTGATCGAAGCGATCGGCCGCCGGGCCGTCGCCGCCGTCGAGGCGGTCGGCCGGGTCGGCCACTTTCTGATGGACACCGTACGCGCGCTGCCCGACGTCGCCACCTGGGCCGGTCCCGCGATCGTGCAAATGCGCCGCATCGGTGTCGATTCAATCCCTGTGACGCTCTTCATCGCGGCGTTCACGGGCGTCGTTCTCGCCCTCCAGGCCTCGTACACATTCACCGGCGCGGTGCCGATGTACTTCGTCGGCACCCTCGTCGGCAAGACGATGATGCTCGAGCTGGGTCCCGTGCTGGCGGGGCTCGCGCTCGCGGGTCGCGTGGGCGCGAGCATGGCCGCCGAGCTGGGCACGATGAAGGTGACGGAGCAAGTCGACGCGCTCGAGACGCTGGCGTACGACCCCCAGAGCTATCTCGTCGTCCCGCGCGTTGTTGCGGGCACCGTGATGTTTCCCATGATCATCGCGTTCGCGATCGCGACCGGCATCGTCACCGGGTGGCTTACGAGCCTCGTACTCCTCGACCTTTCCACCATCGACTTCCTGAAGGGCTTGAAACTGTTCTACCGCTTCAAGGACACCTGGTTCGGGCTCCTGAAGAGCGCGAGCTTCGGCACCACGATCACCGTGGTGGGCTGCATCGTCGGCCTCTCCACGCGGGGCGGGGCGGAGGGGGTCGGCAAGAGCACGACGCGCGCCGTCGTCTACTCCGCGGTGCTACTCCTTTTGCTCGATGCCTTCTGGGCGGTGGTGTTGCTATGATCGAGTTCCAGGACCTGCACAAGGCATTCGGTCCGAAGACGGTGCTCGATGGGCTGTCGCTCAAGATCGCGGACGCCGAAACGCTCGTGATCATCGGGTTCTCGGGGACCGGCAAGAGCGTGGCCCTGAAGCACATCGTCGGCTTGTTGCACCCCGATGCCGGCGACGTCGTCGTTGACGGCAAGGCGGTGTCGACGCTCGATCGCGGCGGCCTGACGACCCTGCGCGAAGGCATCGGCTACGTGTTCCAGTTCGCGGCGTTGTTCGATTCGATGACCGTGGCCGACAACCTCGCCCTGGGACTGCGCCGCCGCCGGCTCCCGGACGAAGAGATCGACGACCGCGTGCGCGAAGCCCTGGCGTTGGTCGATCTTTCGGGGACCGAGGACCGGCTCCCGGCCGAGCTTTCCGGCGGGATGCGCAAGCGAGTGGGGATCGCGCGCGCCATCGCGCTCCGCCCGCGCTACATCCTGTACGACGAGCCCACCACGGGGCTCGATCCCGTCACCTCCGCTGTGATCGATCGCCTGATGGTGCGCACGCGCGAGCACCTGGGCGTGACCGGCGTCGTGGTGACGCACGACATGCGCAGCGCCTATACGGTGGGCGATCGTATCGCGATGTTATATGAGGGCCGGATTCGCCAGGTGGGCACGGTGGCGGAGATCCAGGAGACGGAGGACCCCGTGGTACGTCAGTTCATCGAGGGACGCGCCGAGTGAGACGCGAGAACGAGTTCGCCGTCGGCATCGTGGTCATCACGGCGCTGGCCGTGGTGGTCGCCGGCGCCCTCTGGCTCTCCGGCGCCCACCTGGGCAAGACCGAGGCGGTGTACACGGCTCGTTTTCGGACCGTGGGTGGACTCGGCGTAGGCAACCCCGTCGTGCTGCGCGGCGTTCGGGTGGGGCGCGTGGAGGCGATCCGCCTCGCCGCCGGGAACTGGGTCGAAGCGGACATGAAGATCTACTCCGGCGTCACCCTGCCTCCGAAGCCGGCGGTGGTCGCTGCGTCGGCGTCGCTGTTCGGCGAATGGGCGGCCACGCTCATTTCGAGCGACCCGCTCCCCAGCGATCCCAATGTGCGCCAGGCCCTCGTCGAGGCGCAGACCGGGGCGGGCGCGAAGTGGCCCGGCGCCACGCTCCCCGACATCGGCCAACTGACGGCGCAGGCAAGCCGCATCGCCACCGACATCGCCACGGTCTCGGCCCGGATCCAGACCGCCTTCGATTCGTCGGCCGTCTCGGACTTGCGGCGGTCGATTCACGATTTCGGCCAGATCGCGGACCGCCTGGCCCGCGTGACGAACGAGCAGGCGGACGTCATTGGCAACGTCGGACAGAATCTGAGCAAGGGATCGGACGTCCTGGCGCGCGCCGCGACCGACCTTCAGGCTGCCCTCGGCCGCGTGGACTCGGCGACGAATCAGGGGCAGCTCGCGACGATCCTCAACAATACGGCCGCAGCCAGCACCGACATGCGTGCGGCGTCGCAGGACTTCCGCGCCCTGATGGGCGCGGCCAACAAGAACCAGGAGAGTCTGGTGCGCGTGCTCGTCGGGGCCGACACGGTCCTGTCGCGCATCGCGAATCGTAGCGGCACGCTTGGTCTGATGGTCGGGGACTCGGCGTTGTACAAAGAGACCACGCTCACGATGATCCAGCTGCGGCAGCTCCTGTCGGACATTCAGGCAAATCCGCGGAAGTATTTCACGTTCAGCGTCTTCTAGTCGGAGAAATGATGAGGAATGGTGAGCGCGTCATTTGTTCCCACCCTGAAGGGTGGGCTCGGCGTACGCTGTCCTTAAGGACAGTGCCGGCCGAGCCCAGGCTTTAGCCTGGGAAATGGCGCGCAAGAAGCAGAGCCGCGCACAGCGGGAGACGAGCGCCGGCGGCGTCGTTTTCCGTCGCGAAGGCGGAGTCACACGCTTCCTCCTGATTCGCGACTCGTACCGCAACTGGGGGTTCCCCAAGGGGCACCTCGAGTCCGGAGAACCCCCCGCCGAGGCCGCGCGCCGCGAGGTAAAGGAAGAAACGGGGCTCGAGGACCTGGTGCTCCACGGGCCGATCAAGGTGATCGACTGGTACTTCCGGTTCCGCGGCAAAACGATCCACAAGTACTGTCACTTTTTTCTGTTCGAATCGAAGCGCGGCGAGCCGGTGCCTCAGGTGGATGAGGGCATCACGGAGTGCGCCTGGCACCCGGTCGACGCGGCGCTGCGCACGATCAGCTACGACAACGCGCGCGACGTGCTGCGACGGGCCGTCGAGATGGAGCGCGCCCTCGTGCAGGTCGAGGGCACGTGACATCTCCTCCGATCGTCGCCGTGTTCCACCCGCGCCGCGACGCGCGACGTGCCGTGAAGCAGGGATACCCGCGCGCCACCGGGAGCGTGCGGCTCTGTCGCACGCTGCAGGGGGTCGAGCGGCTGCTGCAGCAACGGCTGGTGGACGCCGTGGTGCTCGACGTGCGCACCGGTGCCGAGGACGTGATCGGTCTGCCAGCGCGGTTTCCGCGGATTCCGATGTACGCGCTGTCGGCGGTGCGACCTGAGGACGGGTCGCTCCTGGCCTCGTGTCACCGCGCGGGATTCGCCGGGGTCCTGGTCGAAGGGGTCGACAACTCCGTCGCCGGGGAATGGATCGCGGCGCGCACGGCGCAGGTCGCGCGCCGGGCAGCGCTCGCCGACGCCCCGCGGCTGTTGCGCCTCACCGACCGCCTGCAGCTCGCGGCGTGGGAGGAAGTCTTGCGCCGGGCCGGCTCGCCGACCCAAACCGGCCAGGTGGCTCAGGCGCTCAGGGTCACCCGCGAGCATCTGTCGCGGGAATTCGGCGCGGGGGGCGCGCCCAACCTGAAGCGGGTTATCGATCTGGCCCGTGCCGCCTGCGCCGCCGACCTGCTCGGAAACCCCGGTTATACGGTGCGCGCCGTGGTTCGCATCCTGGGGTACGCGTCGCCGAGCCATCTCGCCGGCGCGGCCCGGCGGGTAGCGGGGGCGACGCCGCACGAGCTGCGGGAGCTGGGGCCCAGGGGGGTGTTGCAACGGTTCTTGCGGGGCAGGACTCGATCAAGGGTTTGACTGACCCCGGGCGACAGCCCGGGGATCCGGGACCCCGGGCTTGCGCCCGGGGTCAGAAAGGCGCTCACTTCCCGAGCCCCGCTTCATGTGATATTTTTCACAATCTCCTAAGAGCGATTCCATGGCAACCGATTCCATCCTGCGACCCGGCGAACTCAAAGACATCCTCCTGAAAGAAATCCAGGCGGCTGACCTGGCGGACATCGATGTCCGCGAAGTCGGCACCGTGCTGGAGGTGAAGGACGGCATCGCCCGGATCTACGGGCTCACCTCGGCGATGGCGGGGGAGATGCTCGAGTTCACCGCGTCGGAGTCGGGTGAGAAGATCACGGGCCTCGCCTTGAACCTCGAAGAGGACAACATCGGGGCGGTGATCTTCGGCGACTACCTCCAGTTGCGCGAGGGCGACGAGGTGCGCCGCACCGCCCGCGTGCTCGAGGTGCCCGTCGGGACCGCGATGGTCGGACGCGTGGTCGACGCGCTGGGCCGCCCGGTGGACGGGCTCGGGCCGATTCAAACGACGAAGACGCGCAAGGTGGAGATCGTGGCGCCCGGCATCATCAAGCGACAGCCGGTGAAGGAGCCGCTGCAGACGGGCATCAAGGCGATCGATTCCATGATCCCCATCGGTCGCGGACAGCGCGAACTGATCATCGGCGACCGCGGCACCGGCAAAACCGCGATCGCGGTCGACACGATCATCAATCAAAAGGGGCAAGGCGTCATCTGCGTGTACGTCGCGATCGGCCAGAAGAACTCGACGGTCGCGGGCGTGGTGGAGCGGCTGAAGGAGCACGGGGCGATGGAGTACACGATCGTCGTCGTCGCCTCCGCGTCCGAGCCGGCGCCGATGCAGTACATCGCGCCGTATTCGGGCTGCAGCATGGCCGAGTATTTCATGTACGACGAGAAGAAGGCCACGCTCTGCATCTACGACGACCTGTCGAAGCAGGCCGCGGCCTATCGCCAGCTGTCGCTGGTGCTGCGGCGCCCGCCGGGTCGCGAGGCGTACCCGGGCGACGTCTTCTATCTCCATAGTCGCCTGCTCGAGCGCGCGGCCAAGCTCTCCGACGAGATGGGGGGCGGGTCGCTCACGGCGCTGCCGATCATCGAGACGCAGGCGGGCGACGTCTCAGCCTACATCCCCACGAACGTCATTTCGATCACCGACGGGCAGATCTTCCTCGAGACCGACCTGTTCTACTCGAACGTGCGGCCGGCAGTGAACGCCGGCATCTCCGTGAGCCGCGTGGGCGGCAACGCCCAGATCAAGGCGATGAAGCAGGTCGCCGGGCGGCTGCGCCTCGACCTGGCCCAATACCGTGAGCTCGAGGCCTTCGCGCAGTTCGGCTCCGAGCTCGACCCAGCGACGCAGCGGCAGCTGGCGCGGGGCGCCCGAGTCGTCGAGGTGCTCAAGCAGCCCCAGTACCAGCCGATGCGAGTGGACCAACAGGTCATCGTGATCTTCGCCGTGACCAACGGCCTCATCGATGACGTCGATGTTCCCAAGATCAAGGAATGGGAGAAGGGCCTGCTCGAGTTCATAGCCGCGCAGCATTCGGCCATCGTGGACGAGATCAAGACCAAAAAGGCGATCTCCGACGACCTGAGCGGCCGGCTGAAAAAGGCCATCGAAGAGTACAAGGCGCTCGGCAGTCGGTAATGGCGAAGCCCCGTGAGCTGAAGCGGCGCATCCGCTCCGTCCAGAACACGCGCAAGATCACGAAGACGATGGAGCTCGTCTCCACGTCGAAGCTCAAGCGCGCCCAGGATCGGGTCGTGGGCGCGCGGCCCTACGCCCAGGCGCTGGCGGAGGTGATCGGGGACCTGTACTCGCCGGCGCTCGCCGAGCGATTCCCCCTGTTGCGCCAGCCGGCGCATGGCGTGCGGCGCGCCGCGGTCGTGCTCATCACGTCGAACCGGGGCCTGTGCGGCGCCTTCAACGCCAACCTGATCCGCGAAGCTCGGCGGCGGATGAAGGAGCTCGAGGACCAGGGCGCGCAGGTGGAGCTGCACATCATCGGCAAGAAGGGGATCGGGTACTTCAAGTTCACGCGTCGCCCGGTGGCATCGCAGCGCATCGACATCGGCGACCGGCCCACCGCGGCACATGCGGTGGAAGTGATGGAGCCCCTGATGGCGCAGTTCACGGCGGGGACCCTCGATGCCGTGGACGTCGTGTTCGCGAAGTTCAATAGTGCGGTCAGCACGCCGCCCACCACTTTGCGGATCCTCCCTGTGACTCCGCCATCGAGTCGGCGGTCGGGCGGTCAAGAGGCAAAGGCGGCGGTCAACTACATACTGAAGCCATCGGCCGAAGCCATACTCGAATCACTCCTCCCGCTCTACGTCCGCAATCAGATGTATCGCGCGCTGGTCGAGACGGCGGCTGCGGAACATGGGGCGCGGCGCACGGCGATGAAGAACGCCACCGAGGCGGGCGGCGACATGCTCGACTTGCTGCAGCGGACGTACAACCGGGCACGGCAGGGACAGATCACGCAGGAGCTCGCGGAAATCGTGGGTGGGGCTGAGGCACTGAAAGGCTGATTGTAGTCGGTTAGCCGGTTGGTCGGTTAGGGAAACCAACCGACCAACCGACCAACCGACTAACCGGCCAACCGACTAAGGAATTCAAATGGCGACGAGAACCAAGACTGCTGCAAAGGCGCCCGCGGGCGAGCAGACGGCCAACGTGGGCAGAGTCGTCCAGGTCATCGGCCCGGTGCTCGACGTGGAATTCGAGCCCGAGAAGCTCCCCGAGCTGTACAACGCGCTGAACGTCGAGCTGGAAGGGCGCCGCGTCGTGGTCGAGGTGCAGCAGCACATCGGCCGGAATCAGGTTCGCGCCGTGGCCATGAGCCCGACGGACGGCGTGGTGCGGGGCATGCCGGCCGTGGACACCGGCTCACCGATCACGGTGCCGGTGGGCAAGCCGGCGCTGGGCCGCATCCTCAACGTGGTGGGTGACCCGGTGGACGAGGGCGAGCCGATCCCCGCCAGCGCGGAACGGTGGCCGATCCACCGCAGCCCGCCGGCCTTCGTGGACCTCGAGCCGAAGACGCAGGTGTTCGAGACGGGGATCAAGGTCATCGATCTCATCGCGCCGTTCGTGAAGGGCGGCAAGATCGGACTGTTCGGCGGTGCCGGCGTGGGCAAGACGGTCGTGATTCAGGAGCTGATCAACAACGTCGCCAAGGCACACGGCGGCAAGTCGGTCTTCTGCGGCGTGGGTGAGCGGACGCGCGAAGGCAACGACCTGTATCTCGAATTCCGCGAAGCCGGGATTCTCGACAACGTCGCGCTGATCTACGGCCAGATGAATGAGCCGCCCGGCGCGCGGCTGCGCGTCGGCCTCACGGGCCTCACGGTCGCCGAGTACTTCCGCGACGTCGAGGGCCAGGACGTGCTGGTGTTCATCGACAACATCTTCCGGTTCACGCAGGCGGGGTCGGAGGTGTCGGCGCTGCTGGGACGGATGCCATCAGCTGTCGGTTATCAGCCAACACTTGCTACAGAGATGGGTGAGCTGCAGGAGCGCATCACGTCGACCAAGAAGGGATCGATCACGTCGGTGCAGGCGATCTACGTGCCTGCCGATGACCTGACCGATCCGGCGCCGGCGACGGCGTTCTCGCACCTGGACGCGACGGTCGTGCTGGATCGCGCCATCGTGGAGCTGGGGATCTATCCCGCCGTGAACCCCCTGTCATCCTCGAGCCGCATTCAGGACGCGCAGTATTTGGGCGAGCGTCATTACAAGGTGGCCACCGAGGTGCAACGAATCCTGCAACGCTACAAGGATCTGCAGGACATCATCGCGATCCTGGGGATGGACGAGCTGTCCGAGGACGACAAGCTGCTGGTCTCGCGGGCGCGGCGGGTGCAGCGGTTTTTGTCACAGCCGTTCTTTGTCGCGTCTCAGTTCACCGGGCTCGAGGGTAAGTACGTGAAGCTCGAGGATACGATCACCTCGTTCGAGCGCGTCGTGTCGGGCGAGTTCGATCACCTGCCCGAGCAGGCGTTCTATATGCAGGGCGCGATCGACGACGTGGTGGAGCAGGCCAAGAAGCTGGCGTCGGCCTGATGCGCGTCACCGTCATCTCCCCCGAGCGGTCGCTGTTCGACGGCGAGGCCGATGCGGTGGTCGCGCCCGCCTTCGACGGCCAGGTAGGGATTCTCCCCCGGCACGCGCCCTTCATGACCCTGCTCGGCGAGGGCGTGCTGAACGTACGAGGGAAGGGCGAGTCGACCAGGTTCCGCGTGGCCGGTGGGTTCCTGCAGGTGGTGGGGGATACCGTGCGGGTCGTGGCGGGCAAAGCGGAGAATAGTTGACAGAATAGGGCCTTGTTCGTACCCGTAGAGGGACCGAAGTCCGTCCCCTTCACGGAGAGGCCATGAAACGCACGCTGCTCGCGGTGTCCGCAGTCGGCTGTCTCACGCTGGTCGCCGTCCCCCAAGTGTCGGCACAAGGCCTCCGTTGGGGGGTGAGTGGCGGCGTCTTGATGCCGATGGGCGATTACAACACCATAGACAAGATGGGTTGGGTCGTCGGCGGCGGTGCGACGTATTGGTTGCCTGGTGGGACACTCGGCGTCCGGGGTGACGTCGCGTACTCGACCACGAAGCACGACGTCGGCGGCGAGACCAAGATCATCGGGGGCATGGCCTCGCTCGTGTATGGGCTCGGGCCCGCCAGCGCTTCGATGCGCCCCTTCCTGAACGGCGGCATCGGGTTTTTTAACATCGACGGTGGCGGCGGCTCCGAGACGAAGGTCGGCTTCGGCATCGGCGGCGGCCTTTCGTTCAAGGCTGGCAGCGGCGGCATGCGCGTCGTCGTTGCGACTCGCTATACCAGTGTGAGTAGCAACGGAGCGACGCTCTCTTGGCTCCCCATTACGGTGGGTTTGACGTTCGGCAAGTAGGTTTGTGAGGCGCGTCACTGCCTGAAGGCCGTGGCCCGCATGCTATCGCGTGCGGGCCACGCTCGTTTTTGCATTTTGCGGCTTGACAGGGGGACGCACGGTTCTTAACGATGTGGCGGCTTAAACCTACCCTCTCCATGTGGAGGTTGGTATGCGGAAGGTCCTCAGCAGCATCGCCTTAGTCGCCGTCCTCGTGTCGGTACCCGCGCTGGCCAGTGCCCAGCGTCGCGCTGCCACGATGAGCGGTGCGAAGCATGAGTTTGGCGTCGATGTCGGCGTCGGGTACGTCAAACCCAGCGGTGTCTCCGGCGGCATTGTGATCGGTACGCCGATCGATGTGCGCGTCGGCCTGATGTCGACTGGCAAGATGATGTGGGAGCCGCGGTTCACCCTCGGCTTCAGCTCCGTCGGCGGTTCGAGCACCTATGACTTCGAGCCCGGCGTCAACGTGCTGTTCGCCAACACCCCGGGCGGGCACCGCCGCGGGATGTACTTCACCGGCGGCGCCGGCCTGTTGCTCGCGGACAACGGCGCAACGAACGGCACGGCGTTCTCCTTGAATGCGGGCGTGGGTTGGCGGAAGCCGTACGGCTCTGGCGCGTGGCGCTACGAGCTTGGCTTCAAGTGGCAGTCTGAAAGCACCGACCTCGGTCTCCCCAGCACGATCACGATTGGGGCCCGGATCGGTCTCTCGCTCTGGCATTAGCCTCACCCGGGTGCGGCGTTCCGGAACATCGGAACGCCGCCCCACCCTGCCGGGTACCCTTTGCCGCACTAAGCCCCAAGGAGATGACCATGCGTCGGTATCTCACGCTGTCCTTATTGGGAAGCGTCGTCGTCGCATCGGCGGTGGCCGCGCAGGCGACGGGCATGCCCAGCTTCCATGCACCGTATCGCGCCTTCACGCGGTCCGAGATTGGACTCGTCATCAGTTTCCCGAACGGTGGCGGCACCGCATTCGAGGGCGCATACCGGAAGGCGAGCGGCAAGTTCGACATTGGGTTCCGCGGCGGGATCCTCGACCCCGGCGGTGCGGGTTCGACACTCCTGCTGTTGGGCGTCGAAGCGCGCGAACGCGTGCTGTCGCACACCGTCGACTTTCCGTTGGACGGCGCCCTGGTGTTCGGCGTCGGCGGGTGGTTCGGGAGCGGCAACTCCGTGCTGCTCGTCCCGGTGGGTCTCTCGCTCGGTCGCCGCATCGATCCGGAAGGGTCCTCGGTCAGCATTGTCCCGTACGTGCAACCGACCGGCACGCTCGTCGCGGGCAGCGGCAACTCCGATTTCCTGTTCACACTCGGTTTGGGAGCCGATTTCCGGCTTTCGCCCCGGTTTGACGCCCGGGTGAGTGCCGGTTTGGGCGATTTGGAGGGTGTGTCGCTTAGCGCCGTGTGGGTGCATTAGGGCGACACAGATTGATTTTCCGCCTCCGGTTTCCTACCGTAGGGCGGAGCTTGGCCGGGGCCGGAAGTGCCGGCGACCGGTTTCCACGCGAGGGAGGATACGCATGAAGCGCATCATGATGGTTTTGGCGTTGGCCGCGTTTGCGGCGGCGCCGGCGGCGGCCCAGTGGCTCGGGATGCCGGTGTGGAACAGTCCCAAGGGCGGCACGGGCGTGACGATCAATGGCGACTTGGGCATGCCCAACGCGAACGGGGGCAAGGGCACGGCCTTTGGCTTCCGCGGTTCACTCGGGCTCGCCAACCTGCAGCTCACCGCAGGTCTTTCGAACTGGAAGCCGGACGGGGCCGCCGAAAGCTTCACGTCCGTGGGCGGCAACGCGGCGTTCCGCATCATCGGCGGCAGTCTGCTGCCCATCGCCCTGAACCTGCAGGTGGGCGCAGCCACGACCGGGGCGGCGAACGCCTTCCCCAGCCAGACGCGGCTCACCGCGGGTGGCGGCGTGGCCGTCAGCGTGCCGACCCCCGGGATCAGTATCGAGCCCTACCTGTCGCTCACGAACCGCTGGTACAAGTTCTCCGGGGTCAGCGGTACGAGCTCGAACTTCGGCTGGACCCTTGGGGCCAACGCCAACTTCGGGATGTTGGGGTTCCACGTCGCCTACGACTCAGAGAGTATCGGCGGGGGATCCGCGGGCATTATCGGCATCGGCGCGCACATCGCGCTGAAGGCTCCCATCGGGATGTAAAGGTGCTAGCTTTCGAGGGCGCGCCGTTCCGGCGCGCCTTCTTTTTTTTTCTGGGAGATCTGTGACTCGTTCGATTGCGCGCGCGGGCCTCGTGGCGCTGGCCCTCACGGTGAGCGGCTGCGCCCTCACCTTCGACAGCACCGAGCTCGGCGTCCCCACGTCGATGGCCGAGCCGGGGGCGACGCCGGTGCAGGGCACGCCGTTCAAGGTCACGCGGCATCCCGTCTATCTGTTGTGGGGAGCCGTCACCGCCTCCTCGCCGAATGCCGAGGATGTGCTCGCGGGGCAGCTTGGCACGGCGTCGCGCGTCGCCAACCTCAAGATCAAAGTCCGCAGCCGCTGGTCGGATCTGCTGGTAACTGCGCTCACGTTCGGCACGATCGTGCCGCGGTCGGTGACCTACGAGGGTGTAGTCGTACCGCGCTAGGTTACCGGGACCCAACCAATTCCCGCACCAGCGCGGTCGTCCGCTCACTCGCGCCGCGTCCTTCCGCGACAACCGCTTTCGCCGCCGCGCCCGCCTTCCGCCGGGCATCTGCGTCGTGATGCCACACCAACCACTGCGAGTGCAGCGGATGGCGCGCGTCGCTGGGCAGCGCAACGGCGCCGCCCCGTGCGAGCAACAGTCCCGCGTCGCGGCTCATCTCCCAGTGCGGCCCGATGGCGATCGGCACACCGAAGACCGCCGGCTCGAGCACGGAGTGCAGTCCCGCTCGATGGAATCCGCCCCCAACGAACGCCGCGTCCGCCAACGCGTACAAGTCCGCCAGGATGCCCACGCGGTCCACGACGATCACCGGCCCGGGTTTCGCATGCTCGAGCTGCGATAGCCGCACCGGCCGCGACAGCTTGAGTTGCTGCAGGCGCTGCGCGATCCCTGCCAGGTGATCCGGGTTCGGCTCGTGGGGCGCGAGCAGCAAGCGCGCCGTCGGCAGCTGGACCAGGAGATCGGCGAACGCCGGGAGCAGAACGGCTTCGTCGCTCGGCCACGTCGATCCGGCGACGATCGTGAACGTGCTCGCGCCCACTTCGCCGAGCCGCAAGAGCGGCTCGCGCGTGCGATCGAGCCGCTCCGCGCGTTCGGCGACGCTGTCGTAGCGCGTGTCACCGGTGACGGCGATCGCTTCGGGCCGCGCGCCGAGCTGCTCCAGCCGCTTGCCATCGTCGCCCGAGATCGTGCCGATCCGGTCGAGCGCCCGGTACGCGGGTTGCGACCATTGGCGCGTAGGCCAGCGCAGCCGCGAGCTGTGCGGCGCGACCGTCGCCGAGATGAGGCCGAGTCGCACGCCGCGCCGGGCCGCCGCGAGCGTCAACTCGGGCCACACGTCGAGCTTCGAGAACACGAGCGCCGACGGCAGGAGCGCATCGAGCACCGCCTCGACGTCGGCGGGCCGGTCGAGCGGCAAGTAGTCGGCGACGTCGACGGGCAGGTTCTTGGCGAGGCGCTCAGCGGAGGGGGAGAAGAACGTGAAGGCGAGTTGCCAGTCAGGGTGCTCGGCGCGCAGCGTCTCGAGCACGGGCTTGGCCTGCAGGCCTTCGCCCACCGACGGCGCGTGCATCCAGACGAGCGGCCGCTTCGGGTCGCGATGCGCCTTCGCCCAGGCGGCCAGGCGC
>Ga0193723_1000583_pt1 | contig 14347 bp, 11 predicted proteins | sample H2m2metaG_FD_143042 | JGI IMG/M metagenome (GOLD analysis project Ga0193723, IMG submission 143042) | Soil microbial communities from a riparian zone of the East river system, Colorado, United States - H2m2 | ecosystem: Environmental > Terrestrial > Soil > Riparian zone | place: USA: East River... | reverse complement strand
GACGACATCCCCCGAGCACCACGGCATGGGCACGACTACCACGCTCGCCCTCGTCCTCGACGGCGAAGCGTACATCGCCCAGGTAGGCGATAGCCGGGCGTACCTGGTGAGGAAGGGATCGGCCAAGCAGCTTACCAAAGATCAGTCGTTCGTGCAGCGGCTGATCGACGCGGGACGGATGACACAGAAGGAGGCCGCGCAGAGCGAGCACCGGAACATCATCCTCCAGGCGCTCGGTCCGGAAGAGAAGGTCGTAACGGATTTCTACCGCGTGAAGCTCGAGAACGACGATTATCTCGTGCTGTGCAGCGACGGTCTATCCAATCAGGTTTCGCCCGAAGAGATTGGGCGCATCACGCGTACCGCTGGCCGGCCGATGGAGATCTGTCAGGCGTTAGTCGAGGAAGCGATGCACACCGGGGCACCCGACAACGTCACGGTCGTCGCGGCTCGCCTTCGCTCTCCCGAGTCGGACCGCCTCGCTACGACAAACGGCGGCTAGGCGACTTTCGCCGGCACCGTTTCACCGGTGTGCGGCGCCGCACCGATCGGCACGTCGCGCGACCACGGCGCGATGAATGGCAGCAGCACCAAGGGCGGGATCGCCATGGCGACGGTAATGAGGAAGAAGCCCGGCCATCCTGTTGATTCCACGAGCTTCCCCGCAGGCGCAACGAGAATGTCCCTGCTCGCCGCCATGAGGCTCGAGAGAAGCGCGAACTGCGTGGCGGTGAACCGCTTGTTGCACATCTCCATTATGTACGCGGTCATCACCGCGCTGACGAGCCCGAGTCCGAAGTTCTCGGTAATGATCGCGGCGACCATGAAGGCGTGATTCTTCCCGGACAGCGACAGACCGTAATAGGTGAGATTGCTCAAACCCTGAAACACCACGAAAATCCAGAGCGCGCGATTGATACCTACCTTCCCAATCATCGCTCCACCGACGATGACGCCGGCAATCGTCGCGATGACTCCCACGCCGAGAAAGACAGCGCCCACTTCGCTCTGTGAAAAACCAGCCTGGAGGAGGAAGGGTGTAGTCATACTGCCGGCCAGACTGTCGGAGTACTTGTAAACGACGATGAAAAGAAGCACCAGCACCGCGCGCGGCCCGACACGCTGGAAGAAATCTGCAAATGGGAGAACGACCGCCTCAAACAGCGTTTTTGGTGGAGCGTCACTCAGGACAGGCTCGGGCGCAATGAAAGTCGTGGCAATACCCACAACCAACAGCGTCGAAAGAACCAGGTACACCGCCGGCCACTGAATTCGATCGGCGAGGAAAAATGCGAGCGCCCCGGTCGAGATCATGGCGATCCGATACCCGAGCACGAATACGGCGGCTCCCGCGCCCATTTCGCGATCCTGCAGCACGTCGGTGCGGTACGCATCGAGAGAGATATCCTGCGATGCGCTGAAAAAGGTGATCGCGATCGCGTTGATGGCGAGCATTTGCAGGCCCCGAGCCGGATCGTGAAGCGCCATCGCCGCAATGGAAAGGAGGAGCAGAATCTGGGTGATCAGCACCCAGCCTCGACGTCGTCCCAGAAAGGGAGGGATGTAGCGGTCCATCACCGGAGCCCACACGAACTTCAGCGAGTAGGGCAGCGTCACGAGGCTGAAGAATCCAATGGTGGCGAGATCGACGTGCGCGGTGGTCATCCACGCCTGCAGTGTCTTGCTGGTCAGATAGAACGGCAGCCCCGACGAGAATCCCAAAAGCAGGAGTATCGCCATCTTCGGCTGCCCAAAAATGCGGAATGCCGACGTGTTCTGAGTTGTCTCGCTCATGGATTCTCCTGTGAATTCAACTACCCCGCTGTTCCGATTATCCTCTCACTGTTGGCAACGGACAGCTCGCGCAGCAGTACCCGGGCAGCCGCCCGCTGCATAACGGCTTCTCCTCCCCACGCGCACAGGATCGGCGCATCGACATCGAGCTCCTCGGCGAGCCGCGGGTGGCTGAACAGCACGATCAGGCGCTCGCTGGCTCCGGCATTCTCGAGAGCGGTCCGCACCGCCGCTTTCGCCGCGGCAGAGTAACCCGGCCTGCCCTTCCAGGCGCGAATGTCGCCGAACAGCGCGATCACGGTGGCCAGCGGAGCCGTGCCATCGCCGCCCTCTCCATTTACCACGAGATCCACGCCGCCCGAGCGGAGCGCCGAAATCAGGGGATCGCGCGATGGCGCCGGGTAAGGTCCGCCGACGTCGTCATCGACTATCACGAGGTTCCAGGGCTGGGGCAGTGGAGGCACCCTGCCGCGCAGCGGATGGACCACCTGCTCCGCAAGCTGAATGGACCAGCCGCTCTCGTCACGCGCCGAACGATGGCTATCCTTCGACAGCGCGGCCCAGCGAGCCCAACGACGACGGCGCTCGACTGAATGCTGAATGCTCTCGGCATCGAGGCGTTTGTCGTCGATCGCCTTGCGGACCGCGAGCTCGGAAGCCGCCAGGTCAGTCGGATACAGCAGACAATCGCAGCCAGCGAACAGCGCGCGCACCACCGCCTCGGCCTCTCCGCCTCCCAGCACGCCCTCCATTATCAACGCATCGGTGACGACGAGACCGGTGAACCCGAGCTCGTTGCGGAGAAGATTGGTGAGGATTTCCCGCGACAGCGTCGCGGGTGCCCCACTCGGGTCGAGCGCCGGAAACGCGACGTGAGCCGTCATGACAGATGCAACGCCACGCTCTATCGCGCTGCGGAACGGAACCAGGTCGGTCTCTCGAATCGTGTCCGCGGACTCATCGACGCGTGGCAGCGTTTTGTGGGAATCCACCGTCGTCCGTCCGTGTCCAGGAAAATGTTTCGCGCACGCGAGAACGCCTTCCGACTGACACGCGTCGATCCAGGCCGATGCGTACTCGGCTACGCGCTCCGGGTCGCTCCCGAACGACCGCGTCCCGATGATTGGATTGTTCGGCTCCACGTCGATGTCGCAGTCGGGCGCGTAGATCCAGTTGATTCCCAGGGATCTTGCTTCCCTGGCGGTAATGGTCGCGGAGCGACGGATCGCCTGCACATCCTCCAGTGACGCAACGGCCGCGAGCGGCGGTAGGGCAGTCTGACCCGCGAACTGCTGGCCGGCGCCGCGCTCGAGGTCGGCGCCAATCAGAAGTGGAATGCGCGCCTTCGAGTGGAGATCTTCGGTTAGTGATGCTACGTGCTCGGATGGCCCGCCGAAGAGGATGAAGCCGCCCACTCCGAGCTTGAGGGCCTGCTCGATTGCGGCGCGCTCGCCCTCGTACCCGCTCGTCGCGTCCCACCGGATCGCCGGAAAGAAGAGCTCTGCAATCTCGCTCATGCGGGCGTGCGCTTGCCCAGAACGCGCAGACCGCGGGCGCCGGTGGCCGAGGGTACGTTTCCTGGTCGTTTGGTCACGTGAAGGTATCCAAGCAATGCGAAGGCCACGGCTTCCTTCGCTTCACCGTCGAAGAAGACTTCGTCGAAGTGCCTGACTCTCACGGGAGCCGCGGATTTGGCGATCGCCGCGAACAGCGCTGGGTTCTTGGCGCCTCCTCCAGACACGAGCACTTCGGCGACCGGCTCAGGGATGAAGCGTCTGTACGCATCTCCGATGCTCTCCGCCGTCAATTGGACGGCCGTGGCAACGATGTCTTCGTCGCTGGCTCCGGCTGAGCGCGCGCGTGTGATCAGATCCTTGACGTAGTCATCGTTGAAAAGCTCAGGTCCGGTCGATTTTGGCGGAGATGCAGCAAAGTAAGGCGCGGAAAGCAGTTCAGAGACGATCTGCATGTTCGCTCGACCCGTCATCGCGAGCTTCCCATCGACGTCGTAGGGAAGCTTGGGTCTGAGGGAACGGGTCACCCTATCGATCACACCCGCTCCGGGTCCCGTGTCGAACGCGCGCACACCTTCGATCTGACCGTGCGGCGGCACGACAGTAATGTTGCCGATGCCGCCGAGGTTCTGGAGCCCACGCCACTGTGTTGGAGATGAGAAGAGCATAGCGTCGGCGATCGGCACGAGGGGCGCGCCTTGTCCACCGGCCGCGACATCCCTCACGCGAAAATCGCTCACCACATCGATACCGGTACGCTCAGCAATGACGGCTGCTTCCCCCGACTGCCAGGTCGAATGCCCCGGCTCATGCCAGATCGTCTGTCCGTGCGACGCAATAGCAGAGATGTCCTCGCGTGCTACGCCCGCTTCAGCCATCACTGCGATTGCGGCATCGGCGAGCCAGCCTCCCAGATCGAAGTTGAGCCGACAGTATTCATCGGGCGTGCTGCCGCCGAGAGCGCGACCAAGACGCGCGCGCTCGGCGGGAGTGTAAGATCGAGAGTTGAAGGCAAGAAGATCGACATCGATGCGGCCATCGCTCGCATCACGGAAGCGTGCGACCGCGGCGCTGATTCCGTCCAGCGACGTGCCGGACATCAGTCCAACCACCACGCCGGAACCCATTTCAGCGCTCTCTGATTGGAGGCGGCTCGTCCTTCGTCACGCGCCTGACTACGCCTCCATTTTGCGCGAGGAGACGTTCCGCTTCTTCGCGATCGATTCCCTTCTTCTGCATGACGATCGCGAGCTTGACGCTCTTGCCGGCCCTCTCGAGGAGCTTCGTCGCCTCGTCGCGGGAGACACCGCAGACCTCCATCACGATCCGCTGGCTGCGGTCGACCAGCTTGTTGTTTGTCGCGCGAAGGTCGACCATCAGGTTGCCATAGGTCTTCCCCAGCCGGATCATGGCGCCGGTAGTGATCGTGTTCAGCACGAGCTTGGTGGCCGTTCCCGCTTTCATGCGAGTCGAGCCGGTGACGACCTCGGGTCCGACGATCGGCAGCATCGTCACGTCGACCGTGGCCACGAGGTCCGCCGGGGGCGGAGAGCAGGCGACGATTCCAGTCGTCGCGCCCAGTGCGACCGCACGCTCCAGGGCCGCTCGCACATATGGAGTCGTGCCCGATGCGGCGATGCCGATTACAAAGTCTTTGGCGCCAACTCCGTGCTCGTCCATAGCGCGCGCTCCGTTCTCGACGATGTCCTCCGCGCCCTCCTGCGCACGGGTAAGAGCCGGGAGTCCGCCGGCGATCAAGCCCTGGACCATCTCCGGATTGGCGCCAAAGGTGGGTGGGATCTCGCTTGCGTCGAGCACTCCCAGTCGTCCTGAGGTACCGGCGCCGACGTAGAACAGTCTCCCGCCGGCACGAAACGTCGCTTCGGCGAGCTCGATCGCGCGCGCAATTTGCTCTCGCTGTGTGGCGACCACTTTTGGAACTCTCTCGTCTTCCGCGTTTATCATGTCTACGATCTCGAGCGGGGACGCGAGATCGATCGAGGCGGTACGCGGGTTGCGGCGCTCCGTTTCGCGGGGATCCAACATCAATGCGCTGCCGAGCGGTGAGCCACGACCTAACTTACCCGACGCCTCGCGCGAATGGCAAGACAACTTGGAGCATGATGATGAAACGTTTTCTCTTCGCCTTTTTAATGCTGGTGTTCGCCACCGGATCGCTCAGTGCGCAGATGCGACGGCCGCGTGTCTACACGACAAATGATCCGAGCGTGTGGGTGACGGCCGGGATTGATGGCTTCAGAGCGAACGTCGTGAACGACGGCGCGACGGCGAGTATGTGGAACTTTGGCAACTCCACCAACTTTCAGTACCGCGCTTCGATCGAAAAGGGGATGACCAGCGGATCTTCGTTCGGGCTGGCAGGAAGCTGGGGGCATGTGCCCTTCGAGTATTCGACAACGGGCATATTCAACCCGCCCGCGGGTGGTGGGACCCAGTGTATCCAGTGCGATGCCCATCTCGACCTGATGACTCTGGTTGCGACGTTCCACTCCGGAGCCGGGGTTGGGTTCCATCAGATCGTGGAGCTCAACGGCGGAATCGTCGCCTATCGAAACCTGACGCAGGACTCCGACGGAGCCACGCTCACGCCGAGCGGCGGGAACATCGATCCGCTGTTCTCATTTGGATACGGCTTCGGATATGGACTCAGCGATCGCACGAACATCGATTTCACATCCAATTACACCATCGGACTCCACGAGCGGAAAGGATTGTCGAACGGGGCGAGCAATACCAACAGCATGCCCTCATTGCGTCTGTCGCTCAGAACCGGGTTTGGCCACCGCACGGTACGCCGCTAGCTGACGGGATTGGTGCGTCGCGATAAGATTGAGCGTCGCACCATCCGGAGCTTCGATCTGAAAAAAGGAATCATTCTCGTCGCGGCGATTTCTGCCGCTTCGACCTGGATCGCCGCCGCGCCGTTTCAACAATCGGCCGCGCCGCCAGCGATCCCGTTACGCGTCCCGGCCGTATTTCCCTCCACGTGGCGCTTCGCGGCAGGAGCGCACCCGGCCTTCGCTCCACACGCGATGGTAGCCAGCGACGACCCGCTGGCAACGAGCGTCGGCGTCGAAGTGATGAAGCAAGGCGGCAACGCGGTCGACGCAGCCGTCGCCACCGGGTTCGCTCTCGCCGTAACCTTTCCCGAAGCCGGGAATCTGGGCGGCGGCGGTTTCATGGTGATCCGGATGGCGGATGGGCGAGTCGCGGCGATCGATTATCGCGAGACCGCGCCGCTCGCCGCGACGCGGGACATGTACGTCAGTCCCGATGGCAAGCTCACCGGTGAGAGCGTGATCGGACCGCGCGCATCTGGTGTGCCCGGCGCCGTCGCGGGAATGATCGAAGCGCATCGAAAGTTCGGCGTGCTGCCACTCGCGAAAGTGCTCGCGCCCGCGATCCGGCTTGCATCCGACGGATTCACGATGGACAGCGCTCTCTTCAGCTCCATCGCCGACGCCAAGTACCGGATCGGTGGCTTTGCCGGAAAGTCGCTGTTCCTGCCCGATGGCGCGCCGCCGCCCATCGGATCCCGATTCGTACAGCCACGGCTCGCACGCACCATTGCGCTGATCGCGCGAGACGGTTCCCGCGCGTTCTATGGGGGCAGCATCGCGGATTCCGTCGCCGCCGAGATGAAGCGGGCTGGCGGGCTGATTACCAAACAGGACCTCGCGAGCTACCGGGCGATCTGGCGTGAGCCGATCCGCAGCACCTACCGCGGTTACACATACCTGGCGATGCCGCCATCGTCCTCGGGTGGGACGACGGTCAGTGAGACTCTCAACATTCTCGAGGCGTACGGGCCGCCCTCGCCATTCGGGAGCGCCGAACGAATTCACGCCGTGGCGTCCGCGTCGCAGCGCGCTTTCATCGACCGCAATTCCAAGCTCGGTGACCCGGCGTTCGTTCGGGCTCCTGTCGCTACCCTTACGAGCAAAGCCTACGCACGCCGGCTGGCGAAAACGATTTCTCGCGACCACGCCGACCCGACAACGAAGTGGACGGCACGGGCGAGCGAGGGAAGCCAGACTACCCACTATTCCGTCGTCGACCGGTTTGGAAACGCCGTCGCTACGACGACTACGCTGAACGATCTGTACGGCTCCGGCGTGTTCGTGAGCGGAGCAGGGTTCTTCCTGAACGATGAGATGGACGACTTCACGGCCAAGCCGGGAACGCCGAACATGTTCGGCCTGATACAGGGTGAAGCCAATTCGATCGCGCCGGGGAAGCGGATGCTGAGTGCGATGTCGCCGACCATCGTGCTCGATCCGAAAGGAAATCTCCTGCTCGTGACCGGCGCGCGCGGCGGACCGCGCATCATCTCGGCGACATCACAGATCATACTCAACGTGATTGACCACCGGATGTCGCTCGCGGATGCCATGAGCGCGCCACGAATCCATCATCAGGCCCAACCGGACTCGATCCGCGCGGAGAGGGGAGGCTTCAGTCCCGACGTTCTGGCGCGGCTGCGAGCCATGGGGCACAACGTCTACGAGCTGAGTGGGATTGGATCCGCGGCGTCGATCATGCGCGTAAAAGGCGGCTACGAGGGGATGGACGACCCCCGGCTGCGTGGTGCCGCCGGAGCCGCGGGCTTCTAGGATCGCTGAGAGCGAGCAAAAAAAATCCGGCGTGATTTCTCACGCCGGATTTTTTTATCACCGCTAGGGCTCCTCAGATATTGACCTGAGTCGACGAGTTGAGCGTAGCGGTTATGCGGCCGCCCGAATAGACGCAGCCTTCATAGTTCGCAGTGGCGGCGGCAGCCCCGGCACCAGCAGCTCCACCTACAGCCGCTCCAATCACGGTAGCCTTGGTGCTCTTGCCGAGGATCTGTCCGGCAATGGCACCGATAGCGGCGCCCCCGACGACCTTCTGCACGTCCTTGCTCTTGGGTTGGTTCTTGACCTTGTTCACCTGGGCGTAGCTCGTGGTCGCGCTCACCGGATAGGTGTGCCCACCGTAGGTGACGGAGACGACGCGGAAGCCCATTACGACGTTGTCGTTGGCGTTCTCGCTGCGCTTGAGCTCGGTCACTTCAACAGAGGCAATTGCACCAGCGGGGATCATGGCTCCATTCGAGCCGGCAACCGCGTTCGAAACCGTTGCGTTGAAGCGTTCACCGACGTGGCTCGTGTTAGTGCAAATCCTCGAGCCCGAAGCGAGGTTGAGCTCAGCGCCCGCCGGAATCGTTCCGACTCTGGCACCGCTCCCTGCAGCCGTACGAGTCACGGTGTTGCCGCTCGACGTGGTCGTCGTGGTCGGCCTGCGGGTCGTAGTTGTCGGCGTACGCGTTGTCGTTGTGGTCGTCTTGGTCGTAGTGCGCGGCGCCGAAGCGCTGGGCGCCGGGGTCGTCGCGGCTCCGGCGGGTACGTCAGTCAGCGCCGGCTGCGCCGCGGTGTCGCGGTTCGCGAGCTGGATGTCGCTGTTGAGCGCCGAATCAGCCGCTGCGGTGTCGTCTTTCTTCGCGCAAGCACCTGCGAGCAGCACGAGCGAGAGCACGAGCGACGCTTTCAACCGGGGAATATATTGAACCATTAAGCCTCCTCTAAACGTAAATGACGAGCCATGGGCAAGGCCCTAGCTCAAGAGTACTGTAAACGGCAATCCACATGCCAAATCTGAAGAATCTCCGCCTTGCGGCTCCATACTACAGGCCGTACTGGATCCCATTTTCCATCGGTCTCGTGATCGTTGTCGCGTCATCGGCAATCACGAGCGTAATTCCGTGGCTGTTGCGGCGTGCGATCGACGCCATCGGCAGCGGCGCGCCGATGGAAACCATCTGGAAGCTTAGCGGCATGATCGTGCTCGCCGCCATCGTCGGCGGCGCCTTCAGGTACGGGATGCGCGAGCTCATAAACGGCGTCAGCCGCTGGATCGAGTACGACCTCCGGAACGACCTCTTCACACATCTGGAGACGCTCGACGCGGCCTACTTTGCACAAACCCGCACCGGCGACATCATGGCACGCCTCACCAATGACCTGAGCGCCGTGCGGATGGCGGTTGGCCCGGCGGTGATGTACCTCGCCAACACGATCACCGGCGGCCTGTTCGCGCTTTTCTTCATGCTGCGGATCGACGTCAAGCTCGCGCTCCTGGCGCTCCTGCCGCTATTGGTTCTGCCGGCACTCACGATCCGGATGGGCAAGGCGATACACGATCGATTCGAGGCGGTGCAGGAACATTTTTCGACGCTCACCACGCGCGCGCAGGAGAACCTGAGTGGCGCACGAATCGTTCGCGCTTACCGCCAGGAGGCGGCCGAGATCGCACGCTTCGTAGCAATCAACGACCAGTATCTCGCGCTCAACATGTCGCTGGTGCGGCTCTGGGGAACGCTCAATCCACTGTTCGCTTTCTTCGGCGGGCTCGGGGGCGTCATCGTTCTCGGACTGGGCGGAATGCTTGCGATCAGGGGCACGATCTCAGTTGGCTCGTTCGTCGCGTTCGGCATGTACCTCACGATGCTGACCTGGCCGATGATCGCCCTTGGTTGGGTGGTCAACCTGTTTCAGCGCGGTGAGGCATCCATGGGACGTCTCAACGAAATACTCGACGTCCGCGCTACGATCGGCGCAGAGGAGCCCGCGCAGCACCTTCCGCTGACGATGTCCGGTCGCACAATCGAATTTCGCGACGTGGGATTTCACTACCCGTCGGACCCGGCGGGTGAGCCGCGCTGGGTGCTGCGCAACGTCAGCTTCAGCGTGCCAGCCGGCGCCACGCTCGGCGTCGTCGGCGCGACAGGAAGTGGAAAGAGCGCACTGATCGACCTGATTCCGCGCATGTACGATCCACAGGAGGGAGAGATCCTGATCGACGGAATCCCGACCCGCCGCGTCTCGCCGGCCGAGCTGCGACGCGAGATCGGATTCGTTCCGCAGGAAAGCCTGCTGTTTAGCGACACGATCGGCGCCAACCTCGCGTACGGGACGCAGGATCCCGCGTCGGCGGAGTGGGCCGCGACCGTCGCGCAGCTCGATCAGACCATCGAAGAGTTTCCGGGAAAGTACGAGACGATTCTGGGTGAGCGTGGAATCAACCTGTCCGGCGGACAGAAGCAGCGCGCCTCGCTGGCGCGCGCGCTGGCGAAGACTCCGGGCATCGTGCTGCTCGATGACGCGCTCTCCGCAGTCGATACCCACACCGAGGCAGAAATCCTTCGCGCGCTCAGGGAAGCGTTGGCGGGGAGAACGGCGCTCATCGCGTCGCACCGGATCAGCGCGATACGCGACGCGTCATGGATCATCGTCCTCGAGAAAGGCACCGTGGTGGAACAGGGGCGGCACGCCGAGCTGATGGCGTTGCGCGGACGTTACTGGTCATTGTTGCGCCGGCAGCAGCTTCTCGACGCCGTGGAATCAGACACGTTGGCAACGGATGTTCCCGCCACTACAATATGAGCATGTCAGACCAGCTCGGTCCGGCCGCCCTGAGAAAGCGGCTAAAGGCGCTTGAGGCCCAGGCGAAAGAGGCCCAACGCACGATCGACGAGCTGAAGTCCCGTGACGCGCTCAAGACGCAGTTCCTCTCCAACATCTCGCACGACCTCCGCACTCCGCTCGCCGCCATCATTACCCACGCCGAGATCCTGCGCGAGGGAATGCTGGGCGAGCTGAATCAAAAACAGCGGGACAGTGTCGCTGGAATCGTGAACGGCGGGCAACAGCTTATCGACATGATCGATGAGATTCTCAGCTACGTGCGGGGGGAGAGCGACCAGGTGAGCCTGGTCCGCACGGAGTTCTCGATCACCGAGGTGGTCGATCAGGTCCGGGTGCTCAATCAGGCCTTGGCGGCAAAGAAGCGACTGACGATCGAGCGCCTGAATGGGGATGACCTCCCTCCCGTCTTTGCCGACCGCGACAAACTGAAGCACGTTCTCGGAAACCTGATTGGAAACGCAATCAAGTTCACACCCGATGGAGGGCGCATCTGGATCAGTTTCGCGCGGCGCGGCAGAAACGCCGAGGAGCTGGTCGTTGAGGTCGGCGACACCGGGCGAGGGATAGCAAAGGATCACTATGATCTCATTTTTCGCGAATTCGCGCAGGTCGATGCCTCGCCTTCCCGGTCCCACCACGGAACCGGACTCGGTCTCGCCATCGCTCGCAAGCTGGTAGAGCTCCACAGCGGAACTATTTGGGTGGAGAGCCAGCTCGGCAATGGAAGCCGGTTCTTTTTTACGGTGCCGCTCAACCCTCCCCGCGATTAAGTGCGCGCACGCATTCTGATCGTCGAGGATAGCCAGCTGGTCACGGAGGCTTTCGGCATTCTCTTTACCGAGGCGGGGTACGACGTCGACATAGCTGCGACGGTCGCTGAAGCCATCGAGCGCGGGACTTCGGAGCCGGTCGACTTGATGCTGCTGGACCTTTCGCTTCCCGACGGCGGAGGTCTGGAAATTCTCGAAGCCCTCCGGAAGCAGGACAGCCTTCCTCGCAAGACCGTGGCAATGACCGGCGACAACGATTCGAGAACGCGCCGGAAATGCCTGGAAGCCGGTTGCGCTGACGTTTTGCTCAAGCCCGTCCCGATTGGGGAGCTCCTACGCCGCATAGAGCGCCTCCTGGCATAACCGAGCGGCGGGCGCGTCCACGCGCCGGACCGCTCCTCCAGTGGTACTATCGGACGAAGTACCGTCCTTTCGCGCGCGAAAAACGCCCGCGGCCGCCGCAGCGCGGGCTGATCATGCTTCAGATCGACGCGCTCGCGTATTCCGATCTGCGCCGCGCCCTCGAGCTTGGATTGTGTCCGACGATAGCGCGGCTAATGCGCGAGGGGTTCGTGCTGAGGCGCTGGTTCTGTGGACTCCCATCAGCCACGCCGTATTGCCAGGCGGGAATGTTTCACGGTGAGAATGGTGGAATTCCCGCGTTTCGCTTCTACGACAAGTCGGCCCGCAAGGTCATCACCTGCAACGCGCCGCACGGAGTGCAATACATCCGCGATCGAATCCACTCGCCTGGAGCCCTCGCGGGAGGCTCGAGCTACGTGAATCTTCTCGACGGCGATGCACAGACGGTGGCGTTCACAGTCGCCACTCGCGAGAAGATCTCGGTGTACCGCCGGCTGGGTGGAACACGGATGGGATTGCTGATCCTCCTGCATCCGATCCGAATGGCGCGCATGGCGCTTCAGGGCGCGTTCGAGTGGCTGCTCGAGGAGTGGGAGAGAACGCGGGGTGAGATCGCGGGACGGGTGACGCACTCAGAAGGGATTTTTCCATTCATCCGCATCCTGAGCAATGTCGTGATTCGAGAGTTGCAGACGATGGCGATTCTCCTTGACGTCTACCTCGGCGTGCCGGTCATCTACAGCACATTCATGCAGTACGACGAGCTGGCGCATCACTTCGGACCGTCGAGCAAGCAGGCGCTGGTGGATCTGCGGCGCACCGATGCGCGGATTGCGGAGATATGGAGGATGGCGCAGCTGGCGGGAGGACGCGGCTACGACCTCGTCATCCTCTCCGATCATGGGATGACTCCCGCGTTGAGCTATCGGGTGAAGTACGGGGAGTCGCTGGGCACAACCGTGCAGCGGATTCTGGACGAGGCGCCGCGCAGCGACAAGCCGGCGCCGCGGGCAATGGCGAGTTTCGCCGTGGACACCGAGTACTCCGACATCGGTCCGGAAGTGGTGGAAGCAGTGGCGCAGCTGACGCCAGCGTCCTTCGGTGCGAGAAAGGGCATCCGCAGGTTCCGCGACTGGCTGCGGAGCAGGTACGGTCTGCGCGAGATCATCTTCCCGGAGAAGTACCGCGTCGACAGGACGAACGATGTGGTCGTGACATACAGCTCGTGTCTGGCGCTGGTGTACTTCGCGGCGACCGAGCGGCGCCTGACTCTCGAGCAGATTCTTGCGGACAGCCGGTGGGCGACGTTGTACGAGCGACTCATCTCGCATCCGGGGATCGGACTCGTAGCGACGGTCTCCGCAAGGGGTGTGACGCTGGCGAGCAAGCACGGCAGGGCCCGTCTCAGCGAAGGCGAGGTCGAGATCATCTCGGGCGACAATCCGCTGGAGATATTCGGCACCGAGCCCTACGTGTTGCGGGCGGTGGAATCACTCGTGAGCCAGCCAAACGCCGGTGACTGCGTGCTGTTCGGCACCTACGACGGCTATGACATCATCTCGTTTGACGATCAGGTAGGAGCTCACGGGTCCGCGGGTGGCGACCAGGTCTACCCGTTCATCATCTCGCCCGAAAAGCTCGGATTGGGGGGCGAAGCGCTCGAGGATGCGCGCGACATCCATCGCACGGTCCTCGCGCGATATGCGGCGGCCAATGCTCCGGGCGCTTTGCCCGAGGCGGCGCGATTTACGCCTGTGGCTCCTCGCGCAGCTGTCTGATTTTGTCGCCGGTGCGTCGGGCGGGTATCCTCACGGCGACGACGCTCGCTCGGGCGGAGCCCCTAACTGCGCTCCCTCGCTCCGCTCGGTCGCGGGTCTCCTGGTCGCTCGCTGAACGTCGCCTTAGAGGACACCCACCCGACTCCCCAACAGTTCCTCGTGTGCGACGATCGTCACGTTGACGCCACCGCGCCAGCGGGCCGAGCGCAGCTCGGCATCGTCGTGTCTTCCCCCGCACGAGACCGGGGCACAACCCGCGCACACACGCGGCGCTTCGCGCCGCTGCAGTTACAACACTGTACCGGGAGGCGAGGGTGTCCTCGTAGGCGCTTTCCAAAGCGAGCGCGAGGAGGAGACCCGCGACTGAGCGGAGCGAAGGAGCGCAGTTAGGGGCTCCGACCAAGCGAGCGCGGGTGCCCGCGTTAGCGGGCAGGGTCCGAAGAGGACACCCTCGCCGACCCAAAGCAGAGATGCCAGTCGGAAGCGGCGCGATCTACGCCGAGATGGTGGGCCCTACTCCTTCTACGATCGTCCGAAACGCAGTAGCCGAGATCTTCTCCGGCTCGAACGGCTCCCCCGCTCTTTTCATTACCCCTCTAATAACCTGATCGAGAGTGACGAGCGGCGCATCGGCCTCGGCCTGG
>Ga0193723_1000582_pt1 | contig 14362 bp, 9 predicted proteins | sample H2m2metaG_FD_143042 | JGI IMG/M metagenome (GOLD analysis project Ga0193723, IMG submission 143042) | Soil microbial communities from a riparian zone of the East river system, Colorado, United States - H2m2 | ecosystem: Environmental > Terrestrial > Soil > Riparian zone | place: USA: East River... | reverse complement strand
GCGGCGGCGGCGGAGGAGGCGGCGGCGGCGGCGGTGGCGTCGTCGTCACTGTAACGGCGGACGTGTCCGCTAGCGATGTCCCGTTCTGCTTCGCAATGACGCGGTAGTCCCCCGCGGTCTGCCCGGCCGTATACATGCCGCTTCCCGAGATCGTACCGCCCGTCGCCGCATACGCGACGGCGACATTCACACTGTCGCCGGTGTTCCGAAGGCCGTAGGCCGCAAACAGCTGGCTCCCGCCCTCGGGCAGCGTGGTGCTCTTGGGGTTGATAACGACCTTGATCACATGGCGCTTCTTTACCTTCGACGAGGCGCTGAGCGTGGGATCAGTCAGCGTCGCGGTCACGAACACATCGGTGACCGAGGTGTCGGCCGTGTACATACCGCCGGATGTGATGACGCCCGCCGTAGCGGTCCAGCGGACCGAAACAGGCACGCTGTCGCCGACCTGCGTGTAGCCATAGGCGCGAAACGGGTAGCTCTGCGAAGGATCGAGCGCCAGGCTTTCGGGAACGACAACCAACTGCGCGATTCGGTCGTTTACGCCGGTGCTCGACCGCGCCCGTATGTCGCAGGCCGAGACCGCGGTGAGAAGCGTCAGTATGCAGGGCAACATCGTGCGAGAACGCATAAAAAAACCCTCGCGAAGAAAGAGGTTCGGCGGCTCGACTGGCGTGGCACGCGAACGGCGTGCGGTAGCCTCGGGGCTTTGCGTCCCCGGCTTTCGCCGGGTTTGCCTTTGTCGCGCTCCCCGCGGAGGGGGGTGCGATCCTGCCGTAAATGAAAAGGCCGCCAGGTAACTCGAAGGCGTCTCGAGTCGCTGGCGGCCGGGCTGACATGGCGACCCTTCGGTCCCCGAAGTCCCCTAGCTCTGCGTCACCGCCTTTCGACGGTTTTGCTCTGAGCAGCGGTCCTGCCTGCTGATCAACTGCAGGGCCACTATGCCGACATGCTGTTTTGGAGGCGGTGACTTACCGCACGGCGCCGCTGGTTAGCTACACGCGTGCATCAACATGCGGAGTTACGGCTGCTCAGATTTGAAACAGACCTGACTCGAATGTGTGGCGAAAGACTGTCAACCTTGCCGTCAGCGTGCTTAGGCCGTGCTGGACCTCTGGGGCACAGAATGTGACTGCTTGCATCTCACCCTTGGTGCGCCAGGAGGCGCTTTCTCCCATGATTCGAACGCCGTTGAGCTCCCGATGCTTCGGGCTTGCAGCTGTCTCGCTCCTTGTCGCGTGTGCCGGTGGCTCGGTCGATCCCGGTCAGGGCCACGGGACGCTGATCGTACGCGCCGATGTCTCCGCTGCGGCAGTCGCGACCCTGGTCGCGGAAGTCACTGCGCCTGACATTCCAACTGCTCTGGTGTTCAACATCCCCATTGTCGCCGGCGTTGCATCGGGCTCGATCACCGTCCCGGCGGGCTCCAACCGGACCGTCACTCTGCGGGCCTACGACGCCGGGGGCATCCTGACCCACGACGGCTCGGCGACGCTCAACATTCAGTCCGGAGCCAACGCGAGCGTCGCGATTACCCTCACCCCGCTAACGGGTGACCAGGCGATCGTGGTGACGTTGGGAAGCTTCACCATTACCGTGACGCCGTCCTCACCCACCGTGGCGATCAGCGGGACCGTACAGCTCGACGTGGCGATCACCGACTGGAATGGGGCTCCGACCACCGGAACCGTCAGTTGGGCCACCCAAAACCCCGGCATCGCCACCGTGGACGCGACCGGACATGTCACCGGGGCGGGCGTAGGCTCTACGAAGATTGCCGCGACGTTCCACGGGGCGACTGGGACCGCGACTGTCGTCGTCACCCCGTAATCACGGGTCTCGCCTCGTGTTCCGTACCAGCCGACTCTGGCTTGGGCTCGCCCTGGTATCCACGCTCGGGCTCGCGTCCTGCTTGAGCGAACCCACGGACAGTGGGCGCCGGCCGCCCGAGGCCCGGCTCCTGCTCAGGGCCGACCTATCCCGTGCGGCGGTCGCGACCTTGGTGGCAGAAGTCACCGCAGCCGACATTCCCGCGGCTCTGATTTTCAATATCCCGGTTGCGGGTGGCGTCGCGTCAGGCACAATCACCATCCCGGCAGGTGCCGATCGCACCATCGCCGTCCGGGCCTACGATGCAGGTGGCGTCGAAACGCACAGCGGCTCGGTCACCATCAGCCTGCAACCCGGTGCGAATCCGTCGATCGCGATCGTGCTGTCGCCGCTCACGGGCGACGTGCCGATCGAGGTGACACTGGGAAGCTTTGCCGTGATCGTCACGCCGGCAGCCGACTCGCTGCTGATCGGCGATACCCTCAGCCTGACGGCGACGATTCTCGACGCCAACGGCACTCCCGTGCCGGGACAGGTGGTCTGGGGCGTCTTGAGCTCCCGCGCCGCCAGTGTAGTGGGCACCGGTACCCAGACCGCGCGCGTCACAGCGATCCGCCCTGGGCGGACCACGGTCGTGGCGACGTATGGCGGTACCGCCGGCCCCGCCGCCGTCGCTGTGCTGGGGTGGTTCGCCGCGCCGGCGGGATCGAGCACCGGAGACGGCTCAGGTCGACCCTGGGACCTCCAAACGGCGCTGCACGGCGGGAACGGCAGGGTCCAGCCAGGCGACACGGTCTGGCTGCGCGGTGGCACCTACATGAGCGCCAGTCCGATCAACAGCACCCTCGCCGGCACGGCGTCAGCTCCCGTGGTGGTGCGGCAATACCCCGGAGAGCGGGCGATCCTGGATGCGCGGGGAGCGACCTCGCCCACGAATCGCGGGGACTTCCTCACCGCGGGCGGCGCTTACTCGACGTTCTGGGGCTTCGAGATCACGGACTCGGACCCGAATCGGACGACCGACACGCGCCCCAACATGGTCGTCGTCAACGCGTCGCACGTGAAACTCATCAACCTGATCGTGCATGACGGCGGGATCGGGTTCTACACCTTCTCGCTACCGGTGGACGTCGAGATCTACGGTTGCCTCGCCTACAACAACGGCTGGCAGGAGGCCGTGTTCGGCAACGGCCACGGCATCTATGCGAAGAGCACCGCCGGCCCGCTGAACCTGCGCGACAACATCCTCTTCAACCAGTTCGGCTACGGTCTCCACATCTTCACGATCGCGGGACCGGACGGCCTCACCAACATTCACGCCGAGGGGAACGTGTCGTTCAACAACGGCGCGATCAGTGCCGACCCGGTGAACTCCCCGAACGCGAACATCCTGTTCGGCGGCAGCGAGCCGGTCCGGAACGGCACGCTCGTCGACAACATGACGTACTTCTCGCCTAACGTCGGCGTACACAACCTGCTGATCGGCTTCGGCACGACGGTCAACCAGGACCTCATGGTACAGAACAACTACGCGGTGGGAGGCATGTTGCTGCTCGATGTGGGCTGGTGGCAGTCGCTCACGATGACGGACAACTCGCTATTCGGGTCGGTCAGCGACATGATCTGGCTGCGGGACTCCGCGGTGTCGGGGTTCCAGCTGGCCAATAACCGGTACTACCGCGACTCGAGCGCCGAGGCGTGGGGCTACATCAACACCGACTACGGTTTCGCCGGCTGGCAGCAGGCGAGCGGCGTGGGCGCGACCGACCGGGCGGTGACCAGCGATCCGGCCGAGCCGAAAGTGTTCCTGCGACCCAACCGCTACGAGCCCGGGCGGGCGAACCTGACCATTTATAACTGGACTCGTCAGGCCACCGTGCCGGTGGATCTGAGCGGGATCGTGCGGGTGGGGGACCACTACGACGTCCGTAACGTGCAGGACTTCTTTGGAGCGCCGGTGTTGAGCGGCACGTACGCGGGCGGCCCCGTAGCTGTGCCGATGGCGGGCGTGACCCCTGTCGCTCCCATCGGAGGCTCGCGCGCCCCACCCCAGACTGGACCGGACTTCGGGGTATTCGTCGTGACGAGCACACCGCAGTAAAAAGGCCGGGCGGCCGACGTGTTTCAAAGACCTTCCAGTCTTGACCGTCGCCCGAAACAGCTGGCTCGCCGCCGGACGCGCGTCGCACGGCGCAAGTGACGGCGGGCCAATACTCTACAGTGTCGCACCCCTGCGGCACTCGCCTTGCCCTACAACATGGCTGACTAGCGCCCTAGCCTCACCTCAAGCTGTACGTGCGATGTCCCGAGCGATGCCCGGGACTCACCACCTTGGACGGAACATGAGATCGGGATCTCACCGCGTCGCCTACGCTGCTCGGGCTGTTGCCCTGCTGCTGCTCACGACGTGCAGCGACAACGCTGGCCCCACGTTTACGTCCTCGCCGGCAGCACCCCCGCCACCCCCCATCGCTGCGGACATCACGCCTGGATCTCCGGCACTGCTCATCGGAGCCGGCGACATCGCGCGTTGTGACCGGACGAACGACGAGGCGACCGGGCGGCTGCTCGATAACTACCCGGACGCGACGGTGTTTACCGCCGGCGACAACATCAACGGAAACGCGACGCTCACGAACTTCAACAACTGCTACGGGCCATCCTGGGGACGCAACAAAGCGCGCACCCGGCCCGCGGTGGGGAACAACGACTACAAGACGGCGAACGCGGCGGGCTTCAACCAGTACTTCGGCGCCGCCGGTGGAGCGCTCGGGCAGTACTACTACAGCTACGACCTTGGTGCGTGGCACATCATGGTGCTGAACGACCAAATCACCATGACCGCTGGCTCACCCCAGGAGCTGTGGCTGCGCGCCGAGCTGGCGGCGAACACGAAGAAGTGCACGCTCGCCTACTGGCATCGCCCCCGCTTCAGCTCGACCGGCACCAATAACCTGGCGGCGGTCAAGCCGCTGTGGGACGCCCTCTACGCGTACAATGCCGACGTCGTCGTGAACGCGAACGCTACGGTCTACGAACGGTTCGCACCGCAATCGCCGACCGCCGTCGCGGATCCTCTCGGCATCCGTGAGTTCATCGTCGGCACCGGCGGCCTGAATCTGCAAAATCCGGGCAACGCGCGCGCGAACAGCCAGGTGCGCAACGGCACGACCTACGGCGTCCTGAAGTTCACCCTCGACACGGCCAGCTACACGTGGGAGTTCGTGCCGATCGCCGGGCAGACGTTCACCGATGCCGGTTCCACCACGTGCCACACCAGAATCGCCGTCGCGTCGGTCGACGTGAGCCCCACCACGGCCAGTATCTCCACGGGCACGACCCTCCAGCTCACCGCAACGCCGAAAGACGCAGCCGGCAATCCGCTCACCGGACGAACCGTGACATGGACGACGAGCAACGCGACCATCGCAACGGTCGACGTGAACGGCGTCGTCACAGCCAAGGCCGCGGGCGGCCCGGTCACCATCACGGCCACCAGCGAAGGCAAAAGCGGAACATCTGCCGTGACGATCACGCCGGCTCCCGTCGACTCGGTGGCGGTGACGCCGTCGCCGGCGAGTGTGGCCGTCGGCATCACGCTGCAGCTCACCGCCACGCTGAAGGACGCGAACGGCAACACGCTCACGGCTCGCACCGTGACGTGGGGGACGAGCGACGCGACCCTCGCAACAGTTGACGCGAACGGCCTCGTCACCGGCAAGAGCGTGGGTGGACCCGTTGTCATCACGGCGACGAGCGAAGGCAAGAACGGGACGTCGAGCGTGACCGTCACACCGGCTCCCGTCGCCTCAGTGGACGTGACGCCGTCTCCGGCCAGTGTGATCGTCGGCACAACGGTGCAGCTCACCGCCACGCCGAAAGACGCGGCCGGTAACGCGCTCACGGGCCGCACCGTGACGTGGGGCACGAGCAACGCGACCCTCGCAACAGTAGACGCGAACGGCCTCGTCACGGGCAACGCCGCCGGCGGTCCGGTCACCATTACCGCGACGAGCGAGGGGAAGAGCGGGAGCTCCGCGGTAACCGTGAACGCCGTCCCTGTTGCGACCGTTGATGTCAGCCCGGCAACGGGCACGATTCAAGTCGGCGCCACCATTCAGCTCACCGCGAGTCCGAAGGACGCGAGCGGCAATCCCCTCACCGGACGCATCGTCACGTGGTCCACGAGTGACGCGACCCTGGCGACGGTGGACGCGAACGGCCTCGTCACCGGCAAAGCCGCCGGCGGTCCGGTCACCGTGACGGCCACCAGCGAAGGCAAGACCGGCACAGCGGCGATTACGGTGATCCCCGTTCCCGTCGCTTCCGTCGACGTAACGCCGGCGACGGCAACGATCGCGGTGAATGCCACTGTGCAACTCACCGCAACCCCGAAGGACGCCAATGGCAATGCGCTCACAGGCCGCGCGGTGACGTGGGCGACAGCTGACGAGAGCATCGCCACCGTAGACGCGAACGGTCTCGTCACCGGCAAGGCTCTGGGTGGCCCGGTCACCATCACCGCGACGAGCGAGGGCAAGAACGGCACATCAGCGATCACGGTCAGCGCGACGGTTGTTCCCGTGGCGTCGGTCTCTGTCACGCCCCCGTCGGCAAGCGTCCCGATCGGCGGCAACGTGCAGCTCACCGCCACCCCGAAGGACGCGAGCGGGAATCCGTTGTCCGGCCGCACGATTACGTGGCAAAGTGGGGCGCCGGGCACCGCAACCGTCGACGGCAGCGGACTGGTGCACGGGGTCGCAGCGGGATCCGCGACGATCACGGCCACGAGCGAGAGCAAGAGCGGCAGCGCCACCGTCACGGTGACGCCGCCACCGGTCGCCTCTGTGGTGGTGACGCCGAGTTCGGCCACAATCCCGGCGAACGGAACAGTTCAGCTCACCGCCACACCGAAGGACGCCAACGGCAACGCGCTGAGCGGGCGGACCGTGACCTGGGGGAGCAGTGCGCCGTCGATAGCGGCCGTGAACGGCAGCGGCTTCGTCGTGGGCCTGGCCACAGGTACGGCCACAATCAGGGCGACGAGTGAAGGCGTCGTTGGCACGGCGACCGTGACGGTGACGAGCGGGTCGGGTCCGGCGGTACTCGTCGGCGCAGGCGATATCGCGGATTGCTCGCGCGTCAGCCAGGAGGGGACGGCGCGACTGCTCGACGGCATCGCCGGTACGGTCGCCACGTTCGGTGACGGCGCCTACCCCGACGGGTCGCTGTCGGATTACATGAACTGCTTCGATCCGTCCTGGGGCCGGCACAAGGCGCGCACGCGCCCGTCGACCGGCAATCACGAGTACAACCACGGGCAGGCCGCGGGCGCGCCTGGCTACTACGCGTACTGGGGGGCGGCGGCAGGCGATTCGGGGATCGGCTACTACAGCTACACGCTGGGCGGCTGGCACATCGTGGTCATCAATTCGAGCCTCGACATGAGCGTGGGCTCGACGCAGGAGCGCTGGCTGCGCGCGGATCTGGCGGCGCACCCGGCGACCTGTACAATGGCCTACTGGCACCACCCGCGGTTCAGCTCAGGCGGGAACGGCAGCACGGTGGAGACGCAACCGATCTGGCAGGCGTTGTACGACAACGGCGCCGAAGTGGTGGTCAACGGTCACGACCACGATTACGAGCGCTTTGCCCCACAGACTCCGACCGGGGCTCTCGACAATACCAACGGCATCAAAGAGTTCGTCGTCGGCACCGGCGGCAACTCGCTCTACAGCTTCGATATCCCCCCGATCACAAACAGCGAGCTGCGGAGCAACGTCAACTATGGGGTCATCAAATTCACGCTGTGGCCCACGAGCTACGACTGGGACTTCATCCCGGTCGCCGGCGGAACGTTTAGCGACCACGGGAGCGCGTCGTGCCATTCGGGGACGCCGTTGCCGAACCAGGCGCCGGTCGCAAATCCCGGTGGCCCCTACAACTCCGAGGGCACCGTCGTCCTCGACGGCAGCCAGTCGCGCGATCCCGACAACAACACGCCCATCACATACGCATGGGACCTGGGCGACGGTACCACCGCGACGACCGCGACGGTAACGCACACCTATCCGTCCGGATCGTACGTGGTCACGTTGACGGTGCGGGATTCGAAGGGTTTGAGCAGCGCAGCGGCGTCGACCAACGTGAACGTCAGCAACCTCCCACCGACGGTGAACGCCGGACCCGACCAGTCGGTGGTCGGCGGCACGTCCTTGAACCTGACAGTGAGTTTCAGCGATCCGGGACCGACAGATTTCCCCTGGGCCTATACCATCGCGTGGGGTGACGGTGCGACCGGTGCGGGGAGCACGAACACGCAGGCGAATCCGATCACCGCGAGCCACCTGTATCCCGCGCCAGGGCGATACACGGCACGAGTGACGGTCACGGATAAAGATGGCGCCGCGGGCTCGGATGACATCGTGGTCAAGGTGCTCGACCCGGCGACGCTGCAGATCTTCTCGGGAGCCAGCAACATCGCGTCATGCGGCACCGATGAGGACGAAGCGACGGCGCAGATCCTGGACGGCCTTCCCGGCACCGTGTTCGCACTCGGCGACAACGTCAACCCGAGCGGCAGCGCGGCCAATTACACCAACTGCTACACGCCGACGTGGGGACGCCATAAGGCACGGACGCGCGCGGTCGTGGGAAACCATGAATACGACGTCGCCGGGGCCAACGCCTTCTATACCTACTTCAAGCCGACTGTGGGCGACTCGGCGAAGTACTACTACAGCTTCGACCTCGGTCCCTATTGGCACGTGATCGTGCTCAACAACACCGCGTCGGTCGCAAATGGCGCCGGCTCGGTCGAGGAGCAGTGGCTGAAGGCGGATCTCGCGGCGAACACCAAGCCATGCACGATCGCCATGTTCCATTACCCACTGTACTTCTCGTCCGACGATCCGACGTGGCACAGCGCCTCGGGCGTCCTGCCATTCTGGATTGACCTGTATAACGCCAATGCAGAGATCGTGCTGAACGGCCAGCAGTACGACTATGAGCGGTTTGCGCCGCAAGACCCGGGCGCCAATCTGGACCCGGCGCGCGGTCTCCGCTCGTTCAACCCGGGCACCGGTGGCTATGCGACGAGCTTGCCGACATCCATCGCGCCGAATACAGAAGCCATTTCCGACGCGTATGGCGTGCTGAAGCTGACGCTCGGCCCCGACAGCTACATCTGGGACTTCATCCCGGCGCCCGGCTACACCTTCACCGACCACGGGTCGGGCAACTGCCACTGACGTCCGCACCGACACCGTCCCGGTCGCGAGGTCCGCGACCGGGACGGTGTAGTACTCACGACGTGCTATCCATGATCATCTTCGTCACGAAAAATATCGCCGCACCAGCAAAGAATGCGGCAGGAAGCTTCCACCCCTTCTTACCCTGAAACTCCGGAACCAGGTTGGAGGCGGCGACATAGATCGTCACGCCCGCCGAGAGGGCCAGGCCGTTCTGCACGAGAAACCCCATTTGCTCAGTGAGCACCACGCCCAGGAGCGTCGCGACCCCCAGCAACGCCGCCGCGCCGACCGCCCGCCCGCCGCTTCGTCCGCCCGCCAGCATGAGGCTCGAGATCGTCACGCCCTCCGGCAGCTTGTGCAGAAAGATCGCGATGAAGACCATGATGCCGAGCTCAGGGCGCACCAGAAATGCGCTCGCGATCGCGACGCCGTCGAAGAAGGTGTGGAGCAGGAGCCCGACCAGCGCAGACGTGCCGGCCACCGAGCTGACGGGGTGGGTCTCTTCCCCAAAGTGGAAATGGGGCGTGACGGTGTGCTGCGTGAGGTGTACGGCCAGATAGCCGAGCAGCACGAGCCCAGGCGCGACGTTGCCGCTGCGGGCCAGGGCCGCCGGCAACAACTCCACGATGGCCACGGAGAGCATGAACCCGGCGCCGAAGGCGACCAGCAGCTCGATGACGCGCAGCTCGCGCACCGCGCGGCGCGTGACCGCGAGCGCGCCGAGCACGTTGCCGGCCGCCGCGACCAGGGCGTACAGCAGGGCCTTAGACACGAGACAGCAGGTACTCCCTGGTGTTGCGCGTGGGATCCTCGAGCACCTCGTCGAGTAACCGTGCCAGCGCTTCCCCGACCTCGGGGCCGGCGCGCACTCCGGCCGCGATCAGATCATCGCCCTTGACGGCCAGATCCTTCAACACGAGTGGCGGATGCGCCGCCCGGATTGCTTCCACCGTTTTTCTGAGCCCCTCGCTGGCACCGATCAACAGATCGTCCGCGTACTCGCCGGTCTCGGATAGCCACTTCCGCACCCGCGCGGGATCGCGTGGATCGGGATAGTTGTCACGCCATTTTCCGATCGCCCGCCCCCGCTCGATATCCCGACTCGAGCACTTCAACCTGGTCAACAGGGAGGCCGGGTCTTTCGCGAGGTAGGCGGTGAGGACGACGGGGTCACGCGGCAGCTTGTCGACGCCACTCGGGTCGCCAAGCTCCGGCAGCCAAATCCGTTTCGCCCCAACGTCAATCCACAGCGCGACGAGCTTTGAGACTTTCTTCGCAGTCTTGATCCCCTTGAACCACTCGTCGCGCACGCGTTCCGCGGACAGCTGCGCGAGACCCTGCGCATTGGCTTTCGCGGCCTCGAGCGTGCGCCCGTGAATCCGAAACTCGAACCGCGCGCTGAAGCGCAGCGCGCGCAGAATGCGCAGATAGTCTTCCTGAAAGCGCCAGTTGGGATCGCCGACCGACCGGATCAGCTTCTTGGCCAGGTCCTGCTCGCCTTGAAACGGATCCCGCCACTCGTGGCGGATCGGGTGATAGGCGATCGCGTTGATCGTGAAATCGCGGCGTGCCAGATCGTCCATCAGCGACACCCCGAATTCCACGACCGCGTGGCGCCCGTCGGTCTGAATGTCTTTCCGAAACGTCGTGACTTCGTGCGGCTGATTGTTGGCGTCGAGCACCGCGACGGTGCCGTGCGCGATGCCGACCGGCACCGTCCGCTTGAACACCTTCTGTACCTCGGGTGGCGGCGCCGCCGTGGTCAGGTCGAAGTCGTGGTTTGGGACGCCGAGGAGATTGTCGCGGATCGCCCCACCCACACACCACGTCTCGAATCCCGCGGCTTCGAGCTTGCTGGCAATCTTGAGGACTTCGGAGGGGATCGGGAGTTTAGATGGAAACGTCATCCGCAGAGGACTGAGCCGCCGTTCACGTTGAGGATCTCGCCCGTCATGTGCCGGGCCAGGGGCGAGCAGAGAAACAGAATCGGCCCCGCGATATCCTCGGCACTGGCAACCCGGCGCAGCGGAATCGTTTTCTCGATCGCGGCGCGGCCCGCGCCGGCATACGGCTTCGCCGACATCTCCGTATCGACCCATCCCGGCGCAACACAGTTGACCGTGATCCTCGGTGCGAGCTCGACGGCGAGCGACTTCGTGATCGCGATGACGGCGCCCTTGGTGGCGGCGTAGTCGGTGTGAAACGCCTCGCCCCGCTGTCCCGCCGTCGACGCGACGAGCACGATCGTGCCGCCATCCGTGAGCTTGGGAATCGCGGCCCGGCACACGTAAATGACGGCGTCGAGATTCGCGCGCCGAGTCGACTCCCATTGCTCGTCCGTCATCTTTGCGACGGGCACGTCATCCGCCGGCCACACGCCGTGATTGATCACCAGGATGTCGAGGCCGCCAAGTGCTCGAAGTGCTTCGGCGACCGCCTTGCCGGCGCCGGCCACCGTGCCGAGGTCGCCCCGCACCGCCGCCGTGACGTAAGGCGCCGGCGCCGGTTTGCGGCTGCGGTACCCCACGGCGACTTTGGCGCCGGCACGGGCGAGCAACACCGCCGTCGCCTGCCCGATGCCCCGCCCTCCCCCCGTCACGAACGCGCGCTTTCCGGCGAGGTCGATCATCCCTTGAGCCGGTCCTCGACGAGATCGCAGATCACGTGCTCAATGGCGAGATGGATCTCCTGGATGCGCGCCGTGTCGGTCGACGGCACGATGAGCACGACATCGGCGATATCCTTGAGCTGCCCGCCGCTCTTGCCGAGCAACGCCACGACGCCCACCCCTCGAGACTTGGCGGCCTGCGCGGCGCGAATCACGTTAGGACTCTCGCCCGACGTCGAGTGCAGCACGAGGAGATCGCCCGGCTCGGCGAGCGCTTCGACCTGCCGCGAGAACACCTCGTCGAACCCCATGTCGTTGGCGCACGCCGTGAGGAGCGAGGTATCCGTGGTGAGCGCGACCGCGCGCATCGCGGGCCGATTGGTCTGGTAGCGGACGACGTACTCGGTGGCAATGTGCTGCGCGTCGGCGGCGCTGCCGCCGTTTCCGGCAAAGAAGAGCGTGCCGCCGCCGCGCAGCGTCGTCTCGTACCGCGCGGCGATGGCCACGATCTCGCCGGCGTGCTCCGCGGCGACCTGCCCCGCGAGCGCCGCCAGGCCGCCCAGCGATTCCCGGATTCTCTCGAGACTCACCGCACGGCCTCGACGAAGGCCTCCAGCTCGCCCTGCCGCCGTTCCTCGACCACGGTGCCGATGACCACAAAATCGGCGCCCGCCTGCCGCGCGGCCCGCGCCTGCGCCGGCGTCCGAATCCCGCCGCCGACGAACAGCGGCCGCTGGGGCACGGCCGCGCGGCAGGCGCGAATGACTTCCGGCGGAACGGGCCGGTCGGCGCCGCTCCCGGCCTCGAGATAGATCGCCTGCATCCCGATCAGCTGGGCCGCGGTCGCATGCGCGGCCGCCAGCTCGGGCTTGTCGGCGGGCAGCGGGCGCGTCTGACTCACCGATTCCACGCTCGTCACCCGGCCCCCATCGATGAGGATGTACGCGGTCGACAGCGTCGGCACCGGATGCTGCTGGAGGAACGGCACCGCCCGGACATGCTCTTCTATCAGATACTGCGGGTTGCGGCCGGAGACGAGCGACAGGAACAGCACGAGATCCACCTGATCGGTGAGCTGCATGGCGGAGCCGGGAAAGAGCGCGACCGGAATCCCGGGCGCATTCTCGCGCAGCGCGCGCGCCACCTCGTGCGTCTGCGCCGCGCCATCGAACGAGGAGCCGATCAACAACCCGCGCACGCCGGCAGCCTTGGCCGCCCGGCCGATGCGCGCTGCTTCCGCGCCGCTGGTGCGAACCGGATCCACGAGCACAAGTAAGCCCTGACCATCAAGTCTCATGTATCTCCTCCGCTTGGGCCTCGCAGGCGTAGGTGGCGAACGCGTCGGCGGCGAGGAGATCAAGCGCCAGCTCGCGGCCTCCCGCCGGCCGGGCGGCGACCCGGTCCAGCAGCTCGTGGCCCAGCTGCGCCAGGTGGGCTGAGAGGCCGAACGGCGTGTCGTGGACAGCGCTACACAGCCGGGCGCGCAGCGCGTCCGGCGGCGCCGGCCGCCGCGTGTCGAGCCAGGATAGCACCTGGTCGCGGGTCATCGAGCGAAGTCTCGAACGATCTGGGGCGTGCGGGCGCGAGCCTCGCTCAGTTTGGATGCATCCCCCACGCCCCCCGACGCAAAATGCGGGCGCCCGCCGCCCTTGCCGCCCGTTGCCTGTGCGATGGCGTTGGCGATGTCGCCCGCTTTCACACCCTTGGAAACCAGATCGTCCGTGACGGCCACGTGGATCCCGGCGCGTTCGCCCTTCGTAAACAGCACCGAAATAGCGCGCTTATGCTTCGCGCGGAAGCCGTCCATGATCGCCGCAATCTGGTTGCGGTCATCGAGGTCGGATTCGCTCACGTGCAGCTCGACGTCACCAATCTTCTCGACAGCTCCCTGCTCCCCGCTCCCCGCTCCTTTCAGCAACTCACCGATCTGCTTCTCAAGCTTTTTGTTCTCTTCGAGCATCGCTTCGATCCGGCGCGCCACGTGCTCCGGCTGAGTCTTCAGCAGGCCGGCCGCTTCAACGAGCCGGTGTTGCAAATCGATCGCGTAGCGGTAGGCTGCCGGTCCCGTGAGCGCTTCGATGCGCCGCACCCCGGCCGCCGCACCAGTCTCATGGGTGAAGCGAAACACCGCGATCTGCCCCGTTGCGCCCACATGGGTGCCACCGCACAGCTCGAGCGAGACCGTGGGCACGTCGACGACGCGTACGATGTCGCCGTACTTCTCGCCGAACAGCGCCATCGCTCCCGCCGCCACGGCATCTTTGTACGGCATCTGCCGCGTCGCGATGGGGAGATTCTCCCACACATGGGCGTTGACCTCGGCCTCGATCACGCCAAGCTGATCGCCCTTGATCGGTCCGTGGTGGCTGAAGTCGAACCGCAGCCGCTCGGGTGCGACCACCGATCCCGCCTGGCGCACATGGTCTCCCAGAATCTTCCGGAGTGCGGCATGCACGAGATGCGTCGCGGTGTGGTTGCGCTCGATATTGCGGCGGCGCGCTTCGTTGACCTGCGCGAGGGCGGCCGTCGGCTCAAAAGTCTCGCCAAATGTCCCGACGACCGCGCTCTTGCCGTCGACCTTCTCCACGCCTTCGACCGTCAGCTCCCACCCATCCCCCTGCACCACACCCGTGTCGCTAACTTGACCGCCCGACTCCACGTAAAACGGATT